>WBZO01000524.1_pt1 | contig 79837 bp, 71 predicted proteins | sample 5204261 | NCBI WGS metagenome assembly WBZO01 (sample SAMN12412400, study PRJNA552823) | activated sludge metagenome | isolation source: activated sludge from anammox sidestream of wastewater treatment plant... | place: USA: North Carolina | collected 2017-09 | reverse complement strand
AGCGCGCCGGATAGCGCACCACCCCGTCGCGGCGCGCCAGCCGGATTTCGCCTTCCTCCAACGGAGTTCGCAGCGCCTCCAACGCACTGAGCCTGATCTCGGCACACTCGTCGAGAAACAGCACGCCGCGGTGGGCGCGGCTGATGGCACCGGGCCTGGCCAGGCCGACACCCCCGCCCACCAACGCCGTGACACTCGAGGAATGGTGCGGAGCGATGAACGGCGGACGGGTGATCAGAGGCATGTGTTCGGACAGCAAGCCGGCGACCGAGTGGATCGCCGTCACCTCGAGAGCCTCGGGTTCGCACAGATCGGGCAGCAGGCCGGGAAGGCGTTGCGCCAACATGGTCTTGCCGACGCCGGGTGGTCCGGTGAGCATCAGATGGTGGGCTCCGGCAGCGGCCACCTCGACGGCGAATCGTGCCTGCGTCTGTCCGAGGACGTCGGCGAGATCGGCAACGTGGTCATCGTCGGGACGCGATGTGTCGACACGGCCGTCAAGGCCGACCCCGGTCTTCAACCAGTCCTGAACCTGCCGCAGTGTCGAGGCGCCGTGCACCTCGACGCCGTCGACGAGACTGGCCTCGGCGAGATTGCCGACCGGCACCACCACCGCCGGCCAACCGTGGCGTTTGGCTGCCAGAACCGCGGGCAGTACGCCGCGCACCGGCCGGATGCGACCGTCGAGCGCCAATTCGCCCAACAGGACGGTCTTTTCGAGCCGGTGCCACGGATTCTTCCGGCCTGCGGACAGGATCGCAGCGGCCAGGGCGACGTCGTACAGGGAGCCCGCCTTGGGCAGAGTCGCCGGCGAGAGCGCCACCGTCAGGCGGGAATTCGGCCACGAGTTGCCGCAGTTGGTGATCGCCGCGCGCACGCGGTCGCGGGATTCCTGAACGGCGGCGTCGGGCAGCCCCACGAGGTGAAACCCAGGCAGGCCCGCGGTCAGATCGGCCTCGATCTCCACGATCTCGCCGTCCAGCCCACGCACAGCCACCGAGAACGCCCGTCCGAGTGCCATCAGCCCACACCCTGCAGATGCATGACTTCCGGAGTCCGCTGCCGGCCCAGGCGCACTCCCACCACGTCAATCCGCAGTTCGGTCCAACCGCGGTCCTGGGCGGCCAACCACAGACCGGCCAGTCGGCGGATGCGGACGATCTTCTGCGGGGTCACCGCGTACTCGAGGCCGCCGAACCCGTCCCCGGTGCGGGTCTTGACCTCGACGAAGACGACGGTGCGCTGTCCGTCGGCGGCGATGAGATCCAGCTCCCCGTATCGGCAGCGCCAATTGCGCTGCAGGATGCGCCAACCCAGGGCTTGCAGATGTTCCACGGCAACCTGCTCGCCGAGGGCGCCGATCTCCTGCCGGCTGAAAGTCGTCATGGCGAACAGCGTCGGGCCGGACCCCGACGGGAACTCCCTGCCCGATCGGCGACAGGCCGGGTTATCCCCAGCGCCTCACCGATGCACAGCCGCTACTCGGGCAGGCGCAGCTCCGGCTTCTCCACCTCTTCGATGTTGACGTCCTTGAAGGTGATGACGCGAACCTGTTTGACGAAGCGGGCGGGCCGGTACATATCCCACACCCAGGCGTCGGCGAGACGCAGCTCGAAGTACACCTCGCCGTCGGTGTTTCGCGGCACCAGTTCGACGCTGTTGGCGAGATAGAAGCGCCGCTCGGTCTCCACCACGTAGCTGAACTGGCCGACGATGTCCTTGTACTCGCGGTACAGCGAGAGTTCCATCTCGGTTTCGTACTTCTCGAGATCCTCGGCACTCATCAGCGCGGTCCCTTGTCGTCGATGTCTGGTCCTGAGCGTCTGCTGGCTTCCATCTTGTCTCACCCCTGGCCGCGGCGGGACACCGGCGCGAATTCGGCGACGAGTTCGCTGGATCCCGCGCGGGCAACTCGCCGCACGTTGATGAAGGAATGCCGGTGCTGGCTGCACGGACCGTGCTCGGCCAGCGCCGCGCCGTGCGCCGGAGTGCTGTATCCCTTGTGCTCGGCGAACCCGTAGCCGGGATGCTCGGAATCCATGGCGACCATCAGTCGGTCCCGGCTGACTTTGGCCAGCACACTGGCCGCGGCGATGCAGGCCGCCGCTGCGTCGCCGCCGACGACCGGCAAGGACGGGACCGGCAGACCGGGTACCCGAAATCCGTCGGACAGCACGTAGCCGGGCCGCACCGGCAGGCCGGCGACTGCGCGCCGCATACCCTCGATGTTGGCCGCGTGTACACCGCGTCGGTCCACCTCGACAGCCGGGATGAACACCACGTGATAGGCCAGCGCGTACCGGCGGATCAGGGGAAACAGTTCCTCGCGGGTCTTCTCGGTGAGCTTCTTGGAGTCATCGAGCGCAGCGAGGCTCTCGAAGCGGTTCGGCCCCAGCACACATGCCGCAACGACCAGTGGGCCGGCGCACGCACCGCGGCCCACCTCGTCGACTCCCGCCACGGGACCGAGACCGCTGCGATAGAGCGCCGACTCCAATGTCCGCAGGCCCGAAGACTTCCGAATGATGGTGCGGGGAGGCCAGATCGCTACAGCGTCTTTCTTGGGGGGCATGTCAGCCCTGCTGCGGGTCGACCGAGGAAACACCACCCCAGCGTGAGGGCGGCCAGGCGATGAACCGGGCTTTGCCGATGACGTCGTCCACCGGAACGGTCCCCGTCACGGGGTCCCCGGTGCACAACAGGCCCTTCTGGGCGTCGACGGGCGTGCTGCTGCAGTGCGCCCGGGAATCGGCCGAATGGGTCCGGTTGTCCCCCATCACCCACAGCCGGCCGTCCGGCACCTTCACCGGACCGAATTCATTGCCCAGGCACGGGTAGACGACCGGGTCGGCCATCATGGTGGCCGCATCCAGGTAGGGCTCTTTGAGCGGTTTACCGTCCACCGTGAGGCCGGTGTCGGCACGGCACTGGACGGTCTGCCCGCCGGTGGCGATGACACGCTTGACCAGATCGTTCTCGTCGGGCGGTACGAATCCGATGAAGGAGAGGGCGTTCTGGACCCAGCGCACGGCGGTGTTGTCCGAGCGGATCGACTTGTAGCCGACGTTCCAGTTGGGCGGCCCCTTGAACACGATGACGTCGCCGGGTTCGGGCTGGCCGAACCGGTAGGTGATCTTGTCGACCATGATCCGGTCGCCGACGCAGCCCTTGCAGCCGTGCAAGGTGGGTTCCATCGACTCCGACGGGATCAGGTACGGACGCGCCACGAAGGTGAGCATCACGTAGTAGAGGAGAACCGCGGTTCCCACCAGGATGGCGCCCTCGCGGAAGGCCGAGCGCTTCTTCGTTTCCTTCTCGCGCCGGGCCGGGATCTCCGTCGGAACCGGGCGTTCAGGCGTCGCTTCGGCCGGGTCTGGGGTCTCGGTCACGGGATCAGCGTAGCCATCAGGAGGCCGGAAACCCCGGCACCCTCGAAGCTCAGCGCTTCTCGCGGCCCGAGGTCGAAGCTCAGCGCTTCTCGCGGCCCGAGGTCGAAGCTCAGCGCTTCTCGCGGCCCGAGGTCGAAGCTCAGCGCTTCTCGCGGCCCGAGGTCGAAGCTCAGCGCTTCTCCTTGATCTTCGCCTTCTTGCCGCGCAGCTCGCGCAGGTAGTACAGCTTCGCCCGGCGGACGTCGCCGCGGGTCAACAGCTCGATATGATCGATGTTGGGCGAATGCACCGGGAAGGTGCGCTCGACACCGACGCCGTAGCTCTCCTTGCGGACCGTGAAGGTCTCCCGGATGCCGCCGCCGGACCGACGCAGCACCACACCCTTGAAGACCTGGATGCGCTGCTTGTTGCCCTCGATGACCTTGACGTGGACATTGACGGTGTCACCCGGACCGAAGGCAGGGATGTCATCGCGAAGCGACGGCTGATCGACGAAATCCAGAGTGTTCATTGCGGTGAACGTTCCTTGCGGTCGGGCTCCGGGCGGCTGTCTGGGCGCGTGCGCCTGACATCGCCGGGCTGGTGGTCAGATGTTTGTCGCAGCAGGCGGTTGGACCGGCCCGCGCGGGGCAACTGCTCAATTGTGCCAGATGAGCAGCGAGGGGCGAAATCGCACGACCCGCCGTTCCCGACGACCTGCCGGCACGTCGGAATTAGGCGGTGTACAAAAAGGACGGCTACCCTGATTCGACCGGGGTCTATCGGGGGAAACCCCCACGCCACAGATGTTGAGAACAAAGCATCCGCCGAGGAGAGGGACCATGCGACATCGAACGTCGGTGCTGCTGGCAGGCACCGCCGCGGTCGCTACCATCCTGGTGATCGGCGCATCCTCGGCCACCGGTTCCAGCGCCCGGCCCACCGACCGGGTCACGCTGATGTCCGCGGGCCCGCAGGCGGTCCCCCAGGGCGCCGTCCAGTCCGCCCCCGCCGCACTGCCGGACCGATTCCTCCAGTTCGACAAGCGAGCCAGACGGGCCGTCGCCGACGCGCAGAAGAACGGCGCTGATATCAGCCTCACCATCCTCGACCGCGTCAGCGGGCGGATGCTGAACACCGGCGATGCGGCCGCGTTCCCGATCGCCTCGGTCACCAAACTCTTCATCGCCGACGACCTCCTGATGCAGACGGCTCAGCGGAAGGCACGACTCAGCCCGCAGGACCGGCACGGCCTGGAGGTCATGCTCCGCTCCTCCGACGATCTGCCCGCCGACGACTTCTGGACACGGGGCGGCGGCAACGCCATCGTCAAGCGCGTCTCCGACCGATACAAGCTCGCCAAGACCACGGCGCCGTACAACGGCGACTGGTGGAACACCATGAGCACCACTGCCGACCTGGTGCGCTACTACGACATGCTGTTGGACGGAACGGGCGGGCTGCCGCGGGAGCAAGCGGACCTGATCATGTCCAACCTGTCCGCCTCGACGCCCCAGGGAGCCGACGGCTATCCGCAGAGATTCGGCATTCCCGACGGCTTGTCCGCCGAACCGGTTGCGGTGAAACAGGGTTGGATGTGCTGCTGGGGCGTCGACGACCAGGTGCATCTGTCGACGGGAGTGGTCGGACCGGACCGCCGCTACGTGGTTGCGGTGGCATCACTGCAACCCGTGGACGAATCCGCAGCCCGCAATACGCTGACCCAGGTCCTGAAGACGGTGTTTCCCGGCGGACAGATCTGACCGACGTCATGGCGACGCTGATCACCGGAGCCTCGGCGGGAATCGGCGCCGAATTCGCCCGCCAGTTCGCCGCCCAGCGTCATGACCTGGTCCTGATCGCACGCCGGGAACAGGCCCTGGCCGCCCTGGCCGATGAACTCCGGTCGACGCACGGGGTCACCGTCACCGTCATCGCGCAGGATCTGTCCCGACCGGAATCAGCGGCCGAATTGCATTCTCGCACAGAAGATCTCGGGATCCAGGTGGACGTCCTGGTGAACAACGCCGGATTCGGCACCCACGGCGATCTGGCCGACGCCGACCCCGCCCGGCTGGCCGACGAGGTCCAGTTGAACTGCGGAACCCTGGTGGGCCTGACCGCCCGTTATCTACCCGCGATGCGGCGCCGCGGCCGCGGGACGATCGTCAACATCGCCTCCACCGCGGCGTTCCAGCCCGTACCGCATATGGCCGTCTACGGTGCAACCAAGGCATTCGTGTTGTCATTCTCCGAAGCGCTGTGGGCCGAGGAGCGCAAGCACGGCATCCGGGTTCTGGCCGTGTGCCCCGGCGCCACGGCCACCGAGTTCTTCGATGTCGCCGGCGAGTCCGCCGCCGTGGGAATCAAGCGGACCGCCAAGCAGGTCGTCGACAACACCATGCGCGAACTGGCCGGCAAGAAGCCGAGTTTCGTGGACGGCGTGGCCAACGCCGTCACCGCCCGCGTACTCACCCGGGTGGTGCCCAGCCGCGTGCTGATCGCGGTGACCGGACGCCTGATGGGCGGGAACTGACCGTTCAGTCTCCCTCGAGTAGGTCCGGCCGGCGCTCCCTGGTCCGCTGCAATCCCTGCTCGCGCCGCCACGCGGCGACGCGGCCGTGATCACCGGACAGCAGAACCTCCGGCACCTGCAGTCCCCGCCAAACCGGGGGCCGGGTGTAGCTGGGCCCTTCCAGGAGTCGCTCGGAATGCGAATCATCCTGGTGGGAAAGTGGATTGCCGAGCACGTTCGGCAACAGGCGCACCACGGCCTCGATCATCACCAGGGCTGCCGCCTCCCCTCCGGCAAGCACGTAATCGCCGATGGAGACCTCCTCGACCCGCATACGGGTCGCCGCGTCGTCGACCACCCGCTGGTCGATGCCCTCGTAGCGGCCGCAGGCGAACACCAGGTGTTTCTCGGCGGTCCACCGCTGGGCGTCGACCTGCCCGAACAGCCGGGCGGCGGGAGTGGGAACCACCAGAAGCGTGTCGGCAGTGCAGATCTCGTCGAGCGCCTCGCCCCAGACCGGCGCCTTCATCACCATCCCGGGGCCGCCCCCGTACGGCGCGTCGTCGACCGAATGGTGCACATCGTGGGTCCAGCGTCGGAGGTCATGGACGGTGAAGTCGACGATGCCGTTCTCAATCGCCTTGCCGGGCAGGGACTGCCGGATGGGCTGAAGGTAGTCGGGGAAGATCGAGACGACATCAATCCGCACGGCTGCGCACTCCTAGTCCAGGTCGAGCAGACCCTCGGGGGGATCGATCCGCACGATCCCGTCGGCGAGGGAGACCTCGGTGACGATCTCGCTGACGAAGGGCACCAGCACCTCGCCGCCGGATTCCGCTCGCACCGAGAGCAATTCACCGCCGGGAGTGTGCAGCACCTCGATCACGGAACCGACGTCGACGCCCTGGACGGTCCGCACCGCCAGGCCTTCGAGCTGGTGATCGTAGAACTCGTCGGGGTCATCGATGGGCGGAAGCTCCGTGGAGTCGAGGACGAACAGCTGGCCGCGCAGCGCCTCGGCGCTGTCACGGTCGGTGATTCCCTCAAGGCGTACGAGTAGCCGCCCGCCGTGCGGACGAGCCGAGGAGATCACGGCCTCACGTACGGTCCCGGCGCGGGTGTCCTTGAGCCGCAGGCGATTACCGACGGCGAACCGGGCATCGGGATCGTCGGTCCGAACGTCGACGACGAGTTCACCGGTGATCCCGTGCGCCTTGGCGATCCGCCCGGCCACCAGTTCCATAGTCGAATCCCCGAGTCGCTGCGCTCGTGCCCGCCGGGAGCTACTGGTCGGTGTCCACCACGTCGACGCGGATCCCGCGCCCACCGATGCCCGCGACCAAAGTACGCAGTGCGGTGGCGGTCCGGCCGCCGCGGCCGATCACCTTGCCGAGGTCGTCGGGGTGCACGTGCACCTCGACGGTCCGACCCCGCCGGTTGGTCACCATGTCGACGCGCACGTCATCGGGGTTGTCGACGATCCCGCGCACCAGGTGCTCGACGGCGTCGACGACGACCGAACTCATTCGGCGGCCGGCTCGGCGGCCTCTGCCGCGGCCTCAGCGGGCGCTTCGGTGGCCTCAGCAGCGTCCCCGGCCTTCTTGGCCGGAGCCTTCCTCTTCTTCAGCTGGACGGCCTCACCGGTCGGCGCGCCGTCGGCGGAGGCCAGCGCAGCGTTGAACAGCTCCAGCTTGGTGGGCTTGGGCTCCTTGACCTTCAGCGTGCCCTCGGCGCCGGGCAGGCCCTTGAACTTCTGCCAGTCGCCGGTGATCTTGAGCAGCTTGAGCACGGGCTCGGTGGGCTGGGCGCCGACGGAGAGCCAGTACTGCGCGCGCTCGGAGTCGATCTCGATCAGGCTCGGCTCTTCCTTGGGGTGGTAACGGCCGATGACCTCGATGGACCGGCCGTCGCGGCGGGTGCGCGCGTCGGCGACGGCGATGCGGTACTGGGGATTGCGGATCTTGCCAAGCCGGGTGAGCTTGATCTTGACAGCCATGAATGAACAACTCCTTGATCGCACGCTGCAATTCAGCGGTCACCGGCGGGATGCCGGAACCCGGTTTTGCCTCGCGTGGCCAGCCGTCGATTGTGCCAGAACCAGACGTCGCAGCGTTAATCGCGGTCGGCTACAGCAGTTTGTCCATGCACTTGGCCTCCACCCGCCGCGTAATCCGCCAGCCGTCGGGGGTGCGGACGAACTCGTCGTCGTACCACAGCGCGCAGAACAGGATCTGCCCTCCCCGGTCCCCCGGGGAGGGGAGTTTCATCGGGTTGAAGCACATGGTGCGGCCGGTGGCGGTGTCGCCGTGCAACCGGATGTCGAAGTTGCCCACCAGGTGGTAGTAGGCGGGAAAGTTCGGCAGCACCTCCGACAGCCACTTCTTGACCTCGGGGTAGGCCCCGTCGATGCCGCCCATCGCCCGGTAGTCGATGTAGGCCGAATCCAGGAAGATCCGGTCGAGGTCGTCGAAACGGCGCTGGTCGATCGCAGTGGAGTAGTCGACCAACAGCTGCTGGATCTCCAGCCGATCCGAGATTTCCTGCAGGCTGAGCACCCCGCCATTGAACACCGCCGATGACCTCCCGGCACAGCGGATTAGGCTGAACCGCCATGGGCAGGTTCGCGGCCGCGTTGGCGGCATCCCTCACGTTGTTCGCCGCCGGTGCCACCGTCCCGGCGGCGGCCGACCCGACCGAACCGAGCGTGCAGCCAGTGGGCTCCATGCCCATCCCGGACGGCCCCGCGCCGGCGTGGATAGTCGCCGACCTGGACAGCGGCGAGGTGCTGGCGGGCCGGGACATGTACGCCGCCCATCCACCGGCCAGCACGATCAAGACACTGCTGGCCCTCACCGCACTCGACGAACTGGATCTGGACGCCACGATGGTGGCCAGCCAGGCCGACACCTACGTCGAATGCAACTGTGCCGGCATCAAGCCGGGCCGCACGTACACCGCGCGGCAGCTTCTGGACGCCACGCTGCTGGTGTCGGGAAACGACGCCGCCAACGCACTGGCCGACATGCTGGGCGGCTACGACGTCGCCGTCGACAAGATGAACGCCAAGGCGGCGGCGATCGGCGCCACCGACACCCACGCGACCTCCCCGTCGGGTCTCGACGGTCCGGGAGGTTCGGGCTGGACCACTCCGCACGACCTGGCGGCGATCTTCCGGGCGGCGATGGCCAATCCGGTGTTCGCGCGGATCACCGCCCAGCCGACCGCGATGTTCCCGAGCGACAGCGGCGAGAAGCCGATGATCAACCAGGACGAGCTGCTGGTGCGGTACCCGGGCGCCATCGGCGGCAAGACCGGCTACACCTACGCCGCGCGGAAGACCTTCGTCGGCGCCGCCGAACGCAACGGACGACGCCTGGTGATCGCGATGATGTACGGCCTGGTCCACGAGGGCGGCCCGACCTACTGGGATCAGGCCGCCATGCTCCTGGACTGGGGCTTCGCCCAGAGCCCGTCGACGGGCGTGGCGACGCTTTAGCCCACGGCTACCGGTTGAATCCCGGCGACGCGACCTCGGCCTCGCTGAGCTGGAACGGCGCGGGGGCAATGACATTCGGGGTGGCCTCACCGAGGTTGCCACTCCCCTCCGCCGGCGCGCCGCCCTCGGCCCCGCCCGCGGGCTGCACCACCGAGGAATCCTCCGGCGTCGGCAGGTCGGGCGCGGCCGGCTCCGGTCCCATCGGAATCGATCCGGGCACCCAGGCCAGGATGTCGCGCACCCCGTCGTTCCAGACCACGCTGTTGGGCACCGGGCCCACGACGTCGAAGTAGAGCTTGCCCATGTTGGACGCGCCCCAGATCGAGGGGTAGTAGGCGCCGTCCTCCGCGCGGGCGCCGAACCGCTCGATCATGGCGGGGAAGCCGGTGACGTTCAGGGTGGCCGCGTACAGCTTGCCGTTGTGGGGCACCGGATCGTTGCTGGGTGCCAACTTGCCGACGATGTAGGTGATATAAGGCGTTCCGTCGGGGTTGTTGAGGTGCTCTTTCTCCCCGAAGGTCTTGATGTTGTCGGTGGCGAACGCCGGTGCGGCGGTGACGGCACCCACTCCCATCGTGAGAGCGACGGCGGCGACCGCTCCAGCCAGCTTCTGAGTCTTCACGCGAGGCTCCTTCGTTTGCCGGTTACGCAGCGAAACTTACCCTTTCACCTCGCTTGGGAAACGGCAATCGTTACCGCGTGCCGCCCGGCTTTGCAATCAATCGGAGACCGGGCCGAACCCAGGCCGCCGTCAATCCGGGCTAACCTCGGCGAACATGTATGTGCTGTCCCGGGGCCTTCGTGGCGCTGCCGCCGCCATGGCAGTCGGCCTGTGCGCCGCTTTCGCGCCGTCACCCGCTCTCGCCGAACCCGCCCAGCCCGCGGCCATCGCCCCGCCCGCCGGTCCGGCGCCGGCCTGGCTTGTCGCCGATACCGTCAGCGGACGAATCCTGGCCGCTCAGGACCCCTACAGCCTCCGGGCACCGGCCAGCACCATCAAAGCGCTGCTGGCAATGGTGGTCTTCGACCAGCTGCCGATGGACACCGCGGCCCGGGCCACGTCGGCCGAGACCGATGTCGAATGCTCATGCGTCGACCTGGTGCCCGGCCAGGTCTACACGGCACGCCAACTGCTCGATGCGCTGTTGATCGTCTCCGGCAACGACGCGGCGAACATGCTCGCCGACATGCTCGGCGGCCAGCAGGCGGCGGTGGCGAAGATGAACGCCAAAGCCGTCGCAGTCGGCGCCCGCAGCACCCGGGCCGGCTCCCCCTCGGGTCTGGACGGACCCGGCTGGGAGTCCGTCACCACACCTTATGACCTGGCGATGATCTACCGGGCGGCGCTGACCTACCCGCTGTTCGCCCAGATCCTGCACCAGCCCGCAGCGTCGTTCCCCGACGGCAACGGCGGATTCAAGCGCATCGCCAGCCACGACCCGAACCTGTTCAACTACCCGGGCTTCATCGGCGGCAAGACCGGCTACACCAACCTGGCCCAGGAGACCTACGTCGCGGTGGCTCAGCGCGACGGGAAGCAGCTCATCGCCGTGATGATGTACGGCAAAGACGACCTGTGGGACCAGGGCCGGGCCTTACTGGACTGGGGCTTCGCACAGAACTAGCGCCCGCGGGGCTGCCGCCGAAAGACGATCTGGATGCACTCTCGGCGAGGTGTCAGTAGACCCGCCCGCGCAGGATCACCCGGTCCGGCCGGCTCAGTAGCTGCGGCCCCGACCGGGGATCCTCGGCGAAGCAGAGCAGATCCGCCGGCGCGCCGTCGGTCAAACCGGGCCTACGTAACCACTCTCGCGCCTGCCAGCAAGCCGCGCCGAGCGCCTCGGTGGGTGTCATCCCTACCTGCGTGAGGGCGGCCACCTCCTCGGCGATCAACCCGTGCGGCATGTTCCCACCGGCGTCGGTGCCGGCATAGATCGGCACACCGGCGTCGCGGGCCGCGCCGATCCGTGCAAGACGACGGGCGTGAAGGTCGCGCATGTGGGTGGCGTAGCGCGGGAATCGCATTGCGGCATCGGCGAATCCGGGGAAGTTCTCCAGATTGACCAGGGTGGGCACCAACGCCGTGCCGTGCTGCGCCATCAGGGCGACGGTGTCCTCGGTCAGTCCGGTGCCATGTTCGATGCAGTCGATGCCGGCCTTGATCAGGCCCGGCAGGGCGTCCTCGCCGAACACGTGGGCGGTGACACGCGCGCCCTCGGCATGCGCGGCGGCGACGGCGTCCACCAGAACGTCGTCGGACCACAGCGGCGCCAGATCGCCGACGGACCGGTCGATCCAGTCGCCGACGAGCTTGACCCAGCCGTCCCCCCGGCGGGCCTGGTGCGCCACCGCGCCGGGCAGCTGCGCTTCGTCCTCGAGCTCGATCGCATAGTTCTTCACGTAGCGCTTCGGGCGCGCCAGAAACCTTCCCGCCCTGATGATCCGAGGAAGATCGTGATGATCGTCGAGACTGCGGGTGTCGATCGGGGATCCGCAGTCCCGCAGCAGCAGGGCACCGACGTCACGCTCGGTCCGGGCCTGGGCGATCGCCTCGTCGAGTTCGACCGGGCCGTGCGGGCCGAGGCCGACGTGGCAGTGCGCGTCGACCAGCCCTGCGATGATCCAACCGCCGTCGAAGATGGTTTCGGCCCCGCTGACCGGCTCACTGCGCAGGATCCCATCGGCGATCCACCACTGCACCGGCTCGCCGTCCGGCAGGCCGCGGCCGCGGACGTGGAACATGCTCAGTTCTTGCCGGGGAACTTCAGCTTGGACAGATCGAAGTCGGCGAGCCCCGGCGGCAGCTCGTTGAGGCCCTCGGGCATCTGCGACAGATCCGGGAAGCCGCCGGGCAGCCCGGCGCCCAACGGTCCGCCCAGCATCGGGTTGCGCCGCGCCGGAGTCGGACCACGGCCCTTGCCCTTGCCCTTCTTCTTGTTGTTCTTCGAACTGCGCTTGGTGGAGCGGCGGCCGAAGGGCATCCCCATGGCTCCGGCCATCTGCGACATCATCTTTCGCGCCTCGAAGAAGCGGTCGACGAGTTGGTTGACCTCAGAGACCGTCACCCCCGAACCGTTGGCGATCCGCAGCCGGCGGGAGGCGTTGATGATCTTCGGGTCGGCCCGCTCCTCGGGTGTCATGCCCCGGATGATGGCTTGCAGCCGGTCGAGGTGGCTGTCGTCGACGGCGGCCAGTGCGTCCTTCATCCCGGCGGCTCCGGGAAGCATGCCCAGCAGGTTGCCGATCGGACCCATCTTGCGGATCGCGAGCATCTGCTCGAGGAAGTCCTCCAGGGTCAGCTCGCCGGAGCCGATCTTGGCCGCGGCCTCCTCGGCCTTCTTGGCGTCGAAGACCTGCTCGGCCTGCTCGATGAGGGACAGCACGTCGCCCATACCGAGGATGCGGCTGGCCATGCGGTCCGGGTGGAAGACGTCGAAGTCCTCCAGCTTTTCACCGGTCGACGCGAAAAGGATTGGAACGCCGGTCATCTCGCGCACCGACAGCGCAGCGCCGCCGCGGGCGTCGCCGTCGAGTTTGGTCAGCACCACGCCGGTGAAGCCGACGCCCTGCCCGAAGGCCTCGGCGGTGGCGACGGCGTCCTGGCCGATCATCGCGTCGAGAACGAAGATCGTCTCATCGGGCTGCACCGCGTCGCGGATCGCAGCGGCCTGCGTCATCAGCACGTCGTCGATGCCCAGGCGGCCGGCGGTGTCGATGACGACGACGTCGTAGTGCTTGGCCCTGGCTTCGGCCAGGCCGGCGGCGGCGACCGCCACGGGATCGCCCGGGCCCCAGCCCTCGGACCCCATCGACTCGGCGGAGGTGCCCGGATGCGGGGCGAAAACGCTGACGCCGGCCCGCTCACCCACGACCTGGAGCTGTGTCACCGCACCGGGGCGCTGCAGGTCGCAGGCCACCAGCAGCGGGGTGTGGCCCTGACCACGCAGCCACTTCGCCAGCTTGCCGGCCAGCGTCGTCTTGCCGGCGCCCTGCAGGCCGGCCAGCATGATGACCGTCGGCGGGGTCTTGGCGAAGGCGATCTGGCGGGTCTCGCCGCCGAGGATCCCGATGAGTTCCTCGTTGACGATCTTGACGACCTGCTGGGCCGGGTTCAGGGCGCCGGAGACCTCGGCGCCCCGGGCGCGCTCCTTGACGCGGCCGATGAACTCGCGCACCACAGGTAGCGAAACGTCGGCCTCCAGCAGCGCGAGCCTGATTTCGCGGGCGGTGGCGTCGATATCGGCGTCGGTCAGCCGCCCCTTGGAGCGCAGGCCGGCGAGCGCGCTGGTGAGCCGGTCGGAGAGCGATTCAAACACCCGATCAGCCTACTCAGGTGATCGCACACGGCCCGGAGAACCCGGCCTGCGACCTTCAGCCCGCCTCGGCCGCCGGTTTCGGCGGCGGGGCCGGCAGGGCCGCGTACAGCTCGCTCTCGAGTACTTCCCGGGCCGCCCGCGACGCCGGCGCGGTGATCGCGAACACGTCGATCACCGACGAGCCGACGGTGGTGATCTTGGCCCAGTCGATGTCGATTCCGGCCCGCTCGAAAACGCCGGTGAGCACGGCCAGCAATCCGGTCCGGTCACTGGCGCGGATCTCGACCAGCTGCCGTCCATCCGGGCCCGGGTCGTGCCACAGGATCCGCGGCGGAGCCGGCGTGGCGGCCGGCACGGCGGGTTTGGGTTCACCGGCGCGGTCCGTGCCGTACTGCGCGGTCTCGCGGTCACGCTTCTGCAGCGAGGCCACGGCGTCCAGCTCACCGTCGAGCGCCAGGATGAACTGCTGGCGGATCAGCTCGGCCGCCGGCGGCGAGCCGAACTGGGGCGACACGACGAAAGTGTTGATCGCCGATTTGTCGGCACTGTTCACCGCGGCCGAATGGACACCGAGCGCGTTGAGTGCCAGCACCCCGGCCGCCTTGGACAGCAGGCCGCGGCGGTCCGGAGCGATCATCGTCACCGCGAAGGTGTGCGGCGACTCCCCCGCCACCAGCTCGACATGCACCCCGCCGTCCCGGGCCAGCGAAAGGTGTTCCTCCGGAATGGGTTCCGGCTCGGGCTCGGGCTCGCCGGCCATCACGGCCCGGCAGCGACGGACGAGGTCGCCGATGAGCGTGGCCTTCCAGTCCCCCCACACCCCGGGACCGGTGGCCAGCGAGTCCGCTTCGGCGAGAACATGGAGCAGCTCGAGAAGAACCGGATCACCGTCGACGGCGTCGACGACGGTGTTGATCACGGCCGGATCCTGAAGATCCCGGCGGGTGGCCGCGTTGACCAGCAACAGGTGATGCCGCACGATCGCCGACAGCAACCGCACATCGGAGGGCCACAGCCCGAGGCGTTCGCCCACCCTGGTGGCCAGCTCGGCGCCGATGACACTGTGGTCACCACCGCGGCCCTTGCCGATGTCGTGCAGCAGGGCGCCCAGGACGAGCAGGTCCGGCCGCGACACCCGCGTGGTGAATGCGCTTGCCCGCGAGACTGTTTCAACGAGGTGGCGGTCGACGGTCCAGGTGTGCACCGGGTCGCGCGGCGGCAGGTCGCGTACCGCACCCCATTCCGGGAACAGCCGCCCCCACAGCCCGGTGCGGTCCAGCGCCTCGATGGCGGTCACGGCGGTGGGTCCCGAGCTCAGCAGCACCAGCAGGTTGTCCAGGGCATCGCGCGGCCACGGCGCGCGCGGCTCGGCGGCGGTGTCGGCCAGCCGGGCCAGCGTGGAGGCGGCGATGGGAATCCCGGTGGACGCCGAGGCTGCCGCCACCCGCAACGGCAGGCCGGGATCCCGCTGCGGCTTGGCATCGCGGGCCAGGACCACCTCGCCGGCGTACTCCACCACGCCTTCGTCCAGGGGCCGGCGAACCGGCCTGCGCAGCGCCGAGAAGCCGCGCCGGGGCAGGGCGTTTCCGGCGGTGCGCAGTCCGGCGTCGACGTAGTAGCTGACCGTGCGGGCGGCGTCGGACAGCATCCGGGCCAGGTCGAACCGGTCCCCGATCCGCATGGCGGCGCCGATCTCGTCGGCGTACTGGGCGAGCAGCTGGTCGCGGCCGCGTTTGGAGACGCGGTGCAACTCGGTGCGGACGTTGAGCAGCGACAGGTGTGCTGCGCCGAGCGAACCGGTCGGCGACTCGGTGTTGGGGCCGGGATAGACGTCGGCGAGTTGCGCGAGCGCCAGGGCGTTGAGCAGCTGAATGTCGCGCAGCCCACCCATCCCCGCTTTGAGATCGGGCTCGGCCCGGTGGGCGATCTGGCCGCTGCGTTGCCAGCGGGCCCGGGTCTGCTCCACCAGTTCCTCGAAGCGGGAGGCGATACCGGCCCGCCACTGCCGGCGCGCCCCGCTGATCAGCTGCCCGGACAGGGCGCTGTCCCCGGCGATGTGGCGGGCCTCCAGCATCGCCAGTCCTGCCGAGATGTCACCGCCGGCGACCTGCAGCGCCTCGGACACGGTGCGGACGCTGTGATCGAGCCGAATGTTGGCGTCCCACAACGGGTACCACAACAACTCGGCCACCTGGGTGACCGTCTCGGCGGGCATGTTGTCATGCAGCAGGGTCAGATCAAGGTCCGAGTACGGGACCATCTCGCGGCGTCCCAGGCCGCCGGTGGCGACCAGGGCGAAACCGCTGTCCGGGGTGATTCCGATCTCGGCGGCCTTGTGGACGAGCCACAGCTCGTGCAGGTCCAGCAGCGCCTCGCGCAAGGCCGCGGCGTCGAGCCGGCGTTGCCCGTTCTCGAGCAGTTGCCGGCTCGCCGCCGCGAGATCGGTTGCGGGATGCAGCGACTCCGCCGCCGGCGGCTGCCACCGTCCGGCGGCGGAGTCGTTGCTGCGCTTGGCCATGAGCGTGTCCCGCGCCTCAGAGCGCGTCGGTTCCCCGCTCGCCGGTGCGCACCCGGACGATGGTTTCCACCGGACTGACCCACACCTTGCCGTCACCGATCTTGCCGGTGCGGGCTGCGGCCACGATGACGTCGACCACCCTGTCCACGGCGGCGTCGTCGACGACGACCTCCACCCGGACCTTCGGCACGAAGTCGACGGCGTACTCGGCGCCGCGATAGACCTCGGTGTGGCCCTTCTGCCGTCCGTAGCCCTGGACCTCGCTGACGGTCATGCCCAGAACCCCGAGCTCTTCCAGACCGGTCTTGACGTCTTCGAGCGTGAACGGCTTGACGATCGCAGTGATCAGCTTCATATTCCCTATACCTCCGCGCTTGTCCGAGAGAAGACCGAACCGGTTCCGGCGGTCGCGAAGTCGTACGCGGTCTCCGCGTGCTCGGCTTCGTCGATGCCGGCTGCCTCGGCTTCACGGTCAAGCCGCAGTCCGATGGTGTATTTCACGAGCAAGGCCAAGATAGCCGTGACGACCGCGGAGTAACCCAGAACCGCGAACGCACCCTCGGCCTGCTTGATCAACTGGTCGGCGCCGCCCCCGTAGAACAGGCCGTCGACCGCCGCGGGAGCGGTCTTGGTCGCGACCAGCCCGACCATCAGCGTCCCGAACAGACCGCCGACCAGGTGGACGCCGACCACGTCGAGGGAGTCGTCGAAGCCGAGTTTGTACTTCAACCCGACTGCGAGCGCGCACAGGATGCCGGCGCCCACGCCGATGACCAACGCACCCACCACATTCACCGAGGAGCACGACGGTGTGATGGCCACCAGTCCGGCCACGACACCGGAGGCCGCGCCCAGGGAGGTCCCGTGGCCGTCGCGAATCCGCTCCGTGAGCAGCCAGCCCAGCATCGCCGCCGCGGTCGCGACCGTCGTGGTGATGAAGGTGGCGCCGGCGATGCCGTTGGAGCCCACCGCCGAACCGGCGTTGAAGCCGTACCAGCCGAACCACAGCAGGCCCGCCCCCAGCATCACGAACGGCAGGTTGTGCGGGCGCATCGGGGAACCGGGCCAGCCCAGGCGCTTTCCGAGGATGAGCGCAAGAACCAGGCCGGCCACACCGGCGTTGATGTGCACCGCGGTACCACCCGCGAAGTCGATCGCCTTGAGCTTGTTGGCGATCCAGCCGCCCTTCTCGCCCGTGACGCCGTCGAAGGCGAACACCCAGTGCGCCACCGGGAAGTAGACGAACGTCGCCCACAGCGCGGCGAAGGCCAGCCAGCCGCCGAACTTGAGGCGGTCGGCGACCGCACCCGAGATCAGGGCGACGGTGATGATCGCGAACATCAACTGGAATGCCACGAACACCGTCTGCGGGATCGTCCCGGCCAGCGGGACCGAGACGGCGGGCGCATCGGCAGTCGCCTGCAGATACGTGCCGCCGATAAGGCCCTTGAGCCCGAAGTACTGGCTGGGGTCGCCGAAGAGATTGAACTTGTCGTTGCCGAACGCAACCGAATATCCGTAGAGCACCCACAGCACGGTGACGACGCCCATGGCGCTGATGCTCATCATGATCATGTTGAGCACGCCCCGGGCACGCACCATGCCGCCGTAGAAGAATGCCAGTCCCGGTGTCATCAGCAGCACGAGTGCGGCGCTCGCAAGCATCCACGCTGTGTCACCGGTGTCCGGCACCCCCATCACAGGGAATTGGTCCACTCGCCGTTCCTTCCTGTCCGTCGTCGTGCGCCGACGACCTAGGCAGGAACATTGCGGAGCGGTTGTTTCGGCAAACGCTCTCTGGTGTTTCGTCCAGATGAACGGATGCCCGGCTGGAGTTTCGCTGTTGTTACGTCCTGGGATTAGCCCGACGGTGATCAGCCGAGCAGGGCGTCGACGAACGCGGCCGGTTCGAAGGGAGCCAGATCATCGGGGCCCTCGCCGAGTCCGACCAGCTTGACCGGAACGCCGAGTTCCTGCTGAACCCGGAAGACGATGCCGCCCTTGGCCGTTCCGTCCAGCTTCGTCAGCACCACGCCGGTGATGTCGACGACATCGGCGAACACCCGCGCCTGGGTGAGGCCGTTCTGCCCGATGGTGGCGTCGAGCACCAGCAGCACCTCGTCGACCGCGGCGGCACGTTTCTCCATCACCCGCTTGATCTTGCCGAGCTCGTCCATCAGGCCGGTCTTGGTGTGCAGGCGGCCGGCGGTGTCGATCACCACCACGTCGGCGCCCGACGCAATGCCCTTGTCGACGGCGTCGTAGGCCACCGACGCCGGGTCGGCGCCCTCCGGCCCACGGACCACCTCGGCGCCCACCCTGGCCGCCCAGGCCTGCAACTGGTCGGCGGCGGCGGCCCGGAACGTATCGGCGGCGCCGAGGACGACGCGGCGCCCGTCGGCGACCAGCACCCTGGCCAGCTTGCCGACGGTGGTCGTCTTGCCCGTCCCGTTGACTCCGACCACCAGCAGCACCGAGGGCTTGTCATCGTGCGGCAACGCCTTGATGGAGCGGTCGAAGGCGGGGTTGAGCTCCTCCACGAGGACCTGACGCAGCACCGCCCGGGCCTGGGCCTCGTTGCGCACGTTTCCCCCGGCGATGGCCGAGCGCAGGTGTTCGGTGACCGACGTGGTGGCGGTCGGGCCCAGGTCGGCGATCAGCAGGGTGTCCTCGACCTCTTCCCACGAATCCTCGTCGAGGTCGCCGCCGCCGAGCAGGCCGAGCATGCTGCGGCCGAAGGCGTTGTGGGACTTCGCCAGCCGGCCGCGCAGCCGTTCCAGCCGTCCGGCGGTGGGCGCGATCGACTCGAGGTCCGGAGCCGGGGCTGCTTCCGGGGTGACGACCTCGGTGACGACCTCCTCGACCACCGGCGGGTTGGGCAGCACGACACCCGCGTCACGGGCGACGGTCTCTTCGATGACAGGCGGTTCGGGCAGGTTGACCTGCGAGATGGGTCGCTTCAGCGAGTCCCGCGGTACGGCGGCGTCGTCCCCGACTCCCGGCAGTCCCGCTTCAACTCTCTCCGCGGGCCGCGGCCGCTCGACGGTCGCAGGTCCTGACGATTGTGTGAACGAGATCCCCGATTTGGCGGTGTAGCCGCCGGACCGGTCAACCTTTGTGGGAGCCTCGATCTCGACGGCCTCGGGGCCGGGTCGCAGGCTGACCTGACGACGCCGGTAAAGCACCGTCCCGACGACCAGTGCGAGGATGACGAGGATGGCGACGACCGCGATGGCGATCCAGAGACCCTGTGACACCGTGTCATTGTTCCAGGGGTTCCCGCCGTCGCGCCGGACCCCCGGCAAACTGACCGGAGATCAGGCCCCGTGAGCGGAAACGCCGGGATGGCCTCCCGCAAGCTGCGCCACATCGACGCCTGCCTGACCGGGCCGGTCTCCTACGTCGGCGTCACCACCGGCTTCGAGCGCGTCGAGCTGCCCTACAACGCCCTGACCCAGACCAGCCTGGCCGAGGTGGATCTGGGCACGACGTTCCTCGGCGTCCCGTTGACGGCGCCGGTGCTCATCGGTGCGATGACCGGCGGCGCGGAGCTGGCCCGCACCATCAACCGCAACCTGGCCGGTGCGGCCCAGAAGCTGGGCATCGGCATGATGCTGGGCTCCCAGCGGATCATGCTCGGTGACGATCGGTCGGCGACGGCCGCCGCTGCCAGCTTCGAGGTGCGCGACCTGGCGCCCGACGTCCTGCTGATCGGCAATATCGGCTTGGCGCAAATGTCGGATCACCTGGCTCCGCGGCTGACCGCTGCGCTGGAACGGGTCGGCGCGAACGCCCTTGCGGTGCACACCAATCCGCTGCAGGAGGCCATGCAGGAGAACGGCGACACCGACTTCGGCGGCACCCTGGCCGGACTTGGGCGGCTGGCCGAGGAGCTGAACTACCCGGTCATGGTCAAGGAGGTCGGCCATGGAATCGGCGCCGCCGCGGCACGCCAGCTGCGCGGCCTGCCGATCGCGGCGGTCGACGTGGCCGGCGCCGGGGGCACCTCCTGGGCGCGCGTCGAGCAGGTGGTGCGCTACGGGGAGGTGCGCTATCCCGCGGTCGCCGACTGGGGCATTCCGACCGCGCAGGCCCTCCGAGAGGTGCGCGAGACGCTGCCCGGGATGCCGCTGATGGCCTCCGGCGGAATCCGCACCGGCATGGACGCCGCCAAGGCGTTGGCGATGGGCGCCGACGTCGTCGCGCTGGCCCGGCCGCTGCTGGCACCGGCCATCGAGTCGGCCGCCGCGGTGGTGGACGTCCTCGGCGGATTCATCGAGGAACTGCGGGTGTGCCTGCACGGGTGCGGTGCCGCCGATCTCGCCCAACTGCGCACTATCGGCGTAAAGGGCTGAGCCGCGAAAACGGCAAGCCAGCGCCCGACCGACCAGCGACGACCGACAACGAGAAGGCTCTGCCGTACCCGGTTCGGGTTTGGTTTTCGACTTGCGGTTTGATCTTCCGGGGGCGCCACAAGAACCGGCTTCCGCGCGATCGCGATTCCTACAGTTCTGAGCTGCGGCCCCGCGGTGACCCTGCGATGAAGCGGTGAACAGGAGACGTTGTTGAGCGAGGGTGGGCTCGTCGGTGCACCGGTAGCGACCGAGACTGTGGTTGACAGCAAGGGGCTCAAGGGCGGCGCCCTGGGGCTGGTGTCCAGCGTCGTGATCGGCATGGCATCGACCGCCCCGGCCTATTCGCTGGCAGCGAGCCTGGGCCTGGTGGTGGCCAGCGGCGGCGCTTTGCTCGCCGGTGTGAAAGCGCCGTCGATCATTTTGCTGGCCTTCGTGCCGATGTGGATGATCGCGGTGGCCTACCAGGAACTCAACAAGGCCGAGCCGGACTGCGGGACCACGTTCACCTGGGCATCCCGCGCATTCGGCCCCCGGATCGGGTGGATGGGCGGGTGGGGCATCATCGCCGCCGACGTGATCGCGATGTCCAACCTGGCTCAGGTGGCCGGGTCGTACTCGTTCGTTTTCGTCGGTGACCTTGGCTGGCATTCCGCGGCCAATCTGTCCGGCAGCGCCCTGTGGTCGACGGTCGCCGGAGTCGTCTGGATCGCCGTCATGACCTACATCTGCTACCGCGGCATCCAGGTCTCGACACGAATCCAGTACGGCCTGCTGGGCACCGAGTTGGTGGTGCTGCTGATTTTCTCCGCCCTGGCCCTGTTCAAGGTGTACACCCACTCGGCCGAGTCCTATTCGATCCGGCCGTCGGTGGACTGGCTGTGGCCGGCCGGACTGGATTTCGGAACTGTGATCGCCCCGGCACTGCTGGTGGCGATCTTCATATTCTGGGGCTGGGACACCGCGGTCACCTGCAATGAGGAGTCCGACGATCCGGGCCGCACCCCCGGTCGCGCCGCAGTCATCTCGACGGTGCTGCTGCTGGTCCTCTTCATGCTGGTCTCGGTTGCGGCGGTGGCGTTCGCCGGCGTGGGCACCACCGGCGTGGGGCTGGGCAACCAGGACAACGCCGACGACATGTTCAGAGCGATCGGCCCCGCGCTGTTCGGCCACACCCCGCTAGGCGACATCGGTCTGGTCCTGCTGTCGGCGTCCATCCTGACGTCGACGGCGTCGTGCACCCAGACCACGATTCTGCCGACGGCCCGCACCGCCCTGTCGATGGGCGTCTTCAAAGCGCTGCCGGGCCCGCTCGCCAAGATCCACCCCAAGTACCTGACCCCGTCGGTCGCCACGGTCGCCATGGGCGCGGTGTCGATCGCCTTCTACGTCCTGTTCACGTTGATCAGCTCCAATCTGCTGACCGCCCTGATCGGGTCGGTCGGCCTGATGATCGCGTTCTACTACGCGCTGACCGGCTTCGCCTGCGTGTGGTTCTACCGCCGCGAGCTGACGTCCTCGGCACGAAGCTTCTTCATGCGGGGGCTGATTCCTCTGACCGGCGCTCTGATCCTGACCGCGGTGTTCGTCTACGGCCTGACCCAATACCTCAAGCCCAGCTGGCTCACCGACGACCAGGGTCACAACATCACGATCTTCGGCTACGGCGCGGTGGCTGTGGTGGGCATCGGGGCGCTGGCGCTCGGGGTGGTCCTGATGGTCGCGCGACGGGTGGTCGCACCGGCCTTCTTCCGCGGCCTGACCCTGCCGCGGGAGTCCAGCACCGACCTGGTGCTCCAGGACTAGGCGGTGTGGTTCAAAATTGGTCAACCCAGCGACGTCAAGCGAGGCCCCATGAGATTTCGTTCCCCCCGTCAGCTCACGACGATGACGCTCGCCGCGCTCTGTGTGGTCGGAGGCGTGTCGCCGGCGCCTGCGTACGGGGAACCCACCCCGATGGCACCACAGGTGTACACCAAAGACACCCGCGATGGATGGCATCTGCAGATCAAGATCGACAATGAAGCCGTCAACTCGGTACCCAACCTGGCCGCCGCGGTCAACTCCCGGGAAGGGTTCGTGACCGCGTCGGGAACCGCCACCGCCACCGGCGGATCGGCTCCGATCACGGACAGCATCTTCATTCTCGGATATCAGCTGGGATGCCAGTCCGATGTCTCCACCGGCCTTCAAGTCGGCGGTACCGCTGGGGTCGCGCCGCTCGGGCAGGTCGGGATCGGGGGCGGCTCTCCGGTGTCGGCCAGTGTCGGCGGTGCCGCAGGCGCGGCCGGATTCGTGCAGACCGTTCTGCAGCCGGGTGTGATCGTCGACCTGCCACTGGCAAACATGACGCTCAGCGATAGCGGCACGGCGATGCTCGACATCGACAACATCCATATCAAAGCCGACGCCTGCGGCGGCGACGTCACCATCCGCTCCTACGCCTATCTCCGCATCTCGACCGCGCAGGCACACACCGAGTTCGCCGTCTACGGCGATCCGATCAAGATCTGACATATCCATGCGCGGGAGGGCAATCGTGAAGTCGAAGGTGTGGGTACGCGGCGTCGCGGCCGGCGTGCTCGCCGGGCTGTTCGGCTTCGCCGCGGCTGCCGGTGTCGCTGCGGCCGACCCGGCGCTGCCTCCTGTACCGCCGTACCTGCCCGACGTCCCCTACCCGTACCCCGGCAGCTATTTGTACCTGTACAACTTGATTCCGGTTTTCGGACCGGCGACCAGCGATGCTCGCGGAATCCGTGCAACCGTCACGGTCGACCCGGCGATGTCGGCCTCTGGCATGCCGGGGAGCCAGCTCGGCCTGGAGCCGAACAAGTCCAATCAATTGGGCACGTACTCAAGCACGCGCAACGGCATCAGCGCAGGACCCGCCCCGGAGCAGACCGTGCAACCCGGCGTGAGCATCGGGGCCGGGGTCGTCATGCCCACGGTGGAGGACCCGACCGGAGCGCCACCCAAGAGCCCGATCGACGCCGAGTCTGAGCAACCGACGGCCGTGCCCGCCGTCCCGGGCAACTCGCAGGTGCTGGAGAATCCCACGGGTCAGCCGGCCGCGCCGCCGTCGGCCCCCGAGGCGCAGTCGCCCGCGCCTGCCCCACAGGCGGTGCAAGTCTGGCCGCAGACGCCGGGGTTCGCGCCCGGCGCTCCCGGTACGGGTCCGGGGCCAGGTATCTCCGCCGGGCCATCAGCCTCCGGCTGACTCCCCCGCGCCGCTGGCGACCAGATCCTCCCCGCGCATCCGCTGGGAGATCACCGTGGTGATCCCGTCCCCCTGCATGGAGACGCCGTAGAGCGCGTCGGCAATCTCCATCGTCGGCTTCTGGTGGGTGATGACGATCAGCTGCGACTGCGCCCGCAGTTGCTCGAACAGCCCGATGAGGCGACGCAGGTTGACGTCGTCCAGCGCCGCCTCCACCTCGTCCATCACGTAGAACGGCGACGGCCGCGCCCGGAAGATCGCCACCAGCATGGCCACCGCGGTCAGGGACTTCTCCCCGCCGGACAGCAGCGAGAGCCGCTTGACCTTCTTGCCCGGCGGGCGGGCCTCCACCTCCACGCCGGTAGTCAGCATGTCGTTGGGGTCGGTGAGCAGCAGCCGGCCTTCGCCGCCCGGGAACAGCGCGGCGAACACCTGGGAGAACTCCCGCTCGACGTCGGCGTAGGCCTCGGTGAACACCTGCAGGATGCGGTCGTCGACGCCGGCGATCACGTCGAGCAGATCCTTTCGGGCAGCCTTGACGTCCTCCAGTTGGGTGGACAGGAAGTTGTAGCGCTCCTCCAGCGCGGCGAACTCCTCCAGCGCCAGCGGGTTGACCCGGCCCAATTCGGCGAGCTCACGTTCGGCGCGTTTGGCGCGGCGCTCCTGGCCGGCCCGGTCGAACGGCATCGGCGCCGGCGCCACCACCAGTTCACCGCGCTCCTTGGCCTGCTCGTACTCGGCCATCTCCAGCTCCGAGGCCGGCAGTTGCACATCGGGGCCGTACTCGGCGATCAGATCGTCGCCGGCCATGCCGAACTGCTCGAGAACCATCTGCTCGAGCTGTTCGATGCGCATCGCCGCCTGCGCCTTGGTGACCTCATCCTTGTGCAGCGCATCGGTGATCTCGGCGATGCGGGCGTTCAGTCCGGCGACCTCCTCGCGGGCCGCGGCCATCGCGATGACGCGCTGCTGACGTTCGGCGGCCAGCCGGTCCCGCATCCGGGAGGCGGCGCTGACCACTGCGCTCAGCCGGCCGGCCAGCCGGCGACCACTGTCGGCGACCTCAGCGGCCACTTCCGCCGCATGCTGACGCGCCGCGCGCGCCTGCTGGGCACGCACGCGCGCCTCACGCTCGGCCCCGGCCGCACGCCGCAGCGAATCCGCTTTGCCGCGAACGGCATTCGCCCGCTCCTCGGCGGTGCGAACCACCAGCCGGGCCTCGACCTCGACGCCGCGAGCGGCCTCGGCGGCCGCCTGGATCTGCTGGCGCTCGCCGGGGGAGGTCTCGACGACGGCCTGGGCTTCCTGTGCCGTTCGGAGGCGGTTCTCCAGTTCGCCGAGTTCGTCGACGGCCTGGGCGCGGCCGGCTTCCAGCTCGTCGCGCTGGGCCTGCAGCCGCCGCCAATCCTCCTCCGCTACGCGCACCTCCTGCCCGAGGCGGCCCAGTTGCTCATAGATCGCCGAGATCGCGGCATCGGACTCGTTGAGAGCCGCCAGAGCCTGCTCGGCCGAATCCTGCCGATTGGACTGTTCGGCCAGCGCGCCGGCCAACGCGGCCGCCAACTCCGCCACCCGCGTCTCGGCGGCGGCCAGCTCGGTGCGGGCGGTCTCGATCGCACTGGCGATCTCGAGGGTGCTGGGCTTGCGGTCGGAGCCGCCGTCCACCCACCCGGCGCCCACCAGGTCGCCATCCCGGGTGACGGCCCGAAGTGCGGGTTGGGCCGTCACCAGATCCAAAGCAGCGGAGAGGTTTTCAACGACCGCGACGCCGGCCAGCATCGCCGACATCGCGCCGTTCAGCCGGGCGGGGGCGTCGATGAGGTCCACCGCCCAGCGGGCGCCCGCGGGAAGGACAACGGTTTGACGGGGCGGCGCAGCAGGCCAGTCGGCCAGCACGATGGCCGCCCGTCCGCCGTCGGCGTCCTTGAGCGACTGCACAGCCGAACGGGCCGAGCCGAAGCCGTCTGCGGCCACGGCGTCGGCGACGGTCCCGAGCACCGCCGCCAGCGGAGTCTCGTAACCGGGATGGACCCGGACGAGTTTGGCCACGGTTCCCAGCAGCCCTGCGCTGCTGCGGTTCTCCACCAGCCACGCCGCGCCGTCCTTGCGCTCCAAGCCCACGGCCAGCGCGTCGATACGTGCCTGAAGTGAGGCCACATCGCGTTCGGCGGCGCGCTCGGCGGTCTGCAACTCGGCGACCCGTTCGTCGGCCAGACGCAACGCGGCGACGGTCCGGTCGTGGTGCTCGTCGAGGCCGACCTCGCCCTGGTCGAGTTCGCCGACGCGGCTCTGCACGATCTCGAACTCCGCCTTGGCGGTTTCGGTTCGGGTCGCGGCCTCCTCGATGGCGGCCGTCAGCCGTGCCACGCCCTCGTCGATGGACTCGACCCGCGCGCGCCCGGTCTCCACCCGGCCGCCCAGGCGGGCCAGACCCTCACGGCGGTCGGCCTCGGCTCGCACTGCCGCCAGATGTGCACGCTCGGCTTCGGTTGCGGCGCTTTCCTTTTCAGCGAGTTCAGTACGGGCGACCTCGAGGCGGGTACGGGCCTGCTCGAGCTCGGCGAGCAACTGGCGCTCCTGCTCTGCCACCTCCTCGGCCTGGGCTTCCAGCGCGTCGGGGTCCGGGCCGGTGCCGGTGACGGGTTCGGTGTCGAGGTGCTGCGCGCGTTCGCTGGCGATGCGGACGGTGGTGCTGACCCGCTCGGCGAGCGCCGACAGCCGGAACCAGGTCTGCTGGGCGGCGTCGGTGCGCTCCGAGAGCGAGGCCACCGCGGCCTCGTGGGCCGCGAGCTGCGCTGCGGCCTCGGCCAGCCGGGTAGCGGCTTCGTCGTGTTCACGGCGCAGCGTGGTCTCGATGGTGTCAGCCCCGGCGAACTCCGCACGCCGGGTGACCAGATCGTCGGCGGCCAGCCGAAGGCGGGCGTCACGCAGGTCGGCCTGGATGGTCGCGGCGCGGCGGGCCACCTCGGCCTGCCGGCCCAGCGGCTTGAGCTGACGCCGCAGCTCGGTGGTGAGGTCGGTCAGCCGGGACAGGTTCGCCGAGGTGGCGTCGAGCTTGCGCAGTGCCTTTTCCTTGCGCTTGCGGTGCTTGAGCACCCCGGCGGCTTCCTCGATGAACGCGCGGCGATCCTCGGGGCGCGATTCCAGGATCTGCGAGAGCCGGCCCTGCCCGACGATGACGTGCATCTCCCGGCCGATGCCGGAGTCACTCAACAGTTCCTGGATATCCAGCAAACGGCAGCTTTGGCCGTTGATCTCGTACTCACCGGCGCCGTCGCGGAACATCCGGCGGGTGATGGACACCTCGGAGTATTCGATCGGCAGCGCGTTGTCGGAGTTGTCGATCGTCAGCGTCACCTCGGCGCGGCCCAGGGGCGCCCGCGAGGAGGTGCCGGCGAAGATGACGTCCTCCATCTTCCCGCCGCGCAGAGTCTTGGCGCCCTGCTCCCCCATCACCCAGGTCAGCGCGTCGACGACATTCGACTTGCCGGAGCCGTTGGGCCCCACCACGCAGGTGATGCCGGGTTCGAAGCGCAGAGTCGTCGACGAGGCGAAGGACTTGAAACCCTTCAGCGTCAGACTCTTGAGGTACACGTCGTGGGAGCCTACCGGCGCACCGGACGGTCGCCGCTCTCAGCGCTCACGGAAGCCGGTAAGCGGCTCGCCTGCCTGCGCGAAGTCGGCGACGACCTTGTCCACCCGCCCGGGCGTGGCACCGCTTTTCAGCAGGTCCAGCAACTTTTCGCAGGCCTGCCGGGGGCCCTGGGCCACCACGAGCACCCGGCCGTCGGCCTGGTTGCCGGCGTACCCGGTCAAGCCCAGTTCGAGCGCGCGGGAACGGGTCCACCACCGGAACCCCACGCCCTGCACATAGCCGTGTACCCAGGCGGTCAGGCGAGTGTCGTCAGCCACGTGTGTCCCCTGCCGTGTCGGCGACCTCGAAGGTGATCTCGGTTCCGGACTTGAGGGTGCGCCCCACCGTGCAGACCTGGTCGATCGCCCGGTTCACGACCACCAGGAGGCGTTGCTTCTCCTCGGGGGACAGGCCGGACAGGTCGATCTCGAGGGTCTCCCGCAGCTGTGGGTAACGCTCGTCATCCCGGTCGGCATCGCCCGAGACGCGGATGACGGCCGGAAAGTCCTCGCCGAGCCGGCGGCGCAGCGGCTCGTCGCTGCTCAGCCCGCTGCATCCGGCCAGCGCTATCTTCAGCAACTCCCCCGGGGTGAAGACGCCGTCGTCGGTGACCGACCCGATCAGCACCTCCGCCCCGCGGCTGCTGCGCCCGGTGTAGCGGCGGATGCCGGTGCGTTCCACCCAGAGGTTTGTCGCGGGCGGCTGCACTGCGGGTTCGGTCATGTGTTTTTTCTACCGTGTCCGCCTGTCGGTGTCCCACACCACGGCTAAGCTTCGTTTCCAAACAAGACCGTCCGCCCAGTCAGGAGCTCAGCATGGCCTCATCCAAGGGACACGAAGACGCCCACAAGCTCCGCGAGTTCGCCGTCTTCGAGAAGTTCTCCGATGCCGACCTTGAGCGCCTGGTGACAGCGTCGCATCACACGTCGACCTCGGCTCCCTGGCCGCTCATCCACGAGCAGACGCCCAGCGACGCCTGCTTCATCATGCTCAAGGGCGAAGCGGGGGTATACGTCGGCAAGGAGCGCATCGCGGTGGTCGGCCCCGGGGAGGTGATCGGCGAGTCGGCACTGCGTCAGGGGCACCTGCGCAACGCGACGGTGACCACGACGGGTCCGGCTGAGGTGTTGCGCATCGAACGCGAGGACTTCGCGCCGCTGCTCGAGGACATCCCGGCCCTGCGTGCGGTCATCGACGACACCGTCGCGCGGCACGTTCCCAAGGCGCACTAGTCCGGCGGACCTTTCCCGCTAGGCGCGGATGCGCGGCCGCGGCTGGCAGACCGGGCAGTAGAACGACGACCGGTTCATGAACTTCTCGCGCCGGATCACCGCGCCGCACCGGCGGCAGTTGCGATCCTCGCGACCGTAGACGTCGAGAGACCGGTCGAAGTACCCCGACTGGCCGTTGACGTTGACGTAGAGCGAGTCGAACGACGTTCCGCCCTGCCCGAGGGCCTCCCGCATGACCTCGGCGGCGGCATCGAGGACCTCCGCCAGTTGGCGGCGGGTGAGCTTTTCCGAGATCCGCGCACCGTTCACACCCGCCCGCCAGAGCGCCTCGTCGGCATAGATGTTGCCGATGCCCGACACCACGGTCTGGTCCAGGAGCTGGCGCTTGATCTCGGAGTGCTTGCGCCGCAGGACATTCACCACCGCCGCTTGGTCGAACCAGGGATCCAGCGGGTCGCGGGCGATGTGCGCCACCGGCACCGGCAATCGGCTGCCGTCGACGGTGACCAGATCCGCCAATTGCCAGCCGCCAAAGGTGCGCTGGTCGACGAAGCTCAACGCGGTGCCGTCGTCGAGAACGGCGGCGATCCGCAGATGGGAGGTGTTGGTGATCGGCCCGAGCAGCATCTGGCCGCTCATACCGAGATGAACGACGAGGGCGCTCTCTTGCCCGTCGCCCTCGATCAGGTTCAGCCACAGGTACTTTCCCCGCCGGTCGGTACCGGTGATCCGGGTTCCCAGCAGGCGGGCGGTCAGGTCCGCCGCGCCCGCCTCGTGTCGGCGCACCGCCCGTGGGTGGTCGACCCGCAGCGCGGTGATGGACTTGCCGGCGACGTGCGCCTGCAGGCCGCGCCTCACCACCTCGACTTCGGGGAGCTCAGGCATCCAGATCGGCGGCGGATTCGTCCCCGGCGGCGGCGTCGCCGCCTTCGTGTGGCATCGCGTCCAGCGCCGTCCATGCCTTCGCGGCGGCGTCGGTCTCGGCGGCCTTCTTGGAGCGGCCCGTCCCGCTGCCGAACGGCTCACCGTTGACGAAAACCACCGCGGTGAACCGACGGTCGTGATCGGGGCCCTCGGAGGTGATCTCGTAGCGCGGCACACCCAGGCCGCGGGACGCCGTCAGTTCCTGAAGGCTCGACTTCCACTCCAGCGCGGCACCCAGCGTTGGCGCGGTGTCGAGCAGTTCGTCGAACAGCCGCAGAATCACGCGCCGCGCGCCCTGCAGCCCGTGCTGCAGATACACCGCACCGATCAGCGACTCCAGCGTGTCGGCCAGGATGCTCGGCTTGGCGTGGCCGCCGGTGTTGACCTCACCGCGGCCCAGCAGCAGGTATTCGCCCAACCCGTCGTCGGTGAGTTCGCGGGCCACCCCGGCCAGCGCCTGGCTGTTGACGATGCTGTTGCGCAACTTGGCCAGGTCACCCTCGGAGTTGTCGGGATGGCGCCGGTAGAGCTCCTCGACGATCACCAGGCCGAGCACCGCGTCGCCGAGCAGTTCCAGGCGCTCGTTGGTCGGCAGGCCACCGTTCTCGTAGGCGTAGCTGCGGTGGGTCAGGGCCAATGTCAGCAGGTCGTCGGGGAGGTCTGCGCCGAGCGCCTCGATGAGGTTCTGGCGCGTCACGACGGCGGCCCGCCCTCCGGGCCGCCGTCCTCGGGCACGAACCGCGCGAGCTTGGCCCACCGGGGATCGATGTTGTCGTGGTGGTGACCCGGTTCGGCGGTGGCAAGGGCGACGCCGCACTGCGGGCACAGACCCGGACAATCCGCCGTGCACATCGGGGCGAACGGCAGCGCCAGGCCGACCGCGTCGACGATCGGCTGCTCGAGGTCGACATAGTGGCCGACGACGTGGCCCACCTCGTCGTCCTCGGTGGTGTTCTCGGTGAGGCTGTCGGGGTAGGCGAACAGTTCGGTCAGCCCGATCTCGATGTCACCGGTGACCGGTCCGAGGCACCGGGAGCACTCGCCGCGGGTGGGCCCGTGCACGGTGCCGGAAACCAGCACGCCTTCGGAGACCGACTCCAGCCGCAGATCGAGGTCCAGCGGCGCCCCCGGCTCAATGGCGATGAGGTCCAACCCGATTCGCGAGGGGCTGGGCACGGTCTTGCGGATTTCCTGCATGGCGCCGGGGCGGCGACCGAGCCGCGACACGTCGAGAACAAGAGGCGAGCGCGGGTCGGTCTCCTTGGGAGAACCGTGACTCCGGGTGGCCATAACGGCGATCCTACGGTGCCCCGCGGCGAGCCACGTCAGGCAAGCGCAGTGCCAACACCTACGGCGTGGGGCCGTTCACCACCGGCTTCTTCAACGTCTTGCCGACGTTGTCGAGGGTGGCCTTCTGCAGCGCCGCACCGTTGCCGTTGCCGCGATCCTTCCCGAATCCCAGCTTGCCCAGGAAGCCCTGCAACCCGTTCAGCGCATCGACGATGAGAGCCGGGTCGGTTCCGGTGATCTGTCCGATCGCGGCGCCGACCACGTTGTTCGCGACGCCGTTGGCGTCGGACGGCGCGGCGTTGGCCACCGGAGCCGACAACATGGCTGCGGTGATGACGGAGGCGGTGGCGGTCTTCCACTTCATGCGGCCGAATGTAGCCGCACTCCGCGGACTTGGCAAACGCTATGCCCAGATTGGTCGAGGTTCCGACGTCGGCTTTGGGGCCCGATGAGCCGGAACACAGCTACGTGCTAGTGCTGCACATAGTCGTGCGTGCCGGCCGCGGTCCGCAACTGGTGGCGGCCACGGCTCACCGAGCGCAGCGTGCCGTTGAGGTACTCCTCGAACTGCGCCAGCTTGTTGTCGACGTAGATGTCGCACTCGCCGCGCAACCGGTCGGCCTCCGCGTGGGCGGCGTCGATGAGCCGGGTGGCCTCCGCATTGGCCGACTGGACCACTTCGGTCTGCGACACCAGGCGCTGCTGCTCCTTGATGCCCTCCTGGACGGCGTTCTCGTAGGAGATGTTGCCGTTCTCCACCAGGCGGTCGGCTTCGGCCTTGGCCCGGGTGGTGGCCGCCTCGTAATCCCGCTTGGCCGCGGTCGCGAGCCGGACGGACTCCTCGCGGGCCTCGCTGACCATGGCTTCGCTGTGCTGGCGGGCCTCGGCGACCATGCGGTCGGCCTGCGATTTGGCATCGGCGAGCAGACGGTCGGCCTCCGCACGGGCGTGGCTCAGCAGCGAATCGGCCTCAGCGTTGGCGTTGCCAACCGTGGTCTCGGCGTGCTCCTTGGCCTCGCGCAGCATGGTGTCGCGGGCGTCGAGGACGTCCTGGGCGTCATCGAGCTCGCCGGGGATCGCGTCCTTGATGTCGTCGATCAGCTCCAGCACATCGCCGCGGGGAACCACGCAGCCGGCCGTCATCGGCACACCGCGGGCTTCTTCGACGATCGCGCTCAACTCGTCAAGTGCTTCAAAAACTCGGTACACGGTGCCATCCTCCAGCTCGCACGTTGGTAGTGACCAGTGTGCCTGCTGTGACGCCTGTGACTGCGCTGGCAACGCGGTGTGTCGCCGGCGAATGGCTATTTCATCGCGCTGGAGATCGCGTCGCGAGCTCGATCGAGCACCGAGGCTGCGCAGAACGACTCAGCGGACGGCGAGTTTGGCCTGCAACCGCCGGTTCACCGACTCGGGAAGCAACGCCGACACGTCCCCGCCGAAAGTGGCCACCTCTTTGGCCAGCGAAGAGGAGACGAAAGAGTATTTCGGCGTGGTCGCCACAAAGAACGTGTCCACGCCGGCGATGTGCTTGTTCATCTGGGCCATCTGGAGTTCGTATTCGAAATCGGTTCCGGTGCGCAGACCTTTGACGATCGCGGTGAACCCTCGTGACTTCACGAAATCGACCACCAGTCCCTGGCCCGACTCGGCTCGCAGGTTGGGCAGGTGGGCGCATGCCTCCTCGATCATCGCGATGCGCTCGTCGACGGCGAACATGCCGGCCTTCTTGGGGTTGGTCAGCACGGCCACGATCACTTCGTCGAACTGCGCGGCGGCACGCTCGAAGACGTCGATATGCCCCAGCGTGACCGGATCGAACGACCCTGGGCAGACTGCGCCACTCATAGGCGGAACGCTAGCAGGCAGCGGGTGTGCGAACCCCGGCCTCCAGCCGAGTGTCACCGTAGCGGCGTTGCGGCCAGACCTCCCAGCCGGAGGGCCAGTTCAGCGGTGGGGAATTCGCAGCCCGCTCGATGACCGCGACGGCTTCGGGAGCCAGCCAACCGTGGCTCGCCAGCGCCGCCAAAACGGTCTCCACCTCGGCGTTGCCGACCTCGTAGGGCGGATCGGCCAACACCAGATCCGCCGGTGACGGCGGTCCGGCCGCCAGCACCGATGCCACTGAACCGCGACGAACGATGGCGCCGGGCAGCCCTACCGTCTCGATGTTGCGGGCGATGACGTCGACGGCGCGGCGGTCGGTCTCGATCAGCAGCACCGACGCGGCGCCGCGGGAGAGCGCCTCGAGCCCCAGGGCGCCGGAGCCGGCGTAAAGATCGAGCACCCGCAGACCGTCGAAGTCCAGACGGGCGGCCAGGACGTTGAACAGCGCTTCACGCACCCGGTCGGTGGTCGGGCGCGCGGAGGGCGGCACGGCCAGCCGGCGCCCCCCGGCCGTGCCCGCGACGATCCGGGTCACAGCCCTAGATCAGCGTGCGCCAGTAGTCCCAGAAGCGGACCAGGATCTCCAGGATGACCGAGAGGAACCACAGCGCCACCAGAGGCCAGCGCCAGTTGTACAGCGTGCGGGCCACCGCATTGGAACCCAACGGGCGCAGGGCAATTGACGTGACCACCACAAAGAGCGGGATGGTCATCGACCACACCACCATGCAGTACGGGCACAACGCGCCGATCTCGTAGAGCGTCTCGTACTTCAGCCAGTGCACGAACACCACGGCCAGGCCGAGTCCGGTCATGAAGCCGACCCAATACCAGCGCGGCAGCCGCACCCTGCCGACGGCGAGCACGCCCGTCACGATCGCGATGGCGAAGCCGATGACCCCGTAAAGCGGGTTGGGCGGGCCGAACACCGAAGCCTGCGGCGTGTTGATGACCGACCCGCAGGCCAGCACCGGGTTGATGCTGCAACTCGGCACATACTTCGGGTTCTTCAGCATCTCGATCTTCTCGACCAGAAGATCCGAGGACGCGAGAAGGCCGATGATCCCGGCGATCAGGATGAACCATGCGCTCGCGCGTCCGACCCGGACGCCCGCCGGAGTCTCCGGTTCGGTGGAACCGGCCTCGATCGGTTCGCGCGTGGTGAGGCTCACTGTGCCGGTGCGGGGGCCGGGGGCGCGCCCTCAGGCGCGGGGGCCGGTGCCGGCGGCGCGCCCGCCGGAGCGGGTACCAGCCCGGGCACCGGGCCGACGACACCGACGACCTTGGCGATGAGCTCCTCGGGCTTGGCCGGGCTGATGTCCTGGCCGTTGAGCCGGATGGTCGGCGTGGCGGTGATGTTCGACGCCGTGACCAGGCCCTTGATCATGTCGTTGTACTTGCCCTTGTTGATGCAGTCGGAAACGTTGCCCGCGACGCCGGCCTGGCGGGCGGTCTCAATCAGCGAGGCGTTGTCGGGGCCGGTTCCGGAACCCTCCTCGGGCTGCTGGGCGAACAGCGCGGAGTGGAAACGAACGAACGCGTCCTTGTTCTCGTCGCCGACGCAGTAGCCGGCGTTGGCGGCGCGGGTGGAGTAGCCGCGGTTGCTCTTGTCCAGACCGGGCAGGGCGACCATGTAGTAGTCGACGGCCACCGCGCCGGTCTCGACGAGCTTGTTCACCGTTGACCCGAAGTTCTTCTCGAAGTCCCGGCAGTGCGGGCACTGGAAGTCCTCATAGACCGACAGCACGGCCTTGGGCTCGTCGCTGTCGGGCTTTTTGATCAGGTTCGCGGAGCTGACGCGCACGGCCTTGGTGTCGCCGGCCGTCGCCTTCTTCTCATGCCCCATCACGATGTAGAGCACCAGTCCGACCGCGAAGAGCGCAACCAGGGCGGTCAGGCCGATCTTCACGAGGAGGTCGCGCTTGCGGTCCTGCGCTTTGAGGTCGTAGCGGGCTGAACTCTTCTTGTTGCTGGCCACGGGTTCGGCTGATCCTTGCTCTCTCGGGACTGGTTATCGCGTTGTCGCGGGCTGTTACGCGCTCCCAGCGTACCGGCGACGCGCCGGCGCATTGTTTTTACGGGTACGTCAGGTGCGCCCGGACCGCCGAAATCATCTCCGAATTCGCCCGCGCCACTCCGCCGCCGAGGACGTTGAGGTTGAGAAAACCGTGGATCATCGACGGGAGCCGCCGATGGTCGACGGCGACGCCGGCTTGCCGCAACCGCGCCGCGTATTGATCGCCCTCGTCACGGAGGGGGTCGAATCCGGCCGTGACGACCAGCGCCGGAGAGAGTCCGGCGACGTCGTCGGCCAGCAGCGGGGAGATCATCGGATCCGAGTAGTCCATCCCGGAGCCCTCGACATAGAGGGTCTGGAACCAGTCCATGTCGTGTTTGGTGAGCAGGAATCCGGTGCCGAACAGCGACCGGGAGCGGGTTCCGCCGCGTAGGTCGGTGGCCGGGTAGATCAGCCACTGCAGCGACGGCAGCGGGTCGCCGGCGTCGCGCGCCAGAAGGGTGACCAGGGCGGCCAGGTTTCCGCCCGCGCTGTCGCCGCCGACGGCGACCCGGCCCGGGTCGGCGCCGAGTTCGCCGGCATGCTCCCGGGCCCACCGGTAGGCGGCGTAGGCGTCGTCGATCGCGGCGGGGGCCTTGTGCTCCGGCGCCAGGCGGTAGTCGACGGCGAGCACGTGGACACCCGCGTCCCGCGCGATCAGGCGACAGGCCGCGTCGTGGCTGTCCAGGTCACCCAGAACCCAACCGCCGCCATGGAAGAACACCAGCAGCGGAGCCGGGGCGTCCCCGGCCGCGGGCCGATAGTGCCGGGCCGGGATGGCGCCGGCCGGACCCGGGATCGACACCGGCCGGGTGCCGGCCACCCGGACATCCCGGTCGTCGAGGACGCGGCTGAGGACGCCGAAATTGATCCTGCTGGCAACAGGATCGTCATTGACCGAGAGGCCGTCGACACCGGTGGCCCGCTGGGCGGCGAGCAGCATCTGCAATGACGGGTCCAGGGTGTTTCCATCGATGGTGACGGCCTTGCCGCCGGAGAGCGCCCGCTTGGCGGCGTTCGGGAGGCGGGGAATCACCTTGATACCGACCCGATTACCGAACTCGAGCGCCCGGTCCTTGACGGTTGTCATGAGCCGCAGCCTACGCCCGACCGTCTTTGGCGACGGTTCCGGAGTGGGCGACGACAGCCGCCGGTGACGGTCCCGGTGAAAGCAGTTCAGGATCGGTACTATCCTCACGCGAATCCGTTCCATCGGAACCCCAAGCACAGGCAGGTGAGATGACACCGACGGCCGCTGTTCCCACCGTCACGCTCAACGACGACCACACCATTCCGGTGTTGGGTGTGAGCGTCTCGGACCTGCCGCCGGATGAGGCCGAGGCCGCGGTCGCCGCGGCACTGACAGCCGGCTACCGCCTGATAGACACCACCGCCGGCGGCAATGAGGAGGCGGTGGGGCGGGCGATCGCGACGTCGGAAATCCCGCGCGAGGAGCTGTACATCACCACCAAACTGGCCACCGGTGACCAGGGTTTCCAGTCCTCGCAGGACGCCTGCAAGGCCAGCCTGGCCCGGCTGGGCCTGGATTATCTCGATCTGTATCTGATCCACTGGCCGGCCGAGCAGAACGGCAAGTACATCGATGCCTGGGGCGGGATCATGAAGTCGAAGGAAGTCGGTGACACCCGCTCCATCGGGGTCAGCAACTTCACCCCGGAACACCTGTCGAACATCATCGACCTCTCGTTCTTCACCCCTGCGGTCAACCAGGTGGAACTGCATCCGTTGCTCAACCAGGACGCGCTGCGCCAGGTGCACGCCCAGCACTCGATCGTCACCGAGGGCTACTGCCCGCTGGGGGCGGGAGCCCTGCTGAACAACCCGGCCGTGGACGCCGTCGCCGCCGCGCACGGCAAGTCCGCCGCGCAGGTGCTCATCCGCTGGAGCATCCAGCTCGGCAACGTGGTGATTCCCCGGGCGGCGGACCCCGCCCGGCTGGCGGAGAACATCGACGTCTTCGACTTCGAGCTCACCGACGCCGAGATGGCCACCCTCAGCGGCCTGGACGACGGCACCCGCTTCCGTCCCAATCCGGACACCTACGCGGGCGACTGAAACCCGTTCTCACCGCCCGTGGCGACGGAGGCTCGGGCTCCTGCGGTCGCCGACGACCTTGCGCCGGTTGAGGTTTCGGCGCCGGCTGCCGACGAGCCCGCCGTGGCCGAAGTGGAAACGCCTGAGCTGCAAGCGGTTTCGGCTCCGGTCGCGGCGGCGGTGAAGAAGGCCGTCTCAGATGATGGGGGGCAAGGCCGGCAGCGGCGGCCGCGGCCACCACGGTGGAGCGCGCGGCCACAACGCCTACCAACGCGGGCAACAACGCCGAACGCGGCGGTCGGCTGGGCCCCCAAGTCGGCCGCCGCGTTTCGCATTGAACGCGCATCGAGCTAATTCACCGCCAGTCCCTTGTCCTGAAAGAAAGGGACTTAGGGCCTGAAAAAAAGGGCCATAGGGAATTTGCCGAAAGCCCTGAGAAACATGAATTTTTCCTTATAGTCAGCCTTAATCAGGTACGTCACAGGGAAGGGAACCTGACATGAACATCGCCAACCGCTCGTATCTCACCGCCGGCATCGCCGCCCTCGGTGCGAGCGCCGTCGCTCTCGCGCCGATCCAGCCCATCCACACCGACGTGGCGCTCGAGCACCAGCCCGCCGTCGCGAACCTCGCGGTGAGCCTCGCCTCGACGATCGATCCGATCACCCCGTGGGTCGATACGTTCAAGCTCGCCGCCGAGAACCTGGCCCAACTGTCGGCGTTCTACAAGGAACAGCCGCTGCCGCTGATCCAGACGATCGGCGCCAACATTCAGACGTACATTCAGGAAGCGAGCAACGGCAACGCAAACCTGATCCCCCAGCAGATCGCGAACAACGCCCGGACGTTCTTCGAGGCGCCCTGGTGGAACGAGACCGACAACCCGATCATCAACGACAACACGTTCGCCAGCGAATACATCTCCAACACCACAACCGGCGCGATCACGGTGAAGATTCCGCCGTTGTCCATCCCGCTCAGCCATCAGGGCCTCTTCGGTCTGCTCCCGGTCGTCCTCAGCCCGGAGCAGCAGGCGTCACTCAAGCCGATTCTGGAATTCGTGGCGACTCCCTACGGCGGTCAGCTGGCGGGTTTTGTCGCCCCGTTCATCGGAACCGTGGCTCAGCTGACCACCAGCTTCACGAAGGTAGGCCTGTACTTCAAGAATGGTGACCTCATCGGCGCGCTCAACGAATTGATCAATATCCCGGCCAACATGACCAACGCGTTCCTCAACGGCTACGGCAACCTCGATCTGACGGCGGTCGTCTCCGGCCTCCTGCCTCCGGAGATCAAATCGTTCGGACTGAACCTGGGCGGCTGGATCAGCCCCCCGGTCCCGAAGGACGGTTCGCTGGTCACGCCGGTCGTCACGCCCACCAAATACGGCATCGGCACCCTCTTCGACGCAGTCTCCGTGACCGCAGAGGCTTCTCTCGGACAGCTCACCGGCGAAGCGGCGACCCCGGGCCTCCCGACCAGTGCGGCGGGCGCGAACATCGGCCTCGGTCAGTTCCTCGCCGACGCACTACTGGTGACGCCGCCGACCTCGACGGCCGCCGTACACCCCACCGCTTCGGTGCGCGCTGCGGCAGCCGTGGAAGCTCCGGCTTCTGAGATCGAGGTCCCGGCAGCGGTGGAAGCGCCCGCGGCGCCGGAGGTTTCGGCTCCGGCTCCGGAGAAGAAGGCCGCGTCGTCCGACAACGGCCGCAAGGCCGACAACGCCGGCCGCGGCCACCACAGCGGTGCCCGGGGCGACTAACTGACAACGCCGAGCGCGGCGGTCAGCTGGCAAACAGCTGGCCGCCGCGTTCGGCATTTGCGGCCGCCGCTTTCGGGGTTTGCTGACACGATTCGCCGCGCCCCCCACGCCCAACCAGGAAATTCGCCCCGGCCACTAGCGCTCAGCAAATTCTCAGCTATAGTTGTGTTCTGTCAGGTTAGCCGCGGCGAGGAAGTCCGATCAGGTCGCTCGCACCCCACACCGCTGCACGCAGCGGATTACGCCGGCTGACCAGGCAGACCGAAACGCGGCGGTCAGGCGAGGGGACAACTGGCCGCCGCGTTTCTCAATTCCCGGGCCGACGCCTCGTCGACCGGCAAGCGGTAGCCGCGCAGAACCTCGGCGAACTGCAGCGCGTACTGGCACCGGAACGCGGTGTTGCCGGGCATCCACTCCCCCGGCGGGAGATCGCCCTTGTCCTGGTTTGCCTGTCCGGCGACGGCGAGCAGATTGGCGGGGTCGTTGGCAAACCTCTTGCGCACCGGATCAGGCCAGTTCCGGGCACCCATGTCCCAGGCGAACGCGAGCGGCACGATGTGGTCGATCTGCACCGAGGCCCCCACCTGCTCGCCGCGCACGAAGGCGATGGTGTCGTTGGTGTACGGATCGCGCAGCGTTCCCGCCGCAACGGCGTGTGGGCAGCGTTTGGTGCTGATGTAACTGATGTCCACAAGGTCGCGGGTCAGGATGTCGTTGCGGGTGTCGCATCCGTTGTGGCCACCCGGGGCGCTGGTGTCGTCGTCCCAGGCGTCGCCGAATGCGGTTCGCCGATAATCGTTTCCGCGCACACGATTGGGCACGACGCGGATGCCGGCCAGCACGTCGGCACCCCGCTGGAGCTTGGGCGCCCCGGTCATCGCCGCCGGGCCGCGCGCACCGGTCCCGCTCACCACCCCCGCGGCGACGATCACGGCCAGCACCGCGGCGGCGGCCAGCCACAGCAGGTGACTGCGTTTCACGCCTTGTCCAGATACTCGATGCGATCGGTTCCGGTGAACGGCCCGGCCAGCACGGCCATGCCCGCGTTGCCGGGGTCCTGCGCATGGACGGCCTCGCAGAGCTCACGGGCGGCCATGATGACATCGAGGTGGTCGAGCAGCGACAGGAACTGAAGCCTGGTCTTACGCCCGGACTGGATGTCCCCCAACACATCTCCTTCGCGGCGCTCCCGGAGGTCCAGATTGGCCAGCGCGAAGCCGTCGACGGTGGCCGCTACCGCCTCCAGTCGCTCCCCCGCCTTGGAGTGCGGTGGCAGACGGGTCGCCAGCAGGCAGAGACTGGGGTGTGACCCGCGGCCGATGCGCCCGCGCAGCTGGTGCAGCTGGCTGACGCCGAACCGGTCAGCGTCCATCACCACCATCACGGTGGCGTTCGGCACGTCGACCCCGACCTCGACGACGGTGGTGCAGACCAGGACGTCGATCTCACCGGCGCGGAAGGCGGCCATCACCGCGTCCTTCTCCTCGGTCGGCAGCCGCCCGTGCATGAGGCCCAGCCGCAGCCCGGCCAGCGGCCCGCGGCGCAACTGCTCGTAGAGGGCGACGACGGTGATCGGCGGCGGGCCGTTCTGGTCATCGTCGCTCTTGTCGGTCTCGTCGATGCGGGAGGCCACCACATAGGCCTGCCGCCCGGCGGCGACTTCCTCGGCGACCCGCTGCCACGCGCGGTTCAGCCACTGCGGCTTCTCGGTGACGAAAATCGTTGTGGTGGTGATGGGTTGGCGGCCCCGGGGAAGCTCCCGCAGGGTGGAAGTCTCCAGATCGCCGTAGACCGTGAGTGCGACGGTGCGCGGTATCGGGGTCGCCGTCATCACCAGCAGGTGGGGCGTGATCCCGTCGGGTGCCTTGGCGCGCAGGCGGTCTCGCTGCTCGACGCCGAAGCGGTGCTGCTCGTCGACCACCACCAGCCCGAGTCGGTGGAACTCGACGGCGTCCTGGAGCAGCGCATGGGTGCCGATCACGATGCCGGCCGCACCGGAGGCGACCTCGCCACGCACCTCGCGCTTCTGCGCGGCGGTCATGGACCCGGTCAGCAGCGCCACCCGGGTTGCGCGGTCGTCGCCTCCCAGTTGTCCGGCCATCGCCAGAGGGCCCAGGACCGATCTGATCGACTGGGCATGTTGCGCGGCAAGGACTTCCGTCGGCGCGAGCAGCGCGCACTGGTATCCGGCGTCGATCATCTGCGCCATGGCCAGCACCGAGACGATGGTCTTGCCGGAGCCCACCTCGCCCTGCAGCAGCCGGTTCATCGGCTTGGCGCCGGCCAACTCCGCCGAGATCACGGCCAGGACGTCGCGCTGCCCGGCGGTCAGTTCGAACGGCAGCCGGGCACGCAGCGCGTCGAGCAGACCCTCCGGACTCGGCGGCGCCGGCGGCCCAGAGCCCGCGACGTCGCCGTGACGGCGTTGCACCAGGGCCCACTGCAGGCCGACTGCCTCGTCGAAAGTGAGCCGCTGACGCGCGCGCTGCCGCTCGGCTTCGCTCTCGGCGATGTGGATGGCGCGGAGTGCGGTGTCCTCGCTGACCAGATGACGTTGCGCCACAACCTTTTCGGGCAGCGGATCGATGATCGGGTCGAGGACGGCGAGCACCTGACGGACGCAGGCGTAGATGTCCCAGCTCTGCAGCTTGGCGCTGGCCGGATAGATGGGGAAGAAGTCGCGCTCGAACGCAGACGTGTCCAGTTCGCCGGCTCCGTCGGCGCCGGCGATGGTCTTCAGCGACTTGCTGCCGACGAGGCGGCCCTTCGGGGAGTCCAGCACCAGGAAGTCCGGATGTGTGAGCTGCATGGTGCCCTTGAAGTAGCCGACCTCCCCGGACAGCATGAGCCTGGTCCCCTCGACCAGTTCCTTCTTGATGTATTTGGCGTTGAAGAACGTCGCGGTCACCTTGGGCCGGCGGTTGCGCAGGGTGATGACGAGGTACTCGCGGCGGGGCTGCCGGTTGGTCCATCGGACGTCGGCCTTCTCGATCTCGCCGACGAAGGTGATGTGCTCGCCTTCCTCGGGTGGGTCGTCGTCCTCGCCGCGCACGGTGCTGCCCTGGCTGTACTTGCGGGGGTAGTGGCGCAACAGGTCGTCGACGGTCCGGATGCCGAAGACGTCCTCGAGGGCGCGGGCCGCCTTGGCGCCGAGGACGGAATCGAGGCGGTCGGTCAGCGACGCCACGGCTACTCGACTCCGATCAGGAGCACGTCACCGCGGTGGCCGGTGCGGTAGCTGCTGAACTCCGTGCCCGGATGGCGGCGATGGACGTGGGCGGCCAGCCGTTCGGCCAGCGTGTCGGCATCGGCTTCGGCGGCGGCACCGATCAGCACGGTGACCAGCTCGCCGCCGGAGCTGAGCAGCAGGTCGATCAGGCGCGCGGCGGCGGTCCCGGCGTCCGGCGAGACGACGACCACCTCGTTGCCGGAGATGGCCAGGCCGTCACCCGGGGCGCAGGCCCCGGCCCAGGTGAGTGCCTTCTCGGTGGCAATGCGGACCGATCCGTGCCGGGATCCGGCGGCGGCGCGCGCCATGGTGTAGCCGTCGTCGACCGCCTGGCGCGCCGGTTCGTGGACGGCCAGCGCTGCCAGGCCCTGCACCATCGAGCCGCACGGCAGGGGCACCACGTCGATGCCCCAACCGATTGCCGCGGCACAGCCGGCCACCAGATCTTCGGCGGCGACGTAGCCGTTGGGCAGCACCATCACCTGCGCGGCCCCGGTGTCGACCAGGGCCCGCAGCAAGCGGTCGGCGCTGACCCCGTCGGCCGGGTCGACCAGTTCCGGATCCGGGCGCAGCACGCAGGCGCCCTCGGCGCCGAACAACTCCTCGGCGCCGTCGCCGTCGACCACTGCCAGGACCGCCCGCTGCCGGCTCCAGCCGCCGGGTGCCACCCGCCCGGTGGACAGCGCCGACACGCGGATCCTGCTGACCGCCCCGACAGCCAGGCCCGCCTCGACGGCGGCACCGGCGTCGTCGGTGTGGACGTGTACCGAATGCCGGCCAGCGGCTGCGGGGGCCAGTGCGACCGAGTCCCCCACGTCGTCGAGTGCCGCGCGCAGCCGCTCCAGCCCGGCGGGGTCACAGTCACCCACCAGGTACATCACCTCGAACTGCGGGCCGGCCTCGGCCACGTCGTGGTGGGCGGCAGGAGCGGCCGGCAGATAGGTCCGCCGGGTCGGCGCATGCCCGGTGACCGTCGCGGTCAATGCGTCCAGCAGCACCAGTAGGCCGAGGCCTCCGGCGTCGACCACCCCGGCTTCGGCAAGGACGGCGAGCTGCTCGGGTGTGTGGTCCAGCGCCACGGCGGCCGCATCGCCGGCAGCGGTCAGCGCGTCGGCAAGACCGGCGCCGTCGTCGCCGGCCTGTTCGACGGCCCCGGCCGCGGCCTGCAGGACCGACACCACGGTGCCCTCGACGAACTCACCGCCCACCGCCTCGACGACGAGTCCGACGCCGTGCCGCAGTGCCGCCCCCAGCAGGGCGGTGCCCAGATCGGCGTTGTGGCCGGCGGCGTCGGAGGTCACCTCGGCAAGGGCCCGCAGGATCTGGGACAGGATCAACCCGGAATTGCCGCGCGCGCCGTTGAACGCCCCTCGGGCCAACGCTGCTGCGACGTCGGGGAGGTCCGCGCCGGGCGGGGCCGATTCAGCCTCGGCCAGAGCCGCCCGCATGGTGAACAGCATGTTCGTGCCGGTGTCGGAGTCGGCCACCGGAAACACATTGAGGGCGTTGATCTCGTCGGCGTGCCTGATCAGGTGGCCGACGCACGCATGCGCCCAGTGCCGCAGGACGGTGCCGTCCAGCCGCCGTTCAGGCATCGACACCTCCGATCGCAACCACCGCCCCGGCGTCAGCCTAGCCAGACCGGGCGACGGATCGTGTCGCCGCGACGGCGGCCTGTTCAGGGGCGTTTTGGCGTTCGTGGAACCCCGCCGGTATCCTGGTCAGGTTGCCGGGATACCGGCTGGGGCGGTTCTCCCGCGCTTCATGCGCGACAAGCGCCCGTGATTCCAGTGGACTTGAGGAGTTGGACGACATGGCTGCCGTGTGCGATATCTGCGGGAAGGGCCCCGGGTTCGGCAAGTCGGTGTCGCACTCGCACCGCCGGACCAACCGCCGCTGGAACCCGAATATCCAGACCGTGCACGCTGCGACCCGCCCCGGCGGCAACAAGCAGCGCGTCAACGTCTGCACCTCCTGCCTCAAGGCCGGCAAGGTCGTTCGCGGCTGAGGCCGCACTAACGCCGACCGCCGCGCTGGAGCGACGCTCGGCATCGAACGTCGCCCTGGAGCCACTCTCAGTGGGCGCGGCGACTACGGCAATCGCCAGTCCACCGGATCGGCCCCCATCCCCGCCAGCAGTTCGTTGGCGCGGCTGAACGGCCGTGACCCGAAGAATCCCCGGCTCGCCGACAGCGGCGAGGGGTGGGGCGATTCAATGGCCGCGCAACGGCGGCCGGCCAGCATCGGTTTAAGCGTCGACGCGTCGCGTCCCCACAGGATGGCCACCATCGGCTCCTCGCGCGCCGCAAGTGCCCGGATGGCGCACTCGGTGACCGCCTCCCAGCCCTTGCCGCGGTGGGAGGCCGGAGCGCCGGGACGCACCGTCAGAACGCGATTGAGCAGCATCACGCCGCGCTCACACCAGGGAGTCAGGTCACCGTTCGACGGCTGAGGAAAGCCCAGATCCGCGCTGTACTCGCTGAAGATGTTGGCCAGGCTGCGGGGCAACGGGCGGACATCGGGGGCCACCGAAAAACTCAGGCCCACCGCGTGGCCGGGAGTCGGGTACGGGTCCTGGCCGACGATCAGCACCCGGACCTTGTCGAACGGAAAGCTGAACGCGCGCAGGACATTCGGGCCGGCCGGCAGGTACCGGTGCCCGGCGGCGATCTCCTCGCGGAGGAAGTCGCCCATGTGCGCGACCTGGTCAGTCACCGGGGCCAGCGCCTGAGCCCAGCCGTCGTCGACGAGTTCGTTGAGGGGCCGGGCGCTCACGGCCCACAACCTAACGCCCCGGGCTCAGTCGTAGGACTGCCACCCCAACGGGCCGTCCCAGGCCCGCCCGTCGAGCAGAACCTCCGCCGCCCCGGAACGCACGGCCCCGATCACCCGCCATCCGTGCGGGGGATAGTCGGGGAAGCAGGCCACCAGCGCGTGGTCTTCCCCACCGCTGAGCACCAGTGACCATGGGTCCACGCCCGCGGCTTCGGCGGCCGCACGGACGGCGTCGACGTCCTCGCGCAGCGCTGCCCGCCGCAGGTCCATCACCACCCCGGAGGCGACGGCCATGTGCCCGAGGTCGGCCAGCAGCCCGTCGGACACGTCGGTCATCGCCAGGGCCCCCGCCTCGGCTGCGGCGCGACCCTGCCCATACGGCGGCAGCGGCACGAGGTGGCGCTCGCGAACATCGGGAAAATCACCGATTCCATTGCGCCACAGTGCAAATCCGGCCGCCGAGCGGCCCAGGTCGCCCGCGACGGCGATCACCGATCCCGGCCGGGCACCACCGCGCAACACCGGCTCGCGGCCGTCCAGATCACCCAGCGCGGTGACCGAGACGACCCACTGCGGACTGGCGACGAGATCACCGCCGACGATCCCCGCGCCGACGGCGGCGGCCTCCGACCACATTCCGTCGACCAACGCGGTGACCATGGCGACCGGGGTGTCGGCGGGCGCGCCGAAGGCCACGACGAATCCGGTGACCCGGCCCCCCATGGCCTCGATGTCGGCGGCGTTCTGCGCGATCGCCTTGCGCCCGACCTGCTCTGGCGTCGACCAGTCCAGGCGGAAGTGGCGGCCTTCGACGAGCATGTCGGTGCTGACCGCCACCCGCCCGTCGGGCGCCTGCAGCACCGCGGCGTCATCGCCCGGGCCGACGCTGATCACGGGGCCGAAGCGGCGCCCGGCGACGAGTCGGTCGATGACGGTGAACTCCCCCATCTGATGCAACGTGGGCCCGTCACCCTCGGCGTCCGCCACCACACGGCCTCCTCTCCCAGTTACCGTGTGCGGGATCCTCGTGGAGGTTTTCGCTGACCGCCAGGGGCGGTATGCACACGTAAGACGGAATCGATGGATAGACGCGGTTCATGCCTATGCCGATCGGTCCGTCGGGAATGACAACGTCACACCAACTCAATGATATGAGTCGCGAGCATGGCTTCAGCTCCCCGCGGCGAAATCGTGTATGCCATGAGGCGACCAGGTAGGAATCGAAGTTCGTAGGCAGCAGGCATTTCCCTCGTTCCGATCAGCGAGCGGGGCTGCCGGCTGGAGTACCTTGAGCACGAAGTCCAGGACCGCGGTACCAGGAGGAGACGAGGTGCAGGCCGATTCCGCCGACGCGAGTCCCGCCTCGCCCGAGGACGACGGCCCGCCCCGCAGCCTGGTCGTCGCCGCGGTGGTGCTGACCCTCGCGGCGATCGTGGCCGTGCTGGCCTTCGCTGCATCGCGGCACACCCCGGCGGCTCCCGTCGCCGTCGCCGCCGTTCCGGCGCCGCAGGCCGAAAGTCCCGAATGCCAGGCGCTCATGGCCACGCTGCCCGACAGCCTCGGCGAGAACTATCGGCGCGCAGACACCGCGCAACCCACCCCGGCCGGCACGGCGGCCTGGCGCGGCAGCGGCACGTCCGAGGGCGACCCGGTGGTCCTGCGCTGCGGGCTCAACCGGCCGGCGGAGTTCGTCGTCGGCGCGCCGCTGCAGATGGTCAACGGGGTGCAGTGGTTCCGGCTGGAGGATCCGCAGTCGCCCCTGGCCACCTGGCTGTGCGTCGACCGCGCCGTCTACGTGGCGTTGACGCTGCCGACCGGGTCGGGCCCGACGCCGATACAGGCGATGTCCGACGTCATCGACCGAACCATGCCCGCCATGCCGATCCGGCCGGCACCCGTGGGCTGAGTCAGCGCAGACCGGTCCCCCGGGCCAGGGCCGTCTCCACCATGGTGCCCACCAGCGTCTGATAGTCCACGCCGCTCGCCCCCCACATCCGCGGGTACATCGAGATGGTGGTGAAACCCGGCATGGTGTTGATCTCGTTGACCACCGGGCCGTCCTCGGTGAGGAAGAAATCCACCCGCGCCAATCCCTGGCAGTCCAGGGCATCGAAGGTGCGAATCGCCAAGTCCTGCAGGACTTTCACGGTTTCGTCGTCGACCGCAGCCGGCACGTCGAGCTCGGCGGCGTCGTCGAGGTACTTGGTGTCGAAGTCGTAGAAGCCTCCCGGATCGCCGCCGACGCCGGCCACCCGGATCTCCCCGATGGTGCTGGCTTTGACGGTGCCGTCGGGGAATTCCAATACGCCGCATTCGAGTTCGCGCCCGTTGATACCCGCCTCGACGATCACCTTGGGATCGTGGCGGCGGGCCGCGGCGATCGCGGCGGCGAGGTGGGCGGGGTCGGTCACCCGGCTGACCCCGATCGACGAGCCGCCGCGGGCCGGCTTGACGAACATCGGAAAGCCAAGGCGAGCAAGCTCTTCGGCGGCCGGCCAGCTGCGCCCCGGCCGCAGGACGAGATAGTCGCCGATCGGCAGACCGTCGGCAGCCATCAGCTTCTTGGCGAACTCCTTGTCCATCCCGGCCGCACTGGCCAGTACCCCGGCGCCGACATAGGGCAGCCCGGCAAGTTCGAGCAGGCCTTGGATGGTGCCGTCCTCACCGTAGGGCCCGTGCAGGATCGGGAACACCACGTCGACCGACGCGAGGATCTCGGCGGCGTGGGCCAGCGCAGTCTCGGCGTTGCCGGTCACCTCGGGCAGCCGGCCGTCGGCGATCGCCATGCTGTCCGGGTCGGCATCGGTGCGCAGCCAGCACCCCTCGCGCGTGATGCCGACGGGCACGGCCTCGAACCGATCCGGATCGAGGTGGCGCAGGATGCTGCCCGCCGACACGCAGGAGATCGCATGTTCGGAGCTGCGCCCGCCGTAGACGACGGCAACGCGGATCCGGGAACGGGAAGTCACAAGCTAGAAAGGCTACAGCCCGGCCGCATCCAGAGCCGCCACGACGTCGGCCACCAGGTCGTCGGTGTCCTCGATACCGGCCGATATGCGCGCGAAGCCGTCGGGGACGGCGTCGCCATGGCGCGCCCGGCGATCGACTGAGGTGTGCATGCCGCCGAAGCTGGTCGCGGCCACCAGGAGGTCACTGCGGCGCACCAGGGCATGCACGGCATCGGCGTCCGCCAGTTCGATGGAGAGCAGGCCGCCGAACCTTCTCATCTGGTTGACCGCGATCGGGTGTGACGGATCCTCCGGCAGGCCCGGGTAGCGCACCGACCGCACCGCGGGGTGTCCGTGCAGGGCGGTGGCAAGCGCCAGCGCGTTCTGACACTGGCGGTCGAAGCGCAGTCCGAAGCTTCCGATGCTGCGCAGCAGCAGCCAGGACTCCATCGCGCCCAGGATGGGGCCGGCGAGCAGTCGTTCGCGCATCACCGCATCCATCAACTCCGGCTGGCTGCCTGCGACATAGCCGGCGACCAGATCACTGTGCCCCGCAAGCGCTTTGGTGGCGCTGGCGACCACTAGGTCGGCTCCCATGGACAGCGGGAGCTGACCGAGCGGTGTCGCCGCGGTGTTGTCGACCAGAAGCCGGCCGCCGCGGCGGTGACAGATGCCCGCCAGCCGGTGCAGGTCCACCACATCCAGCGCCGGGTTCGTCGGCGTCTCGGCGAGTACCACATCGGCGGTCCCGGCGGCGTCGTACATCTCGGCAGAGGCGACCTCACGCACCGTAATACCCAGCGGTGCAAGACTTTCCACGGCATAACGGCGCACCTGGTAGTAGCCGTCGGCCGGCACCACCAGCACCGAACCCGGCCGGGTCAGGGCCCGGAACGCCGCGGTGATCGCGGCCATCCCCGAACCGAACGCCAGCGCAGCCGTGGCATCCTCCAACTGGGCCAGCGCCGACTCCAGTTGAATCCACACCGGGTTCGAGTAGCGGCCGTACATATGGTCTTCGGTGCCTTCGTCGGCGGAGAGGTGAAACGCGGACACCGGAACCGGGGTGTGCGCGACCGGCCGGCCGGGGATCGCCTCGGTATCGGCGGCCTTGACGGTGCGGGTGGAATCGCCGTACTTCATCGCGACCTTCTCCTCACTCCGGCTTGGTGCTGCGGCCCAGCAAAAGCACAACGGCTTCGTCGACGGACAATCCCCGATGACACACCTGGTACACGGCATCGGTGAGCGGCATCTCGACGTCATAGCTGGACGCCAGCGCCAGGATCGCCGCGCACGAACTCACCCCCTCGGCGACGTGACCGTCGGTTGCGCGCTGCGCTTCGGCCAGCGTCTCACCGCGGCCCAGGCGCATTCCGAACGTGCGGTTGCGGGAGTGCGCGGAAGTGCAGGTGGCCACCAGGTCGCCGACGCCGGCCAGGCCGGCCAGCGTTGCGGGCTTGGCGCCCAGTGCAATTCCCAGCCGCATGATCTCGGCCAGCCCCCGGGTGATGATCGCCGCGGCGGTGTTCTCCCCCAGCCCGACGCCTGCCGCCATGCCGCAGGCCAGCGCGATGACGTTCTTGCACGCCCCGCCGATTTCGGTGCCGGCCACATCCGAGTTGGTGTAGGGCCGCAGGTAGCCGGTGCTCAGCGCGCGCTGCAGCGCCACCGCCCGGCCCGAATCCGGGCATGCGACCACCGTGGCCGCCGGCTGCTCATCGGCAACCTCGTCTGCGAGATTGGGCCCGGAGATCACGGCGACCTGTCCGGAGGGCACCCCGGTCACCGCGACGATGACCTGGCTCATCCGCATCAGCGAGCCGAGCTCGATGCCCTTGGCCAGACTGACCAGAGTCGCCCCGTCGGCGATGTGGTCGCGCCACCGCTCGAGATTGGTGCGCAACGTCTGCGAGGGCACACCCAGCAGGACCGTGGTGACCCCGTCGAGTGCGACGGCCGGATCGGTGGTCGCCCGGATCGAGCGCGGCAGCGCGATGCCGCGCAGGTACCGACTGTTGGTATGGGCGGTGTTGACCTCGTGTTCGACTTCGGGCCGACGGGCCCAGAGCCGGACGTCGTTGCCGGCGTCGGCCAGCACCTTGGCCAGCGCCGTGCCCCAGGCTCCGGCGCCCATCACCGCCGCGGTTCCCACCGAGCCGCCCATCTCACCTCCGTCGTCGCTCCGGTTCAACCTAATCACGAAGCGCTGGCAGGATGTCTGCCATGAGCGGCGCGCCGGGTGTCGGCCTGATCATCGCGGTCAAACGCCTCACCGCCGCCAAGAGCCGGCTCTCGGCGCTGTTCGACTCCGATAGGCGGGAGCGCGTGGTGCTCGCGATGCTCGTCGACACCATCACCGCGGCTCGCGCCGTCCCGGCGGTCGGCTCGGTGACCGTGGTGACGCCGGATCCCGTCGCCATGCGGGCCGCCCGGGAGATCGGCGCCGCCGTGGTTGCCGACCCCACGGGGCCGGACCATCCCGATCCGCTGAACAACGCCATCCTGGCCGCCTGCGGCGAGGTCGGCGCCACGACACCCAATATCGTTGTGCTGCAGGGTGATTTGCCCGCCCTGAAGTCCGCCGAGCTGTCCGACGCAATGGCCTGCGCCGCGCTGCACCCCCGCAGCTTCGTCGCGGACCGACAGGGCACGGGCACCGCGGCTCTGTTCGCGTTCGGGGTACCCCTGGACCCCCGGTTCGGTGCCGACTCGGCGAACCGGCACCGTGCCGCCGGGGCGGTCGAACTGGCCGGCCCGTGGCCGGGATTGCGGTGCGATATCGATACCCCGGAGGATCTCGCCGAGGCGCGGGCACTGGGGGTCGGTGCAGCCACGGCTGCCGCCGTGAGGTGACCGTCAGTCAAGGAACGGGTGAACGGCAGGTTGCGCCTGCGCTTCGCCGCGTCCTATTCCGCGGCAGCACACCACAGCGCAGAGCTGATGAGGAATGATGACCGCATGACTGAGGCGGAAACCGAGTCCCGAACCCTGGCGTCCGACCAGCCGGGTCCCCTCGACGGAGTTGCGCCCCCCGCGCCGACCGCCGCGCCCGTCGACGAGACCCTGCCGCCGGACCGGTACCTCAACCGCGAACTGAGCTGGCTGGACTTCAACAAGCGGGTGCTGGCGCTGGCCGCGGACGCCTCGATGCCGTTGTTGGAGCGCGCCAAGTTCCTGGCGATCTTCGCCTCAAACCTCGACGAGTTCTACATGGTGCGGGTCGCCGGTCTCAAGCGGCGCGACGAGATGCGGCTGTCCGTGCGCTCGGCGGACGGGTTGTCTCCGCGTGAGCAACTGCAGTTGATCGGCGAGCGCACCCAGGAGTTGGCGATCCGCCACGCTCAGGTGTTCGCCGATTCGGTTCGCCCGGGCCTGGCCAGGCATGGCATTCACATCGTGACGTGGGCCGAACTCACCGAGGCCGAGAAGGGCGAACTGTCGGCCTACTTCTACGAACAGGTCTTCCCCGTCCTGACCCCGCTGGCCGTCGACCCCGCCCACCCGTTCCCCTTCGTCAGCGGACTGAGCCTGAACCTGGCTGTGGCCGTGCGCTCCCCCGAGGACGGCGTCCAGCATTTCGCGCGGGTGAAGGTGCCCGACAACGTCGACCGGTTCGTCAAGCTGAAGAACACCGACGGCGAGAGCAACTCCGTGCGCTTCCTGCCCATGGAGGAGTTGATCGCCGCTCTGCTGCCGGTGCTGTTCCCCGGCATGGAAATCGTTGAGCACCATGCGTTCCGGATCACCCGCAATGCCGATATGGACGTCGAGGATCGCGACGAGGACCTGCTTCAGGCACTCGAACGCGAACTCGCGCGCCGTCGCTTCGGTCCCCCGGTTCGCCTCGAGGTCTCCGACGACATGTCGGAGAACATGCTCGGGCTGCTGCTGCGCGAACTCGATGTGAATCCCGGCGACGTGGTGCAGGTTCCGGGCCTGCTGGACCTGTCCGCGCTGTGGCAGGTCTACGCCGTCGACCGGCCCGCGCTCAAGGACCCGCCGTTCGTCCCGGCCACCAATCCGGCGTTCGGCGAGACAGGCAAGAGCATCTTCGCGACCCTGCGCGACGGCGATGTCCTTCTGCACCACCCCTACGAGTCGTTTTCGACGAGCGTGCAGCGCTTCGTCGAACAGGCCGCCGCCGATCCCGACGTGCTGGCGATCAAGCAGACGCTGTACCGGACCTCCGGTGACTCACCGATCGTCAACGCGCTCATTGAGGCGGCCGACGCCGGCAAGCAGGTGGTGGCGCTGGTCGAGTTGAAGGCCCGATTCGACGAGCAGGCCAACATCAAGTGGGCCCGCGCACTGGAAGACGCGGGCGTCCACGTGGTGTACGGCCTCGTCGGACTCAAGACACACTGCAAGACGTGTCTGGTGGTGCGCCGCGAGGGATCGACGATCCGCCGCTACTGCCACATCGGAACCGGCAACTACAACCCCAAGACGGCTCGGCTCTACGAGGACGTCGGCTTGCTCACGGCCGCCCCGGATATCGGCGCGGACCTGACCGATCTGTTCAACTCGCTCACCGGCTACTCGCGGAAGGTCAGTTACCGCAATCTTCTGGTGGCTCCGCGGGGCATTCGCACCGGAATTCTCGAGCGCATCGAGCGTGAGGTCGAGGCGCACCAGCGGACCGGCAAGGGCCGAATCCGGGTGAAGGCCAACGCCATCGTCGACGAGCAGATCATCGACGGCCTGTACCGCGCCTCACAGGCCGGTGTTCGGGTGGAGGTCGTCGTCCGCGGGATCTGTGCCCTGCGCCCAGGTGTGGAGGGCTTCTCCGAGAACATCGTGGTGCGATCGATCCTCGGTCAGTTCCTGGAGCACTCGCGCGTGATGCACTTCGCGGCCATCGACGAGTTCTGGATCGGCAGCGCGGACATGATGCACCGCAATCTCGACCGCCGTGTGGAGGTGATGGCGCAGGTGAAGGACCGCCGCTTGACGGCCTACCTCGACGAGGTGTTCGAGTCGGCGATGGATCCGTCTACCCGGTGCTGGGAACTCGGCTCGGACGGAAGCTGGACGGCCTCGCCGCGTGACGGCCGGCAGGTTCGCGACCACCAGGTGTGGCTCATGGACAAGCACCGGCAGGGCTGACCCGATCCCCCTATGGCATCAACGTCGAAGAAGAAGCCTTTACCCGCGCCCATTTCCGTCCACGCCGCCGGTGCGGTGTTGTGGCGGCCCGACCCCGAATCCGGTGAGCCGCTGATCGCACTCATCCACCGGCCGCGGTACAACGACTGGACGTTGCCCAAGGGCAAGGTGGATCCGGGCGAGACCGAACCGGTGACGGCGGTTCGCGAAATCCGTGAGGAGACCGGACAGCGCGCGCAGCTGGGCCGGCGTCTGAGCCGGATCAGCTATCCGATTCCCGTCGGCACCAAGGTGGTTCACTACTGGGCGGCACGGGGACTGGGCGGAGATTTCACACCGGGCCGCGAGGTCGATGAACTGCTGTGGCTGCCGGTCACCGAGGCCGCCCATCGACTCACCTACCCGCATGACCGCAAGGTGACGTCCCGCTTCACCAAGAAGCCGGCGGACACCCAGACCCTGCTGATCGTCCGGCACGGAACCGCCGGCCGCAAGGCGCGCTACAAGGGCGACGACCGCGAGCGGCCACTGGATCGCAAGGGCAGGGCGCAGGCCAAATCCCTGGTGTCCCAACTCTTGGCGTTCGGCGCATCCGCGGTGTTCGCCGCCGACAGGACGCGATGCGTGCAGACCGTCGAACCGCTCGCCCGCAAGCTCGCCGTGCCGATCACCGTTGAGACGACGCTGACCGAAGAGGCGTACGCCGACGATCCGAAGGCCGCACACGAACGGATCCTGGAGATCGCCGCGCTCGGGGGCACACCGGCAGTCTGCAGCCAGGGCAAGGTGATCCCCTACCTGATCGACTGGTGGTGTGAACGCGACGGCGTGAAGCCGGACAAGTCACGTAACCGCAAAGGCAGCACGTGGGTGCTGTCACTGTACGAGGGCCGACTGGTGGCGGCCGACCACATGGCGAGCCCGCTGGCGACGATGCCCGAGACCTAGGCTGCCGAACGGCAGGCCCCTGAATACGAAAGCGCCGCGAACCATTCGGTCCGCGGCGCTTTTCGTCGGGCGTGGTTAGCGGCGACCCTTGGCCGGAGCCTTGCGGGCCGGAGCCTTCTTGACCACAGCCTTCTTCACCGGAGCCTTCTTGACGGCGACCTTCTTGACGGCGACCTTCTTGGCCGGAGCCTTCTTGACGGCAGCCTTCTTCACCGGAGCCTTCTTGACCGCAGCCTTCTTCACCGGAGCCTTCTTGACCGCAGCCTTCTTCACCGGAGCCTTCTTGACCACAGCCTTCTTCGCCGGAGCCTTCTTGACCACAGCCTTCTTCGCCGGAGCCTTCTTGACCGCAACCTTCTTGGCCGGAGCCTTCTTGACGGCAGCCTTTTTGGCCGGAGCCTTCTTCACAACAGCCTTCCTAACTGCGCCGCCGACGGCGCCTCTCTTGACAGCGGGACCTTCAGCGGGGAGTTTCTGGGCACCAGAGACGATTGCCTTGAATTGAGCGCCGGGACGGAACGCGGGAACAGAGGTCGGCTTCACCTTCACCGTCTCGCCGGTGCGCGGATTGCGAGCGACGCGTGCAGCGCGGCGGCGACGCTCGAAAACACCGAAGCCGGTGATGGTCACGCTGTCACCCTTGTTCACAGCGCGGACGATGGCGTCGACCAATGTCTCGACAGCTTTCGTCGCGTGACCGCGGTCGACTTCCAACTCGGCTGTGAGAACTTCGATCAACTCTGCTTTGTTCATTAAGATCCTCCGAAACAGTGGTCCGCCCTGGACCGACTGGGGAACACGGTAGACCCTGAAAGCCCAAATATCCATGAGCCACGCGCATTTACAGCAAAATGAGACGCGTCGGCGCTCAAAGCGGTTGGTGCCCTTGAGGCCCGGTTTACCGGCCGGCGACAGCCCTTTCCGGCACAGTATCTTCGGCTTGCCGATGGGTCAGGAAGCGGTGGGGATGCGCGGTCTCCAGCTCGGTCGGGTTGCCTCGAATGCCGCGATTTCGGCCTGTTTGCGCAGCGTAAGGCCGATATCGTCGAGACCTTCAAGGAGTCTCCACGCGGTGTAGTCGTCAATGCTGAACGGCACCACCGCCGTTCCCGCCGTGATGGTCCGATCACGAAGATTGACAGTCATTTCCAGCCCGGGCTGTTGCTCGATCAGCTTCCAGAGCAGTTCGACATCATCCTGGGCCACTTCGGCCGCGAGCAGTCCGGCCTTACCGGCGTTACCACGGAAGATGTCGGCGAAGCGCGACGAGATGACAACGCGGAAGCCGTAGTCCATCAACGCCCAGACTGCGTGCTCGCGTGAGGATCCCGTGCCGAAGTCCGGGCCGGCCACCAATACCGAACCCTCGTCGAAGGGCCCGAGATTGAGGATGAACGACGGATCGGTCCGCCACGCGGCGAACAGACCATCCTCGAAACCGGTTCGGGAGACCCGCTTGAGGTACTCGGCGGGGATGATCTGGTCGGTGTCGACATTGGACCGGCGCAGCGGGACACCGATGCCGGTGTGGGTGTCGAAGGCCTCCATGGCGTTGCGTTCCTTCCGGTTTCAGCTATTCAGATCGGCGGGTGAGGCGAACCGACCACGCACCGCGGTGGCCGCCGCGACGGCGGGCGAGACCAGATGGGTGCGGCCGCCCTTGCCCTGCCGTCCCTCGAAATTGCGGTTGGATGTCGACGCACAGCGTTCGCCCGGCGCCAGCTGATCGGGGTTCATGCCCAAGCACATCGAGCATCCGGCGAGTCGCCAGTCGGCGCCCGCGGCGGTGAAGATCTCGCCGAGGCCCTCGGCTTCGGCCTGTGCCCGGACCTTCATCGAACCCGGCACGATCAGCATCCGAACCCCGTCAGCGACCTTGCGGCCGCGCAGCACGGCGGCCACGGCCCGCAGATCCTCGATCCGACCGTTGGTGCACGACCCCACGAAGACTGCGTCGACGGGTATGTCGCGCATCGGCGTCCCGGGCCGAAGGTCCATGTAGGCCAACGCCTTCTCGGCGGCCTGACGTTCGTCGTCACTGCCCATCAGGTCCGGATCGGGCACCGCTCCGGCCAGCGGCACGCCCTGCCCAGGATTGGTTCCCCAGGTGACGAACGGGCTCAGAGTCGTGGCGTCGATGTAGATCTCGGCATCGAACTCCGCACCCGGATCGGTGCTCAGCTTCTCCCACGCGGCGACGGCGGCGTCCCATTCAGCGCCCGTCGGCGCGTAGGGACGGCCGTGCAGGTACTCGTAGGTCGTCTCGTCTGGGGCCACCATGCCGGCGCGCGCGCCGGCTTCGATGCTCATGTTGCAGATCGTCATCCGGCCTTCCATCGACAGCGATTCGATGGTGCTGCCGCGGTATTCGATGACGTACCCCTGTCCGCCACCGGTGCCGATCTTGGCGATGACGGCCAGAATGATGTCCTTGGCCGTCACCCCCGCGGGCAGTGGGCCGTCGACGTTCACCGCCATCGTCTTGAACGGCCGCAGCGGGAGCGTCTGGGTGGCCAGCACGTGTTCGACCTCGGACGTGCCGATGCCCATGGCGATCGCTCCGAATGCGCCGTGGGTGGAGGTGTGGCTGTCGCCGCAGACGATCGTCATCCCGGGCTGGGTCAGCCCGAGCTGCGGGCCGACCACGTGCACGATGCCCTGCTCCGGATCACCCATGGGGTGCAGGCGAATCCCGAACTCGGCGCAGTTGCGGCGCAGCGTCTCCACCTGTGTGCGCGAAATCGGGTCGGCGATCGGCTTGTCGATATCGATGGTCGGGACGTTGTGGTCCTCGGTCGCCAGCGTGAGATCCGGCCGACGCACCGGCCGGCCGGCCAGTCGCAAGCCGTCGAACGCCTGGGGGCTGGTGACTTCGTGGATGAGATGCAGATCGATGTAGATCAAGTCGGGCTCGCGCGCAACACCGGAGCCCGATCCGGCGACGACGACGTGGTCTGCCCAGACTTTCTCGGCGAGGGTTCTCGGCTGGTCCATGTTCCTTACAACTCGCTATCTCACGTCCGGCGGCTCCGCCGCGGCCATGTCCCACATAGTGGGACGCTAGTATCTGGATATGAGACAGGATAGCGGCATCGGCGTTCTGGACAAAGCCGTGGCGGTACTGCACGCGGTCGCCGAGTCCCCCTGCGGGCTGGCCGATCTCTGCGCGCGCACCGGTCTCCCGCGGGCCACCGCGCACCGGCTGGCCGCCGGACTCGAGGTGCACCGTTTGCTCGCCCGTGACGACGCCGGGCGCTGGTGTCTCGGACCTGCCCTGAGCGAGTTGTCCGCCGGTAGGCCCGATCCCCTGCTGGCGGCGGGAGCCGCTGTGCTGCCGGGTCTGCGCGAGACCACCGGTGAGAGCGTGCAGCTGTACCGGCGTGAGGGCACCACCCGGGTGTGCGTCGTCGCGCTGGAACCGCCTGCGGGGCTTCGGGATACGGTGCCGGTGGGCGCCCGGCTGCCGATGACGGCCGGCTCCGGGGCACGGGTGCTGCTGGCCTACAGCGACCCGGCCACCCAACAGTCGGTGCTGGCCTCGGCGGCCTTCACCGAACGCACGCTGGCCGAGGTGCGTCGGCGCGGCTGGGCGCAGAGTGCGGCCGAACGGGAACCGGGCGTGGCCAGCGTCTCGGCCCCGGTGCGCGATAGAACGGGCGACGTGGTGGCCGCGGTGTCGGTGTCCGGTCCCATCGACCGGATGGGACGGCGCCCCGGTGCGCGCTGGGCAGCCGATCTACTGGCCGCCGCCGAGGATCTGACGCAGCGGCTCTGATGTTCCCCGCCGAAAGTGCACACAGATCGACGAAAACCGAACCGCCCGCGCGAAAACCCGATCTCGGCGCACTTTCGGCGAGGGCGGGCTGACACACTGACGGCCATGGGAACCAACCAGCGAAACCAGATCGTCATGACCGACGACGAGATCGCCGAATTCGTCGCCCGCAGCCGCACCGGAACGATGGCCACCGTCGGCCCCGACAGCCAACCCCATCTGGTGGCGATGTGGTACGGCGTCGTCGACGGGGACATCTGGGTGGAGACGAAGGTCAAGTCGCAGAAGGTCGTCAACATCCGGCGTAATCCCAAGGTGAGCTTCATGATCGAGGACGGCATGACCTACGACTCACTGATGGGGGTGTCCTTCGAGGGCGTCGCGGAGATCCACGATGATCCCGACACCATCTTCGCGGTGGGCGTCAGCGTGTGGGAGCGCTACAACGGTCCCTACACCGACGATCTCAAGCCCGCGGTCGACATGATGATGAACAAGCGGGTGGCGGTGCGGATCGTCCCGCACCGGGTGCGCTCCTGGGACCATCACAAGCTCGGCCTGCCCGCGATGCCGGTGGCCGGTTCGACGGCGCCCCGCCGATGAGCCCCGGCCACCTCCTGGTCCGCCGCCCGTCGCCGGCTCTCGCCGACGGTGAGCTGACCCATCTGCAGCGCACGCCGGTGGATCCCGAACTGGCACTGCGGCAATGGCAGGGCTACGTGGCGGCATTCGCCGACCGCGGCTGGACCGTCCACCAGATCGCCCCCGCCGACGACCATCCGGACGGGGTGTTCGTCGAGGACACCGTGGTGATGTTCGACGACCTGGCGGTGCTCGCCGCACCCGGGGCGGCGTCGCGCCGCGGCGAAGTCGCCACCACGGAGGCGGCTCTCGCGACACTTCCGCCGGAGCTGGGTCTCGACGTTGCCCGAATCACCGAACCCGGCCATCTCGACGGCGGAGACGTCCTCAAGATCGGACGGACCGTCTACGTGGGCGCGAGCACCCGCACCGACGCGGCCGGCATCGCACAGTTGGGAGCACTCCTGGCACCACGGGGTTGGCGGGTGGTGGCGGTCCCGATCGCCAAGGTGCTGCATCTCAAGTCGGGCGTCACCGCGCTGCCCGACGGCACCGTGGTGGGCTACCCGCCACTGGTCGACGACGCCGGCGTCTACCCGGCGTTCCTGCCGGTTCCGGAGGAGCACGGCACGGCGGTGGTGGACCTGGGGCCGTCGACGCGCGGGACGCAGACGATTCTGATGTCAGCGGATGCGCCGCGCACCGCCGACATGTACGCCGCGCGGGGGCTGGAGGTGGTGACCGTGCCGATCAGCGAGTTCGAGAAGCTCGAGGGGTGTGTCACATGCCTGTCGGTCCGGATTCGCCGGACGCAGTGACGGCGGGAAAATCGGTACCCCCGATGGGATTCGAACCCACGCTACCGCCGTGAGAGGGCGGCGTCCTAGGCCGCTAGACGACGGGGGCTAGAACGTCAGACAGCATAGCCGACCGGTAAGTACGGACATAATTGCTGCTCTTCGCTTGCGCAGTTTGGCTGGGGTACCAGGACTCGAACCTAGAATGGCTGAACCAGAATCAGCTGTGTTGCCAATTACACCATACCCCATCGGCACCCATAACAGCTGGTCAGGACCAACTACCGCGGGCCGCGGAACACCGCACAGCAGACTACCAAAGATTTCGGGCGGCGCCGTCACGGGCCTCCCGCAGCCGGTGCATGCTGCGGTCGCGGCCGAGCAGTTCCATCGACTCGTACAGCGGCGGGCTGACGCTCGCGCCGGTCACCGCGACCCGGATGGGGCCGAAAGCCTTGCGGGGCTTGAGGCCCAGGCCGTCGATCAGCGCGCCCTTGAGGGCCTCCTCGATCGAGCCGGCGGTCCATTCCGGTAGTCCGTCGAGCGCACCGAGCGCGGAGTCGAGCACCTCGACCGCGTCACCGGTGAGTTCCTTGGCGCCGGCCTTCGGGTCGATGGCGTAGACGTCGTCGCTGAGGAACTTCAGCAACTCCCAGCCGTCGGAGAGCACCACGACCCGGGTCTGCACGAGTTCGGCGGCCGTCGCGAAGTCGGCGTCGTCCAGACCGGTGTCATACCCGTGGGTATCGAAGAAGCCGCGCAGCCGGGCGGCGAAGTCGGCGGGCTGCAGCATGCGTATGTGCTCGGCGTTGATCGCGTCGGCCTTCTTCTGGTCGAAGCGCGCCGGGTTGGAGTTGACGTCGATGACGTCGAAGGCCCGCACCATCTCCGGCAGGGTGAACACGTCGCGGTCATCGGCGATGCCCCAGCCGAGCAGCGCCAGATAGTTCAACAGCCCCTCGGGCAGGAAGCCGCGGTCGCGGTGCAGGAACAGGTTGGACTGCGGATCACGCTTGGACAGCTTCTTGGTGCCCTCGCCGAGAACCGTTGGCAGATGGGCGTATTCGGGAATGAACTCCCCCACCCCGATCCTGATCAGGGCCCGGTGCAATGCGATCTGTCGGGGCGTCGAGGGCAGCAGATCCTCCCCGCGCAGCACGTGGGTGATCCGCATGAGCGCGTCGTCGACGGGGTTGACCAACGTGTACAGCGGGTCGCCGGAGGCCCGCGTCAGCGCGAAGTCCGGCACCGTGCCGGCGGCGAACGTCGTCTCACCGCGCACCAGGTCGTGCCAGGTGATGTCCTCGTCGGGCATCCGCAATCGCAGCACCGGTCTGCGGCCCTCCGCCTCGAACTGCGCGCGCTGGGTGTCGGTCAGGTCGCGGTCGAAGTTGTCGTAGCCGAGTTTGGGGTTGCGTCCCGCGGCGAGGTGGCGCGCCTCCACCTCGTCGGGCGTGGAGTACGCGAGGTAGGCCTCGCCGGCCCCGAGCAGCTTGGCGATGACCTCGCCGTAGAGCTCGCCGCGCTGCGATTGGCGGTAAGGAGCATGCGGGCCACCGACTTCCGGGCCCTCGTCCCAATCCAGGCCCAGCCAGCGCAGCGCGTCGAGGATCGCGTTGTAGCTCTCCTCGGAGTCGCGCGCCGCGTCGGTGTCCTCGATGCGGAAGACGAAGGTGCCCTCGCAATGACGGGCGTACGCCCAGTTGAACAGCGCGGTGCGGACCAGGCCGACGTGGGGGGTTCCGGTGGGCGACGGGCAGAACCTCACGCGCACAGGCTGTGTCATCGAGCGCCTTTCCGGATGACGGGGTTGGTCAGGGTTCCGATCCCCTCGATGGTCACGCTCACGGTGTCGCCGTCCTCGATCGGGCCGACGCCTTCCGGGGTGCCGGTGAGGATGAGATCGCCGGGCAGCAGGGTCATCACCGCCGACATCCACTCGATGATGGCTCCGATGTCGTGGATCATCAGCGAGGTGCGGCTGCGCTGGCGCACTTGGCCGTTGACCTCGGTGCGGATCTCCAGATCCGACGGGTCGAGGTCGGTGACGATCCACGGGCCGACGGGACAGAACGTGTCATGTCCCTTCGCGCGGATCCACTGCCCGTCGGCCTTCTGCTGATCACGCGCCGAGACGTCGTTGGCGATGGTGTAGCCGAGGATGACATCCGCCGCCTTCGCAGCGGACACGTCCTTGCAGGGCCGTCCGATCACGGCCGCCAGCTCTCCCTCGTGATGGACGGGGGAAGCGTTGGCGGGCAGCTGAATCGGGACGTTCGGCCCGATGATCGCAGTGTTGGGCTTGAGGAAGATCACCGGATCCTCCGGAGCCTCACCACCCATCTCCTCGATGTGCGCCAGGTAGTTCTTGCCCATGCACACCACCTTGCTGGCAAGGATGGGGGCCAGCAGCCGCACATCTCCCAGCGGCCACGAGCGTCCGGTGAAGGTCGGTGTGCCGAAGGGGTGCTCCTGGATCTCCCGGGCGACGGCGTCGTCCCCCTCCCCCTCGATACTGACGAAAGCCACCCCATCGGGGCTGGCGATACGACCCAGGCGCATTCGAGAGAGCCTAACGGCTCAGGGTGCCCAGTAGTTTCCCGACATCACGATCATGCTCTGCAGCATCAGACTCGCGCTGAAATAGCTGTTGGCGGCCGTCCCCTGGGACTGGGCGACCGTGTAGGCCCAGATCTTGTCCAGCCAAGCCTGATTGGCCGGGTTCCCCATCGCCGCGGGCCCTAGGGTCGAGACGAACTCAGGATCCAGATACTTCACCACCGGGGTCCCATCGAGCTTGTAGCCCGACACGACCTTGCTCGGGTCATCACCCGTCTTGGTCCGGAACCACGCGGTGATCTTCTGCGTCTCGGCCTTACTGGTGGCATCGCCATACACCGCGGCGTCGGTCCCCAGATGCCAGGGCACCCGCACCGAATTGTACGAATACTGCCCATCGGTACTGCCCTCCAGGAAGTTCGGCGGGGCAGGTACCGGGGTGGTGTTGGTGTTGACGACGAAGTCGGCGATGAGACCGGTTGACGGTGCGTACGTGTTCTGTTGTTGGGCAATGAGATTCTGAGCGGCGGTCACCGCCGAATCCCAGAACGGATCATTGGTGGCGGCCTTGAACGCACGGAAGTGATCGATCATCATGTCGGACGGCCGAGTCGAGTTGTAGTGCGAATCTCCCGGGGTGTCCCAGTCGCCGAGTGCCGGGAGATAGGTCTTGGGGTCCATTTCGCTGGCTTTGATCGCGTTGATCCGCGTGACGGCAAGCTGCTTGTAGTTGTACGTTCCCGCGCTGCCCCACTGCTTGTCGGCCAGCAGCAGGGCGTAAGCGATCGAGATGTCGCCGTCGGTGGCCGAATCGGCGCCGTTCACCGAGACGAATGATGAATTCTGCTCGGCCGCGTGCAGATTCGGGTTGATCGACGACGGATGGGCCAGGACGTATTTCAGGATTCCGTCGAACGACGACTGCGCGGACGGATCAGCGCCCGCCATCACCACGGTCAATTCCATCCCATAGCCCTGACCCTCCGAGACGGAGGGATAGTCGGCATTGGCTTTCACGGCAAGTCCATAGCTTCCCGCTGACACCAGGAAGTTCGTCTTCCACTTGTTGTAGAGAGAAACCACAGCCGCATCCAGGCTTGCCTGCGAGCCGGTCGGTAGCAGCGAGCCGGGGGCATAGGGCCTCAGGTGCGAACCGAACGGAACCGCCGGTCCGGCCGGGTTGTCATCGTCGATGATCGTCCCCGTCGCCGCGGCGCGGGCCAAGGTTGCCCCTGCGGGCGTCGACAGGGTGACGGTGAACGTCTCGGTCGGCTCTGGTGTGGTGTCACCGATAACGGCGACGTTGACGGTCTTGGCGGTCTCGCCTGCGGCGAAGGTGACCGTGCCCGTCGCCGCCGTGTAGTCCGAGCCGGCCGTTGCCGTGCTGTTCGCCGTCGCATAGTTGACGGTGACCGGAGTCGTCGACGCCTTCGACAGCGTCACGGTGAACGCCATGTTGGACGTGCCGCTGTTTGCTTCGACCTGGCTGGCATCCGCGATCGACAGGGTCGGCAACACGGGGGCGGTGTCGTCGTTGAGGATGGTGCCGGTGGCCGCGGTTCGGGAGATCCTCGCCCCCGACGGACTTGACAACTTCACGGTGAACGTTTCGTTCGGCTCGACCGACGCGTCGCCGATCACGCCGACGGTCAGTGACCTGGTCGTCTCGCCGGGCGCGAAGGTGAGTTTGCCCGAACTCGCAACGTAATCCGAGCCGGCTGTGGCCGTGCCATTCGAGGTCGAGTAGTTGACGGTGACCGATGTCGTCGACGCTGCGGACAAGGTCACCGTGAACGCCATCGCCGACGTGCCGCTGTTGCCTTCGAATTGGCTGGCGTCGGCGATCGAGAGTGTCGGGGCCTTCACTCTGCTCGCGGCCGGAGATGGCAGCGCTGTAGCGGTGTGGAAACCGGCCAGCGAATTCTCGATCTCGCGCCGTACCGTCAGTAGGACCGCGCCACCCAATTCGCCCGGTGCGCCGGGCGCGCCGCCGCCGGGCCCGGATGCGGCTGTCCGCAGTAGTTCCAGAAAGCCGACAACGCTTCCGCTCGGCGAGGCTGGAGCGGGCGCTGCGGTCTGCGGCAGCGCGGCTGCAGCCGGTGCGGGTGCGGCGACCGCCGCTGCGGCCTGCGGTGTGCTGATGGGGCCGGTGAACAGTGGGACCCTGATCGGCGGTTTCGCGGAAGGCGCTGCGGCTGAGGCCACCTCATCGATGGGGACTGAAGTGCCAGCGCGCACAACGGAAGTTGACGGCATCGCGGGATCGTGACGCTCCGGCGAGGACTTCATGGCGCTGAGGAGCCCGGTCGGCATGCCGACATCGGGTGCCACCGGGTCTGAGTTCGAATGGATCACAACGCGCGTTCGTGCTGCGGGTCGCGATACCCGCGGTGCCGAGCGCTCCCGGGATCCAGACTCCGTTGAATCGGATTCGTGGTTGTGCGAGGACCGGGTTCCGGACGAATGCGGCGACGGACCCGCATCCTGGTCGTCGGCCGACGCAGTTCCGGGGCCGACCACCATTGCCAGTCCCAGTGCCGCGGCGGCGAACGCTGCAGAACCTGCACGAATATGAAGTGTCGCTGCGTCCATGACGCCTCCAACGGCCGCGGGTAGACCTCAGTGTCCGCCGGAATCAGCCCGCGCGAAGGCGATCGGATGAACTCGGTTCACGCCGAGCCATATGCCGCTGAGCAGAATGCGCACAACGGGATCAACGACCACTGTGCGGGCAGTGCGCACAAGCGCGACACCGTCGATCCGCGTTCGTAACGTCAACGCCATCAACAAGTTCGGCAGCGGTTCACCGGGAGCCGGCCGAGAAGGGATGAGGGACATGACGAACATCAAGACCTACACGGCAGGGATCATCGCGGCGCTGGGCATCGCAGGCGCGGCGTTGTTGGGCGCTGGAACTGCCGCGGCCGCGACCGACGGTGGCCCGAACACCTCCCAGAACGAGGTGCCCGCACCGGGCCACATCATCACGTCCCCGCACTTCGCCCCGCAGCACGTCGATCCGGCAATCGGGTTCCGCGCGGGCGACTCGCCGGCCGGCACCCACCGCCATCACCGCCGCTGACCGACAGCAGAACCACCACGCGGGCGGGCCGGAGACGGCCCGTCCGCTTCGGTGTTGGGATCATGGGACGGTGACTCAGGGCATCGGCACGGCGCGGCGCTGGGCGATGCTTGCGATCGGGTTGTTCGCGACGTTGTTCGCGAACGTGTTCATCAACGGGGTCGCCTTCCTGATCCCCACACTGAACAGTGATTTCGGCTTGGACCTCGCGGGCGCCGGCCTGATTTCGGCAATGCCGAAGTTCGGCATGGTGCCCACGCTGATCGCGTGGGGATATGTCGTGGACCGCGCCGGTGAGCGCTTCGTGCTGTGGGTGGGATCGGCACTGACCGCCGCCGCGGCACTGGCCGCCGCCCTGTCCCACTCCATGCCGGCGGTGGCGGTGTTCCTGTTTCTCGGGGGCATGGCGGCCGCGAGCAGCAACTCGGCCAGCGGCCGCCTGGTTGTCGGGTGGTTCCCACCCGAGCAGCGCGGCCTGGCGATGGGCATCCGGCAGACCGCGCAGCCGCTGGGCGTGGGCTTGGGCGCGCTGGTGATGCCGCAACTGGCGCAGCACCACGGCATCGGTGCGGCATTGCTGTTCCCGGCCGCGGTGTGCGCGCTGGCGGCGCTGGTGTGCGCGGTGGCCGTCGTCGACCCGGCGCGGCCCCCCCGGGCAGAGGCCCCGGCGGAGGATCTGGCCAACCCCTACCTCGGCGCGTCGACCCTGTGGCGAATCCACGCCGCGTCCGTGCTGCTGGTAATCCCCCAGGCGCTGGTGTGGACCTTCGCGCTGGTGTGGTTGATGAGCGAGCACGGCTGGTCAGCAGCCTCCGCGGGGGCTTTGGTGACGGCCTCACAGATCCTTGGCGCGCTGGGCCGGATCGCGGCGGGGCGATGGTCGGACCGGGTGGGTTCGCGGCTGGGCCCCATTCGGGTGATCGCCGCGGCCGCGGCCGTCTGCATGCTGATGCTGGCGGTCACCGAGTCGCTCGCGTGGAGCGTCGCGGTGCTGATCGTCGCGTCGGTGGTGACGGTCAGTGACAACGGGCTCGCGTTCACCGCGATCGCCGAGATCGCGGGGCCGTTCTGGAGTGGACGGGCCCTCGGCGCGCAAAACACCAGTCAGCTCCTCGCGACGGGTCTCACGCCGCCGCTGTTCGGTGCGCTGATCACCGCGGCGGGCTATCCGCCGGCATTCGCGGTGTGCGCGCTGTTCGCCGCGTTGGCCATCCCGGTGGTGCCGCGGGAGCAGCCGGACTAATCGTGATGCGCCATCCGGCCTGCGCGAACAGCACGCCGGACAGCAGGAGCGTGGCGGCAATCCCGACCGAACGTTGCTAGAGCCGCGCCCTGATGCGTTCGCCCACCTCACTGGTGGACAGCGAGGCTCCGCCGCGGGTGGCGAGATGGTCGGCGACCGCCTTGTCGATCCGGGCGGCCGCGGCCTCCTCGCCGAGATGGGACAGCATCAGCGCCACGCTCATCACCGCGGCCGTGGGATCGGCGATGCCCTTGCCGGCGATGTCGGGCGCGCTGCCGTGCACCGGTTCGAACATCGACGGGTTCTTGCGGGTCGCGTCGATGTTGCCGCTGGCCGCCAACCCGATTCCACCGCTCACCGCCGCGGCGAGGTCGGTGATGATGTCACCGAACAGGTTGTCGGTGACGATGACGTCGAAGCGCCCCGGATCGGTGACCATGTGGATGGTGGCGGCGTCGATGTGCTGATAGGCCACCTCGACGTCGGGGTACTCCGCGCCCACCTCGTCGACGATCCGCGACCACAGCCTGCCGGCGAAGGCCAGCACGTTCGTCTTGTGCACCAGGGTCAGGTGCTTGCGACGGCTCTGCGCCTTGTCGAAGGCGTAGCGCACCACCCGTTCCACTCCGAACGCGGTGTTGACGCTGACCTCGGTGGCCACCTCCTGCGGGGTGCCGACGCGGATCGCCCCGCCGTTGCCGGTGTAAGGGCCTTCGGTACCCTCGCGCACCACGACGAAGTCGATCTGCGGGTCACCGGACAGCGGGCTGGACACCCCGTCGAAAAGCCGGCTGGGCCGCAGGTTGACGTGGTGGTCGAGTTCGAAACGGGTCTTGAGCAGCAGGCCGCGCTCGAGCAGCCCGCTGGGCACCGACGGGTCGCCGATCGCGCCGAGCAGGATCGCATCGTAGCCGCGCAGTTCGTCAATCATGCCGTCCGGCAACACTTCTCCGGTGGCGTGGTAGCGCTTGGCACCGAGATCGTACTCAGTGCGCCCAACACCGGGCAGGACGACGTCGAGAGCCTGCAGGGCCTCGCCGATCACCTCCGGACCGATGCCGTCGCCCGGGATCACCGCAAGCTTGACCTGCGTCACGACAGATCCACCGTCTCCACCAAGCTGGCCTCCACGGCGGCACGGATCGCGGTGCGCACGTCGTCGGGAACGTCGCGGTCAAGTCGCAGCATCACCGTCGCGCCACCACCACTGGTGTCCTGACTCAGTTGCGCCGCTTCGATGTTCACCCCCGCCTCGCCGAGCAGGGTGCCGATCTTGCCCAGCGCCCCGGGCTTGTCGCCGTAGTGCAGGATCATGTTCACGCCCTCGGCACGCAGATCGAAGCTGCGGCCGTTGATCGACACGATCTTCTCCACCTGCTGCGGTCCGGTCAGCGTTCCGGAGACGTTGACCGCCGACCCGTCCGGGCCCACCACGCGGACATCGACGAGGCTGCGGTGGTTGGGACTCTCACTGGCCGTGCTCAATTCGGCGTCCAGTCCGCGGTCGGCGGCCAGGGCCGGGGCGTTGACGAACGTGACCTGCTGGTCGGTCATGGTCGAGAACAGACCGCGCAAGGCCGAAAGCTTGAGTACGCCAACGTCTTCCGACGACAACTCGCCCGACACCTTGACGGACAGGCTTTCCGGGGGCTCGGTGGCCAGCACCCCGACCAACACGCCCAGCTTGCGGACCAGGTCCAACCACGGGGCGACGTCCTCGCTGACCGCACCGCCGGCGACGTTGACCGCGTCGGGCACGAACTCCCCGGCCAGCGCGAGCTTCACGCTCTCGGCGACGTCGGTGCCGGCCCGGTCCTGGGCTTCGGACGTCGACGCGCCGAGGTGCGGGGTGACCACGACCTCCGGCAGTTCGAAGAGCGGACTGTCGGTGCAGGGCTCGGTGGAGAACACGTCCAGGCCGGCGGCGCGGACGTGTCCGCTCTTGATGGCATCGGCCAGCGCCTGCTCGTCGACCAGACCGCCGCGGGCGGCGTTGACGATGATGACGCCCGGCTTGGTCCTGGCCAGGGCTTCCTTGCCGAGCAGACCGGCGGTCTCCTTGGTCTTGGGCAGGTGCACCGAGATGAAGTCGGCGCGGGCCAGCACGTCGTCGAGCGGCAGCAGTTCGATGCCGAGCTGAGCGGCGCGGGCCGGCGGCACGTAGGGGTCGTAGGCGATCACGTGGGTGCCGAAGGCGGCCAGCCGCTGGGCCACCAGCTGGCCGATGCGGCCCAGGCCCACGACGCCGACGGTCTTGCCGAAGATCTCGGTGCCGTTGAACTTCGAGCGCTTCCAGGTGTGCTCGCGCAGGGTGGCGTCGGCGGCGGGGATCTGCCGGGCCGCCGACAGCATCAGCGCCAGCGCGTGCTCGGCGGCGCTGTGGATGTTGGAGGTCGGGGCGTTGACCACCAGCACGCCCGCGGCGGTGGCGGCGTCGACGTCGACGTTGTCCAGGCCCACCCCGGCGCGGGCGACGATCTTGAGCTTGGGCGCGGCCGCGATCACCTCGGCGTCGACGGTTGTGGCCGAACGGACCAGCAGGGCCTCGGCGTCCTTGACGGCGTCGAGCAGCTTGGGCCGGTCCGGGCCGTCCACCCAGCGGACCTCCACCTGGTCACCGAGGGCGGCGACGGTGGATTCGGCAAGTTTGTCGGCGATCAACACAACTGGGGTTTGGGAGGGCGAGCTCACGCTGGACAGACTAGTGGGAGGAGTTCAAGGCCAATAAATCGGCGGCGGGCGGGAAAGATAAGGGCTATGGACGTCACCGTGGTCGGCAGCGGCCCCAATGGACTGGCCGCCGCCGTGGTCTGCGCCCGAGCGGGGCTGAAGGTCCAGGTTCTGGAAGCGCAGCCAACCCTGGGCGGCGGGGCACGCACCCTTCCCGACCCCGAGTTCGGTGAGGTCCGTCACGACATCTGCTCGGCGATCCATCCGCTGGCGCTGGCGTCGCCCTTCTTCGCCGAGTTCAACCTGCGGGCCCGCGGCGTCCAGCTGGTGGTGCCGGAGATCTCCTACGCCAACCCGCTGCCCGGCGGCCGCGCCGCGATCGGCTACCAGGACCTCCAGCGCACCTGCGCCGAACTGAGCAATGGCGAGTCCTGGCGGCACCTGATGGGACCACTGGTCGCCCACGGCGACGACGTTGTCGCGTTCCTGATCGGCGACAAGCGGTCGCTGCCCTCCGACCTCCCGGCGGCGGCCCTGCTGGGGCAGCGCATGCTCGAGCAGGGCACGCCGGCCTGGAACACCCTCCGGGGCGAGGACGCCCGGGCGCTGTTCACCGGTGTCGCGGCGCACACCATCTCCACGATGCCGTCGCTGGTGGCGGCCGGCGCCGGACTGCTGCTGGCCACGCTGGCGCACACCTCGGGCTGGCCGGTGCCGGTGGGCGGCAGCCAGGCGATCGCCGACGCGTTGATCGCCGATCTGCGCGCGCACGGGGGTGAGCTGCACGCCGGGGTAGAGGTCACCCGTCCCCCCGCGGGTGTGGTGCTCTACGACACCGCGCCGACGGAGCTGCTGGACATCTATGGCCCGGCGTTACCCCATCGGTACGCCGCCGCGCTGCGGCGCTATCGCTTCGGCCCGGGCGTGGCGAAGGTGGATTTCGTTCTGTCCGAGGATGTTCCGTGGGCCGACGAGCGCCTGGCGCGGGCCGCGACCCTGCACCTGGGGGGCACCCGCGCTCAGATGGCCCACGCCGAACGGGAGGTCGCCCGCGGCCGGCACGCCCAGTGGCCGATGATCCTGGCCGCGCAGCCACACACCGCCGACCCGAATCGCGTTGACGCACAGGGCCGTCGGCCGCTGTGGACCTATGCCCACGTACCGGCCGGATCGCAGGCGGACCAGACCGACACCATCGCCCGAGTGCTGGAGCGCTACGCGCCGGGGTTCTCCGACATCGTCGTCGCCACCCGCAGCATCCCCGCCGCGGACCTGCATCTGCACGACGCGAACTACGTCGGCGGCGACATCGGCGTCGGCGGCAACTCGGTGTTACGCGCACTCTTGGGCCCTACGCCGCGGGTAAACCCCTGGACCACACCGGTTCCCAAGGCGTATCTGTGCTCGTCGGCCACCCCTCCCGGCGGCGGGGTGCACGGCATGAGCGGCTTCTACGCGGCGCGGACCGTGCTCAAGCGGGAGTTCGGGCTCGGAGTGCCTTCCTTAGCGCCCCAAGAGCCGTGAGATGCCCTGCAGGTTCCTCGCCGTTTGACCCTGTGGACACGGGCGGCGGACGCTTTCGTGCGGAAGATCGCGCGAGCATCGTGCGTCCAACCGGGGGCCGTTTATTCTGACCGGTATGAGGTCGGGGTCCGGGGTGGCTGACATCAATGACTTTGTGCGTGCGGACGGCACGATCTGTCTGCCGGAGGGCCTGACGCTGACGTCGTTCTTCGACGGGAACCAGCAGGCCTACGGAGACCTCCCGGCCTACCGGTTCGTCGATTACGCCAAGGACCGGGACGGCCGCTACGTCGACCTGAGCTGGTCCGGGCTGTGGTCCCAGGTCCGTGCCATCGGAGCCCGGTTGCAGCAGGTAACCCAGCCCGGGGATCGGGTCGCTATCTGCGCGCCGCAGGGAGTCGAATACGTGGCCGGTTTCTTCGCGGCGGTCCACGCCGGCAGAATCGCCGTCCCCCTGTTCGCCCCCACCCTGACCGGCCAGGCTGAACGGTTGACGGCCGTCTTGGCCGACGCCAAGCCCACCGCGATTCTGACCACCACCGCAGCGGCCGAAACCGCACGCAGATTTGTGCGAACCCTGCCGACCTCGGGTAGGCCGCGGCTCATTGCGGTCGACGCGGTCCCGGAGTCCCTCGCCACAAGTTTCATCCAACCGGCTATCGACACCAACGATGTCGCCTACCTGCAGTACACATCGGGGTCGACACGAGTACCGGCAGGAGTGGAAATCACCCACCAGGCCGTCTGCACGAATGTGATGCAGATGATCCTCGCCGACGGGCTCGATCGGGGGATCCGCAGCGTGAGCTGGCTGCCCCTCTACCACGACATGGGATTGATCATGCTGATGTTCCCCGCACTGTGCGGTGGATATCTCGTGCTGATGGATCCGATGGCCTTCGTGCGCCGGCCCTATCGGTGGATAAAGCAGCTCAGCGTGGAATCAGCGCACGGGCGGACGTTCGCCGGCGCGCCGAACTTCGCCTACCAGCTCACCGCCGAGCGCGGTTTGCCGCCCGAAGGCGAGAGCATCGACCTGAGAAACGTCGTCGGCCTCTTGAACGGCTCTGAACCGGTGACCATGGCCGCCATCGAGAAATTCACCGCCGCGTTCGCGCCCTACGGCCTGCCCCCGACGGCGGTCAAGCCCTCCTACGGCATGGCGGAGGCGACGCTGGGGGCTGCAACCACCCGCCCGGACGCCGCCGCCCGTTGTGTCTATCTCGACCGAACCGCGCTGTCCGACGGACGCGCGGTGCTCGCCACCCCGGAGACCGAGGGAGCGGTCAGCTACGTCTCCTGCGGTCGCCCGCTCCCCGAGGTGTGGGCGGTCATCGTCGACGCCGACGGGATGGAACTGCCCGATGGCCGCGTCGGGGAGATCTGGTTGCACGGCAACAACATCGGCCGCGGGTATTTCGGACGCGAAGAGGAGACTCAACGCACCTTCGCCAACAAACTCCAGTCCAGGCTCGAACAGCACAGCCACGCCGAGGGTGTGGCGGACAACAGCTGTTGGCTGGCGACCGGGGACCTCGGCTTCTACCTCGACGACGATCTGTTTCTCACCGACCGCATCAAGGATCTCATCATCATCGACGGCCGGAACCACTACCCGCACGATATCGAGGTCACCGTTGGTCACTCCTCGCCGGCAATCCGGACAGGATATGTCGCAGCGTTTTCTGTGCCCGCCGGGGAACTTGAATCACCAGACGGGGCAGGAGAGCAACTGGTCGTTATCGCCGAGCGCGCCACGGGCGCCGGGCGTGTCGAGCCGGGGCCGGCGACGGCGGCCGTACGTGCTGCCGTCGCGCGTGATCATCACATCCGGGTCGCCGATGTGCGACTCGCCGCGGCCGGCTCCCTTCCCCGCACCACCAGCGGCAAACTCGCTCGCCGGGCCTGTCGAGCCGAGTACCTCGCCGGCCGCTACGACCGCTAGGCGGTACCTCTGAGTCGGACTACGTGGGGAGGGTGGATTTCGTTCTGTCCGAGGATGTTCCGTACGTCCCGTCGCTGGCGCCGTAGAGGTTAAGGTGTCCCATTCGCGCCCGTTTGGCCGGCCGTTCCACCGGGGCCGGGGTTGCCGCCGGGTCCTCCGGTGCCGCCCACCGCGCCGCCCGCACCAGACAAATTGACCACGGTCGCATCACCGCCCTTGCCACCGGTGCCGCCATTCACACCTGGTTGGGTGCCGTCGCCGCCGCGGCCACCCGAACCGCCTGTCGCCACGAAATATGCGACGTCGATCCCCTGCGCATCGCCGCCCCTCCCGCCGGCGCCACCGGCAAGGAGGCCGCTGTTTCCCCCGGGTCCCCCGTTCCCGCCAACACTGTTATCAAAGGCTGTTCCAGTGACTGTGGCGTTTCCGCCGTCGCCACCACCGCCCCCGATGCCATTTGTGGACGAACCGCCAGCGCCTCCTCGGCCGGCAAATGCACTGCCGTTGCCAGGATTATTGGCCGCGGCACCGCCACGTCCGCCCTGGCCTCCGGTGCCGTCGGTGGTAGATCCACCGGCGCCGCCGTTGCCGGCGTAGGCGAGCGCTCCGGATTTGGACTCGCCTCCATCCCCACCGTCACCCCCGTCGCCGATGCCTCCGGTTCCGCCCCGGCCGCCACTACCGCCAACCGACCAGCCGCCGTTCGTAATGGGAGCGAGGCCTGCGCCGCCGGCGCCGCCGGTACCGCCATTGCCTGCGCCATCGCCGCCCGCACCGCCGGCGCCACCTATCGCTGATCCAGAGGGCACATAGGTGAAGCTGCTTGAGGTCGCCGTGCCACCGGATCCGCCGCGCCCCCCATCGGCCGCGCTCGACGTGCCGCCCGTGCCACCACTGCCGCCCGTCGCGACACCATTGGACGACGTCGCGTCGCCGCCCCTTCCGCCGTTGCCGCCGTTGCCGTGGCCGTCGCCACCCGTGCCGCCGTTGCCGCCGGTGGCGTTGCCGTCCACGGCGGTCGCGGTGCCGCCGTTGCCGCCGGTACCGCCCTTTCCGAGCGAGCCGCCGTCGCCACCCTTGCCGCCGTTGCCGGCGACGGCGTTGTCCGAACCGGTGGTGGTGACGCTGTAGCCGTCACCGCCCTTGCCGCCGTCGCCGCCCGAGGTGGCGGGTTGGCCGTCGGCGCCCGTGGTTCCGTCGGTTCCGGTCTTGCCCGCGCCGTTGCCCTTGAGGCCGGCCGCGCCACCACTTCCGACCGCACCCGGGCCTCCGCCGGTTGCGCCATCACTGGCATCGACGTGCGTGGCGATGCCGGGCGCTCCGTTGCCCCCGGTGCCACCGTCACCGGCCGTTCCGCCGATGCCGCCGGTACCGCCATTGCCGTTGGTGCCGGCCGCATCGGTGGCTCTGCCGCCGTTACCCCCGGCTCCACCGGTCCCGCCGGTGCCACCCGAGGCGCCGTTGGCGCCGTTGTAGGAGGGATCGATCACGGTCGGCACATAGTTGGTGTCGTCGGCGGACCAGCCGCGGCCGCCGGTGCCGCCCTTCCCGCCGTTGCCGCCGTAGCCGCCGTCGCCGGCGATGCCCGTGGTGGCGTCGCCGCCGTTGCCGCCGGTTCCGCCTGCTCCCCCGTAGACACCCGGTGTGCCGTTCTGGTTCGGCTCGGTGCCCCACGGGCTGAAGCCGCTGTCACCGCCGTCGCCGCCATCGCCACCGTCGCCGGCGTTGCCGCCGGTGGCGTTGCCGCCCGTGCCGCCGTCGCCGCCTTTGCCGCCGAGGTTGTCGGCACCAATGGCGAGGGTGCCGTTACCGCCGTTACCGCCGTTCCCGCCGTCGCCGAAGGCTCCGGTCTTTCCGGTGGACGAGCCGGTGCCACCGGCGCCCTCGATACCGGCGTTCCCGCCGGCGCCGCCGTCACCGCCGGCGCGGGAATCCGTTGAGCCCCAGCCGGCCAGGACGCCGGTGCCGTTGACGCCGTTCCCACCGTTGGCGCCGTCACCGCCGCTGCCGGCGTTGCCCCCATCGCCACCGGCGCCGGTGGTGCCGTCGGTGGCGCCGACTCCACCCGCGGAACCCTTGGCACCGCCGTTACCGCCGCGGCCGCCGTTGCCGCCGGCGCCACCCGCGCCGCCGATCTGGCCGGGCAGCAGCGCAGCGTCCGGATCCGAGGAAGACAGCTGGCCGATGACCTTGAGGCTGCCCGGGGTGACGATTGTTCCCGCCGGTTGGGAGATGACCCAGCCCGAACCTGTCATCATCCCGTCGGCACCGGTGACGCCGTTACCGCCGTCCTTGCCGTCGCCGCCCTTGCCGCCGGAGCCGCCGGTGCCCCCGTTGCCGTTCAGGCCGGCGGCGCCGCGCGGCGCAGCGCCGCCCTTACCGCCGTCACCCCCCTTACCGCCGTCACCGCCCGCCCCGCCGCTGCCACCGGTCTGGCCGGGATCGCCGGGGTTGACGCCGTTCCTCCCCGTGAAGCCGTCCCCGCCGTCGCCCCCTCCGGCGCCGTTGCCGCCGGCGCCACCGGCGCCGCCGTTACCGGAGACCGAACCGCCCTGGCCGCCAGCACCACCCCGGCCGCCCGCACCGCCGGTCTGGCCGTCCTCCCCAGATTCGGCATAGGGGTATCCGGGGTAGCCGGTCCGGCCGGCCGCACCGTTTCCGCCCGCACCGCCGCGGCCGCCGCTTCCGACTGCGCCGCCGTTGCCGCCGGACCCACCGTTTCCGCCTGCCGCACCGGTGACCAGGCCCGTCGCGGCATTGAAGCCGGCGCCTCCGTCACCGCCGTTACCCCCCGAGGTGGCCGCTTGGCCGGTGGCACCGGTAGTGCCATCGGTTCCGGTCGTGCCGGCGCCGTTGCCCTTGGGGCCCGCTGCGCCGCCGGAGCCCGCGGTGCCGGGGTTTCCGCCGTTGCCGCCGTTGCTGCCGTCGGGATGGAGCGCGGTGCCGTTGGCCCCGTTGCCGCCGTCCCCGCCGGTCCCCGCGTTGCCGCCGACACCGCCATTGCCGCCGTTGCCGTTGACGCCCAGGGGGTTAACGGCCTTGCCGCCCGCCCCGCCCGAACCCGCGGCGCCGCCGTTACCCCCAGCACCGCCATTGGTTCCGTCGAAGCGGGGATTGTCGGAGTTCCATCCGGAGCCACCGTTACCGCCGGCGCCGCCATTACCGCCCGCACCGCCGGCGCCGGCAGATCCGTTGGGCGACAACGCATCCCCGCCGCCGCCGCCGTTGCCGCCGGCCCCTCCCGCTGTGCCGTCGGCACCGGTTGTCGGGTTCGGCGAAGGCGTCAGCACCGCGACGGAATCCTCGAGGTTCACCAGGACGTAGGCCTTCGCCCCGTCCGGAGTGATGGCAACGCCCCAGGGACCGCGGCCCACGTCGCTCACGGTGGTGGCGACGGTGTTGCTCGCGGCATTGATGATCGACACCGACCCATTGTTGACCACCAGATTGGGGGCGTACGCGTACCGGCCGTCCGGACTCACCGCGACGCCACGGGAAATCGACCCGATGTCGACGGTGTCGGTGACGGTGTTGCTGGCCGTGTCGATGACCGAGACGAAATTGCTGCCGGAGTGGACGACGTACACGCTGCCGCCGTCCGGGGTGACCGCCAGGGCCCACGGGCGAACCCCGACGCCGACGGTGGTAACCGGGGTGTTGTTCGTCGTGTCGATCACCGACACGGTGTTGCTCGCGCTGTTGGTGACGTAGGCGCGGTTTCCGTCCGGGCTGATCGCCACGAAGAGTGGATATGCGCCGACGCCGACCGTTGCGGTGACGGCACCCGTAGCGGTGTCGATCACGGCGACGTTGCCGTTGATGTTGCCGGAGGCGATATAGGCGCGTTTCCCGTCGGGCGCGAAGGCCACGCCGTATGGGCGATCAACAGAGAAAGTCTTGGTGACGGTGTTCGTCGCGGTGTCGATCACTGACACGGAGTTGTCGCCGTTATTGGTGACGTAGGCATAGGTGCCGTCCGGACTGACGGCCACTGCGAAGGGATTAGTCCCTACGGGGAAGCTAGTGGTGACCGTGTCGGTGCTGGTATTGATCACCGACACACGGAAAGTGCCGTTGTCGACGACGTAGGCCTGTCTGCCGTCCGGGGTGATCGCGACCACCACTGGGTTGCCGCCGACGCGGAACTTGGCGGAGACGTTCGTCAGGGGCTGGCCGGGCACGATACCGCTGATACCGCCGGCTCCGGTGACCCCCGCGCCCCCGTTGCCACCCCGGCCACCCGTGCCGCCGTCCCCGGCTTGGCTGCCGCCGGCCCCACCGGAACCGCCGTGGCCGCCGTCACCACCGGGTGTGGTCGCATCACCGGTCGCCCCGTTGCCGCCGTCTCCACCGTCTCCGCCATTGCCGACCGCGCCGCCGGAACCGCCGTCACCGCCGTTACCACCGCGCCCGCCGGCGAGCAGTGCGCTGAAGCCATTGCCGCCGTCTCCGCCGTCACCGCCACTGGTCGGTGTCGCGCCGGTGCCGCCGTTCTTGCCGGCGACCCCGCCGGGGCCGGCGCCCGCCGCGCCTCCCTTACCGCCGGCGCCGCCGGCGCCGGGATCGCCGCCGTTGCCGCCACGCCCCGCATCGACGTGATCCGCGGTGCCGTCCGCCCCACGCCCGCCATTCCCGGCGGCTCCGCCGCCGCCACCGGCACCACCATCTCCACCGTCGCCGGCGGCGGCGAACGTGGGCTTGAACCATAGGATGTGGCCCCGTCCGCCGGCACCGCCGGCCCCGCCGTCGCCGCCGGATGCGCCGGCGCCGCCGGTCGTTCCGTCGTAGCCGTTGCCGCCATTGTCGTTGAACCCGTTGGAGTTTCGGCCGTCGGCGCCGGCGCTACCGGTCCCACCCGCCGCGCCGTGTCCACCCTGCCCGCCCGCGCCGCCGGTGCCGAACAGGAGGCTGGCCGAGCCGCCGTCGCCGCCCGCACCGCCCGTTCCGCCAGCGACGCCGGGCTCGGCAGCCGCGGTGCTGTTTCCGCCCGCGCCGCCCTGACCGCCGGTCGCCCAGAGCCAGCCTCCCTGACCGCCGTTGCCGCCGCGGCCGCCGACGCCGCCCGCGCCGGTGGCGTCACCGCCCCTACCACCGGCGCCGCCGTTGCCCCACAACAGACCGCCGCGGCCGCCCGCGCCACCGGCGCCGCCGCTGGGTCCGCTGATGCCGGCGCCGCCGGCGCCGCCCTCGCCGATCAGTCCGGCCGCCCCGCCAGCTCCGCCGGCGAAACCGCCGCCACCGTTGCCGAACAGCAAGCCGGCCCGGCCGCCGTCACAGGCGCCGCTGGTGCAGGCGCCCTCATACGTGGTGTAGCTGAAGCCGTTGCCCCCCAGCAGGCCCGCATTCGGGTGCTCGGCCGTGCCGTCACCGAAAAGCCTGAACCGGTTGGCGGCCGCCTTGACCGCGACGCTGTCCAATAAGGTCCCGCTGGTCGTCGTATCGGCAGGCCTACCGGTCACCGAGGCGCGCAACTCCCGGCGGCTGAACGCCAGCGCGGCCCACGCCAGCGGGCCGGCCGCCGGATCGCCGCCATCACCCCCGCCGCCCAGCCATTCCAGTAGCCGAGCCGACAGAGCGGACAGCCCCGGGGGGACGACCGGAACGGACGTCACCGGTACCGACGCCGCCGGTGCAGGCGGTGCCGCAGGCGAAAGGCCGACGGCCGGAGCGCTGGCGGCCGGACGCGCGACCGCGACGGCTGCAGCTGGCAAAGCCACTGCGCGGTCGGGCGCGAAAGACGTTGTTGGCGGGCTTGCTTCGCCCGAAATCTCCGGAAATGCCAGCGCAGCTTTTTGTCCGCGCGTCAGGGCGCTGGGCATCCGCGGATCGCGCAGGGCCGGCGACGCGTCCGAAGGGTCGGCCGCGGTGACTCGCGCCGACAGTGCCGAATCAGACACCTGCAAGCGATCGGGCTCTGCTGCGCCGTCCCGACTGCCGGTCCGTTGCCCCCGGGTGCGGACCGCGGCGCCGTTCTCAGAGTTGGCCCGAGACGAGGAAGCCCCATCGGCTGTCCCGCTCGAACCAGCCGAACCTCGCGAGTCCGCATGCGCGACAAGGGGCACCGACGCCACCGCGGCGCCGATCCCCAGGGCGACAGCAAGGGCGCCGATTCTGCCTACGTGGCGGCCCGCTGAATCGGCAAGTGGCACGGCTTGCTCCCATGCTTGGTAGGTCTGCTTCGCGGCAGATCGTATGACGCCCGCAAATGGCATACGAAGAGTACGCAAACGCTTTCCACGTCGCCATTCCAAGCCATCAGCGCTGTTCAGCGGAGTCCCCGTGGGCTTTCCGAGGATGCCGGTCGAGCAACCCAGCGAATGCCCCAGGGGGTATTACAGCCGTCCAGACGTGCAGCCGACCCCGGGCTGAACCCTGCGGGTCAAATGTGATGCCCTGGCGAAGATGCGCGGTGCGGAAGCGCTATGGAACGGGTTGGTAGTCGAAATACGCTGTCCCGCCGTAGAAATCCCCCTCTGCCGGGGGTGCGTAGGAGAAATAAATCGGTCCCTGACGGAAAGGCGCTATCCCCGTATTGAGGTACTCGGACTTCTCGATGGCGGCCCAGTAGGCGCCGTTCGAATCGCTGGTGACCGTGGTCGTATACAGAAGCGTTTTCTTGTCCGGGGTGTACACCGAGATGACGGTTCCCACGGGGAGATGAGTTCTGTCAACGGGAATCGTCGTCGGCAGATACTCCCTCTGTACCGCTCCGCCGAGTCCACCGCTATCGATGATGGCGTAACCCTCGATGACTTGCTTCCCCGACGACTCGTTGTCGTAGGTCACCTCGTAGGCGAGGTTGGTGTAGTACCAGCCGAGGACCTCGGCAACATGTGGAAGCGGGTCAGGGCCGAAGGTGATCGACAACCCGTTGTCGGACATGTCAATCAGCAAGCCCTGGCTGAGATCGTCGGGCAGTCCAAGAACGGGGCTCTGCACGTCTCCTGTATCACTGAGGACACCGACACCAAGGTCAGCGCTGATGTAGTACTTCTTCCAGTCCGACGGATCGATGGTGTCCCATTGTCCGGTATCCGGGTTGAAAACCTCTGCCCGATAAATCACGCCCACGGGTACGGACGCGGTGACGACCCCGTTGTCGAATCCCACCGGGACGTTGTAGACCTCGTAGAAGTTCTTCTGAGTTGGTGGGACGCCGTACTCGATGACCCCCAACAACCCGGTGGAGGGTCCCAGTTCGGCGCCGTGGAAATCGGTGATCGGCACAATGAGGCCCGGAGCACCGGTATCGACTTCGGCATCGAATGTCTTTCCGAACACCGTGACCTTTGTTGTGGAGTAGTTGTTCGGCTCGCTGTAAGTTAGCTTCGCGGTTGGGGCGCCTCCGGTTGCACCGGTGGCTCCGCGTGTGCCGAACAAACCGGAAGCGCCGCCAGGCCCGCCGGCGGCGTTAACACCTCCGGGGCCGCCGGTGCCGCCATCGCCGATCAGCCGGCCGCCGGTGCCGCCGGCGCCGCCGACGGCGAGCGCCCCGCCAGTGCCACCTGTCCCTCCGGTCCCGAACATGCCGGCAGCACCACCGGTTCCACCGACACCAGCCGGGCCGCCGACGCCGCCCTGCCCGCCGGTGCCGAACAGCGCACCACCGGCTCCACCTCGTCCGCCGGCCACGTTGATGCCGCCGGCGTTTCCGCCGGAGCCGCCAGCACCGACGATCGCCGCAGAACCGCCGATGCCGGCGGCACCGCTGGCGTTGTTCCCCGGCGCACCGTTTCCGCCGGCGCCCCCGTTGCCGAGCAGAGACAGCCGCCCGGCGCTGCCGCCGTCACCGCCGGCGCCGCCTGTTCCTAATTTGCCGGTCGCCCAGCCGCCGTCACCACCCGCGCCTCCATCGCCATGCAATGAGAGGAGCCCCGCGGTGCCGCCGCTTCCGCCGTCACCGCCGATTCCCCCTTGGCCCGAGGACGTTCCGCCCGCACCGCCAGCACCGCCGAAGCCCCTGATGGCGAGAAGGCCGCCGGCACCGCCGGCACCGCCGGCGCCTGCGATCCCGCCGAGGCCCGGCTTC
>WBZO01000078.1_pt2 | contig 79837 bp, 76 predicted proteins | sample 5204261 | NCBI WGS metagenome assembly WBZO01 (sample SAMN12412400, study PRJNA552823) | activated sludge metagenome | isolation source: activated sludge from anammox sidestream of wastewater treatment plant... | place: USA: North Carolina | collected 2017-09 | reverse complement strand
GGAGCCTGCGCATCCAAATGCGCAATCCCCCTAGGCCCTTCGGCTCAGCGTAAATTGTCGGAGTTGAACAGTTCTTTCCCACTGCTCCCGACTTCCATCAAGCATGCTGGGACATTCCCCCTTCCAGGGCTCAATGGAATCAAGTGCTTCTGGGGGCGGCGTTGCCGTGCAAGCATGGGTACCGCCCTTGCAGATGTGGCGGGTGATAACGTCTTCACAAGGAGCCTTCACCATGCTGCACTTTCCGCTGATTCTTCTGGGCTATGCCATCGTCCCGTTCATTGCGATCCAACTCATGATCCGCACCGAGCGGTCGGGCATGTCCCCCGACCAGGCGTCGTTTCCCCAGGTGGAGATCCTCTAAGCAAAGTCACATGGCACGCGGGCTCACCTGTCGATGCGCACCGACTGCCGGCTGTCGGTGGCCTTTTCACGAAGCCCTGGACTGCACTCTCTACCAGCTACTCACCTCCGTGGTCGTGAGTCTGCTCGGTTGATTTACGCAGACGCCCCTCGGCCATTCATGTATAATGTGGACGAATCGTTTCTCGTTCCACCGCGCACATGATACCCATGCCAATGTTGGAGCTTCTCCGACAACTGAGCCGGACAGGCTTCCTGATGCTCCTCGGAGCGGCCGCCCTTATCAACGTCGGCGGCTGCCGCAGCTACTCCACCATCGAAACCCCGACCACCGACGGATTCCACGCCAAGCTTCCTTCACCCTACACTCGTGCCGTTGTGTGGGGTGGACGCCCGGATACCGTGCAGAGCGTCAGCACCTGGCTGCTCAAGAAGGGCATCCTCGTGGTGGACCAAGCAAAGGTGTTGCAGGCAGCCGCCGACCAGAAAGTCAGTCTGAGCGGCTACCAGTACCTCGAAACGGACGTGCTGCGCATGGCCAAACTGGTTGGCGCACGGCTGGTCGTCTTTGCGAATGCCGAGGTCGGGTCGTGGGAAGTGGTCGGATGGGATTCGGGGCTACCGCGCAATCAACGCGTCTACGCCGCCACCATTTCCCTCCGGGCCGTGGACGTCAATACCGGAGAAATCGAGTGGAGCGGCAAAGCCCAGTCCACCGAGCGCTTCGGTAATCTGGAGGACGGCATCACCGTGCTCGCCTGTCACGCCCTGGCCACTGCCTGGGGACTGCGCAATCCAGGCTCCGTCGCGCCCGAACACCTCTGCATGAGTGGGTCCGGAGTCATGAGCCATGAGGCAGCGGCCCCGCGAGCAACAACCCCGGCAGGTACGAGTTCCTCCACCTCACCGGCGCCGACCAATCCCACGACCTACTGATCACGGCGTGCCGCCGCTCCTTGCTCCGTTCCGAATGCATTGAGGTGCCGCCCGGCCGTCACCCTCCTCCCCTGCGGAAAATCGCTGTTTTGTCGATTTTGCCTGCCCCAGCGCTATACTGCAGGGAACGAGTCCTCCCATCTCTGCGAGGGATTGATGCGTCTGCGCGGCTGGTCAGTTTCGGCTTGCCTCCTGCTTGCCCTCACGAACGACGCCTCAGTGAAGGCGGCAACCGACATTCGCCCGTTTTGGACGGAACAAGCGGTATTCCATTTTGCCGACGACGTGTTTTTCACCGGACGCGCCTCCTGCGCGCCGAACGTCGAGGAAGGCCGACAGCGCGCCTACTTTGCTGCAGTCCAGGAGATCAAGAATTTCACGCGGGCAGCTGAAGTGGACGGCTTCCAAGTCGATACCCAGATGGTGTTCGAGGACCTTCATCCGGCAGATTGCACCAGGGGACTCGTGACGGTCTGGAGGCTGCTGCGGGCTCCGCGAACGGCGCTCGATCAACTGACGCGGCGATCGAGCCGCAGCGCCCCACGCGACATCTCTCCGAATGCCGCCCATGCCAAGGCGATTCGGAACCTCACGCCCCGCATCGGCATGTTGCGCGACGAAGTTTTCGCTCGTTACGGACTACCCCGCTCCATCTGGGCGAAACCCGATACGGGAGAGCTGATCTGGTCCTACTCCCAATTCGGTCTGACGATGGTATTCAACCACGACGACGTCCTGACCCGCTGGAAACTCAACGGCCCCAATCCGCACTCCGGCCAGGAGATTACAGCGGAGCCACCCCAGCCGCCCCCTTCCGCGGAGGCGGAACTACCGGCCGTCGATCTGACGGAACGTCTGCGCCAACTCGAGGAGCAACAGGACGGCGACCGACGACGCGAAGCCCAGCGCTACTGTTCCCTGCGGTTTGCCGCTATGCCGGATGAACTCAAGCGCAACCAATCCATTTGCGAACAACGAGAGTACGAACGTCTGAAGCACCACCCCGCGCCGTTCTAAGAACGGCGCACCCAAAGGGGCCGAATAGGTTCCAGTCCACAGGATTCGGCCCGAGGAGCGCGCCATGACATCGCAATCCCGACCCGCCACGATCCTGGTCGTCGACGACGACCCGGGAATGTTGCTGCTCTGTAACAAGGTGCTGGAAAGGGCCGGCTATAAGGTTCTGCAAGCCTCCGGCAGTTCGGAAGCGCTCAAACTCCACGCAACCCACCCTGACCCCATCGATCTCGTCATTACTGACATCATCCTCCCGCCACCGGGCTTTCAACTCTCGGTGGAGAATAATCCCTATCCCCGAGTCAACGGGGGCGAGTTGGTGGACCGTCTGTTGGGTGGAAAGCAGCCTGTGCGTATTCTCCTCATGTCGAGCACCCCCGCCCACGAACTGCGAAACACCGGATTGATCCGTGCAGACTTACCGTTCGTGGCCAAACCCTTTTCGGGACCAGGGTTGCTTGAGTTAGTCCAACAGGTTCTGGCTACTCCACCCCCCGTTGCCGATCCGAATCGGAACGCTAAGTCCGGTCAGGCTGATGTCGACTGGTTCGGCTGACTATCCGCAGAGGCTCCATCCCAACGCGCACAAAGACGCCCATTTCTTGCCAGCCTCTCCCCCCTCGGCTAGACTTGTCAGAGATCAGTCGAACCACGTATGGCACGAGCAAAAGCCGCCGAACCGCCGCGCGGGCGCAACAAAACGGCCGCGGCCGAAGAACTCTCCCGAGGCATCGAGAAGCTTCGGGAACTCAGCGCTCAGATCGATGACCTGAGCCGCGAGGGGTTTCCCTATCGCGATGCGGTTCGGGCAAGGACCGAACTGTCCCTTCGCGAGACCATTCGCCGGATTTTCGGCGAGAAATCTTCAGAATACCAAACCCATAAAACCCATAAACTACGGACCGGCAATAAGAGCGAGGCCGCGCAGAGTATCGGGCTTCTGAAGGAACTCATCGCAAAACTAGAGATACAAAAGGCTGAGGTGCTGGGGCTCAAGCCTCCATCCCCTGAGGAGTCGCCGGCCGACGATCGTCCGCTCCTCACGGCCGTACCACCCAACCCGTCAGCACTTGAAACGCTTTCGGCTCCGGTCCCAGGTTTAGGTCCCCCTCCGAACCTGACAACGACCATGCCTCCGGTTTCAGGCAGCCCGAGTCCGACCGAAACGACCACCATGAGTGCCGCCCCGGCTGCACCGGCTCCGCCCCCCGTCGCGTCGTTGAAAGCCGACCTCCCGCCGACGAAGGACCAATCACTGAACCGTCCCATCCATCCAGCTCCTTCGGTCCCCTCGGTCCAGACGGAAGCCGCCACAGCCGAACCCAAACCGATGGACGTGGGCACCACGATGGCAGAACCGGCACCGGTGCAGGCGCCACTGGCCTCGACCATCCCCACGGCCATGGCAACGGTACCGCAGTCGCTGGAACCAGTGCTCGCGATCAAATCCAGCACCATCCCGCCAATTGCGCCTCAGATCGAGACGGTTCCGGTCACGAAACCCATCCCGTCGGCAAAGCCGTTGTCGGAACCAGTCGCACCGACGACCCCCTCGATTCCCCCGGTATCTCCGGCACCCGAGGTATCTGACCGGACCCTGGTGCTGCCGATCACTCCGGCCCCGGCGACTCCTCCAAGCGCGATCTTGCCGCCGTCCAAGCCCTCTGCCGTTTCCTCCGGGACGGATCGTCTCTCGACGAGCGGCATCCAGCCCGTGAAGGCAGACACAGCAAGATTGCCGCGCCCCGTTCCCGCACCGGTGCCACCGGTCCAACCGACCCCACCAGTGACAATGAATACCACAATCATGCCGACTCGGCCCGAGTCACCTCCTGCGCCAACAGCGCAGGCAACGCCTCCCCCTGTGACCGACCGACAGCCCAACCCGGAAGCGTCACCGGCGCCGGCCCCAAACTTCCCTGGCGATTGGACTGAGTCCCATCAATTGCTGCGACGGTTGTGCGCACGCTTTCACCTGGTGGCCCGACAACTGCGCCTGCGGAACGAATACCGCCCGACCTTGGAAATCGAGGACGAGCAAGACCTCCAGGACCTCTTCTACGCCCTCCTCCGTCTTCAGTTCGATGAGGTTGGACTCGAGGAATGGTCGCCGCCCTACGCCGACGGGATGCGCCGAACCAGCTACCTGTTGGATCGTGAACGGACGGTGATCGTGGTCAAGAAAACACGCTCGGGGCTGAATGCACGGAACCTGGCGGAGCAGATCAAAACGGACCAAACACATTTCGGCGGTCGAGGCGAGGGGCGCACGCTCTTTTGTTTCATCTACGATCCGGAAGGGAGAGTCGGCAACCCGCGCGGTCTTGAAGCGGATCTCACCAGCATCAGCGACACCCTCAGCGTGGAAGTCATCGTGGCTCCCAAGTGAGCCACTCTTCCAAATCCGACTCGCCGCTCGTTCTGTTGACTTCCCCTAGGTGATCCGCTAGGGTTCGTGGCGCCACCGCCGAATCATCGCTCTTCACACTCCAAACGAGGGGACCCTGCTCCATGTCGGACCGAGCCTACGTGTTGATCAATGTCCACCCGGGCCAGACGTCGAAAGTCGTCAAGGCGCTCGCCGATATCAAAGAGATCAAGCAAATCGACCCCTGCTGGGGCAAGCCGGACATCTTTACGATCGTGGAAATTCCGCATCAGGATGCCTTGACGCAGCTCGTGCTGGCCAGGATCCATGACATCCCCGGGGTGGCACAGACGGAGACGCATGTCGTGTACAATTTGCGGGAAGAGAAGAAGAAATGAATCGTTCCCGACTATGGCGGGTCTCGCTGCTTCTGCTCGTCCTCACGCCCGGGTGCGCCGGGGGGCCGCCTCCCTCCGAACCCGATATCATGGAGGTCCTTCTGGCCGCGCCGGCGGAGAAGGTAAAATCGGCGGTGACCGAGGTCCTTACGAAAGGCGGATATGAGGTCGACCAAGATGACTCGGGCAATCTCAACACGGGGATGAGGCAAGAAGTCCGCGGCCCCTGGAACTCGCTGCTCCGCTGGAGATTCGGGACAGGAAAAAGTCGCGTCGAGACGAGGGTGATGCCACAGGACGAGTCGACGACGCGGTTACGGGTGCAGGTCTTTCATCGCGGGAAGGACGGCCTGTTCGATTCCTGGGAGGACGCTCAGTCCCCGCTGCCGCAAAGCGCCGCCAACGAGATTCGGCTGATCAAAAACGCTCTCCAGCTGCAGTAACTCATTTCTGGTCTTTTTCTTCCGCCTCGTCCCCCAAATCCATTCCGAAACGTTCCGCCATCCGATAGAGCGTCCGGCGGTCGATCCCAAGAATTTTCGCTGCCTTGACCTTGTTGCCTTTCGTTTCCTTCAGCACACGGGCGAGGTGTCGCTTCTCGAGTTCATCCAAGGTCAGCAATGCATCGGAATCCGCTTCCCCGCTCGCCGCCGTGGAAGGCTCCCCCGCCTGCGCTCCACCCCGTACAGCTTCCGGCAGATCCTCAGGGAGCAATAGGGGGCCGTGACTCAGGGAGACTGCGCGTTCAATCGCGTTTTCCAACTCACGCACATTCCCCGGCCAATGGTACTGCCGCAACAACGTAATGGTCTCCGGCAGAAATCCCTTCACATGCGACGCTCCCGTGCCGGCGTACTTTTGGAGAAAGTGGTGTGCCAGCATAGTGATGTCCTCCCGCCGCTGCGCGAGGGACGGCAGCGCGATCCGCACCACGTTGAGCCGATAATAGAGATCATCGCGGAATTTTCCGTCCTTCACCAACTGGGCCAGGTCGCGATTGGTCGCAGCGATGACGCGGACATCGACCTTGACCGACGAGGTCGCGCCGACCCGCCGAACCTCCTGTTCCTGCATGACCCGCAGCAACTTCACCTGCAAGGCCGTCCCCAGATCACCGATCTCATCAAGGAACAGCGTGCCGCCGTTGGCCGCCTCGAACAACCCGGCCTTCGCGCCTGTGGCCCCGGTAAAGGCGCCTTTCTCATACCCGAACATTTCCGATTCGAGGAGGTTGTCCGGCAAGGCGCCGCAATTCACAGGGATGAAGGGTTTGTCCCGGCGGGGACTGTTCGAATGAATCGCACGGGCGATCAATTCCTTTCCGGTGCCGCTTTCTCCTTCGATCAATACGGTGCTCCGGCCTTCCGACACCCGCGCCACCAACTTGTAGACTTCCAACATGGCGGGGCTGCTCCCCACCAACTGCGACCACGGCTCCCGGCTTCGCAATTCCTCGCGAAACTTGACATTCTCCCTCACCAGTCGGCAGTGGTCGAGGCTCCGCTGGACGACGAGACGAATCTCTTCCCGCTTGAACGGTTTGGCGAGGTAGTCGTAGGCCCCCTGTTTGATCGCTTCGATCGCGCCTTCCAGCGACCCGAAGGCGGTCAACAACACGATGGAGGTATCGGGGCTGAAGCGCTTGAACTCCTTCAGCACCGTCAACCCGTCAGTGCCCTCCATGCGAATATCCGTCAGCACCAGGTCGACAGGCACCTGCTTCCCCCGCGCGATCGCTCCGGATCCGTCGGAAAACGATTCGACGGTGTGGCCGTCCTTTTGAAGCGCTTCCACAAGGATGTCCCGGGCCGTGGGATCGTCGTCGATGACAAAAATTCTTGCGCTGCTCATGTCTGAACCTGTCCCGTCCTGCCGGAGTCCGCATGGAGCCCCGGCAAGGCCACGGTCACGGCAGTTCCCTTGCCGACGGTGCTTTCGATGGTCAGATTCCCGCCATGGGCCAGCACTGCCTCGCGGCTCAAGAAGAGCCCGAGCCCGGTACCGCGGCCTGCGGCCTTCGTCGTAAAAAACGGTTGAAACGCCCGCTGCAAATCTTCCGGCGGCATCCCGCATCCATTGTCTTGCACCACCAACGTCACCATGGTCTCCATGTCCGAACGACCGACAGAGTTGGTCAATTCAGTCTCCTCCGGCGAAGCCGGCCGCGTCCCGACCGAGACCAGCACTTCTCCTCCGGACGCCGTCGCCGCCAACGCATTGCTCATCAGGTTCACCAGGACCTGATGAATCTTTTCCGGATCCGCCCAGGCCAATGGGGCAGGCCGCGGCACATCGGCTCGGAGCTTCACGCCTTTTCCGACAAATCCCGCCTCCATAAGCGCGACGACAGGATCGATCAATCGATCGGTCGGATACCAGGTGGGATCCGGCTTGCGCTGCCGAGTCGAGGACAGCAGATCTTGTATGATTCGTACCACGCGATTCAACTGTTCATCGATGATTCCGATGCGCTTTTTCATCCCCTCCGTGACGGCCGGTTCCTCGGCCAGCGCCTCCACGTGCCAGGCGATCGAATGCAGCGGCGTACCGACCTCATGGGCCACTGAGGCGACCAGCTGTCCCACCGCCGCCAACCGCTCGGACCGGGCGAGCTTATCCTTGAGATCGACCAATTGGGTATTGGCTCGCAGCAGATTCTCGGTTTGGGTGGCCAAGGCCGCCCGCGCGGCTTCTTCTCGGGCTTTGCGTTCCTCCCACATCATGCCGAGGTACGCAACACCGGTCAGCACAAACACGACCAATGTCCGATTGAACACGACGGTCGTAAAGCGCTCTTTCTTCTTTCCCGGCAACACCAGCCCGATAACCGTCATGACGACGCAGAGCATCAGGGTCAGCAGCATCAGGCGGCGACTCCGCAGAGTGGCAATCAACAGGATCGGCAGCACGAAACCGAACGCGCTGACCACGTTCAGCGGAAACAACCATTCCATCACCGCCACGATGAGGAACAGAGTCCCCGCGATTGCCAGGATCGCGTGATTGCGTGACTTCATCATCTCAATCCATCGAGAGACACGAGACCGTCGGCTGACTGAATATGTATTGTGCCATATTGCGGGTGCGGGAAGAGGCGGAATCGTCGAGGGCGGACGGGTATCCGCTGCATTCCGGATCGTCCTTTCCACCCGAGAGCATGGGAGATCCGAACTGAGGCCGACAGCGAGGGCAGAGTCACCGGCGGCGACAAGCCTGGTCGCATCCGGCTAAGGGGAAGGAGGAAGAGGACGCAGCGCACGGAGTCCCGCGGCCAACGACTGGGCACGGCCGTCCCGCTGCAGTTCCTCCAACGACAAGGTCAATTTGCGCGACCAGTTGGGATACGCGTCGACCGTGCCGGGAAGATTCATCTGGGTCACTTCCCCGATGACGTCGTCCAAATTCGCCATGACGACCCAGGCATCCGACCGCCCCAGGTATGCATGAACAGCTTCGCACAAATCCCTGGTCATGCCCGGTACCTGGTCGGGGTCGTCGCTGAGACCCGTCGGCAACAACCCGGCATCCCTCAAGGCCGACAGAATTCGACCCTTGTCACGCCTCCGCTCCTCGAGCGCCTGCTGCTTTGTCTGCTCGTTCGGATACATGCCGAGTCCAGCGCGGAGATAAATATCTTCACCCAGCCAATACCCGGTAAGCGTGGGCAAATCGTGGGTAGTGACCACCGCCAGCGAGTGGACGGGATAGGCGGAGGGGGGCTTGCAGCTTCCGTCCCAATTGCGCTCGAAATAAAACACCCGATAGGAGAGCACACGATAGCGCGCCAGCTGGTCACGAACATAGTCGGGCACTGTGCCGAGATCTTCGCCGATGACGAGCGTCTTCGCGCGCACGCTCTCCAGCGCGAGTAAGGCCAACAGATCCTCGGCCGGCAGCTTCACATAGGCCCCCGCCGTCGCCGTCAACCCGCGCGGGACCCAAAACAGCCGGAAAATCGCCATGACGTGATCGATTCGGATCGCGCCGCCTTGGCGCAGGTTTTTTCGCAGCAGATCGATATAGGGACGATAGGCGGCCGCCTTCAACTTGTGCGGATGGAACGGTGCAAATCCCCAATTCTGTCCCTGCGGCGCAAACGCATCCGGCGGCGCACCGCAGTCCGCGTTCAGCGCCAGTACGTCCTGGAGCATCCAGGCTTCCGCGCCGCACCGGTCGCTGCCCAACGCCAGGTCGCAATACAACCCCACGGGCATCGGAACCTGACCGGCGCGCGCCCCGGCATCCTTGAGCTGATCGGCAGCGATCCACTGGATGTACTGGAAAAAACGCACTCGCTTCCGATGGCGTTTGGCAAACTCCCGGACGGCCGGAGATTGGGGCGTCAGGTACTGTTTGGGCCACTCAGGCCACACCGTGGGCCTGCCTTCGACTAGACGACGTTCTTCCTCCAATACCTGGAACACGGCAAACTGCTCAAGTAACTCGCCCTCGTCCTTGATGAAGCGTTCGAGCAACCATCCCCGGGCGCTGGTGGGCTGCAACGCCGGTTCGGTACCCGTATAGTTGTCGTTGAGAAACTGGCGGTAGGCCAGATCCAACATGCCGCGCTTGAGTTTGGCCACTGCGTCGTAGTCGACCCGGTCGGCTTTACGCGCAGACTCCAGTGTGTCGCGGAACTCAGGGTGATGGCGCTGGCGTTGCGCATCTGGCGAAGCGTGGAACTCTGGCAACCGCTCGAGATCGATATAGAGTTCGTTGAGAAACAGTCGGCTGTTGGGGGCATAGGGGCTGAGATGATGTGGTCGGGAATTTTTGAGCGCGTGGAGCGGGTTCAATCCGATGATGCCCGCGCCCAGTTGCCGCCCCGCCCATTCGACAAGTTTGCCGAGGTCCGTGAAGTCTCCGGCACCCCAGTTGGAGAGTGACCGCAGTGAGTACAGCTGCAGCGCGAGACCCCAGATCTTGCCGCCGCGATCGAACACGTCCGGAACATAACAATGCGGCGGGGTCACAACGACGGACAGGCCACCCCTTGTTTCCATCTTTCCGCCCCGGGTCGTGGCGCGCAACTCGTAGTAGCCGAGGGCCAACTTGGGCAAAACCGGCAGCTCCAAGCGCACGAAGCGATTCCCGGCAAGGTATCGAACCTCCTGCGGCACCAGACCGGGCCCGGCCTCTTCTTCATGAATGACTTCGCCCTTTTCGTCGGAAAGCCGCCAAGAGACGACGAGTCGCTGTTCCTCGAAACCCTCGAGCGGAAGCCGTAACGACCACCGCCCCTGCTCGTACCCTTGTTTCAAAATCAGAATGGGATCGCAGGCCTGACGCCACGGCGCTTCATCCCACGCCGTCAATTCCCGAATGAGGTGCTCCGTCGAATCGACCTGGTAGCCCATGGCATCCAAGATGGCGCGCTTGGTCTCGTCGGTTGCGACGTGCAATGTGCCCGCGATGTCGTGGTACTCGGGGGAAATCCCTACTCGTTCGGCAAGGAGGCTGCGGAGTTCTTGCTCAGTGCCTTGGTACATGGCGCCGCCGTTGAATCTGCGTGACGGGCTTGGTCAAACCAAGCTGTGTGGTGGTTTGTCGACGATTTGAGATGGGATCGCCTCACTGCCGAAACGATTCCGGCCTTCAAGAGCCTGGGATTGCCGGCCGCAGGTAACGCCGTCACCACGATCATACCGCAGCGTGGAGGGAACAGCGTACGGCAGAATGGAGACCGCAGGACTCGTGACGTGAATTCCGTCCGGCCTCCGAGCTCACGTCGTCTTGTACCGTACAATCGGAAAAAAGACAACGAAAGCCGAAGAAAAGTGGTTACCCCTAAGCCATACAGGGCAAGGTTCCGCCGGGCTGGCCGGTGACGTCGAGAGCCAGCCGTCGACGTCGCCACCTCGCATCACCCGTGAATGTCCTCCACCAGCGCACGGAGGGGTTCCGCGACGGACCAGGCCTGCGCCACACAACCGCGCGGCTGATGGGGCGCCTGGCCGTCGAAGATCTCCGACACCTGTCCGAGACAGGCCTGACCGAGATGTGCCTCCAATCCTTGCAGGAACGACCGCGCCTCATGTCGCGCCGAGGCCTCGGCGCCGTGGACCTTCATCCAAGCCGTGATGAACGGTCCCAGGAGAAAGGGCCACACTGTGCCCTGGTGGTACGCGGAATCCCGCTCGACGACTCCGCCGGCATAGCGACCACAAAATCGCATATCTTCGGGAGCCAAGGTCCTGAGCCCAACCGGCGTCCGCAATCGTTCATCGACAATCTGCAAGACCCGTCGAGCCTGTTCGGCGGTCACAAGGTCATCCGCCAACGCAATTGCATAAATCTGGTTCGGCCGCAGCGAGGCGTCGTCCCCGGTCGGTCCGTCAACGACATCGAACAGATACCCTCCGGTCGGATACCAAAAGCGTCGTCGAAACGACTCGACAGCCATCGTACGATCTTCACGACAACGAGCCGCAAACTTTGGCTCACCGTACCGTTCCGCCAGGTCGGCCGCCACGGCCAGGGCCCTCACCCAGAGGGCTTGCACCTCAACGGGCTTGCCCAGTCGAGGCGTCACCACCCAGTCTCCGATCTTCACATCCATCCAGGTCAACTGGCAGCCAGCGGTTCCGCCCGTGATGAGTCCGTCGGCATCCATGCGAATGCCGAACCTGGTTCCTCGCCGATACCCCTCAATGATCTCCTTAATCGCCGGCCAGGCTGCCTGTTTCACTCGCGCATCATCCTTGGCATAGTGGAGATACCGGCTGACCGCGTGGATGAACCAGAGGGAAGCATCGATCGTGTTGTACTCCGGGGTTTCTCCCACGTCTGGAAAGCGATTCGGTACCAGGCCATCCGCCACCAGCGCCACGAACCCCTCGATCACTTGCCAGGCCACGTCGTAGCGACCGGTCACCAGACACAAGCCGGGCAGCGACAGAAAGGTGTCCCGCCCCCAATCGGCAAACCACGGGAACCCCGCCAGAACCGTTTGACCGGCTCCTCGTCGGACAAGATACGCATCAGCGGCTGCAGAGAGATGGTTGAGCAATGGATCGTCGGACGATGCACTCTGCCGAACCTTGTCTCGTCGCCCGCGTTCCTCCCTCACTACGAGATCAAGATTCGGCTCCGACCATGCCTCCGTCCCAAACACCAACTCGGCCGTCCCACCCATGACCAGGCTGTACCGCAGTTCCCCAGGCGACCACCAGTCTTCTTCGTGATCGAGCCCCCGCTCCAGTTCGACCGGGTATTGCACGCGACGATACCAATCCGGTGCATGCTCGTAACGGCCGTTATGTGACATGTGAATCCGGGGGACGCCCTGGTAGGGTTCCCAACTCACGCGCTGCCCCTCGACTCCTGCCTGCGTCGAAAGGTCATTGTTCTCGTGGTGTGATGAGTGAAACGTTCGACCGGACAGCATCGGCCTCACGCGCAAGACCGCGGACGCTCCACCTGGAGCCGCCTCCAGCCGCCATCGCACGATGACCGCGTCGCGTCCCCGCAGGCAAAGGATTTCCCGCTCCAGGCGAATTCCCTCCACCGCGTAGCGCCAGGTGGGCCAGGGCTCAGACACAAACTCTACGCAATGACGGTATCCCTCCGGATACACCGCCCCATCGTAGAGGTTGGTTGAGAGGGGGTATGACCGGCCATCCACATCCACCCATTCGTCCAAATGGTTGACCAGCACGTAGCGATCGACGGGCGGCGTTCTTGCGATCAGCAGCAACGCATGGTAGCGACGGGTATTCGCGCCCGCAATGGTGCCGGACGCATAGCCCCCGCGGCCGTTGGTCTCCAGCCATTCGAGTTCCATCGCGCGGTGAAGCTGCCGGCAATCATCTTTACCAATCAGCATCTCAGTGATCTCATCATTGGCGGTTCGTTTCTTCGAATCGTTCTCCTGAAGCGCTTCACGCATGACGCGTCGCGCCGCTCAGTCCCCGCTCTGCTGAATCAGCTTCGCGACCAGACCTGTCCAGCCGGTCTGATGGCTCGCCCCGATGCCCGCACCGTTATCGCCGTGAAAGTATTCATAGAATAAGATCAGATCCCGCCAATGTGGGTCCTCCTGAAACTTGGTCGTGCCGCCGTACACCGGTCGCCTGCCATCCGCCCCCCGCAGAAAAATGTGGATCAACCGCCGCGAGAGCTCACGCGCGACCTCATTGAGCGGCAACTTCCGACCGGATCCAGTCGGATACTCGACGCGGAATCCGTCACCCAGATAATAGTGGAATTTTTGGAGCGACTCGATCAAGAGATAATTGACGGGAAACCAGATCGGCCCCCGCCAATTCGAATTGCCGCCGAACAGACCCGTCTCGGACTCGGCGGGTTCATAGTCGACGCGATAATCCACGCCCATGGCGCTCATCACGTAGGGATGGGCGGCATGGTACCGCGAAAGGGCACGAATCCCGTAGGGAGAAAGAAACTCCGCCTCATCCAACATGTACCGCAAGACGCGCACGAGCCGGCGGCGGTCGACCAATGAGAGAAACCGCCGCACTTCCCCGTCCTTGGATTGCGTTTCGATATGGATCCCAAAGTCTGGCCGGTTCTCGATGAACCACTGCATGCGATGCTTGAAGCGTGGCAACGTATCGATCAGTTCAGAATCCAAGGTTTCCACGGCAAAGAGCGGAATCAAGCCGACCATCGATCGCACCTTCATGGGGCAGGTCTCGCCGTCAGGCAGGTGCAACACGTCATAAAAAAACCCGTCTTCCTTGTTCCATAGCTCGATCTTTTCGTTGCCGATATTGTTGATCGCCCGGCAGATGTAGACGAAATGCTCGAAAAATTTGCTCGCCACGTCCTCGTAGGCCCGGTCGTCGCGCGCCAGTTCCAAGGCCATCGTCAGCATGTTCAGGCAATACATCCCCATCCAGCTCGTCGCGTCCGATTGCTCGATGTGTCCGCCGGTGGGGAGCGGTTTGCTCCGGTCAAAGACCCCGATGTTGTCGAGGCCGAGAAAACCGCCTTGGAAGATATTCTTGCCCTCGGTGTCTTTGCGATTCACCCACCAGGTGAAGTTCAAGAGCAGCTTGTGGAACACTCGCTCCAAGAATACGCGATCCCCCACGCCGCGCCGCTTCTTTTCGATCTTGTAGACACGCCAAGCCGCCCAGGCATGCACAGGTGGGTTGACGTCACCCAGAGCCCATTCATAGGCGGGAATCTGACCGTTCGGATGCATGTACCACTCACGCAACATCAGCACGAGTTGGTCCTTTGCGAAACGAGGATCGACAAGCGCCAGCGGCAAGCAATGGAACGCCAGATCCCATGCCGCATACCAGGGGTATTCCCATTTGTCCGGCATCGAGATGACGTCGGCGTTGTAGAGGTGTGTCCAGTCCGCATTGCGACCGCGCAGCCGCTGTCGCGGAGGCTGGGGGCCAGCCGGATCCCCCTTCAGCCAACGGTCGACTTCGTAGTGATAGAACTGCTTCGTCCACAGCAGTCCCGCAAAGGCCTGTCGTTGCACCGACCTGACGTCGTCCGAACCGTGCGCGGGCGCCAGCAACCGATAAAACTCGTCGGCCTCTCTGATTCGAGCGTCGAACAACGCATCGAACGTCCGGGGCTCCAGCGCGGCGGGTGACTCGCCGTTTATGAACCTCAATCGAAGAGTGGCCGGTCGTCCCGGCTCCACCTTCAGCACATAGTGCGCAGCCGCTTTTGATCCGACCTGTTCCGGATTGACCGTACCCTTCTGACCATGGACGATGTAGTCGTTGATACCGTCCTTCACATAAGGCGCCCCGTCAGAATCGCCGTACAGACGCCGTGAGTTGGTCTCGTTCTCGGTAAAGAGCAACTCGGGATGCCCTTCGCACACGAGGCGTCGATACCCGTAATAGTCATGGTTGAGTTCGATAACGCTGCCGTCGTCGGTTCGTTCTCCCCGACGCAGGCGCGGACGCCGGACGTCGAGGCCCCAGGACCAGGTGTTCCGAAACCAGAGCGTCGGCAGCAGGGTAAGTTCGGCCGGGTCCGGCCCGCGGTTTTCGACGTGAAGCCTGATCAGGATGTCCTCCGGCGTGGCCTTGGCATACTCCACGAAGACATCGAAATATCGATTACCATCGAACACGCCGGTGTCGATCAGCTCGAATTCCGGTTCCGCCCGACCTCGACGGCGGTTCTCGGCCACCAATCGGTCATAGGGAAAAGCCCCTTGGGGATATTTGTAGAGCCACTTCATGTAGGAGTGGGTCGGCGTGGAATCGAGGTAGAAGTAGTATTCTTTGACATCCTCACCGTGGTTTCCCTCGTTTCCGGTGAGGCCGAACAACCGTTCCTTGAGGATCGGATCCCGGCCGTTCCAGAGGGCAAGCGCGAAGCAGATCCATTGGTGCCGGTCGCTGATCCCTGCCAGGCCATCCTCGTTCCATCGATAGGCCTTCGATCTCGCATGATCATGCGGGACGGCCTCCCAGGCGGTCCCGTAAGGACTGTAATCTTCACGGACCGTGCCCCAAGCCCGTTCGCCGAGGTAGGGCCCCCAGCGCTTCCAATGGCGCTTACGCTGATCGTCCTCATCGACGCGGATTTGTTCGGCAGTAGGTTGATGGTCGGGACTATCCGACGATGAAACCGGCATCATGCGCCTCCCCCCCTCGACAAACCTCACAGCAGAGTGGACGGGTGCCAGCATGCCCCGCGCGTGCGAAAGATTCAACTGGGAAGGTGAAAGATGACCCGAAGAGGAGGAGTGGCACAAGACAGGGAAGGGCGCCCGTGCACCGCCGCGGAATCGCTCGGAGCGATTGAGAAGTCGAAAGGGAAAAACGAAACAAGGCGAGTGAGCTGGGCCGACGGACTATGGCATTGATTTCGTAAGGAAGGGGGAACCGGAGACGAAGAATCTTAACTCCAAATGACGCTTTCTTGATTCATCAGGTAGTCGATGACCTCGATGCTATCCCTGAGCTGCCCCTGCGCCTGTTCCGACATCGGCAGAATTGCCCCGACCAGCTTTCCGGACTCCACTTCGGCAAGATTCGGGATGCCGTCGGCGCTGCGCTTTTCAAGGTTGGATCGATAACTGGCCACCGTCTACCTCCGATCCTTTGTCGGTCTGCACATCGGCTTTCTTGAACGGATCCGGGAAAGGGTTGTGTCGTGCATCCAGCGTATAACCAAGCATAGCACACGCTGTTACCCGCTCCGGTCGACCGCCTAACGTACGGGATTGTTGGAGGAAATCAGGTCGGCTCAGTGAGTTTCCAGCGGCGGCAAGGCGCCGAGAAATGAAAACTCCCCGATTTTGACGAGCGTGCTGTCGGCCCGCAGGCGGAAATCGTCCCGGCCGGTATCCACGAAGTGCGGATCGACCGTCAGGTCGCTCTCCGGCTTGAGGTCAGGGGCCGGTTGATTCGGACTCCCCTCGCGAAGGTAGTTCGCGTCAATGTTCTGCATGGCGTTGAAGGAAAAGGTCGCTTTACTGGATGGAGATACCAGAAAGCCATAGGTATTGAGGCTGACGATGTTTCCAGACGCCGTGTTCTGCGAGGTCCCCAGAAAAGCAGCCCCGCCGCCGTTCTTGACGAACGTGTTTCCGATCAAGGTGGAGCGCGACGTATCGTACACCACCACCGCTTCGAAGAGGCTGCGCGTGATGACGTTCCGTTCGAGCCGGACATCGGAATTGCCGGCCACACTGACGCCGTGGTCGTTGTCATGGATGAGATTTCCCCGCAAGGTCGCCTGCGCACGGGAAAACTGGATGCCGGTCGTTTCGCTGCCGCCGATGATCGAATCCTCGATGCGCAGGTCCTCGACCTGCTGCACGAACAGCATCCCATTGACCCTCGCATGACGGAGCGTGATGCCGCGACCATTGAAAATACCCACGGCATGCCCGCCATGCTCATTGATCGTCAGGCCGATGATTTCCACATCGGTGGCGCCGTAGGGCCATTTGCCGACATGGAATACGCCGACCCGTTCACGGCCCAGAATGGTCACCTGATCCATTCCCGCGCCGACGAGCCGAATCTTTTCCTTACTGTGGATCGTCACGTCCTCGGCATAGGCGCCTGGTCTGATCAGAATCGTATCACCCTTCTTCGCGGCATCCACCGCCTCTTGAATCGAGCGGTATTGGCCGGATCCGTCCAGTGCCACCACGAGGGTGCCGGAACCGCCAGCTTTGGCTGACTCCTCGGCCTGGGAGAGCGAGACGAACGCACAAAGCACGATGAGCAGGACCGTCATCAGACGCATACCGATCCTCTTACCGCCGCGCAGGAGAAGAAGTCAATCCGCCGTCATTGCGAGGCCCACAGCCCCATGCTATCTTCCCGCGATGCTACTCGTAGGCCTGACCGGCGGGCTCGCAACCGGCAAGAGCACGGTCGCGGCAATGCTCGAACGATGCGGCGCAACCGTGATCGACGCCGATGCCTTGGCCCACCAGGTCATGGCACCGGGCAGCGCCGGGTGGCGCGCGGTCGTGCGAGCATTCGGCCCCGCTATTCTGAGTCCTGACAAGACCATTGATCGACGGACCCTCGGTACAGTCGTCTTCCGTCATCCGGCCAGACGCCGCGCCCTGGAACGGATCATCCACCCGCGCGTCGCCCGTGAACAGGCCAGGTTGACCAGATTGGCCGCCCGCAAGGATCCTCGGGCAATCGTCGTCTATGACGTTCCATTGTTGTTTGAAGCCGGCATCGATGCGCGAGTCGACCGGATCGTGGTCGTAACAGCCGACCGCAGCACCCAGATCACACGCCTCGCAACACGCAACGGCTTCACACGCGCCGAGGCACTCCGCCGCATCCGCAGCCAGATGCCATTGCGCCGGAAAGTGAAGCGGGCTCATTATGTGCTCGACGGTACGGTTCCTCGACGCCGGTTGCTCGTCGACGTCCGCCGACTCTATCGCCTATTGAAGCAGCAGGCGTGACCCGACTTTTCGGGCGGACGATCCCTGTGTTAGCATCTCCCCATGCGTCGCCTTACCATCATCGGCTCAGGACCCGCCGGCTTGACCGCCGCTATCTATGCCGCTCGCGCCGACCTCTCTCCCCTGCTGATCGAAGGCTGGCAATCCGGCGGACAATTGACTACCACGACCGAAGTTGAAAATTATCCAGGTTTCTCCAAAGGCATCATGGGTCCGGAATTGATGAAGGAGATGCGCGCCCAGGCCGAACGGTTCGGCACGGAGTTCCTGACCGGCGATGTGTCGTCCGTGAACCTGTTACAGTCTCCCTTCACCGTGACCGTCGACGGGGAGCGAACGGTCACCACGCGGACATTGATCATTGCGACAGGAGCCTCGGCCATTCCGCTCGGAATCCCGAACGAATCGCGGCTGCTCGGGCATGGCGTCTCCACCTGCGCGACCTGCGACGGGTACTTTTTTCGTGGCCAGGAATTGGTGGTCGTCGGCGGGGGCGACAGCGCGCTCGAGGAGGCGACCTTTCTGACCAAGTTCGCCAGCAAGGTGACGGTGGTGCACCGACGTGACAAGCTGCGGGCTTCGAAGATCATGCAGGACCGGGCCATGAAAAACGAGAAAATCACCTTCGCCTGGAACTCGGTCGTCGAGGAGATCCTGGGACAGGATGTGGTCACAGGAGTCCGGCTTAAGAACGTCGTGACCGGCACCACCTCTGAGTTGGCCTGTGCCGGCGTCTTTATCGCCATAGGCCACCGGCCCAATACCGACCTGTTTAAGGGTCAGCTGGCGATGGATGCTTCGGGCTACATCAAGACTTCAGGCGGAACGGCCACGAGTGTACGCGGCGTCTATGCGGCAGGCGACGTCCAGGATGCTACCTACCGACAGGCCATCACCGCGGCCGGCTCCGGCTGTATGGCCGCAATCGACGCCGAGCGCTTCCTGGAACTTCAATGACCGGTAATCCTCACCTGCCAGAATGCTCAAAATCGGCGACCAACAAGGCCGCAGATGAGCGACAACCGCAAGCGTACCCTTTGCGGCACGTTGAGGATTGTCACGAGACGAGAACGAAGTTGGCGGCGATTTTCAGCATTCTGTAGCAATCTATGCATTGCGCGATCGTTCACTACCACGAACTCGCCCTCAAAGGGCGCAACCGCGACTTCTTCGAACAGCGGCTCGTCCGCAACCTCCGTCTTGCCCTCAAGGATCTCCGTATTCGCCGGGTGGAATCACTGCAGGGACGCATTCGCGTGACCATCCCCGATGGGGTGTCGCTCGCCGAGGTGGCCTCGCGCCTTCGACGAACCTGCGGCGTTTCGAATTTTCTCCTGACGGAATTGCTGCCGCTCAACCTTGATCAACCGGATCTGACACCGCTCAAGAAAGCGGCCGAACGAGCCGTGGCGGGAAAAACATTCTCCACGTTCCGGGTCACCGCGAAACGAGCCGACAAGCGCCTGCCCCTCACCTCGATGGATGCCGAACGGGAAATCGGTGCCCACCTGGCGGTGATGACGGGAAAAACGGTGAAGCTCAAACAGCCCGACCTAACCCTCTATGTCGAGCTCCTGACCAAGGAAGCCCATGTGGCCGCCGATAAGACCAACGGACCTGGCGGCATGCCGGTGGGAACCAGCGGGAAAGTCGCGTGCTTGCTGTCGGGCGGTATCGACTCGCCCGTCGCCGCCTACCGTATGATGAAACGCGGTTGCAAGGCAATCTTCGTCCACTTCTCTGGACGCCCGTTGGTGAGCCGGGCTTCGGAGGAGAAGGTCGGAGACTTGGCACAGTTGCTGACGGCCTACCAATACTACTCCCGACTGTACGTCGTGCCGTTCGGAGAAATTCAACGGGAAATCGTGGCCAATGCACCAGCGCCGTTCCGTGTCATCCTCTACCGGAGGCTGATGGTGCGAATTGCAGAGGAGTTGGCCAGACGCGAAGGGTGCTGGGCCCTCGTCACCGGCGACAGCCTCGGGCAGGTGGCATCCCAGACTCCGGAAAACCTGTCGGTGGTTGAGGCCGCGGCGGAACTGCCGCTCCTGCGGCCGCTGATCGGCATGGATAAGATCGAGATCACCGAGCAGGCACAACAGCTCGGCAGTTTCGGTACGTCGATCGAGCCGGATCAGGATTGCTGTAAGCTGTTCGTGCCGCAACACCCCAGCACACGCACGAGGTTGGAGGACATCCTGCGGGTCGAGCGGGCGTTGGAGATCAGCGCCTTCGTGAAGCAAGGCGTAGGAAAGGCCGAATTGTCGGAATTCACGTTTCCCGACTAACGTCGGTTCGCCAGCCCTCGATTCCCCATAGACCGGGACACCAATCACCTACCGGATTCGGTCCAACGCCCGCTGCCGCACGATTCGAAAGTGGGTTTCAAGTTCCCGCTCCATCGCCACCGCGATCATCCAATCCGGAATGACGGTGTCGACTTCCACCAACAGGTCAAATTCCGCCCATGTCTGCGTCCCGTCTCCTGCCGGTGCGAGTTTCCAGACCCTTCGATACTGTTTGAAGTCGCCCCCTTTGAGTTCCGTCACCAACCCGCCGCCGGGCAAGGGCTGCGATTCACACAGGAGACGGCGTTCTCCCGGCAACAGGGAATGGGAAATGTACACCTCCGTCAACACACGACCCTGGTGCCGCTCAACCTTCGACATCCGCATGCGGGTTTCAAAAAGCTCAGGCCACTTGGGATAGTCCGTCAGGATCTCCTGGACGACGGCGGGACTGCCTGGAAACAGCAATGTGGCCGTGGCCCGAACCCCGCCGCTCGATTGGGTTTGAACGGAGAGATCCTGGAGGGGTGAATCATGGCGGCGCTCCTCGGCAGCCCAGGCAACAACTCCCAGGTAGAACAGAATGACGGATGAGACGGCCAATAGGCGCAAACACAACAGTACCGGCATACTAGCCCGTCAACGCCTCGAGCAACCGCTGGTGCACCCGTCGCACCCGCTCAAGTTGCCCCTTGGCGGGAAACCGTTCATAAAACCCGTCCGCGCGAAATTCCTTGGTCAACTCAGCCCAGGGAGCGAGCAGTTCGGCGAACGGCTTGTGGCTGCGTTGCGTTTCCCAATCCGTGATCAGCTTGCGATCCACGATCAGGTCGTTGAACACCCGCACCAGGGCCTTGAGCGTCACGTCGCGTGTAAACATGTAGCGCTCATTGTTGCCCCAGATCTCGCCCATCACCTCCTTCACACCCTTGAGGTAGTCCCGGACGAGGGCATACAACCGGTCCGCTCTCATTCCCAAATGCGAGTCCAGCCAGCGCTTGTGCGAGACGACCACCTTCAGCAGCTCATTGAACATCTCCGACTGGAGAATCCACTTCTCCTGCTTGCTCCGTCCTCCGAGGCGATTGATCTTATACTGCAGGGGAGAATCGTCCTCACCATAGAGCAGATTGGTCACCTTGGCGGCAAACTTCTTTTCCGGGCTTTCCCAGGAGACCTTTTCGTAGAGATCCACCAGGTGGGACCGGTTGATGCGCGTATGTGTCGAGTTGATGATGACGAACATTTCCGTGGCAAAATCCGCGCTCCGGCCGTCGAACAGCACACAGGGTACTTCGACCTGATCGATCTGATCCGGGTGTTTGTCGCGGAAGAAGTGGAGTCCGGCCAGGCGATGCTGCCCATCGATGACGAGGTACTTCCCTTTCGGTTCACTCAGGTGCCCCAACGAATCGGAATCGCCGGCACGGCGGAAAGCCAGCGTCTCGTCGGTGAACAATAATATGGTGCCGGGGACCATCGGCTGAGAGACGACCGTCTCGTAGAAATTCACGATCTGCTTGATCTTTTGGCGATTGAGGACGCGCTGAAATCCCTTCTCGCTGCGCTCGATCCCCGAAATGAATTTTGCGACCTCATCATGTTCTCCAACGGGGGCAGCCGCAATTTCCTCACCCTCGAAATAGTACCGGCTCGTGAATTGGATCTTGTCGAGCAAGGCCGCCGCCTTGTAGGCGATGAAATAAAACATGCCCTCTTTTTGTCTGATTCGCGTCGCGAGCATGAGGCCTCCTCTTCGGCGTGACGCTCCTGTTCGGTTGTGTCTGCGCCCTCAGCGGTCTGCCGGCCAGCGCCTGCAGGCCCAGCCATCCCGTGGTGAGCTCCGGTCTCGTTCGACCGTTCATTATACCGATCGGCTCGGGAGGGAGCGAGCGGAGAAGCAACGGGGCAGGTTCCTCGGGGTCAGCCGCCGGCCAGGCGCAAGACCATTACCATACCGGCCGGCGCACCGCGTTCATCGTGAATGGGTGCCGAGCTGCCGCTGATACGACATTCTCCGCCGTGACGATGTCGCAGCAGCACCGCACGACCGCCCACTTCACCATCGGCCGCCCGCTGCAGGGCTTCCATCGCGGAATTCAGCAGTGGCTTGCGCGTCGCCGGATCCAGGAGTACCAGGATCTCGTCGGCCGCCTTCCCGACCGCCTCAGCCTGGGTCCAGCCGGTCAATCCCTCGGCGGCCGGATTCAACATGGTCACACGGCCTTCTTGATCGATCGTAACGACCGCGTCCCCCATGGCCTTGAGGACTGCGTTCAACCAGCGTCCCCGCTGCTCTGCCATTCTGGACACCCGGTGTCGGAACAGCGCCAGTTCCAAGGCCGCACGCAGGTCACTGCTCACGAACGGTTTGATCAGATAGGCGAGCGGCAACGTCTGTCGTGCCCGCTGAAGCGTGTCATCGTCCGCAAAAGCCGTGAGGTAGATCACGGGAATCTCGTACTGCTGCTGGATCGTTCGAGCGGTCTCGATACCGTCCATCGGCCCCTTCAGTTTGATATCCATCAGGATCAGATCAGGCAAATGCTCGCCGGCCAGCCGGATCGCATCCGCCCCCGAGGAAACAACCCCGACCACCAAGTACCCGATAGATCGCAGTTGCCGGCGAATGTCCTCGGCCACCACGACTTCATCATCAACAATGAGCACTTTTGCCTGTATCATATGCGCTCGACCATCGCCGGGAACGCCGAAACCCGGCTGCCGGCTCGATATTCCGCCTGGCCTACCAAGCCGGCGCGCCGGACATACCAGTACCCGCACCACCTCAACCAGGGAAGACGCAACTAGCATGCCATTCCCGCATCCAACAAGAACCTTGAGTTAGATGCCTGTACCGTTCAGCCCTCCCTTCAGTCTTGGGGGTTTTTGAACAGCTGTCGGCAGGAGCGTTCGAACCGGTCCACATCGACAAGCTCCAGTGCAAGCGCGTGGTGACCGGCCGACGGCTGTGGTAGGATGCGAGCTTTACAAGGAGTGCCAGCCAATGCCTCACCGTCTTGCCGATCTTCGTGCCTTCATGACCTCCGCGCTTGTCGCCGTCTGGCTGCTTTGGCCTGTCACGGGACAGACCCAGCCGATCGATGAGTTTTCCGCCACCACGGAACAGACTTGCGGCTTTGGGATGGATTTAGGTCAGCCGGCGCAGCAATGCGATGTCCCGATCCCGCAGGGTTGTAACGTGGCCAACTTTCCCGGCACGACGAAGCCCTGGATCACAGTATCCAAAGCCGGCAAGACATTTTGCCGATTCGACCCCAACGCCACGGATTGGAAAGCCCGCATCACAGGAACCTGTAGCCGGTGTGAATCGAGCCACTGCACCGGCCAGTTCAGCGTCCGCTTCGACTGTTCAAAGAAACCATGACCCCGGCGACGCGGTCGGTCGCAATCAAGAAGGCCGCGCACGCGCTGGGGTTTGACGCAGTCGGGATCAGCGCTATCAGGCCTCCATACCCCGCGCCAGAGTCCGCGGAATCAGGTAATCAGGCACAATCCAGGGACCGCTACGGCCGGCTGACCGAATGGCTCCGCCGCGGCTACCAGGCCGGGATGGCCTGGCTGACGAGAGATCCCGCGAAGCGGGCCGATCCGAGCCTCGTCCTTCCAGGATGCCAATCCGTCATCTCGGTTGGCATGAACTACTTTACCCACCACAGAGCCGATGAACGACCTGGACATGGGCGCATCGCCCGATACGCCTGGGGAGAGGATTACCACCACATTCTGGGCCAGCGACTGACGGGCCTCGAGGAGCATCTCAAGAGGCTCTGCCCCGACGCCCGCTCACTCACCTACGTCGATACGGGGCCGGTCATGGAGAAGGCTTGGGCTCAACAGGCCGGCCTGGGCTGGATCGGTAAACACTCGAATCTTGTCTCCGGCCGATATGGCTCATGGCTCCTCTTGGGTGAAATTCTCACGACGGCAGAACTGGCATCGGACGAACCGGCCAGTGATCTCTGCGGAACCTGCCGTCTCTGCATCCAAGCCTGCCCGACAGGGGCGATCCCAGAACCCTATGTTGTTGATGCAACCCGCTGCATCTCGTATCTGACCATCGAGTACCGCGGCGACGGATCGGATGTGCCCGAAGATGTCCGACGGGCGATCGGCAACCGCATCTTCGGATGCGACGATTGCCTCGACGCCTGTCCTTACAACCACGCGGCCGAACCGACCAGTGAGCCGGGGTTCCAGCCAACGCCGCTCACGTTGGCGCCCCCCCTGTCGCGCTTGGCTGAGATGCGGGAACAGGAATTCGCCTCCACGTTCCGTCTCAGCCCGATCAAGCGGACCAAAGCCTCCGGCCTCCGCCGCAATGCCGCCTGGGCTCAGGTCTCGAGTGCCCCCCAGGGCTCTCCCTAGCGCCATCCAAGCCTCGTTCCGACTGAGCCCTCTTCTCCTCCCCGTCGGTTAGTGGTAGGCTACAACTGTCCGTCCCGGGCATCGCGCGATCCCGTCCCGATTGCAGAATCGCCCTATGCAGCCAGCCAGCCTTCTCATCATCGAAGACGAAGAGCGCATGCGACGGCTCTTTGAGCTCGTGCTGAAACCGACCGGCTATGAGTTGCAGTTCGCGGCCAGCGGCGCCGAAGCCCTCCGTCTCATTCAGGAACAGCCAGCCATTGACCTGATCATCACCGATCTGCAACTCGGCCCGATTTCCGGCATGGACATTCTGGAGACCGCACGGCAACAAGTCCCCGACGTGCCGGTCATCATTATCACCGGTTACGGAACCGTGAAATCGGCGGTCGAAGCCATGCAGAAAGGCGCCTACGACTACATCTCCAAGCCGGTGGACAATGATGAATTGAAGATCGTGATTGGGCGGGCGCTCCACCTTCGACAACTCTCCCGCGACAACCGCTCACTGCGCGCGGATCTTCACGAACAATACGGGTTCGACCGCATTGTGAGCGTGTCCAAGCAGATGGACCTCGTGAAGCGGCTTGCCAAGGAAGTCGCGCAGACCGACGCCACGGTCTTGATCACCGGCGAGAGCGGCACCGGCAAGGATCTCTTGGCGCGGGCGATTCATCTTTCAAGCCCCCGTGCACAGGGTCCGATGGTCGCCTTGAACTGCGCCGGCATTCCCGAACATTTGCTGGAGTCAGAGTTGTTTGGATTCGAGAAGGGCGCGTTTACCGACGCCAAAAAGGGGAAGCCGGGCCGGTTCCAACTGGCCGACCACGGGACGCTCTTCCTGGACGAAATCGGCGAAATGAGCCTCACGGCACAGGCCAAGCTCCTGCGTGTGCTGGAACACCACGTCGTCGAACCCCTGGGTAGTGTACGCAGCATCAAGGTCGACATCCGCGTCATCGCCGCAACCAACCAAGAGTTGCCCGATCTGATCAAACAAGGCCGCTTTCGTCTCGACCTCTACTATCGGCTGAATGTTTACCAGCTCCGCATGCCGCCACTGCGGGAACGGCCCGAAGACATCCATCCGATTCTCGAATCGTTTTTGGAGATTGCCCGCCGCGAGCGGGGTAGTCGCATCAGGGGAATCAGCCATGAGGCGCTGCACATGATGGAAGGCTATAGTTGGCCCGGAAACGTACGGGAACTGCACAATGTCGTAGAGTGGCTCACGATCACCTGCAAAGAAGGCGAAATCGCTGCCGAGCATCTCCCTGCTTCTCTGCGGACCACCGACAGCACGGTGAGATCCTCCGAGAAGCCGCCCTCTCTCCTGTCGCTCGGGTTGTCGGTCGAGGAAGTGGAAAAGGCGCTGCTTCAGGAAGCACTGCAAAAAAGCGGCGGGAATATTTCCGAAGCCAGCCGGCTGCTCAAGGTCACACGCAATACGCTTCGGTACCGTATGGCCAAGTACAACCTCTCGCAGCCGTCAGGGTGATGCGCTCAGCAATCCGGACCGGTGGACTTCAAAAGAAGTTCTTCTTCGCCCTGCTGACCGTCGGCATGGTCCCAGGCATCGTCGCCCTGTGGACGACCTACCACTTCAGCACCGCAAGCATCAAAGAGGCCATCGGAGAAGGATTTCAGGAAATTGCCCGCTCCACGGCCCTGCGTCTTGCCACTGCCGTCGACCACGAAATCGACCGCGCCGTTCGCCTGGCCCTCGTGCCGGCTCATATCCGTCAGCCGGTGAAACGGTCCAACGAACGTCCGGACACGACCACTCCATCGGATTTCCTCGATACGGCTCAGTACCTCCGCAAGTGGACCGGGATGTCCAGTCACTATGTACGCGTCATGGTGGCAGACCGAAACGGCAGGCTGGTGGCCGGTACCGACACCTCTGCCGGCAGGCCGGTCGACCAACCCTGGTGGCGCGAAGCCATACAGGCGCCCCCCGCCACCTATTACGTGAGCCCTCTGGTATCCGATCCCGACCTCGGCCAGCCGGTCTTTCACATCGGCGTCCCAATACTCGACGAAGACGACCATCGGCCGATCGGTGTCATCGGCATGATCATCCGACGAGAGTTTCTGACGGAAATGATCCTGCCGATCCGGGTGGGGGAAACCGGACACGGTATGTTGGTCGACACGCAAGGTACCCCTTTGATCTGTCCGGTCCTGCCTCCCACGGCGCACTTGATTCCGCCCTCCCTCATGAATCGCCTGGCTACCCCGCAGCCCCTCTGGCTCGTTGCAGAGGACGATGCGCACGGTGGGCACCAGGCCATCGTCGGCGCAGCCCCCGTGCAATTCGGCCATGCCCTGACCCCTTCCAGTCTCGGCGGGGCACGCTGGTACGCCTTCATCCGCCAAGCGCCGGAAGAAACCTATGCACCGGTTTTCTCGCTGCTGACCACGGTCGGACTCATCGGATTCGGCCTGGTCGTCGTCTTGTCCTGCTTCGGCTTTCTGGTGGGACACCGCATTGTCAGCCCCATCATGGCGCTGCAGCGCGAGGCCGAAGCCCTGCGTCAGCACCTCACCGACCCGTCGCCGGCCCTTTCGCAACCAGCGGCTGCCGTCACCCCATCTACGTACCGCACCGGAGACGAAATCGAGGACCTCGCGAACAGCTTCGTCGCCATGCGACAGGTGCTGGAGGAAAATTTTCGCACGATCAACACCCAACAACATGAACTCGTCCGTCGTGAGAAACTGGCCTCGGTCGGCCAGCTGTTGGCCGCGCTCGCGCATGACATCAGAAACCCCTTGGGGGTTATCCGCAGCTCGGCGCAGGTCATCTTGGATGGGGATCAAGAACCGAGGGTCAGGCAGGAGGTGGCACGGTACATCGTGGAGGAAGTCGACAAGCTGTCTCACCGCTTGAACGACTTTCTTCGTTATGCGCGGCAGAAGCCACCTGAATTCAAATCCGTTGCTGCGGAAGACGTGGTGCGTACCGCGCTCTGGCAATGGCAAGCTCAAGGACGGACCGGCCGGATCACCGTCGACTGCCGGTTTAGAGACCATCTGCCGCCCGTCCACATCGACCCGGAGCAAATCAAAGAAGCACTGACTAACCTCTTGCTGAACGCCGCGGAAGCGATGCCGGAAGGGGGGAAGCTCACCCTGGTCACAGAACGCGGCGATCAGTCGGATGTGGTGATCGAAGTGGCGGATACGGGAAGCGGCATTGAGCCCGACCACCTCCCTCGGCTATTCGAGCCCTTCTTCACGACCAAAGAATATGGGACCGGGCTGGGACTCACGAACGTACAACGTCTGGTGAAGGACAATGGGGGACGGATCGAGGTGCGCAGCGAAGCCGGCAAGGGCACTACCTTTACACTCCATTTGAGCGCAGCCATGCCTCGGTTCGAAGGCCCGGTCTCGGACGCCGCCCCTGAGTCGGCACCGACGGCGGGCGCCTAGGCGATCTCCTTACACTCGCTTGGTGTACTTTCCGAAGCGATCCGGCAACAACAGTCCCGTGGGCTTGAGGTTCTTGCCCTGAATCGTCTGCTGGACGGCTTGGATTCTCGCCGAAAAATTCGGATGCGTCTTGAAGAGCGCGCGATCATCTCCTTTCAGATCCCGCAGCCGGCTGAGCAAAGACACATAGGCGCCCGCGTCATACCCGACCCGCGCGGCGAATTCCTCACCCAAGGCGTCGGCCTCGGTTTCCTTCCCTTGATCCAGTCCTTCGTCCAGCAACTTTTTCACCGCGCCGTCAATGATGTTCTTGAAAGCGGCCGGATTCGCCGTCGCGTAGGCCAAACCCGCCTCGGTCACACCAGCCAGGCGTTTGCTTCGTTGGATCACCTCGAGGATATGCTTCTGGCTGACGTGCGCAATTTCGTGGCCCAACACCGCCGCCAACTCCGCCTCGTTTTGAATCTGGCGCAACAGTCCCCGAGTCACAAAAATGTAGCCGGCCGGCGCAGCGAACGCGTTGATCGAGTTGTCCTCAAGAATCGCAAAGCGATAGGAAATGTCAGGCCGATCCGAAGTCAGGGCCACCGACCGTCCGACCAAGTTCACATACCGCACCATGTCGGGTTGATCGACCGTTCCGCCATAGCGCGCCACGACCTGCAGGGCAATGGCCTGGCCGATGGAAGATTCCTCCTCATAACCGATCGGTAACAAGCTGCTGACCACACTTCCGGTCCCATGGATGACGTTGGCAAGACGCGGATTGCCGGATTGTCTGGCCGCATCCTCCGCCGCCCGTTGCACCTCGGCACAACTGCCGAGCATGAAACCCAGGCCCGCCACCGCCGCCATGGTCATGATCTTACTTTGCATATTCACCGAGGCCTCCTTCCCGGAGGAACTCCTCCACGTCCTGGTCGGGAATCTGATAGGCGGTCATTCGGTCCACAGCGTCGCGATCCTTCGCGCCGATGCCGGTGCGGTTCGCATAGCCCTCGGAAGCCTTGTCGAGGCCGCGGGCGCCGGCAGAGGCGGTGGTAGAGGAAGCATCGCCGGCCCTCATGCTCTGCCCGAGTTTGGCCAACATGTCGCTTCCGCCCGAGGGTTTGCCGGAGGAAATCTTGTTGGCAAAAATCCAACCGCGGGCGCCGCTCGAGGTCTTCACGTCCAACCAGCTCCCGTCACGCCCGAGCACTTCCAGCGCGTCGCCGAACTTGACGTTGGCCACGACGTTGTCGAGCGATGTCTTGCCGGAACGCAATTGCCCGGTCTTGGCCTGCACGTAGACGGTTTCCGCCGAGGCCACCGCCCCGATCGACAGCAGGATGATCGCCAGTGTCAGCACCCTCCCCCGGTTCAGCCTTGCTCGTGTCACGACTGCCTCCCTTTGGCTCACTCCAGGCCACCCACGCCTGTCGGTACTATTTCGACTTCAATTCGTAGACGCCATCCCAATCGGCCGCAGGCGGGTCGACCTCGTATGCCGCCGCCCGCTCCAGATACACGCGCGAGGGACCATCCATGGGATCGAGGGCCGCAGCCTCGGCGAACCGGGCCTTCGCCGCGGGAAAGTTCCGCTGTTTGTAGGCCGCCAATCCTTCCAGATACTTGTCGACCACCCTCCGCTTCTGCTCGTCCAATTCTCCTCGCCGGCAGAGCAATTGATAGACCACGACGGGCTCTTTTTTGCCCTTTACACGTAGCAGGTCTACCTCACGCACTTCAACGTCGTTCTTGGCCAGTTCCGCCGTCCGCTGCCCCAGCAGAATCAAGGTGTCATAGAACTTGTTGGCCCCTTCCAGACGCGACGCGAGGTTCACGCTATCGCCAGTCACCGTGTATTCCATCCGCTCGTCCGACCCCATGTTGCCGACGATGCAGGCGCCGGAATTGATCCCGATCCTGGCGCCGATTTCCGGAAGACCTTCCTTGAGCCACTCGGCCCGCAGCAGGGCTAATTCCGCCTGGCATTCGAGAGCGGCGAAGCAGGCCCGCGAGGCATGGGTCGGATCGTCGAGCGGCGCGCCGAAAATCGCCATGATGCCGTCGCCCAGGTACTTGTTCACGTTTCCCCGGTGGTTGCGCTTGATGATGGTGGTCATGGCCGAGAGGTACCGGTTCAGCAGCGTGACGAGTTCTTCGGGGGGCATCTTCTCCGAAATCGTCGTGAACCCGGCGATGTCCGAAAAGAGAATCGAGATTTCTTTCTTTTCACCGCCCAATTTGATGGCCTCGGGATTGCGCATGATCTCCTCGACCACCTCGGCGGACATGTACTTGTCGAAGGCCGCCCGCATCAGACGCCGTTGGCGGCCTTCCGTCACGTATTCAACCGTCGCCGCGGTGCCGAACGTCAGCAAGAGCGCTCCCTCCGGGAACACGAGAGCCATCCAGCGCTCGTGTCCGGCAAAGGCATAGGCCACGAGGGCATAGTAGCCGACGGCCAGGGCCAGCGTGGCCCCAAACTTCACCGGATAAGACCGAACGAGCATGAACGTGGTGGCGGAACTGATGCAAAGAACGAACAACAACAGCCGGGAGAACCAAATCGGTGCCGGCTGGAGCCCCCGGCCGTGCAGGAGGTTGTCTAGTGCGGCCATATGAATCAGCACGCCCGGCGTCTGGCTTGAGAACGGCGTCACGCGCAGGTCATAGAGTCCTGCCGCAGTGCCGGCGATGAAGACGATCTTATCCTTGAACACGGACGGATCCAGCGAGGTGCGCTCGCCCTTTTGCTGCTGCGCGAAAGCCTGTAGAACACGGCCGACCGACAACCGCTGGCGGTGATACGTCTGCTCCAACGCCCCATGCCAGTCGGTCAGAAGACGGCCTTCCCCGTCCAACGGCACAGCCGTTTCCCCCACCGTGGCCCGCTCGGAACCTACCGAAACCGTGTCCGCCCCCAGGAGTGAGCGTGCGACTGCCAGGGAAAGATGAGGCACCCATTTCCCCTCCACTTGCCCGACCAGCGGGACCCGACGGGTCGGGCCGTCGGCATCCGCCGAGAGGTTGATGACCCCCAATCCTCGAGCCGCGTTGGCCAATGCAGGTATCGGCATTTTGAGACCAGCGTAACGATCGCCCCCACCGGCCGTGCCCGCCTCGTCTCCGGTATTGTTGATCGAGGCCCGTGAGAGCAGATCGGCAGGGGGGGCCGGCCCTTCCGCTAGAAACAGCATCGGAAGAAATACATTACCGGCAGCGGCAATATCATCGGCAAACGATTGGTCGAATTCTTCGGCACTTTCATCCGGCTCAAAGAACATGACATCGAACACGATGGCTTTGGCACCGGCCTGCTTGAGGTACCGCACCACGTAGCCATGCCGATCGCGCGGCCAGGGCCAGCGCCCGAAGGCTTCCAGACTCGCCTCATCGATGGCGAGCAACATGATGTTGGGATCGGCCTTGGCAGGCTCCGCGTAGCGGCGCACGAGATGGTCGAGGGCCTTGAGTTCGGCCACCTCGAACCACCGGCTGGCTTGAATCCCGGCGATGACGGCGAATACCGCCAGTCCGACCGCCACCGCAGAGAGAATTCGTTTGTTCGATCGTGACGATTCCATCAAGGGGGTCGGTTGATGCCAGACCGCGCAACGTGAAGGCTATCCTACTGGAGATGAGACAGAAGGGAAAGGGAGACACTCAAGCGGGCGGATTCACGGTACGTCATTCGCGCAACGGAACCCGAGTGTCGGTCCCCAGTACGTCATCTCGTCCCAGCCGCGATAACTCACTCTGAGCTCGAGGGCACCTTCGGTCCACCCCCCGCCCCGCAAGACCCTGAACGACCCGCGCAGCGGGCCCTGAGGATCCCGCGCAGGAGCGGTTCGATAGAAATCCTCCGCATACCAATCCCGAACCCACTCCGACACACCTCCGACCATGTCATAAACCCCATAGGGCGAGGCCTGCTCAAGCTGAACAGCTAGGGGAGCGATTCCATCCGACGACGGTTTTTCGCTCGCCCGAGCCTTCGCCCTCAGGATCACCTCTTCGTCGTTTCCCCAAGGATAGCGTCTTCCGTCGGTGCCGCGCGCGGCCTTCTCCCATTCCGCCTCCGAGGGCAATCGTTTTCCAGCCCATTGGCAGTAGGCTCGAGCTTGCGTCCACGTCACATTGGTCACGGCGTGACGCACGCGCTGCGGATCATCGAAGGCCTCCCGATCTTTGGGAGGCCCGCATCCTCCCCCCTCCAGGCACTGTCGATATTGACCGTTCGTCACTTCTTGACGGTCGATCCAGAAGGCGCTCACAAAGACGCGGCGGAGCGGACGCGAGTCGGACGGCCCTTCCTCGCTTCCCATGAGAAACTCGCCCGACGGAATGAGCACCATTTCCGGTAATGGGAGGACACCACGATCAAGCAATTTCTGCAGTTCCTCGCGCTGAAGCACCTGCAATTGCCCGTTCACCCGTCCGATGTATTCGTCGGTGGCGGGAGACGCCGGGTGGGGATGGGCAACTGCCGGAGGCGCCGGCGCTACCGACGGACCTGCAGGCTTGGCCGTTTCAGCCGGAGCGGGAGCCGGGGCAGAGGCGACGGCAGGCGTTGTCGCCTCCGATGCCCGGACGGTTTCGATCCGCACCGACGTGCGGGCCAACTCCGCCACACCTCCACCGTTTCCCTTCCCTTTTTTGAATGTCTTACCGACTCGCCCGATCGATGTAAAATCAAAGTCCGGAATATTGGCCAGCAACGGCGTCGCATAACTGATCGGCACCACAAATGCCATGCCCTCCGGCACGATCCCCGACGGATGCGTGAACTTCGTGGTCAAAATGCCGATGACTTCTCCCCGCTGATTGAACACAGGACCTCCGCTATTGCCGGGATTGATCGCGGCATCGACCTGGAACACCCGCTGCACCCCCTTTGTCCGCACCGCCGCCACACGTCCACGCGTGACGGAAATTTCCCGCAACCCAAACTGAAACCCGACCGCGATCACTTCCTCATCCAACCGCACGGCCCCGGCATACCCCAGCGGGGCTTCCGAGAGGCCCACCGTTTCCACTTTCAGGAGTGCTAAATCGTGTTCGGTGTCGGAGCTGACCAGGAGAGCCAAGACTCGGAATTCCCCCGGGGTCACGACGACAATACGCTTCGCGTTGGACACGACATGATGCGCGGTCAGGACGTAGCCGTCGCCGTGCACGATCACGCCACTGCCCGCCGGTTTTTCCAACGGCAATGGCGGACGTTCCCCAGCCCAGAGCGTCCCCTCCATCAGAAGCATGAACGCAAGCAAGATCGGATAGCGCTTCATCTCGTCACCGGAAGCAACACGCTGATCGCTCCGGCATTTTGCCCAAGCACAAGCCCCTCCCGCGGATATCCCGTCCGATCAAGGTTTCCCTTGGGTTCGCCATGACAATCGAGGCACTGCCGCGTCGTATACAGCGGAAACATCAGCCGCAACGATCCACTGTCCGTCGCGAGATCACTGATGACTTGCTCGCGTGGATACGCAGGTTTCGCAAAGGCATCGAGGGCCATCTGTTCGTAACCATCCGGCCGGTTCGCGGGATTTCTTGGAGTAAGGCTGGTTTGCTTCAGACGAACCCCGGTCTTGGCCAAAAACCTGGCGGCCGCGCGTTCCCCGAAGACGGCGGGGATGAACCCCTTATATCCGATCCCCCGGCGGTTGATGTCCTGTTGAACCCCCGCCACGACATCCTTGCTGGCCACCAGCAGCTCCCGCAGGAGGTGCTTGGTGCGGGCCGTCAGCTTCGCCATAGGCAATTCACGGATATTGATGCCGGCACGGACCTGAAACATGTCGATCAGTTGCCGCTCGAAGACGTCCGGCGTAAACCCTTTGTCGGCGGTGTGCGGATCATCCAACCGTGCCTGGTTGTCATTGACAACCGCGCGACCGGAATCGAGAAGAATCGCAAGCAGCCGAGCCGTTTGCTCCAGTTCGACCGCTGCTTGAAGAGAAAGTCCCGAAGCCGTGTGAGATTCGTTTGCCCATGTGGGCTCAGCGAGCGCGAGAGACCCCAGCGAGAGGAGACAGGCAACCATTCTCTGAAGGCGAGGTCCCATCCGAACGCCTCCTGGTCTACCTGTACGGCACGAAGGGAAACGAGGCGCGTCCCCCGGCAGGGAATACCCGCGAGGGACGCGTTCGGTGGGATGGTACGAGCGCCTGACGTCCAAGTCAAGACGACGGGCTGGCGAGGCGCTGATGCGGCCTCAATGTCGAGGATGGATGTCGATCATCACATTGTCGGCATCGAGCTCGATCATCACGGGTGTCCCTTCTGCAATCACCGAAAGCTTGCTCCCCGCAAGACTATCGACATCGAACCGCTCGAATCCTTCGGGCGTCGAGAGCCGAATCTCGCCCCAGTACGGATCCGCATACTCGATCCGGCCGGCAATCATCCGATGATCGAGAAACCCGCCACGATCCGAGCTGACCGCATCCAGCAACACGTTTCCGGAATCCACGAGCAGCATCACTGAGTCACCGACTCGTGCCTGGTGCAACCCGACACGGTCCGCTTTATTCGGGCTGATGGTCCTTGGCTGCAGTCCATGGGAAGTCTTCACAAACAACAACCCACTCTGAATTTTGGCAATCTGACCGCTCAACGCGAGATGCGCGCTCATCGTTCCGACACCAGGTTGCTCTCCCCATGCCGAAGCCAATGGCCACAAGATCGTCGCAGCGGTGAACAGACATACGCTCCATCTAGTCATGCGCCCGACCTCCTTTCTCGGCAAGAATCGTCATCACAGATGCCGCCGGTCAGTAGCCGTACTCTCCTCCCGCACCCGACTGAGCGGGAACCGAAATGCCGTATTCCTGAATGGGCGTCACCATGAGTGAAAAATTGAAGAGCTCATCGGCTGCGACATCCTGAATGCCGTGTTCTCGAGCACGGAGCATTTTGAACCACTTGCCCATTTCCTTCTTTATGGTTGTTGAGTCGCCGCGGGCGACGGCCCCTTTGACGATCGACAGTCGCTGGCTATAGGACTCCCACCCGGCGGACGGATAACTGGTTTGATAGAAGGTAAGTGACGTAGCAATTTCATCGACCCATGAATTTTGAGCCAACGCGATTCCTGCCGTGCCTCCCCCCATCGCGAAGACTGCGCCCAGGGCCGCGGCCAACACGATCACTCTCCCGATGTGTCCCATGGCATCCTCCTTTCCGGTGGCCGACCACCAACCCATCGGGCTAGAACGAGACGGCGGACCGAATATCCGACTCTCTCGCCTCCTCTGCATCGATGGCGTTCGGGGCATTCAACTGTTCGGCAAACACGCTCATATCCGTATCCGGCACCTGCATTGGACGCTCAAAGCCCTTCTCCAAATCTCCCTTCATCAGATCCTTCCCCCCGGAATCGGCCTCAGACGAGGACGACCCGTCGAGGGAATGAGGTACAACCAGTTGGTCAGGGTGGATCACCTGACTCTGGGTGGCCGAAACGGACGCCACCCACAGGCCCAGCCCGACCGCAACGAATGAGACGGCCACTCGATTGAGTGTGTTGTGGATCATGACGATTCCCTCCCCCTCACGTTACTCTTGGGGCAATCTCCTCACGACGCGCCTCCAGGAGCCTAGCGAAGGGCGACGGGAGAACCTATTGCCTGGAGGATGGATTTCGTCTCAACCGTTCGGGTGAGTCAGAATGGGGAGAAGAGTGCAGAAGGGCGACCGTGGAATAAAATCGAATCAGCTGTCGCCCAAATAGGTCAGCACCGCTTCGACCCGGCCGCTGACCTTGAGCTTTTGATAGATATGATGCAAATGCGTTTTGACTGTGTCGAGGGAGACGCAGAGCTGGTCGGCGATATCTTTGTTGCTGCGTCCCGCAGCCGCACAGGCCAAAATTTCCCGCTCTCGCTCCGTCAAGGTTGCCATCAAATGAAGAGTCGGATCATCCAGCCTATTGGCGATGGTCACCGCTTTTTTCGCAAATCCGTCGGGCATGAAGGGTGACCGAACCGGTTCGCCCTTGAACGTCGCTCGGATGATCCGCAAAAATTCCTGATGGTCCGCATCCTTGAGAATGTATCCACAGGCCCCGGCCCGCACGGCCGCCACGATCCGAGCATCCTCGTCGTGGACCGACAGCATCAACACGCTGGTGCTTGGCAAACAGCTTCGGATCAGCCGCGTCGCCGTGATCCCATCCAGCCTGGGCATGTCCACATCCATTAGAACGATCGCGGGCTTGTGCACCATCGCAAGATCGAACGCCTGACGGCCGTCCATGGCTTCTCCCACCACGGCCAAATCCCGCTCGTGCTCGAGCAACATTCGGAGGCTTTGCCGGAACAACCGTTGATCTTCGGCAATTAAGATGGTGATAGGCATGGCTGTTCCTGTCGGAGGGGTAGTTCGACGGTGAATTTCGCGCCTCCCTCTCGCCGATTCGTCGCCCGAATGAGTCCCCCATGGGCCTCGACGACCAGCCGGCAGAAATGCAACCCCAGCCCTCTCCCTATTCGATAGTCTTGACCGTCCTTCTTCCGGAAGAACATCTCGAACAGATGCGGCTGGTCCTCCGGCGCGATCCCGGGCCCCTCATCTTCGACCTGAATCACCACGACGGGATCGGCGCCGGACACGCCGGAGCCTTGATCCATCAGGACGGTCAAGAAAATGGTGCCCTGCGTCGGGGAATATTTCAGCGCATTGTGAACCAAATTGATCAGGACGCGCTGCAAACGGCGTCCGTCACCGAGAATCAGCGCGTCCTCGTGAGGCCGGTCCAGGCGGATGGTGACACCCTGCGCATCGGCCTCGGATCGGAATAGGTGCACCACGTCGTTCAGTAACGCGCCCACCGACACCTCGGATGTGCTCAACGGAATTCCCGAGTAGTTCTCTTGATAGACGTCCAACATGTCGTTGATCATGCCGAGCAAAAGGTCCGTCGTAAATCGCAGGTCTTCCAGGCAGCGCTGGTGGGCATCCTGCTTCATATCCGGTCGACGGCCCAACCATTCCAGCGTTTTTTTGATGCCGGCCAATGGATTACGGATGTCATGGGCGAACATTGAGGCGAATTGACTCAACGAAGCCAGTCGCTCGGAACGCAGGAGCTGCCGCTGCAGCTCCTTCTGTTCGGTCAGGTCACTCAGTTGAATCATGATCGATTCGATGCGGCCGGACTTCCTCACCGGTACCAGATCGATCTCCATCGTCAACTCCCCGCTCGGAGTCGGCACTTGCATAGTCCCGGCCGGCACCTCGTCTCCGCGTTGGAGCACCATCCTCACCTGTTCGAGCAATCGTGCTCGATCAGCCTCGACCACCAACTCGACCACCGGCCGAAGCAGGACGGCCGATGCCGGTCGGCCCAGTTTGAGTTCGCCGCGGCGATTGATGTCGCGGATGATCCCTTCCGAATCGACGAGAATTTTCGAATCGACTGAGTGATTCCAGAGCAGGCGATAATGTTCCTCAGAAGTCGCCAAATCGAGATTCGCCTGCTCCAATCGTCCGACATATTGGGCTTTCACCGTCGAGGCCTGCTCCAACCGCCGAGACAACTCCTCGAAGCTTGCCGCAAGCGCGTCGATCTCCACGATCCCGCATGGCGCGGGCATCGGAACCGGTTTCATAGACCTCGGTTCCCCGAGCAAGTTGACCCGACGAATCAGGCCGGCAATAGGGCGTACAATCCGTTTGGCCAACCGCCATCGCAACCAGCCCACCAGCCCGACCGCCCCGATCCAGAAGGCCGCAAGCTTACCGACCAAGGAGGCGAGCGGTTCGAACGTTTCCTCGGGATCCTGTTGGACAAGGATGTACCATCCGTGCGGTTGTGCAATCTGTCGAGGCATCACGACGCGCGCGACTCCGATGATCCCGCCGTGATTGCCATGCGTATCGGTCTCCGCTTGCAACATGCGGGCGGTCGAACCATTTTCGTCCCAATGCCCAAGGACAACAGCCGGGAGCCCCTGGTGAAGCTTGGGGTGAAGAAACGAACAGGCAAACACAGACCCGTCGTCACTCAGGACCATCACATGCCCCGTGCGGCCGATTCGGCTCGTCATGATCGAGGACAGCAATTGGTCCGTGCCAATCGCGACCTTGAGCGCCCCACCTACGACGCCTGCCTCGCGCGCGATCGGCACTACAATTTCCCAGAACCCGCGCCCCAGCTCATCGACGGCCAACGGTCCGGTCCAGGGACGTGCCTCGTCAAACACCACAGTCCACCAAGACTGTCGAGCATAGAAGGCTCGTGTCGCCTCACTCGTATGGCCTGCTACGAGTTGACCACTCGACTTGATGATGGAGATGGAATAGAAATGGCCTTCTTGTTCTTCGCGCCACCGTTCGAACCAGTCGTAGCGTTGATCCGCAGGCCCCTCCACGCGGATAGACTCTCGAACACCGGGAAACTCCCCGAACCGGCGCATCCATTCGAGATCCTTGGCCAGCAGCAGCGCCGCTTTTTCGGCACTCTGACGGGCTATTTCTTGGAAGGTGATACCAACAGTGGCTTGGAGCGATTGCTTGGCATGCCAGTAAGCATAGGCGAGGCCCACTGTGCCGGAGAGGATCCCCACTGACAGCACAGACAAGGTGATCAGACTCTGCAAATTGACCCGCTGAGTCATGACGGCAGGTCAAGGATTAAGACCCGCCTATTAGCATACACAAAAGTGAGGGGAAGAGCCTAGCCCCAGCCTGGTCGGGGAATCGTACAAAACACCCGACAGAGGAACTCTATCGGAGTTCGACGATCGTCACACCGTCTCCGCCCTCGGCACGATCACCGGAGCGGAAGGTGGCAACATAGGGAGAGTCTTTTAGATATTCGCGCAAGGCATTCCTCAACCGCCCTGTTCCATGCCCATGGATGATCCGGACATAGGGGCTTCCGCCCAGCGTCGCCCGATCGAGCACCGAAACGAGCGCTTCTAATGCCTCATCGGCGGCCTGCCCCCTGACATCCAAGGTTTCTTGAATATCCTCCGGCGCAAGTGTTTGGGTACTACGTCGCGCCGCCGGTTTCTCCGGCTTCTGAGCACCAGCCGCGGCCGGTGTTACAGCACGGGCCACGCCGATCAGCCCCACGACGGCTGCGCTGATCTCTCCTTCTCCGACTTTCACCCGGACCCGCTTCTTCCCTCGCGGATCTTCGAGCAACACACCGCTCATCCCCAACGCCGTCACTTCGACAGCATCACCCACCGTGAGTTCCGCTACCGGGATCAGGGGATGAGGCTCGCCCACGTCGCGCCGCACGTCCGCCTCCAGTTGCGCCAACCGTGTCTTCGTCTCGCGAGCCTTCACGATCTTTTGATCCCGCTTGAGTTCATCCAAGGTTGCCTGAACGGACGCTCGAGCCCGCTGAAATTCCTGCGTCAGTTTTTTTTTCAGCCCCTTCCGTTCCTCACGTTCGGACTCCTGCAGCGAGGTCAACAATTGCTGTGCCTCCCTTGCCGCCACCTCGGCTTCTTGCCTGGCCGTGACGGCAGCAGCCAATTCATCGGAGACCCGTCGGTGCCGTTCTTGCAGATCATTCAACAACGTCTCCAGAAGACGCGTTTCGCCCTGAAGCCGCCGCCGCGCATCCGCCAGGATCGCACCGTCCATCCCCAACCGTCCGGCGATTTCTATCGCCGCCGAGCCTCCGGGCTGACCTTGAACCAACCGATAGGTCGGGGCCAGAGTCTCGAGGTTGAATTCGACGCTCGCATTGGCAAACCCGTGGGTCTCCTGCGCAAGCCCCTTGAGTACACTGTAGTGAGTCGTCGCGACCACCTTAGCCCCGATATCGGCCAATCGGCAGAGCAGCGAGCTGGCCAGCGCGGCCCCTTCTGCCGGATCGGTCGAGGTCACGGGCTCGTCCAACAAAACGAGGACTGAACTCCCATCGCGATCCGGACCGGCGCTGTTCGCCCCAGGCCCGATCTCCTCAAGCAGCTTCACCATCTGCGTCATGTGGGCGGAAAAACTCGAGAGGTCCCGAGCGAGATCTTGGGCATCACCGATATCCGCATAGACCGCATCGAACAGGGCCATCTCCGAATCCGGCCCACAGGGCAGATGAAGCCCGCAACGCACCATGAGGGCGTAGAGCCCGAGGAGTTTCAGCACGACCGTCTTGCCACCGGTGTTAGGCCCCGACACGATCAGGACGCGGATGTGTTCATCGAAATCGATGTCGTTGGCAACCACCTGCTCTTTGGCAAGAACGAGCAACGGGTGCCTGGCCCGCTTCAAGGTGATCCGACCGTTGTCCGTCAACCGGGGGGCTGATGCCCGAAGTTGGTGGCTGAAGGCCGCCTTCGCAGAAACCGCGTCGAGTTCGGCCAGCACGGCCAGCGCGGCCATGAGAGGCGCTGCCTCCGGAGCCAGCGCGTCCGACAAGGCCCTCAGGATACGCCGCACTTCCCGTTCGACCTCGAGATCCGCAACCTTGATACCGTTGTTCAGATCGACTAATTCCCGTGGTTCCAAGAACACCGTCGCTCCGCTGGCCGACACATCGTGCACGATGCCGGGAACCCGCCCCTGCATCTCGGCCTTGATCGGCACCACATATCGGCCCTCCCGCTGAGCGAAATACTGTTCCTGCAGCAACTCGGCGTACCGTTGCGACTGCAGGATTTGATCCAGGCGGTGGCGCATCTGCTGTTTCATGTCGTTGGCCTGATGCATAAATCGGCGTAAGTCCGGGCTGGCGGATTCTTTCATCGATCCGTCTGCACTGATTGCCGCGTCGATCCCTCCCTTGAGGCGTCGCCATTCCCCGGCCTGCCCGAGACGGAGGAGCAGCTCGGCCAACGTGGGGGCATCCTGCCGATGGCGAGAGAGGTAGCGATGCACCTCTTCCACTAAGGCCAACACGAGACCGACATCGCGAAATTCGAGGATCTCCAGGCACGCTCCCTTCGAGACACGCCCCAGGGACTCCTCAACGTCCGGGAATTGGAGCGTAGGGAGGGGATCGGTGCTTTCGCGCAGGGCAGCCGCCTCCGAGGTTTCAGCCAGGCGCTTCTGAGCCTGGGACAGGTCCTGCGCCAACACCAACGAACGGCAATAGTGGGCCCCGCGGCTTGAGTGGGCGTGGGTTGCCAGCGCATCGAGCAGTCTCGACCACTCCAGCACCTTGTTCGCTTCCTGGCGAAGGCTTTCTGATTGCATGAGCAGGTATTTCTGTTCGCGGGTGGCTGACTCTACCCGACGCGTTGGCCACAGGCAATACGGGGCTCGGGGGATGCGCCATTTCCGAGACAATTTGCCTAAAGCCAGCGAGGTGCTCCCCCATTTGTATGCTTGACACTGGACAGGGCCGCCAGTACTATCGCCCCTCGAGTGCAATCAGATTAACCCGCTTAATTCTCGAGGACTTAGCCCCATGACCACACGCATCGGCATCAACGGATTCGGGCGTATCGGCCGCAACGTTCTTCGCGCTTCCCTGGGTGATCCCAGCCTGGAATTTGTCGCCATCAATGATCTGACCGATGCCAAGACCCTGGCCTATCTCCTGAAGTATGACTCCGTGCACGGCACCCTGAAAGGGTCAGTAGAGGCCAAAGACGATCAGCTTATCGTCAACGGACGCCCGATCAAGGTGTTGGCTGTCAAGGATCCGAAGGAGCTGCCGTGGAAATCGCTGGGTGTGGACGTGGTGATCGAGTCGACTGGTCGCTTTACCGATCGTGAAGGCGCGGGGAAACACCTGTCTGCCGGAGCCAAGACGGTCATCATTTCCGCCCCAGCCAAAGACCCTGATGTGACCGTAGTGCTCGGGGTCAACGAACAAACCTTCGACGCGAAATCCCACCACATTGTGTCCAACGCCTCCTGCACGACCAACTGCCTGGCCCCGGTGGCCAAAGTGCTGCTGGACAACTTCGGGATCAAGCACGGCGTGATGACCACAATTCATTCCTATACCAACGACCAACAGCTGCTCGACCTGCCGCACAAGGATCTCCGCCGCGCGCGCGCAGCCGGTATGTCGATGATTCCCACGAGCACCGGTGCAGCGAAAGCCCTCCATCTGGTCCTCCCGCAATTGAAAGGCAAGCTGGACGGGTTGGCGATCCGCGTCCCGACCCCCAATGTGTCGCTCGTCGACCTCACCGTGGAGACGGAGAAAGATACGGACGTGGCCGCCGTGAATGCGGCGTTCAAGCGGGCCGCAGAAGGTCCGATGAAGGATATTCTGGCCTACTCCGAAGATCCGATCGTCTCCATCGACCAGAAGGGCGATGCGCACTCTGCAACGCTGGATGCGCCGCTGACCGCCGTGATCGACAAGCGAATGGTCAAGGTGACGGCCTGGTACGACAACGAATGGGGTTACTCCTGCCGTGTCAGGGATCTTATCAAGTTCATCGCAGCCAAATCGTAGGCCGTCACGCCACAGCACTCCACAGGGAATTGCCGGCCAAAGCGAGGCCGGTTACCCGGGTGGTACATGAGGACTGAGCACCGACCATGAATCTCCACAAGCAGATCATCGAAGATCTTCAGCTACGAGGGAAACGGGTCATCGTTCGAGCGGACTACAACGTCCCGCTCGACGATTCGCTCCAAATCACCGACGATACGCGCATCCGGTCGACGCTGCCGACCATCAATCGCGCCGTCGATGAGGGTGCAAAGGTCATCTTGTGCAGCCATCTGGGACGGCCGGATGGAAAGTTCAATCCGAAGTACAGCCTCGCACCCGTGGCCAAACGGCTTCAACGGCTCCTCGGCAAGGAAGTCATTTTTGCACCCGACTGCATTGGGCCGGCCGTCGAGGGGCTGGTGGCCAAAATGAAGCCGGGCGATGTGATGCTGTTGGAGAACCTGCGCTTTCATCCCGAAGAGGAAAAGAACGAGGACGGTTTCTCCAAAGCTCTGGCCTCACTCGGCGACGTCTATATCAACGATGCCTTCGGTGCCGCACACCGCGCGCATGCCTCAACAGTCGGAATCACGAAGTTCATTCCCGAAGCCGCTGCCGGATTCCTGTTGAAGAAGGAAATCGAATACCTGGAGGGTGCCGTCGAGAACCCCGTCCGTCCCTTTGTGGCCATCCTTGGAGGCGCGAAAGTTTCTGGGAAAATCGGTGTCATCGAAAACCTCGGCAAGAAAGTGGACAAAGTCATCATCGGCGGAGGCATGGCATTCACCTTCTTGAAGGCGATGGGGCTGGAGATCGGAAAATCGTTGGTCGAGAACGACATGCTGGACTTCGCCAAGGGCGTCCAGGACCATGCATTCGCCAGCGGTGTGAAGTTCTACTTGCCGGTCGATTGCGTCGTTGCGGCCAGTCGGGAACCTGGCGCGGAAACGAAGATCGTCCCCGTTCAAGAAATCCCCAAAGGCTGGTATGGCCTCGATATCGGCCCGGCGTCGGTAAAGCTTTTCTCGGAAGCGGTCCAGGATGCCAAGACGATTCTCTGGAACGGCCCCATGGGGATGTTCGAAGTCGATGCGTTCGCCCGGGGTACACTCGCGATGGCCCATGCGGTCGCCAACGCTTACGCCCTGACCATCGTCGGTGGCGGCGAAACCGCACTGGCCGTGCACCGCGCCGGCGAATCCGAAAGCATTTCGTTCATTTCCACCGGTGGTGGCGCCGCCCTCGAATTACTGGAAGGCAAGACACTCCCCGGCTTGGCGGCACTGCCGAACCGCCCCACCTAAATATCCATTCGCTTCCCACCGCCAACCTCCGAGGTCGAAGTGAGAACACGCTTCCTGGTCGGCAATTGGAAAATGAACAAGACGGCCTCAGAGGCCGCGCTGTTCGTACAGCAACTGTCCCAACTCGCCCCAACGATTTCCGGAATCGAGGTCGGGCTTACGCCGCCGTTTACTGCCCTTCATGCCGTGCACAGGGCGCTTCCTGCTGCGTCGCCCTTCTTGGTTGGTGCCCAGGACCTCTATTGGGAAGACAAGGGTGCGTTCACGGGAGAGGTATCCGGGCCCATGCTCAAGGACCTCGGTTGCAAATTTGTGCTGATCGGCCATTCAGAACGCCGACACCTCTTCGGCGAACAGGACGAAGCGACAAACAAGAAAGTCACGGCCGCGCTACGGCACGACCTCCAGCCGATCCTCTGCATCGGGGAACGATTGGATGAACGCGAGGGCGGCTTGACCGACTCCGTCATTGAACGACAACTCAAGGGCGGGCTTGCCGGACTGTCGGTCGAGGCCATCCAAAAGGTCACGATTGCGTATGAACCGGTGTGGGCAATCGGTACAGGTCGAGCCGCCACAGCCGAACAGGCCGCACAGGTCCACCGGCACATTCGTCGGTTACTGGACACCGTGGGTGGCGTGGGGTGCGGCGCGCATATTCGGATCCTCTACGGAGGAAGCGTGACCCCTCAAAATCTTTCCTCGTTCCTGGCCTCGGAAGAAATCGACGGCGGATTGGTGGGAGGGGCTTGTCTAGATCCGGCCTCCTTTGCTACACTCATCGATCTTACGGCCGCAGCTCAATCTCAGAAAACCGGGTAACATGTATACACTATTGGTTATTGTTCACGTGATCGTGTGCCTCCTGATGATCGGGGCCATCCTCCTGCAATCGGGCAAGGGGGCGGAAATCGGCGCGGCCTTCGGCGGGTCCAGCCAGACGGTCTTCGGCAGCCGCGGCCCGGCCAACTTCCTCAGCAAGTTCACCGTGATCACCGCGTTTGTGTTCATGTTCACCTCGCTCACTCTGGCCATCCTGGCCAAAGACCGTACCTTCTCTTCGACTGTGATCGATCTGAACAAGAAGCCCGCGGCGAGTGCGCCTGCTTCCGACAGCTCGAAGCCCGCTTCGACCGACTCGCACAGTTCAACCGAGGGCTCGCATTAGAGCCAGTCCATGGCTCGGCAGCCGCGATTTCTTCTCACCCCAGTCACGCGTTGTCTCACGACCTGAACGGGTGATGCTGCGACCTGTTTTTCCTTAGGCTTGGCTCGGACGCATCCCCGGGAGAGCATTCGACGAGCGCCCTCTCCGCGCATTCAGACTGGAAAATTGAGAGAATGAGAAGCCGAGACCGCCGCAAAGCGGCGGTCTCACAGCCGATTAGACTGGTGCGAGCCAATGACGGTGGGTGGCGTCCGTCCCCGTCACGATATCGAAGAAGGTCTTCTGCAGCGCCTGCGTGATGGGCCCCGGCCGTCCGGTTCCGATCTTCCGGCGATCGATCTCCGTCACCGGGGTCAACTCCGCGGCCGTGCCAGTCACAAACACTTCGTCCGCGACATACATCTCATCCCGCGTAAAGCGTTCTTCGACGACGGGGATGTTCCGCTCCCTGGCCAATTGCAAAATGCTATTGCGGGTGATTCCCTCCAGGATCGACGTCAACGGCGTGGTCTTGAGCACCCCACGCCGCACGATAAATACGTTTTCCCCGGTCCCCTCGGCTACATACCCTTCGGGATCGAGCATAATCGCTTCATCGTAGCCATCCGCCTTGACCTCACGTTTGGCCAAAATGGAATTGACGTAGTAGCCGGAAATCTTGCCCCGGGTCATCGACACATTCACGTGGTGCCGGGTGAATGACGACACTTTGGCGCGAATCCCCTTCGAAAGGGCTTCGTCTCCGAGGTACGTCCCCCATTTCCAGGCTGCAATGCTCACGCGGATCGGGTTCTCCCCCGGATAGAGACCCATGGCGCCATACCCGATATACACCAGAGGCCTGATATAACAGGCATCCAGTCGGTTGGCTCGAACCGTTTCGATGATCGCCTCGGTGATTTGCTTCCGGTCGTACGGGATTTCCATCATCCCGATGTGAGCCGATTCGAACAATCGGTCTACATGCTCGGTCAGCCTGAAAATCGCCGAACCGGTCTTGCCCTTGTAACACCGGATGCCCTCGAATGCTGCCAAGCCATAGTGCAGCGAATGCGTCAACACATGCACTTGCGCGTCGGCCCAGGGCACCAGTTTTCCGTCCATCCAAATTTTTTCGCTGGTTTGCAACATGGGGCGGATCATAGCAGCGGCCCCGGAGAAGCGTCAAGAAGCGCCTCCATCCGGTCGGCCCCTCTCAGAAGATCTGCACCCCAAGGGAGGATTCCGGCTTCGCTTCCGTACCGATGAAGTCACGGACCACGCACCGTATTTTCCGCACCACCGCCGGTGTCGAAGGTAAAACTTTGTGGCCGGATTTCTTGACACCAACTCAACGGCTATGATACTGGTTGACGTTCTGCTGACGAGGAGAGAGATCATTATGTACGCTATTGTAGAGACAGGTGGGAAACAGTACCGGGTAGAGGCGGGAACGGTTCTGCAGGTCGAATCGCTTCCTGGAGAAATCGGCAGCTCCGTGCAGCTCGACAACGTGCGGCTGGTGCATGGGACCAATGGAGTTCTGATCGGCCAACCGTTAGTGACAGGCGCCCGTATCACGGCTGAAATCGTGCGCCAGGGCCGGACGCGGTCGATCACCGTGTTCAAGAAGAAGCGCCGCAAGAACTACCGTCGCACCCGTGGTCACCGCCAGGGCTACACGCAACTGCGCGTGACCGGCATCGAAACCAAGTAATTCCTTAGCTCGGGAGACTCCTTCCATGGCAACAAACAAAGGCGGCGGATCCACAAGGAACGGCCGCGACAGTAATCCGCAGTACCTGGGCGTCAAGGCATACGGCGGCGAGACGGTGAAGGCCGGCTCCATCATCGTGCGCCAGCGCGGGACCAAGTTTTTCCCGGGCTTCAACGTCGGGCTCGGCAGAGACCACACCCTCTTTGCTTGCGTGACTGGAGTCGTGAAGTTTGAAGGCGGTCGCGGACGGCAGAAGGTCAGCGTGTACCCCGTCACCTCAGAGGCGTGAGTCGAACCTCGACTCACGCCCGCCACTCCCCGATTATCTAGACTTCCCTCGTCTCCCCTCTTCCCAGACTAGGGTTATACGCTATACTAGCGCGCTCCCCGCACGTTTCACACGGGATGGGCATACACGATGTCTACGTTTGTCGATCAGGTCCGAATTCAGGTCACCGCCGGACAAGGCGGAAACGGCGCCTGTAGTTTCAGGCGTGAGAAGTACGTACCCCGCGGAGGCCCCGACGGAGGAGACGGCGGACACGGTGGGAGCGTCGTGGTCATGGCCTCCACCAGACTCAGCACACTCCTGGACCTGCGCTACCAGAAACACTACGAAGCCGAAAACGGGCAGCCGGGCGGCGGCAGCAACTGCCACGGGCGAACGGGAGCGGACGTGACCATTCCCGTTCCCGTCGGTTCGATGATTTTCGACGACGACACGCAGGAACTGTTGGCCGATCTCACCGCCGAGGGAGAGACCTGCGTCGTTGCACAGGGCGGCCGGGGCGGCAAAGGCAACTCCAACTTCGCTACCTCGACCAATCGAGTGCCGACCCACTTCGAACCGGGCACACCGGGCGAAGCGCGAACGCTGCGGATCGAACTCAAGCTGCTGGCGGATGTGGGTCTGGTCGGATATCCGAATGCCGGCAAGTCCACGCTGATCTCGGCGATCTCGTCGGCCCGCCCCAAGATCGCCGATTACCCCTTTACCACGCTCACGCCAAACCTGGCCGTCGTCCGCTGGACGGAAGAACAGAGCTTCGTCATCGCGGATATTCCCGGCCTCATTGAAGGCGCGCACGAGGGAAAGGGGCTGGGCTTTCAATTCCTGCGACATGTCGAACGGACCAGTCTGCTCCTTCACATCATCGATGTCTCCGAATGGGCACCGGACGATCCGATCACCAGCTTCGAAGTCATGCGGCGCGAGCTTACGGCCTACGACGAGGCCTTGGCATGCCGCCCGTTTGCGGTGGTGGGCAGCAAGGTCGACGTGAAAGGGAACGGCGAACGCCTCGAGCGATTGAGGAAATACTGTCAGCGGCGGAAATTGCCGTTCTTCGCCATCTCGGCCGCTACCCGTGAAGGACTGGACGAGTTCATCCGCTACGTCGGCCAACAGGTGGAACGGTTACGGACAACCCCGTGCGAGACGAACTCCTAAAACAAGCGAAACGGATCGTCGTTAAAATCGGCAGCAGTTTGGTCGCCTCGCGCGAACGCGGATTGAGCGCAGAACGCATCGAACGACTCGCCGGCGAGGTGGCCGCAGTCCGGGCGCAAGGACGGGAGATCGTCGTGGTCTCATCCGGCGCGGTTGTGTCCGGCATCAAAAAGCTGGGCCTGCGGGAGTATCCCAAGAGCCTGCCGATCAAGCAGGCCGCCGCCGCGGTCGGCCAGGGCCAGCTTATGTGGGCATACGAAAAGGCTTTCGAGCCGCTGAATTTGCGCGTCGCGCAGGTGCTGCTGACCCATGCGGACCTCGCAGATCGCCGGCGGTTTCTCAACGCCCGCCATACCCTCACGACCCTGATCGGATTCGGCGTCATCCCGATCATCAACGAGAACGACACGGTGGCGGTGGAGGAAATCCGCGTCGGCGACAACGATACGCTGGCGGCCCAGGTCGCGCATCTCATCGATGCCGATCTGCTCGTGATCCTCTCGGATGTCGAGGGACTGTTCACCGCCGATCCGCGAAAAGATCCCGCGGCGACGCTGATTCCGATCATTCAGGAAATCGACGAAGACATCGAGCGGCGCGCAGGGCTGTCCTCGACCTTCGAGGGAACCGGTGGTATGGCGACGAAAATCCGCGCAGCCAAAAAGGTCGGCGAGTACGGGGTCGCAACGCTGATCCTCAACGGCACGGTCTCCGGATTGCTGCCCGACGCGCTCAGGGGGAAAGAAGCGGGAAGCCTGTTCCTGGCCAAGGGCCGTCGCCTCAACAGCCGAAAGCATTGGATCGCCTTCACTCTTCGAGCGCGGGGACAACTGAAGCTCGACCAAGGGGCGGTGGCAGCCTTGGCGCAAAAGGGCAAGAGCCTGCTCGCCTCCGGCATCCTGGACGTCACCGGTCAATTTGACGCGGGCGATCCGGTCGCCTGCGCGACACCGGACGGGAAAGAGTTCGCGAAGGGGTTGGTCAATTTTTCTTCGGATACCCTGACCCGCATCAAGGGGCTCAAGACCCTAGAAATCCAGCAAATACCAGGTCTGCAGGATTATGAAGAGGTGATTCACCGCGACAACCTGGTCCTGCTGTCCCCTTCCTAAACAAGCCCGAGGCTGCAGTGTGCCCACAGGCTGGCACGTGGACGGTCGCAGATGAAGCTTGGAATCCTCGGCGGGAGTTTCAACCCCATTCACAATTGCCACCTGTCGATTGCCCGCGCAGCCCGATCGCGCGTCGGATTGGACCGCGTTCTGTTCATTCCCACCGGCGATCCGCCCCATAAGCCCCCAGGATCGTTTGCCGCCGCCCACCATCGCCTCCGCATGGTGCAATTGGCCATAAGAGATGACGCGGGATTTTCCACCAGCGAGATCGAACTGCGCCGTCCGGGAAAGTCCTATACCATCGATACCATCCGCGCGCTCCAGGCCGAGCAGGGACCAGGCACGGAACTCTATTTCATCGTGGGGCTGGATGCCTTTCTGGAGGTTCCGTCCTGGAAGGAAGCGGACGCGCTGCTGAGCCTCTGCCACTTCATCGTGATCTCGCGACCGGCGACGGTCTTCCAAACCCTGACCACCCTGCCGCGTTTCAAGGCAGCCCCGATCGCCGCATTGAGCGCTCTGGATGCCGGCACGCAGGATCGAGCCGACCTCCCGCTCTCGGCCCATACCACGCTGACATTGCTCAGACTCCCACCCTGCGACGCGTCGGCCTCGGAAATCAGAACGCGGTTGCAGCAGCGGGCTTCGCTGGCAAATCTGTTGCCCGTCCAGGTCGAATCTTATATACTGGCTCACAAGTTATACATGGAGGACGCCGATCGTACCTGAATCAAAGGCCAAAGCTCTTGCCATCGCGGGAGCCATCCTCGACAAGAAGGCCACAGACGTCCTCATCCTGCACATTGCGAAACTCACCTCCGTCGCCGACTATTTGGTGCTGGGCTCCGGAGAATCCGAACGCCAGGCTCGGGCGATTGCCGATCATGTCAGTGATGTGCTCGGCACCGAGGGTCACGCTCCGCTGAGCATCGAAGGGGCGGCGGCCGCCAAATGGATCGTCATGGACTTCGGCGACGTGGTGGCCCACATCTTTCAAAAGGACATTCGCGAGCATTACGCTCTTGAACGGCTATGGAGCGACGCGCGATCGGTCCGGATTCCGGGTGGAACGGCAGCCAAACCTCCGCTCCCGGCGAAAAAGGCACCACGCCGAGCGCGGACTCGTAAACAGGGCTAGGACTCATGTTCCGACTGCTCTCGACGATCTTCCTGGTCAGCGCCGGGATTTTTCTCTACAGCTACTTCCGCGAACTGAATCCGGGCACCATCTCGATTCGCACAGGGCCTACGACGGTCTTTGAACTCAGCCCCGTCACCCTCGTGTTGCTGGCCATGGCGGTCGGCGCGGTACTCGTCGCCCTCGTCGTCACCATCAAGGAAACTTCTCACTTTTTCTTGAATTGGCGCAGTAATCGACTGGTCCGTCGAAAGGAGAAGGTCGACTCGCTCCATCGGGACGGGACCCATGCCTTCATGTCAAAACGAACAGCCGAGGCCGTCAGTCTCTTCGAGCGCGCCCTTCTGATCGATCCGAACCGCACCGATTCGCTCCTTTGGCTGGGCAACATCTACCGGTCTGAGAGCAACTTTGCGGAGGCGATCCGGTTGCACCAGCAGGCGCACCGAATCGAAGAACGCAACGTGGAAATCCTGCTGGAGTTGGCGAGAGATCTCGAGGGGGCCCGGCGCTATGAAGAGGCGCTGCAAACCCTGCAGAAGATTCTCCGCATCGAGCCCGACAACCTCACGGCCCTGACGCGGAAGCGCGACCTCCACATCCGCCTGGAGAAGTGGAGCGACGCTCTGGAGATCCAACACCGCATGGTCAAGGCCAACTTGCCGGAGAGCGAGCGCCGCGCAGAAGCCGCGCTCCTATTAGGCTGTATGTACGAGGTCGGCCGCCAACTGCTGGAGCGGGGCCACCCAGACAAAGCCCGGCGGTATTTCCGCGGCGCGATCAAGAAAGACCGTACGTTTCTTCCGGCCTATATCGGTCTCGGAGAGATTTTGGTCCGCGAGGGCAAAACGAAGAACGCGGTCGAAATCCTCAAGAAGATTTACGCCAAGACCAAGAGCATCATCATCCTGCACCGACTGGAGGAATTGTTCTTGGAGCTCGGCGAGCCTGATGAGATTATTCGCGTCTATCAGGAAGCTCTCCAGCAGGATCCGCGCAATGCGGTGATCCAGTTCTACCTGGGCAAGCTGTACTACCGCCTGGAAATGGTCGACGAGGCCTACGACATCCTGTCCACGTTGGATGGGGCGCAGGAGCAGTTGGTCGATTACCACAAGATTATGGCCAACCTGTATCTGCGCAAACAGCACATGGACGAAGCGGTCCTCGAACTTAAGAAGGCGCTGGGATTCAAGAAACGCGTCGTCGTGCCTTACCTCTGCACCCACTGCCACCATGAGTTGGCGGAATGGTCGGGTCGGTGTCGTCGCTGCGGCCGCTGGAACACCTACGTCGCTCTCCCCTGGCTCGATGCCAACAAACCAGACAGCGAACGCGAAGGCCCAAGCGCCAGGCTACGCACCGTACCCTACCAAGGCATTGCATCTCCGTTTGAAACCGTGTAGGGTTTCAACGCTCAATTTCCGTTCAGCACGACCGGCAGCCCCTTGAGCGATCAGTTCGTGAAGGGAAGCCGCTGGATTGCGTCACAGGAGTACCAGGAATGACTGATTTCCGATCCCTATCCGAGAAAGCCCTGCAGGAGGAACCGCTCACGCGCGAGGATTGTTTGGGTGTCCTGCGGGCCCCCGATGCCCGACTCCTGGAACTCCTCCAAGCCGCCTTTGTAGTGCGCCAGCGCCATTTTGGCACGACCGTCCGACTCCAGATGCTGTTGAACGCCAAGAGCGGCGCCTGCCAGGAGGACTGCCACTACTGCTCCCAATCGTCCATTTCAACGGCGCCGATCGAACGGTACGGTCTGTTGCCCATCGAACAGATGATCAACGGCGCCAGACGCGCCGCCGCGGCCAAGGCGCAACGGTACTGCATCGTGATCAGCGGGAGAAGCCCCCTGGACAGAGACATCGACGAAATCGCAGGGGCCGTCCGCGCCATCAAGGCGGAAAACCCCATCCAAGTCTGCTGTTCCCTCGGCTTGATGAGCGAAGAGCAAGCCAAGCGCCTGAAGGACGCCGGCGTGGATCGCGTGAACCATAATTTGAACACGAGCGAGGCGTATCACTCGTCGATCTGCACGACGCATACGTTCAAGGACCGGCTCGATACGATCAAGAACGCCAGAACGGCGGGCCTGGAAATCTGCTCCGGCGGTATCGTCGGGATGGGCGAGCGGGACGAGGATATCATCGACCTGGCCATGGCCCTCCGCGAGATCAAACCCCATTCGATCCCGTTGAATACCCTGCATCCTGCCGAGGGCACGCCGTTGGAGACCTGCCATCAGTTGACCCCGCAGCGCTGCCTGAAAGCCCTGTGCCTCTTCCGCTTCCTACATCCCAGGACCGAAATCCGCATCGCTGGTGGGCGCGAGCACAACCTCCGCAGCCTGCAGCCGTTAGCCCTGTATCCGGCCGATTCGGTTTTCGTCAACGGCTACCTGACTACCCCGGGCCAGCCCGCGCCGGAGGTCTGGCGGATGATCGAAGACTTGGGATTCACAATCGAGGTCGACTACCAACCGACGGAGCACAAGTTCCACCACAAAGCCGAATCGACGCTCGAACCCCTGAACGCTCGGCGCTAACCACCCCGATCAAGTATGCGTCGCGCGGCTATTCCCCGCGCAGCACTTCACCGATCGGCTGCCTTGCCGCCCATCGGGCCGGCAGATAACCGGCCAAGAGCGTTGAAGCCCCTGCAAGGCCGACCACTTGAAGCAGGGCCGAGACCGGCACGATCATTTGAATCGTCCAACCGAATGACTGCTTGTTGACGACGGTCACCAGCAGCACCGACAACGCACCACCGCCGACGAGTCCGAGCGCAATCCCCAGCAAACCCAGATATGCGCCTTCCCACAACACCAACTGCGTGATCTGCCCGGCACTTCCGCCGATGGCCTGCAGGGTCGCGAACTCACGCCGCCGTTCCAGAATCGATGTGATCAAGGTGTTGACGATGCCCAGCATGGCAATCACCACGGCAATCGCTTCCAGCACATAGGTCATCACGAACGTCCGGTCGAAAATCTCCAGGATTTCCTTGCGCAATTCGCCGTTGCTGATCAGCAGAGGGGGCTGCGTGCGGTGGCCTTCGGCCAGCACTGCGGCCATGCGGCTTCGAATCGAGCCGGGATCGACACCGGGCCTCATATACACGGCGAACACGGTGACGAGGTCGTCATGCCACAGGGAACGGTACAGAGCCCGGTCCATGACGACCTTTCCGCCGTGCGTACCATAGTCATAGAAGACCGCGACGATGGGGAACGAGCGAACCCCTTCGGGCGTGGGAATCTCCAGCACTTGGCCTTCCTTCACGCTGAACTGATGCGCTAAGACCTCCGAAACTAACACGCCTCCCTGTTCAGCCGCCTGCCTGAGCACCGTCGAGGAATCACCGGTTCGGACTTGATACCGACTTCGTTCGGCATGAAGCCGAAGATCGCGCGACACGATCGAGACGCGACGACCTTGCATCTCACCCCGCACATCCCGGTAGGAATCGACGGCGGACACTCCCGGAACCTTCGCAAGCCGTGCCTCCCAGTCCGGCGGCAGGTTGCGTCCCGCACCGCCCTGCACGGTGCCACGCAACCAGGTCGGCGGCGCCACGACTACGTCCGCCATCACCGTCTCATCGATCCAAAGTTCGACCGTATGTCGAAAGCTCCGTACCATGATGATCACACCGATCATGATTGCCAGACCGACCATCAGGGCGGAAACCGTCACCCCATTGCGACCGGGATTCCGGCCGGCATGGTCGATTGCAATCGACCGCAGCGCGCGATGCACCTGCGGCACCCCCTTCGTCCCCGCCGATGCCGTCAGGCCCCCGCCGCCGGTCACACAAAACGGTGCGATGCAGGAGAGTCCCGCCAACAAGGCGAATGCGGCGGCGTACCCCGGTAACGGCAGGCCGTCCACAGGACCGGCCAAACTGAGGCCGCCCGCCAGCAACAGCAACCCGCACCCTCCCAAGGCGACGCCTCGGCTCGTGGCGGCTCGACTACTCTCATAATCTCCCGGAGCGAGGGCCCTGACCGCCACAGTCCGTCCGGCATCGAGGCTGGGCCCCAACGCACCCAGAATAGAGACCACGCAGCCGACTGCGACTCCCTCCGCCAGGCTGCGCAACAGCTCACCGGCGCCTGCCAAAGAACCGGCGCCCATCCCGACCGCCACATACAAATCCGAGATTGTGCGGCTGAGCAGCGTAACCAAAACCTGCGAGAGAACCAGGCCGGCGATGCTGCCGACGATGCCACCGACCGTCCCCAACAGAGCGCCTTCTGCCAGAAACAACCCCGTGACGCGCCCCTGTGTCATTCCGATGGCCCGATAGATTCCGATTTCCCGCCGCCGCTGTGCGATAGCGAACGACATCGTGTTGTAAATCAGGAACACCCCGACCAGCAGCCCCACCCAACTCAAGACCATGAGGTTGAGGCGAAAGGCCCGCACCATGTCCTCGACCTTTTGGGTCCGTCGGGCCGGACGCTCAACCGTGACATGGGGTGGGAGGGCTACGCGCAGCGCGCGAATGGCGTCGTCGATTGAAACGGTGGGGCTCGTCACGACATCGATACGATCCAGCCGACCGACCAATCCAAATTGGACCTGTGCCGCGGCGATGTCCATGATCGCAAGATGGTCCCAGCTGGACTCTCCCCCGCGGGGATCGTCGATGACGCCGGCGATGCGAAGTGTGACCGGCCTCGTGCCGGCCATCACTTCCACCGTGCTCCCCACCGCCACGTTCCATTCAGTCGCGGCGCGCCGCCCGATATACAGACTCTCGGGCTCGAGCAGGGCATCAAGATGGTTCTCGCCTTCCGTACGCTGCAGACGAAAGCCGCGTGCCTCAGACTCGGCCAGCAAATCAAGCCCCAAGACTTGGATTGATTGCCGCTGGACCTCACCTTCCAGGCGAACGACGGTTTGGGCAACGACGGGTGAGGCGGACTGAACACCGGGAAGCGGCCTGACCGTGGCGATCAGCCGCTCATCGATTCCCGTTTCGCTCCCCTGGATCTCTATCGTGGTGGGGCCGGCAACCGTCAGGATCGTGTGTTCGAAGGAGGCCAGGACGTCGAGATTGGCACGCTGAACGGCGACCGCCGCAGCCACCCCCAACCCGACTCCGAGAATGGTCAGCAGAGTGCGGCCCGGTCTCATGGAGAGATGGGTCCATCCCAACCGTAGCAGCGCAAAGGAGAGACTGGTGAGGAATGCCGGCATAGGTACCCCGAGAAAGCTCTCGAGCTAGTAGCTTTCCTTTACAGATTTCCCCAGATGTGATAGCATCACGACATTCAGTAGGTAGTGATACAGGATCGTCGTGGCTCCACGGAAACGCCCCAGAGTCCTCAAGCCTTCAAAAGCCCCGAGCACCAGAGCCGGCGGGCTGACGCCCCGGCAGAAGGAAATCCTTCGCCTGGTTTCTCAGGGGAACACCAACCGCGACATCGCCAAGCGGCTTGCCATCAGCGTGCGGACGGTCGAGGTGCATCGTTTCAACCTGATGCGCCGGCTCAAGGTGCGCAATGTCGCACAGCTTCTACGGCAAGCGCTGCAGCTCGGGTTTCTTCCCAAGAATTTCGCGTTCAAGTAACCGCTATAGTTCTTTGAGCTTCCCCCGGCAGTCCGCGATGGACTTGTACCCCTTTGCCTCGAGCGTCTCCGCCAACTCACGCTCAAGTCGTTCGAACACCGACACGCTCTCCTCCACCAACACAGTGCCGACCTGCACCGCCGACGCGCCGCACAAGAGGTGTTCGAACACATCGCCGCCCTCCGTCACTCCGCCTGTGCCGATGATCGGGATCGCTCCGTCCAGCAGCTTCCAGAATGCACGGACGTTGGCAAGGGCCACCGGCTTGATTAGCGTGCCGCCCAATCCTCCGAACCCTCCTTTCGGTTTGATGACCGCAGTCTCGCGCTGACGATCGACGACGAGGCCGTTGCCCACTGAGTTGATCAGGTTGAGATAGTCGACGTTGGAGCGCCGGATGACCTCCGCCATCACCGCATGGTGCGCCGGATCGAAGTAGGGCGGCAGTTTCACGCCCATCGGCACCGTGATCAGCGGGCGGACTCGTTTCAGCAACCGCTCGGAATCGGCGACGTCGTAACCAATCTGGGGCTTGCCGGGAATATTGGGACAGGAAAGGTTCACTTCGATCAGATCCGGCTGCGCCCGGTTGATTTCACGCGCGATGGTAAGAAAATCCTCCTCACAAAGGCCGGCCACGCTGGCGATGACCGGTTTGCCGAACCGCTTGAGATCGGGAATCATCTCGGCATAGGCCCGGTAGCCGAGGTTGGGCAATCCCATGGAGTTGATCGAGCCGCCGGGAAATCCATAGTACCGCGGTTCCGGGTTCCCGGCCCGCGCCTCCACCGTCATAGACTTGGTCACGATCGCCCCCGCACGCGAACGCCCCAGGGTGACCAATTCATCCTTTGTAACGCACAAAGCCCCTGAGGCATTCATCAGGCAGCTGGGGAACTTCACGCCCGCAATCGTGGTGGTGAGATCCATATGCTTATCCTTTCCCTGCCGTTCCCGCGGTCCGTCCCACAAGGCGGCCGTCCCGCATTTCCCAAAGGTAATCGGCGGCCTGTGCGGCCGGTTCACTATGTGTCACGAGCACGACGGTGTGTCCAAATCGCCGGGGGAGACTGCGAAACAGGTCCACGATCTCGGCGCCCTGGTGTGAGTCGAGGTTGCCAGTCGGTTCATCGGCCAGGACGAGCCGGGGCCGATGTACGATCGCTCGGGCTATCGCCACCCGCTGCTGTTCACCGCCGGATAGTTCGCCGGGACGATGCCGGCTCCGGGCGACCATGTCGACAGCCGCCAGCACCTCCATGACACGATCGCTTACGGCAACGCCCTGCTCTCCCTTCAGCAGAAGAGGAAGCGCCACGTTCTCCATGACGGTGAGGCCCGGGATCAGGTGAAACGCCTGAAAGACAATCCCGATGACCTCGCGCCGCAACCTGGTCCATTCCGAGGGGCTCGCCTGTGTCACCGGCCGGCCGTCGATCCTGATTTCGCCCGACGTAGGTTGGTCCAATCCTCCGATCAGGTTCAGCAACGTACTCTTTCCGCACCCGCTCGGCCCTACAAAGGCGCAAAAGTCACCGGTTTGGATCTCAAGCGTTATATCGTGAAGCGCGTGAATGGTGGTACGGCCGAGCCGGTAGTCCTTCGAAATCCGGTCTAACCGTACCAAACTGGTCGTTGCCTGTTGCATGAGCAGGGCCGCAGATCAAGCAGCAATGGACTGCGTCTTTCACTGCGGGCCTGTCCTATAACATAAACATGACCGATTTGGCAGCCACAACCTTGACAGATCACAGCGTGTTTCTTAAGAATTTTCCCATGCTGATCCGACTGGTCCGACAGAGCGTACGGCTGTTGTTCCCGATGGCCTGTGAAGGCTGCGCAGAGCCCCTGGGCGGCGACCCCATCCCATTTTTCTGCCAGGACTGCTGGAGCTTGATCCGGCCCTTCGAAGGCCCCTCCTGCCCGCGATGCCATCGCCCCTTTGCCTCCTCGGCTGCGCTGATCGCAAGCCCCACACACGAATGCCGGCAATGTCGGACGTGCCCTCCCTCGTACAGTCAAGCCTGGGCACCCTACCCCTATTGCCCTCCGCTGCAGGAGGCAATGGCCCTCTTCAAGTTTCGTGGGAAGGTGGGACTTGCCGACGCTCTCGGAGGGCTCCTGATCAAGGCGCTGCCCGCAGGCCTCGTCGGCGACCTCGTGATGCCGGTCCCGCTCCACCAGAACCGGTTGCGGAGTAGAGAATTCAACCAATCGCTGCTGCTGGCCGACCGAGTCGCAACCCACCTGAGGCTGCCGCTCGACTACCGTAGTCTGGTCCGTGCACGGGACACGGCGCCTCAAACGACACTCCCTCGTACAGCTCGACTCGATAACATGCGAAGAGCCTTTGCCGTCTCTAGGCCTACCCGGGTCGCCGGCAAGCAGATCTTGCTCGTCGATGATGTGTTGACGACCGGCACCACCGCAAATGCCTGCGCGAAGGTCCTACGCCAGGCCGGAGCGGCCGGGGTCACCGTCCTCGCCCTGGCGCGATCAGTCGACCAAGGGTTGATCCCGGACAATCGGCTCCCGGCCTCAGCCTTCAACCAAACACCTCTGGGAGACAACTAGCCATGCCCATTTACGAATACCGTTGTCGACAATGCCGAAAAAAGATGAGCCGACTGGTGCTCAGCCCGCGCTCGACCGACACCGTCACCTGCGCTCATTGCGGCAGTATCGAACTGGACCGCCTCTTCTCCCGCTTCGCCTCTCCCAAATCGGAAGAAGCCAGACTCGAGGCCCTCGCCGACCCAGGAAACCTCGGTGATCTTGATGAGAACGATCCCCAAAGCATGGCGAAATTCATGAAGAAAATGGGCCGGGAACTGGGAGAGGACCTGGGTGATGACCTGGATGCAGCAATGGAAAATGGGGCCTCGGGAACATCGGAATTGGACGGCACTGACGCCGACTGACATGCATTGTCATGAATAATTCCTTGACTTCACCCCCGGTGTTTCCTACCATCGCAGGAGGGTGGGGGAATCCGCATCCGCCCAGAGACGGATCTATGGCTCAATTTCACTCGCATGGTCACCGAACCCAAGAACGAGTTGCTGACGGTTGCGGAAACCTGCCGCTACCTGAAGATTACGCCTCGGACGTTGTATCGCTACATCCAGGGCCGCCAGCTACCGGGATTCAAGCTCGGCAAGGAATGGCGGTTCGTCCGCTCGGATCTCGAACGTTGGTTACAGGACCGAACCAGCGCCCAGCCACGACCCTGATTGGAGGATCCCGATGATGTTCGCCGGCGAATACCTCTGCAAAGTCGACGAGAAAGGACGGTTCCTGATCCCCTCGCCGATTCGGGAACAGCTGGAGACCGACGGCAATCAGGTCATGTTCCTCAAGGGCGCCGAACAGTCACTCTGGGTCTATTCCGCAAAGGAATGGGAAAAGGTCCTCGAACGGACCAAGACCACCCTCGATGAAGACCAAAGTCGCCTCTTCATGCACTTTATCGTGTCCGAAGCCGGCACCTCCGACATCGACAAAGCGGGTCGGGTTTTGATTCCCGGCCGCCTTCGCAAGCTCGTCCCGATGGATGAGGACCAGGAAATCATCCTCGTCGGTCTCTATCACCGGATGGAGATCTGGAACCCCGCCGAATGGCGCCGGTACATCTCCAGGACGGAAGACCGCTACGAACAGAACATGGCCAAGATCCTCAACCTCCTATAGTGCCAGAGGCTGGCCGTTGCGCCGCACATCCCGGTCCCGACAAGCTCCGGTTGCGTTTCGCTCCCTCTCCTTTAGAGCCTCTTCCCCTTCCGCGCCTCCAGTCTCAGACTCCCAACTCCTTCGCCCCCTGCTTGGCCGCCGCCGGCCGGAACGGACGGAACAGCCGGTGGATCTCCAGGCAGTCGTGGAACAGGATTCTCTGCGCCTGACCCTACCGGTTCCACCCAGCGTGAACCACCAATACGCCACGGTCAACGGCCGCCGGCTGCTTTCCGCCCGTGGACGGACCTTCAAGGATCTGGTCGGGCAGCAAATTCTACTTGCGCTTGCCCAATCGAGCCATCGTGATACTCTGAAGGAATCTCTGCAGGAGGGCCGTCTATCCCTGTCCATTCGCTTCTTCTTCGCTTCGGCTCTTCGACGGGACGTGGATGGGGGACTCAAGATCACCCAAGACGCGCTCTGCGAACATTTGGGCATCAACGATAACCGAGTGGTGGAATTGCACGTGTATAAACGCCAAGACCGGGACAACCCCCGTATGGAACTACGGTTGTCGATCCTGTCAGCCGATACAGAGGACGCCCCTCGCACGGATCCGGTGCAATCACCCCCTTCTCGCTGCCGTTGAAGACGCCGCCCCTAACGGTCAGTCGAAAGAAACCGGCAACGCATCAGATCTAGGCGTCGGACTTCACCGGTAGAACGACCAGTGGCCAATCGGCGCATTTCCATAGAGGCGGTTCAGGTCGGGATGCACGTCGTCAAGCTCGACGTGCCGTGGTACCGTTCACCCTTCTTCCGGCATTCGTTCCTGATCCGGACCGGCAAGCAGATCGAAAAACTGCGTCGGGCCGGGGTGAAACTGCTGGATATCGATCCCAGTCGCGGACTGGACGTGCCGCCACCCTCAGCGGGCCTGGCTGAGCCGGCGCCCGGGCCGCTTCCACCGACCCTCCCGCAGAAGAAAAACGCCGGGTCCGTTCGATCTCTGGCCATGTTGACGGAAGAATTGGAAACTGCTCGCGCCGCGCGGGCTCAGTTGGAACGCTCCGTCCGATCGACGTTTTCACGCATTGCCGCAACCGGCGTCGTGGATCCCGAAGAAGCCAAGCGCGCCGCCCTCGATATCAGTGCAGTGGCCCAGACGTTGGAGACCCATGCCCTGTTCATGGCCTTCAGCCAGGGTCGCGAAGGCGATCCCTCCCTGAGCCAGCATGCCTTGGCCACGTGCAGCTTTGCGCTGATCCTCGGGCGTGCGGCGGACCTGGACTTGCTGATCATGCAGGATTTGGCCACCGGCGCCCTTCTCCACGACATCGGTCTGCTCCAAGTCCCAAAGCGCATTCTGACACGCATCAACGACACTTCGATCACGGTCGCGGAACAGGAACGGCGCGCCTATGAGTCCCACCCACGAGCCGGGGCGATTACGCTCGAACGACAGGGCCATTTCGCCCCTGCAATCGAGCAGATCCTGGCCGAGCACCATGCCTACCTGGACGGAAGTGGATTTCCCTCCGAAACACGTGGTGCCTTCACCTCTGAGCTGACGCGTATCGTGATGATCACCGACCGCTATGACGAATTGCTGACCGGCTTCGGCGGCGCCTCGCCGTTGACGCCCCACCAAGCGCTCCAGCGCCTGTTTCAAGAAGGGCAGGACGGCAAGCTCGACCACCGGTTGGTGTCGCTCTTCATCAAGGTCATGGGGATCTATCCTGTCTACAGCGTGGTGGAGCTCAATACGAAAGAACGCGCCGTCGTGACCGTCATCAATTCCCGGAAGCTGCACCAACCGATCGTCACGATCACCCACGATCCCAAGGGCGCTCCCTACATCGTCCCGTTGGTCATCGACCTGGGCAACCAGGATGAACAGGTAACCGCACGCTCGATCCGCACGATTCTCGACAGCGTCTCCCACGCCTTCGCCCGCAGCAGCTGAACGATTCCACGACTCAAATGTGCCGTTGGCGATCGACACTCAGGACGGGACTATCCAGCCCCGGAAGCCGGCCGCCGCCCTCCGCCTATTCGTACCGCAAGGCTTCAATCGGCTTCAGGCGGGCCGCCTTGTTGGCGGGATAGAGTCCAAAGAAGAGACCGACGGCCAGAGAGAAGAAGAAGGCCGTCACGATGGAGTTGAAAGAAATGATGGTCGGCCACCCCACCACGACAGTCGTCAACCGGGCGCCGACGACGCCGAGCACCACCCCGACGACGCCTCCGACCAGACTCAGCGTCACCGCCTCGATCAAGAACTGCGTCAGGATATGGATGCGTTTTGCGCCGACCGCCATGCGAACGCCGATCTCTTTCGTTCGTTCGGTCACCGAGACCAGCAAAATGTTCATGATGCCGATGCCGCCGACCAACAGCGAAACCGAAGCGATGGCAAAGAGCATCACCGTCAAGGTCTCACTCGTGCCCTCCTGTACCCGACCGATATCGACTTGGGTTCGGATCGTGAAATCATCCGCTTGACCGTCCTGCAGTCTGTGCCGAGCCCGCAATGCCTCGCGAATTTGTTCCACGGCTTCCGGCAAATCAGCGGTCCGTTCGGTGGAGGCAAAGAGGGCCCCGACTGACCCAAGAAACTGGCTGCCGAACACCTTGCGTTCGGCGGTACTGAACGGAATGAAAATGACGTCGTCCTGATCGGTCCCCTGGGCAGACTGGCCTTTCGGGCTCAACACCCCGATGATCTGAAACGGCACGTTCTTGATGCGAATCGTCGCCCCCACCGGCTCCTCTCCCGGATCGAAGAGATTCTCGAGTGTCGTCTGCCCGATCAAGGCCACTCTCGCCCCGCTCTCTGTATCGGCCTGGGTGAAGGGCCCGCCGCTGCTGAACGACCAGTCGCGAATCGTCAGATAGCTCGCCGACACACCGTTGACCGGTCCGTTCCAGTTACGATTACCGTTGACGATCTGCATCACGTCGCGCTTGGCCCAGCCCGTATCCGTCAGCATCGGAATGCGCTTCTTGAGATCGAGGCCGTCGGCCGTGGTTAGGGTCACGGCGCCCCCCTGGCTGCCGCGAACCCCGCTCACGGTCGTCGTCCCGGGCATGATGACGATGACGTTCGTACCCATGCTCGCCACCTGAGCCTGAACCGCGGCCCGCGCCCCTTGCCCAATGCTCACCATGGCGATGACGGCCCCCACACCGATCACGATGCCGAGCATGGTCAGGCCGGCCCGCAGCCGATTGCGACTGAGGATGCGGAGTGCCGTCATCACGGTGAGGAACACGAAGGCCGACATGGCGCCTTACTGAACGACGGTAAATCGGCGGGGGGTCCGCCTGAGATCCTGCACAATCTGTCCGTCTTTGATGACGATTTCTCGGGACGCGTAGCCGGCAATCTCCGGCTCATGGGTGACCAGGATGATCGTGATCCCGTCTTCGCGATTTAACCGGTCAAGAATCCCCATGATCTCACGGCTGGACTCGGTGTCCAGATTACCGGTCGGTTCGTCGGCGAACAGGATGGCCGGAGCTGCCACCAGGGCCCTGGCGATCGCCACCCGCTGTTGCTGTCCACCGGAGAGTTGCGTGGGGTAGTGATGTTCTCGTCCGGCCAACCCAACGCGCTGCAACGCAGCGGCCGCCTGTTGTCGTTGTTCCTTGAGCGACAGGCCACGGTAAAAAAGCGGGAGTTGGGCATTCTCCAATGCGCTCGTGCGCGGGATCAGATTGAAGTTCTGGAACACGAAGCCGATTTGCCGGTTTCGGATCTCCGCCAGGATGTCCGGCTTGGCGGCGCCGATATCCAATCCATCCAGTTCGTATCGCCCGCGCGTGGGCTGGTCGAGACAGCCCAGGATGTTCATGAGCGTCGACTTCCCGGAACCGGACGTGCCCATGATCGCCACAAACTCCCCTCGGTCGATCGACAGGTTGACGCCGCGGAGCGCCTGGACCTCCACGTCGCCCACACGGTAGACCTTCCAGAGGTCTTCACAGCGGATCAATGAGCCCATGCTGCTCCTTCACGCTCATCGGCTGACGGTTTCACGACCCGACTGTTCCGAGCCGCGTCCGAATCGACGGGGCTGTTCTTGTTCCCAGGAGCGCTCGCAGGGTACGACTGCCCCGACGACGATCACATACCACGATCCCGGCGCCCCCCGCGCTGCTGCCCCCCTCCGAATCCCGGCGGGAGATCGTTGCCCTTCCGCTCGCTTCTGGGCAAGTCAATGCCCACCAAAACGTGGTCGCCTTCCTTAATGGCCGGAGACGCGACCTCCGTGAAGGCTCCGTCGGAAATCCCGGTTTCCACGGGAATGCGTTCCGGCTCGTCCCGGTCGCTCAGTTTCCAGATCGCCGCCCCCCGGCCGAAGGTTTTGGCCTCCCCTGCCACCGGCTTCGAGTCAGCCGGCGACGCATCGGACCGAGCCGTCTTGGGCGGAGCAAACCGCAATGCGGCATTGGGCACCTTCAAGGCTTGATCTCTACGGGCAACCACGATCGCCACGTTGGCGGTCATGCCGGGCTTCAAACGAAAGCTTGGGTTGTCGACCTCGACGACCACGTCATAGGTGACCACGTTTTGCACATTGATCGGCGCATTGCGAACTTGCCGCACCCGTCCTTGGAACACTTCGCCCGGGTAGGCGTCGACCGTGAACGAGGCCGGCTTGCCTTCGGTGATCCCGCCGATATCGGCTTCGCTGACGTTCGTATCGACCTGCATCTTGTTGACATCCTCGGCGATAAGAAAGAGTGTCGGAATGGCGAAGCTGGCCGAGATGCGCTGGCCGACTTCCACCTGACGTGAGATGACCACCCCTTCGACGGGGGAGCGGATCACCGTGTACCTGAGATCGAGTTCAGCAGCCTGCAACAGGGCTTCCGCCTGTTTGACTGCTGCCTCCGTGAGCTTCAGTTGCGCCGTGGCTCCCTCAAATGCGGTCAGGGCGACATCCAACTCGTTTTGCGATACGAACTGCTGGCCGACCAACGCCTTGGCCCGATCCAGTTCGCGCTTGCGCTGGGCAAGGTCGATGCGAGCCTTGTCCAACGCCGCCTTGGCATTGGCCAGGCTCGCGGCAGCCTGATCGCGTTTGGCCTGGTAGGGGAAGGGGTCGATCCGGGCAATGACTTGATTGGCTTTGACCTTGGAATTGAAATCGGCATGCAGGCTTTCGATCATGCCCGAGACTTGGCTGCCGACCTGGACGGTCGTAATGGGATTGATCGTTCCGGTCGCCGTCACCAGCGACACGATGGATCCCTGCTCGACGCTGGCGGTTCGATAGCGGACCGGCGACCTGCGCTCACCATTGAAGAACACGTAGCCGGCAATCGCGAGCCCTATCGCGACGACGCCGACAATCAGCCCGATACGGCGCATGGACGACATCCTTCTCGATTGAGCCGTCATTCTAGCAAGAAGGCCCGCGGCGAATCAGCAAGGATACGAAGCGCAGGCAGGCATCCTTCGATCCCGCCGAGCCCCCCGAAAACACGAAGGCCGTTTGCCGAATTCGGCAAACGGCCTTCACGAAGCGCACACGACCCGCTCTAGAACATGGGACCTGCTATGGCGTGACGGTGATGCGATCCTTGATCCCGTCAAAGACGTCCTTCGGCACGACGTTCTTCGCAACGAGCTCGCCCTTCACCTTATAGGGACGGTTGCTGACGATCCGATCCGCCACATCCTGCGTGATGCCGAGGGACAGTACAAGGTCCGCCGACGACGCTTTGTTGATGTTCAACAACGAAGACAGGGGAGTCGCCGGTGCGGGGCTTGCCATCGGCGACGTCGAGGCCGAGGCCTTTGGCGCCGGCGCGTCCGTACCGGGCGAGACGGAGCCGAACGAGGAGGGGCTCAGCGACGACATCGGCCGCCGATCCTTCATTTCCTTTTGGTAGCGCGCCACCAGGGACTTCAATTGTTCGTTATGCCGGCGGGCTTCGTCATATTCCGTCCGAATGCTGCGATTCTGCGCAGTCAACTGCTTGATCTTGTCCTCGAGTTCCTTGGTACGGACCTCGATCGTGTCCCGCTCCTTGTCGCGGCCGTGTTCGATGCGCTGCAGCTCGTCCCGAGCCGCCTGCATTTCCGCTCCGAACTTGGCATTCAAATCCTTGAGCGTCTTGACCTGCTGCTCCAAGGCATTCTTTTGCGAGCGCGCGCGCTCCAATTCGCCCTTTGCGGCATCCGCATCGGCGAGCGCTTCGTGATACTTCTTCTCGGTCACGCACCCACTGACAGCCACCGCGCCGGCGAGCGCGAGCCCTGCCATCCACACGTGCCTCATGCGACCCTCCCCTGTTCGATCAGAACTGATCGGACTGCTTCTTTTACCTGTGTGTATGCCATCACCCCAAGTTTGTCAACAGATTTACGGATTGCTCCAAGCCCGACACACGTAACGGTCACCGTGAGCCCGTTCCGATGGTTGCGGTGAATCGCGCGCCTGCTTGACTGGGCCGGGGCACTCTGGGAATATGCACTCACCGTTCGACGACATCGCTCGTTCATCCACACCAACCACACGACCACTTCATGACCGACTGGGGCCCTGAACTCGCCGTTATCCTCGGCATCATCGAAGGCTTGACCGAATTCCTTCCCGTCTCGTCCACCGGCCACCTGATTCTCGTAGGACATGCCCTGGGCTTTACGGGGGACGTCGCCTCGAACGTGGAAATCTCGATCCAGTTGGGAGCGATACTCGCCATTATCGCGTATGAGCGGACCAAACTCGCCGCGCTGATGTCCAACGCCTTGCGGGAGCAGAGTGCCTTTCGCTCCCTCATGCAACAGCGAAAAGGCTCGCCCCTGGGCGTCATGTTGCAGGACTCCGTGAAACAGTATCCCAACCTATGGTTTTTGTTCGGGCTGGGGCTCGCATTTCTCCCGGCCGCGCTCGTGGGATTCGTCGCCCACAAATGGATCAAGGCCTACTTGTTTTCGCCCGCGACGGTCGCCGCCTCCCTGATCATCGGGGGTATCATCATTCTGGTGGTGGAGGGGCGCCGCCAACAGGTGCGGGTGAAGGAATTGCTCGATGTGACACCCCGTTCAGCGCTCTGGGTCGGCATTGCCCAATGCGCATCGCTGATTCCGGGCATGTCGCGGTCCGGGTCGACGATCGTTGGAGGGTTGCTGGCGGGATTGGATCGGCGGGTGGCGACCGAGTATTCGTTCTTCCTGGCGCTCCCAACGATGATCGTGGCGACGATCTACCAAACGCTGAAGTCGCAAGCGGTCTTCACCCGGCAGGACTATGTCGCGCTGGCCATCGGGCTGGTCGTGTCGTTTGCGGTGGCCTGGGCGGTCATCGCGGCCTTTCTCACCTTCGTCCAGCGCCATACCTTGCGAGCCTTCGCCTACTACCGCATCATCCTCGGCATCATCGTACTGCTGGTGGTGCGGTAAGCGGCTGCGGACCGATCGCCTACCATCGACCAGAATAGATCCACCGTCATAGGTCGTGACGCGTATGTCGTTATGATAGACGCGGGGGCCGTTCGTGCTTGATCGCGAGAAACGAACGACGCGTCACGAGATATGCGGAGTAGTATCAGGCTGGACGGTCTTCGGATGGGGCCGGCTCCGGGTGCTTCTGCTTCTCAAACGCAAAGTGCAGGATGAGGAAGCAGACGCCCACGGTGATGGCGGAATCCGCGATATTGAAGGCGGGCCAATGGTACCCGTTCACATAGAAGTCTAAGAAATCGATCACCTCTCCATAGCGCAACCGATCCAGCAGATTCCCGATGGCGCCGCCGAGAATCCCTGCCACGCTGAGCTGTCCCATCCATTCTTCGGCCGGCATCCGCACGAGGATCGTCCCGAGCAGCCCCAAGGCAAAGACGGACGTGATCCCAAAGAACACGAAACGGAAGGAACTGCTGCTGGAGGACAGAAACCCGAAGGCGGCGCCGGGATTCCGGATATAGGTGATGCTGAAGAGGTTGGGAATCACCGGAATCGACTCATGCAGCCGCATAGTTTCCATCACGTGGAGCTTGGTCCATTGATCCAGGACGATGATGACGAAACTCAGCGCCCCCAGCAGGACGTACCGAACAGTTCCACTCACCGGACAGCCTCAACACAGCGGTCGCACAGGGTCGGATGGTCCGGGAACGAGCCGACGGCGGGCCGATAGTTCCAACAGCGCTCGCATTTCTCGCCCACTGCACGTTCCACAGTAACTTTAAAGTCGGGGGTAAGCGGCAAATGGTGGACCATCCTCAGTTCAACATCCGAAACGATGAAGAAGGAGGGCAGATCCCTGGCATATTGCTTCAAAAAGTCGTATCGGTCGGTATTGGCATCAATGATCACCCGAGCTTCAAGCGGCGCACCGATCACCTTCTCGCGACGCTTCTCTTCTAATGCCCCCTGGACAGCCACACGAACTTCCAACAACTGTTCCCACCGCCTAGCCAATTCGGCGTCCACCCAACGAGGATCAACCTCGGGAAACATCGCCATCAACACGCTCGGCGCCTGCGCCTCGTTTCGCACGGCCTCCGGCAACATCCGCCAGATTTCCTCCGCCGTGAAGCTCAACACCGGCGCCATCAACTTGGTCAATGCCACCAAAATGTCGAATAGGACCGTTTGGGAGCTCCGGCGTAACGGCGAATCGTGCCGGAAGGTGTAGAGACGATCTTTCAGGATGTCGAGGTAGACCGCGCTCAGGTCGACCGAGCAGAAATTATTGATCGCGTGGAAAATGCTGTGAAACTCGAACTGGTCATAGCCTTGCTTTACACGTGGGATCAGCTCGGCCAGCCGCATGAGCGCCCACCGGTCAAGTTCGGGCAACCGCTCGAACGGCACCCGATCCCGGACCGGCTCGAAGTCGTAGAGGTTGCTGAGCAGGAACCGGCAGGTATTCCGGATCTTCCGATAGGCTTCGATCAGATGGTTCAGAATTTCCTGCGAGATCCGCAGGTCTTCCCGGTAATCCTGCGCTGAGACCCAGAGGCGGAGGATTTCCGCGCCCGACTGCTTGATCACATCCTGCGGCGCCACCACGTTCCCGGCCGACTTCGACATCTTCTTCCCGGCACCGTCCACCACGAATCCATGGGTGAGCACAGCCTTATAGGGTGCGCAGCGGTCGGTGATGACGCCGGCGAGCAAGGCGCTGTGGAACCAGCCCCGATGTTGGTCCGACCCTTCCAAATACAGATCCGCCGGCCACCAGTGCCGCGGCTTGAGGACAGCCGCGAAGCTGACGCCCGATTCGAACCAGACGTCGAGAATATCCTTCTCCTTTTCGAACTCAGCGCCTCCGCATTGCTCGCAGGTCGTCCCAGATGGAACCAGGTCGCCCGCTGCCTTGGCAAACCAATGGTCGGTGCCGTGTTGCTCGATGAGATCCGCCACGTGGTCGATCACACGAGGCGACGCCAGCACCCTGCCACACTTGGTACAGGTGAAGCCCGGGATCGGCACACCCCAGACCCGCTGACGCGACAGACACCAGTCGGGACGATTCGAGATCATGCCTTCGATCCGGTCGCGTCCCCATGGCGGCACCCACTGCACACGCCCGATCTCGGCCAACGTTTCCTGCCGAAGGTCGTTCGTCTCCATCGACACGAACCACTGTTCCGTCGCACGGAAAATCACCGGCTGCTTACACCGCCAGCAATGGGGGTAACTGTGATTCAACGAAGCATGACCGAGCAACCGACCGCTCTCCTTGAGCCGCTCCACGATCTTTGGATTGGCCTTGAAGACATGTTGCCCTGCAAACTCCGCCACGGCCGGCGCGAACCGGCCGGCGTTATCCACCGGAGCGAGAATCTCCAACCGCTCGCCGACCGATGCCTTCGCATTGTGGCCGAGCACCAAGATGTAGTCCTCCATGCCATGGCCCGGTGCGATGTGGACACAGCCCGTTCCCTGCTCCAACGTCACGAAGTCGCCCAGCAGAATCGGCGACAGCCCGGTGGTCAGAGGCCGCTGCGTTTCCAAGCCTTCGAAGCCTTCGCCGCCCTTCTTGACCCCGACAATCCGATGCGACGGTAGACTGCAGGCCTTCGCCACCGGATCGACGAGCTTTTCAGCGATCACCAGCAGTTCGTCGCCGACCAGTACGAACGCATAGTCGATGTCTGCATGCAGACAGACCGCTTGGTTGGCCGGAAGCGTCCACGGCGTGGTGGTCCAGATCACCACGGCAGCGGACTTTGCCTCGGCCGGAAGCGCCAGCCCCCCGAACCTTTTACTCAAGTCAGCCGGCGAGCCGACCAGCGGAAATTTCACGTAGATGGAGGGTGAGGTATGATTCTCGTATTCGACTTCCGCCTCAGCTAAGGCGGTCTGGTCATGCGTACACCAGAGCACCGGCTTCAATCCCTTGTACACACCGCCCCGCTCCACGAACTTGCCGAACTCACGCAAGATCGTCGCTTCGTAGGCGGCATTCAGGGTCAGGTACGGCTGCCCCCAATCGCCCAACACCCCCAAGCGTTTGAACTCGTCTCGCTGGATCGAGACGAACTTTTCGGCGTAGTCCTTACAGAGCTTGCGGATCGCGAGCGCGTCGAGGTCCTTCTTCTTGTCCCCGAGTTCCTTCAGCACCTGGTGCTCGATCGGCAGGCCGTGACAATCCCATCCCGGCACGTAGGGCACCTGGAAACCTGACATCGTCTTGGACTTGACGATCATGTCTTTCAGGATCTTGTTCAGCGCGTGGCCGATGTGGATCTTGCCGTTCGCATAGGGCGGTCCATCGTGCAAGATGTAGCGCGGGCGTCCTTGGCGTGACTCCTGAATTCGCTCGTATATCCGCTCGTGCGCCCACCAGGCCAGCATGTCCGGCTCCCGCTGCGGCAAGTTCGCCTTCATCGGGAAGTCGGTCTTGGGAAGGTTCAATGTCGATTTATAATCCATAAGAAATGCGTCACCGTCGCCGTGAGAAAGATGCCAACCTAACCTGGCGTGGAATATACCGGAAGGAGGGGTGATGGCACCAGCCCTAGATTGGGGCGGCATCGTCAAACGCGTCCTCCAGCAGGGCGCAGCAAGCCACAATGCGAGGCGTACAGTTGCGAGACGTTGCGTACTGGAGGAATACGAGAACGTAGCCGGGGACGCTTCTCACGATGCCGCTAGCTGATCGCCATCATCCGGTCCAACGCCACCTTCGCCCACGTCTTCTCGTCGTCCGGCACCACGATGTGGTTGACGACATGGCCCTCGGCCAGATTCTCCATCGCCCAGCAGAGGTGTGGGGCATCGATGCGGAACATCGTGGCGCATTGGCACACGGTGGATGACAAGAAAAAGACCTTCTTGTCGGTGAGTTCCTGCTTAAGACGATTGACGAGGTTCAGTTCGGTCCCTACGGCCCACGTCGTCCCGGCCGGCGCGGCCGTCACCGTGCGGATGATGTACTCGGTCGATCCGACCAGGTCGGCCTTGTTCACCACATCTTCATGACATTCCGGATGGACGATGATCTGTACGTCCGGATACTGCTTCCGGAAATAGTCAACGTGGGCCGGCTGAAACATTTGGTGCACACTGCAGTGGCCCTTCCACAAAATCAGCTTCGCCCGCTTGATCGCCTCCACGGTGTTGCCTCCGCGCGGCATGTAAGGGTCCCAGACGATCATCTGCTCGCGGGGAATACCCATCTTGTTGGCCGTATTCCGGCCCAGGTGCTCGTCCGGAAAAAACAGGATCTTTTCGCGACGCGCCCAACACCATTCGATCACCGTCCGGGCGTTGGTGGAGGTACAGGTGATGCCGCCATGCTCTCCGCAAAAGGCCTTGAGGACCGCCGCCGAATTGACATACACCGCCGGCACGACCGTCTCCTCCACCGGAACGACCCGTCCGAGGGCATCCCAGCAGGCTTCTACCTGTTCGATCGCCGCCATATCGGCCATCGAACAGCCGGCCGCCATGTCCGGCAATATCACCGTTTGGTTCGAACGGCTGAGAATGTCCGCGGTCTCGGCCATGAAATGGACGCCGCAGAAGACGACATAGGGGCGGTCGGACCGCTGTTCGGCGATCTGCGCCAACTTCAACGAATCTCCGCGGAACTCGGCATGCCGAATCACTTCGTCGCGTTGATAATTGTGCCCGAGGATCATGACGCGATTGCCCAAGGCGGCCTTGGCCGCCTTGGTCCTCGCGTACAGTTCTTCGGCCGAGAGGGATTGGTAGTCGGTGATCGGACGGGGCAATGTGGCGACGGTTTTCACATGCAGCCTTTCGGATTGACGAAAAAACTATACCACAAGCGCACTTACACCGTCTGATTCTACGACAGCACTTGGCCACAATCAATTCGGCGATGCGCAGGAAGAAGGCCTACAAATCCTCTCACCATGGGGCGAAAGACCCCTGCCCCGACTTTCTGCTGTCGCGGTAATCGATTCAGGGTCGACCTTCTCTCTATCGGGGGTCTCCATGAATAAGATGGACGAGCAAGCGCCTCCCGTGCTACCTCAGCCGCCATGCTGAACCGCGAACAGACAGAACGGTTGCTGGACGACCTCTGCGGACGGCTGGGATTCGGCCTACCGCCCGAGGCGCGTTTCCCTTTCCTGGAAGCGCCCCCGGCCGATCCCGACCAATTCACCGATGTGGTCTTCTCGGCCGAGGGACAGGATCCGGAACAAGTGGAGCGGTACCTCTATCGCCAAACCCATGCCATGGTCGCGCGGGCGTTTGCGGAAGCTCAGCGAATCGATCACAGCCAGGATACCCGGTAACCGGAAGCAACGGCACTCCTCCTATCGAGTCCTCGCATCGGCGTCTCACTATCAACTTCAGCTCCCCCATCGAACCCTCAGGCCGGCTGAGAACCGCAACGGCCGCCATGCTCCTCGGATGACAAACCCCATGCATTCCCGCGAGATAAGGGTAGACACTGATTCAGAGAATTGGTAGCGTACGAGAGTTTTCCTAGGACACCCGGCCAGATCCGGCGCCGAACGCCCATGCATCGGTTCGGCGCGAACCAGCCGAAACCACGCCGCCCCGGCGGCCTGAACCGGACAAGACGAAGGGGGCGACCATGATGCATGTGAACTTCCGAAGCCCGACTCTTTCGGCGCGGCGAGGTCGATGGATCACCACCGCTCTGCTCGCTCCCCTCCTGGTCCTGACCGCCTGTGCCGCCCATCAGCCCGGACAATCCCGACAACTCAGAGACGCCGTGCGAATCGCCGCCGGCTCTACCCATACCTGCGCCGTGACGAGCGGCGGCTATGTGAAGTGTTGGGGCGCCAACAAGCACGGTCAGTTGGGTGACGGAACCAGAACCGGGAAACGCTCGCCGGTCGACGTCTCAGGATTGATGACCGCCGTGAAGGACGTCACGGTCGGAGAACGCCACAGCTGCGCCGTCACCGCAACCAACAATCTCAAGTGTTGGGGCAGCAATCACGACTATCAGCTTGGCGACGGCACGAGACAAGACCGCGTGACACCGGTAGAAGTCGCGGACATTCACGGCGACGTCCGCGCAGCCGCCGCGGGAGAGCAACATACCTGCGTCCTTACCGCCGCAGGCGGAGTGAAATGCTGGGGAAAGAATCAAGACGGCCAACTGGGCGACGGTAGCGCGCTCGACAAGAGCAAGCCGGTGGATGTGGCCGGCCTCTCAACCGGGGTGACAGCTGTCGTCGCGGGAGCCAACCATACCTGCGCCCTGATGACCAGCGGTGGCGGAGTGCGCTGTTGGGGCAACAATCAGGACGGCCAGTTGGGTGACGGCACGACGGTCAGCCGAAACACTCCGATCGAGGTCGCCGGCCTGGGCGCAGGCATCACAGCCTTGGCGGCCGGTAGTCAACATACTTGCGCGCTGATCGACAATGGCACGGTCAGATGCTGGGGACAAAACCAACGGGGCCAGTTGGGCGACGGCACCACGACGGATCGCGTCGCGCCCGTTTCCGTGGCAGACTTGACCAGCGGCGTCACCATCCTCGTGGCCGGCGGCCAGCATTCCTGCGCATTGCTCTTAAACGGCACGATGAAGTGCTGGGGGAACAATGGAAGCGGACAGCTGGGGTCCGGCAGCGTCCTGCTTAAGACTACCCCCATCATAGTGACCGTTACGGCCACCCCGGCCGTGGCGATGACCGCGGGACGAACCCACACCTGTGCGTTGCTGTCGGACAACAACGTCCGCTGTTGGGGCGACAACGAGCAGGGGCAACTGGGCGAAGACCCCAAGGGTCCGCAGGCCCATTCATGACTCGGTTGCGGGACCACTGACGACGAGCCACTGGGAGGACGACCATGGGACGATTGAGCCAAATACTCCTCGGAGCTCTGGCCCTGAGTTACGTCGGGAGCGGCTGTAGCGCCATCCTCCCGAACGGCAAAGATTCCCGTGAACAAACGGCCCGCTATCTCCTGGCTACCGCCAAAGGATTCCGCACCGTGTACACGCAAGGCGTCGTGGAAGAGGCCAGACGCGGGGGAACGATCTCAAAAGAGGATTGGGCCAAGGACGACCATGCCATCATGCTGCCGGCCCAATTCATCAAAGCCGCCGGCTTTGAAATCAAAGAATATGAGCTGGGCCTGATCGGGCTCTCTCCGATTTACAAAACCAACCTGCCAAAAACCACCGCGGAAGAGGAAGCGCTCAGAAGATTCGTCGCCGATCCCTCTATTCCGATGCTGACCTTCAAGGATGGATTGCAGGTGAAGGGCCTTATGCCGGACTTCGCCACCACGCAAGCCTGTGCCGACTGCCACAACGCTCACCCGCAATCGCCCAAGAGAGACTTTCGCCAGGGCGATCTGATGGGCGCCATCGTCGTCCGGCTCGGCGAAACGCCATAGCGGCGATCGGGCCGAGCGGCCCGGGTGCCTAGGCCTTCTGCCCGCATTGACAAGCCCTCCGACTGATCGGTACGATCAGCTTCAACAGCTAGGGGTGCCATCCGGCTGAGAGTCCGAACGATCGGACGACCCTCAGAACCTGACCTGGGTAATACCAGCGTAGGGAAGCGACGGAACTCGAAACCGTTTGCTTCGAGCCGCACCCCGCCAGGATGCGGCTTTTTTATTTGGCCGTCGGACGCTCACCCTCACGAAAGGACTGCCGCCATGAGCGAGGCCCATACACAGAACGGTTCCAACAACGGTCACGGCATTCCCGCCACCGCCCACTTGACCACCACGCCCTTCCCGGCCTCGCGCAAGGTGTATCTGAACGGTTCGCAACCGGGCGTCCGCGTCCCGATGCGGGAAATCACTTTGACTCCGACTCGGTCGGCCAACGGCTCCGGCCAGACACCGAATCCGCCTGTGACGGTCTACGATACATCCGGGCCGTACACCGATCCGAATATCAAGATAGATGTGCGACAAGGATTGCCGGCTCTACGCCGGACCTGGATCGAGCATCGCCGGGACACGGAAGAGTTGCCCAACGTGACCTCGCAGTACGGTCGTATGCGCGCAGCCGATCCTAAATTGGACGAGTTGCGCTTCGGCAATATCCGCAAGCCGCTCCGGGCCAAACAAGGGCGCAATGTCACACAGATGCACTATGCCAAGCAGGGCATCGTGACGCCGGAAATGGAATACATCGCCATTCGCGAGAATCAATCGCGAGAGGCGGCACGGGAGCTGATGACGGCGAAGAACGGCTACGGCGGAGGCGTGGTCCAGCACCCAGGACAGGCCTGGGGAGCCCGCATCCCGAGCGCCATCACTCCGGAATTCGTCCGCGATGAGGTCGCGCGGGGACGGGCCATCATCCCCGCCAACATCAATCACCCCGAAAGCGAACCGATGATTATCGGCCGCAACTTCCTGGTGAAAATCAATTCCAACATCGGCAACAGCGCCGTCGCCTCGTCGATCGAGGAAGAAGTCGAAAAGATGATCTGGTCGATCCGATGGGGCGCCGACACGGTCATGGACCTCTCGACCGGCAAAAATATTCACGAAACGCGCGAATGGATCCTGCGCAATTCCCCCGTCCCGATCGGCACCGTACCGATCTATCAGGCGCTGGAGAAAGTCGGCGGCAAAGCCGAAGACCTCACATGGGAGATCTTCCGCGACACGCTGATCGAGCAGGCCGAACAGGGTGTCGACTATTTTACGATCCACGCCGGCGTACGGCTGCGTTATGTGCCGCTCACCGCGAAGCGCATGACCGGCATCGTGTCCCGTGGCGGATCGATCCACGCGAAGTGGTGCCTGGCACACCACGAAGAAAACTTCGCCTACACCCACTTCGAAGAGATCTGCGAAATCATGAAGGCCTACGACGTCTCCTTCAGCCTCGGCGACGGGTTGCGCCCGGGATCGATCGCGGACGCCAACGATGAAGCTCAGTTCGCCGAACTGGAGACCCTCGGCGAATTGACCAAGATCGCCTGGCGTCACGACGTGCAAGTCATGATCGAGGGACCGGGACACGTCCCCATGCACCTGATCCAAGAGAACATGGAGAAGCAGCTGAAGGAATGCGATGAAGCCCCCTTCTACACGCTGGGGCCGCTCACGACCGACATCGCCCCGGGCTACGACCACATCACCTCAGGCATCGGCGCGGCGATGATCGGCTGGTACGGCTGCGCGATGCTCTGTTACGTGACGCCCAAAGAACATCTGGGATTGCCGACGAAGGAAGACGTGAAGGTCGGTGTGGTCACCTACAAGATCGCAGCCCACGCGGCGGACCTCGCCAAAGGGCACCCCGGCGCGCAGGCCCGCGACAATGCCATGTCCAAGGCACGGTTCGAGTTCCGCTGGGAAGACCAATTCAACCTGGCGCTGGACCCGGAAACCGCGCGCGCCTATCACGACGCCACGCTGCCGGACAATGCGGCGAAAGTCGCCCACTTCTGCAGTATGTGCGGGCCGCACTTCTGCTCGATGAAGATCACGCAGGACGTCCGCAACTACGCCGCACAAAAGCAGCTCGAAGAGCAGCAGGCGATCCAGATCGGCATGAGGGAGAAGTCCGAAGAGTTCAAGAAAGCCGGGTCCGAGATCTATCTCTAAGGCTGCTCCACCTGGCTGCCCGGCAAGGCCGCAGGCAAGCCCAAACCGCAGGCGTACCCTCTTGGGTACGTTGAGGAGTTGGGGAGCCGAGAACGCCGCCGGAAGCCAGGGTCAGCAGCCGTCAAGGAGCTTTTATGCCGAAGCCGAAACCAGCCCCACTGCGCGAACGCGATATCACCCGTCACATCGCCCGCGAGTACTATAAAGAATTCGATCAGCTGATCGAGAGCGACGTGATCATCGTCGGCGCCGGGCCATCCGGGCTCATCTGCGCGCACGACTTGGCCGACATGGGGTTCCGCACCTTGGTGATCGAGCAGAGCCTCGCCCTCGGCGGCGGCTTCTGGTCCGGCGGATATCTCATGAACAAGGCCACGATCTGCGCGCCGGCCCACAAGATCCTCGAAGAGATCGGCGTGCCCTGCAAACGGATCAAGGACTGCGAAGGCATGTACATGGTCGATCCTCCGCACGCAACCGGAGGGCTCATCGCCGCCGCCTACAAGGCCGGCGCAAAGGTCATGAACTTGACGCGGGTGGTGGACCTGATTTTGCGGGGCGACGGAGTATTGGAAGGCGTCGTCGTGAACAACACGACCGCCGAGATGGCCGGACACGACATCATCCATGTCGACCCGATCGCCCTCGAAAGCAAGATCGTTGTGGACGCAACCGGGCATGACGCCGTGGTCGTGAACCTCTTGCACAAGCGCGATCTCTACCAACCGGTGCCGGGTAACGGGGCCATGTGGGTTTCTCGGTCGGAAGAAGAAGTCATGGAACGCACCGGCGAGGTCTACGCGAACTGTTTCGTGATCGGCTTGGCGGTGGCGGCCGTCTACGGCACCCCGCGCATGGGCCCGGCCTTCGGCTCGATGCTGCTGTCGGGACGCTATGGAGCGGAGTTGATCAAAAAGAAACTGAAACAAGAGCAATGAGAGCGGCTCGTGCTCGCGCAACGCGCGATCTCCTCGGGGCCGGGCACGGATGTAAACGAGGTTCGTTTCTGCGAAACGCTCAACGTGCTATCCGGCGCGGCCGCAGGAAACGAAAAGCCCGAGGCGTACCGATCGCATGGTACGGCGAGGGGCTTGAGAGACCGAGAACAACGCTGGAGGGCTTTTTCAGCAGCTCGATATGGACGTGCAAGATTTTCTGATCCAAGGCGAAGGCAGCGACGAGGACAAGCGAACGGCGTGGCAGCTGTTTCAGCAGGCCTACGAGCAGCAGATGAAGGGCCAGTTGGATGAAGCGGTCACCCTGTACAAGGAATCGCTCGCGACTCATCCTACGGCCGAGGCCTACACGTTCTTGGGGTGGACCTACAGTTTCATGGGTCGCCTCGACGAGGCCATCGAGGAATGTCACAAGGCCATCGCCTGCGACCCCGATTTCGGCAACCCCTACAACGACATCGGCGCGTACCTGATCGAGAAGGGCGAGTTGGACGAGGCCATTCCCTGGTTCAAGCAGGCGATGGAAGCCAAGCGGTATGAGAGTCCGGCTTTTCCGCACCTGAACCTGGGGCGGGTGTACGAACGCCAGGGCAAGTGGACGGAAGCGATCGAATGCTACAAGCAGGCCCTCGCACTCAACCCCAACTACACGCTCGCGAAGAAAGCGCTCGGCCGGCTCATCAGTTCATTGAACTGAAACCCGGCACCAGAATTTGCGTCGGGAGTGCCACACATTCACACTCCCCTCACATCAAGAACTTAAACGTCACCGCTCATTACCGGCCGGACAATGTCCCAAACCCATACGAAGACCATTCTCATTGCCGTGACCGACATCTTCTTCTACACGAAGGTCCGGGATGCGTTGAAGCCCCAGGGGTACGTGTTGGAACGGGCCAGGACCCATGAGGAGGTGCACCCCAAAGCCACGGCCGCAAGCCCGGCGATCATTCTGATGAACATGAACGACCCGGGCGTCGATGCGTTTAAGGCCTTGGAGTCGCTCCACGCGGACCCTCAGGTGAATCGCATTCCCATCCTCGCTTTTGCCAACCATGAGGAAGTCGACACGTGGAGACGGGCCAAGGAGTTGGGCGTCACCAAGATCGTGTCCCGCAATGAATTTTCTTCCCGGACCAGAGAACTCGTGGAGGAGTTACTCTCGCCGGACGTCAAGAGCCGGGCGTGACGGACGCCGATCGGCCGCAGGAGCAGCAATGAAACAGTCGCGATTGCATGCCGCTCACACACAACTCGGTGCCGCGTTCGCGGACAGTGCCGGATGGGAAATGCCCGCCCACTATGGGGATTGGGAATCCGAGCATCGAGCCGTCCGCTCCGCGGCAGGGCTCGCGGATCTGTCCCACCGCGGCCGGTTGAAAGTCACGGGTGAAGACCGGGTGAAATGGCTGCAAAGCATCATCAGCAACGACATCCTTCAACTGCAGCCTGGCCAGGGCCGGTATTCCAGCTTCCTGACGCACAAGGGCAAGATGCTGACTTATTTCCGTGCCTACATCCAGCCAGACCACGTGCTGGTCGAGGATGTGGGCGAGATCGGAGACGCCACATTCCAGGCGTTCCGCAGGTTTCTGCTCTACGGCACGAAGGCCAAGATGGAGAATTGCGCCGACAGCTGGGGGTTGTTGCTCGTCAGCGGACCGAAAGCAGGGGACGTCCTCAAGGCGGCCTTCGGGACGGATGTATCAGGACTTGCGCTGTTGCAGTGCCTACCCGTCGCCGGCCAGCCAGGCCTAGTCATGCGGACCGAAGAAACGGGCGAACTGGACCTTGAAGTCCTCCTCCCAGCGGATGCCCTGACCGAGGCTTGGAATCAGCTGATGCAAGCCGGAGCCCAGCAGGGGCTCAAGCCGATCGGCACCAAGGCGCGCGAAGCCTTGCGGATGGAAGCAGGCCTTCCCGTCGCGGGCCCTGATCTCAACGAGGAGATCGTGCCACCGGAGGCCAACCTGGAGGGGAAAGCGTTCAGCCTGTCGAAGGGTTGCTACCCTGGGCAGGAAGTCGTAGCGCGAATGGACACGTACGGCAACGTGCGCCGTCACCTGGTAGGGTTGGTGCTCAAGGACCAGACACTGCCGCAGAAAGGGGCGAAGCTCTTCAGCGGCGACCGCGAAGTAGGCTGGGTCAGCAGCGCAACCTTCTCACCGCAACAAAACGCCGTCATCGCCTTCGGCTTTCCATTGCGCGATTTTTCCAAAGACGGCACGGAACTGACGGTCGAGGTATCCGGGGCGAAACATGCGGCACTCGTCCATGCCCTGCCGTTCTACCGCCGAGCCTGATCGAACAGTCGCCCGGAGCG
>WBZO01000523.1_pt1 | contig 79856 bp, 64 predicted proteins | sample 5204261 | NCBI WGS metagenome assembly WBZO01 (sample SAMN12412400, study PRJNA552823) | activated sludge metagenome | isolation source: activated sludge from anammox sidestream of wastewater treatment plant... | place: USA: North Carolina | collected 2017-09 | reverse complement strand
GGGACGTATTTACGGCGTCCCCGAAACCCTCCCCCCGCCCCGAAACCCCGCCCGGCACTGACTCGAACATTCGACTCTTGAGCCAAATGCCGTTCATGAATAATGCTAAGGACTCGCCGGCAGCGTCACCGCGCTAGTTTCCTTCGCTTTCACCGTCACCGCCTGCGGCTTGCCACTCTGCGTGACGAGCCGAACGGTATAGCTGCCCGGCAGCACGCGCACCGGCTCGCCGCCCACGAGGCCGGAAGCCACCACTTTCCCTTGCGCGCTCACGACCTCGAAGCCCGGCCGCAGCGCCTGCAGCATCGCGGCGTTGAGGCTGGCGGCATCGTTGGCATCGAAGTACATGCCGCTGCCCAGATCGGACCAATGGCGGAACGTGGCTGCGAGCCTGGCATCGTCGATCGCGAAGCCGACGATGTTGACGCGCACGCTCGCGCCGGATTTCTTCAGGCCGGCGATGGCGGCGGCGGGGTCCCCGCCGCAAGTCTCCTCGCCGTCCGTGAGCAGGACGATGAGCCGCTCGCCCTTGGCGGCCCGCAGGTCCGCGGCGACCTTTTCCAGCGACGCGCCGATGGGCGTGCGCGCATTGTTCTTCGCTTCGAGCCTGCCGATCTTCGCGCCGACCGCCGCTGCATCCAGTGGGCCGAGCGGTATCTCCAGATCGGTCTGGCACGAATCCAGCTCGCGCCCGAAGACGCGCAGCGCGAATGGCGTGCCCGCAGGGAGGATCGTCGAGGTGAGCCTGGTCAAAGTTTGTTTGGCGATATCGATGCGCCGCTGCGAACCGATGCGCTGGAGCATGCTGCCCGAAGCATCGAGGATGATTTCCACCGCATTCATCGCCGGCCCGCCCTTCGCCGCGGTGACCGCGACCAGGCCGGGCTCTTCCTTCGCGGGAGCGATGCGGATCGGCGTGCGCGCCAGAGTCAGATGGGATTGACCCGTCGCGTAGCGCAGCTCGTACTCACCGGGCGAAAGCGGCGCGAGGAGCGAAGCCGGGTTGCCCCGTTCCGTATACGCATAGTTGCCGCTCGCACCCTCACGCGCGTCCTTCGCGACGATGGTGATGTAGTCGTGCTGATTGTTCGGTCCCTGCCAGTTGACTGGAAATGCCGCTCCCGCAACCGCTTCGGCGGGAGCGCGGAGCGAGGCGGTGATCGAGGTGACTTTGATCTTTGTTGCGCCCAGCGTCGCATAGCTCTGTCCGGTGAGATAGCGGATCTCGTAGTCACCGGGCTCATCGGGCGCGCGCAGGTCGAGCGGACTGCCTTTGGCGGTGTACTCGTACACACCATAGCGCTGGTCCGGTGTGCCGGCTTTCACCAGCGTCAGGAAATCGCGCGGATTGTTGGGCCCTGTCCATTGAATGCTGACGGTCTTGCCGGCCGCGACCTGGGGCGGCGCCAAGACCGATGCGCTCACCGCGCCGACCGTGATCGGTTGCGAGGCAATCACGGTATTTCCTTCGGCGAGGTAATAGCGCAGCACATAGCTACCCGGTTTGTCCGGAGCCGTAAGCGAGACGGGGCTGCCATCCCGCGTGTAGGCGTAGGTGATGTACAAACGTCCCTTCGGGTCGGCATCGCCGATGCCGACGTAGTCGCGCGCGTTGTCAGGACCCGTCCAGCGCAGCTCGAATTTCGCGCCGGCTGCCACTTGCGCCGGTCCTTCCACGCTGGCGGGGGCGTTCTCCAGGCGCAGCGGACGGCTCGCGAGCGTGGGATACGGGCTCTGCGCGCCAAGCAGCCGGATCTCGTACTCACCCGCGGCCGCGGGCACCGTCAGTTTCACGGCCCCGGGCTTGCTGACGTATTGATATACGGCGTAGAAGCCCTCCTTGCTGCCCTTGGGCACGATGGTGACGAAATCCCGGGGATTGGAACTGCCCGCGACGGTGACGGCGATCTCCGAGCCGATCTTGGCGGACGCCGGCGCGGTCAGCGTCGGCTGCGCGACGGCGCACGCGGTGCTCAGAACAAACAGCAGCAGTGTCCTGACGATCATGACGCCCCCCGGATTCTTCTAATAATTGTTGACGAGTATCAGCGCGACTCATCCCAAGTACTGACATACACCGCCGCGGACCCGACGACGCTCTTGCCCGGACGCGGCAGTATGTAGGCGGCGGCAAGGCGGCTGCCGTTGACTGCCAGCCCGACATAGTCACCGACCGCGAACTTGTCGGTGCGGTACCGGCGGCAGTCCACCGTGAGACACAGCTGATCGAGGCCGACGCCCGGCGCCTTCGCCAGCGTCATTGCTTTGGCGAAATTGTCGGCGCCCCCGCTCCGGAACACGGCGACCTCCGTCTGCGATGCGTCGGTCAAATATAGAATGAGGCTCCAGCCTCGGGCGGAACCGGCCAGCATCGGCCATCCCGGCCGCGATGCCGCCGGCACCATGACGCTCGGCCGGCCCGGCGGCCGCCAGGCGCCGCCCGCCGGTTTGCTCGCACATACGATCTGCGTGACGCGCTCCTCGTCGCGGCTCTGCGACCAGCACGCCATGAGAGCGCCGTTCGGGCGCGCGGCGACGGTGGGGATGCCGATGACCTCGCCGGCGGGCGCAGTCACGATCGTAACCGGCGCATCGAACGATCGGCCGCCATCGGTGGAGCGACGATAGAACAAACCGCTCTTCGCGCCCCAGCTCGTATAGACCACATCCAGCGATCCACCCTTGCCGATCGCAAGATGATTGGCGAACGCCGACCTGGCGATCGTTTGTACGGGACCGAACGTCTTGCCGCCGTCGCGCGATACCGTGATGACCACTTGCGAATCGAGGATCTTGGCCGGCTGCGAGCCCCTGATGTCGGGAATCTTCTCGACCTCGAGCGCGCCCGTGGTCACATAGACGAAGCCGCGATGGCGGCTGGCGGGATCGTGATCGACGATCATCCAGGGCTTGTCGTGGAGGATGGCCTTGCCGGAAGGATCGATGTACCGGTTGCTCATGACTTCGACGGCGTCGCCGAAGCGCGGCTCACCGCGCCCCTCCTGGCGCGTGACATAGATGCCCCCCAGGCCTCCGGTCTTGGGCGTGATCGAGCCGCCCATCGAAGTGACCAGGACGGCGCCGTCCTCGGCGAATCCCATGATGACATCCGGAGACCAGTTGGACGGCTGGCCCTTGAGCACCGGCGGAGGCCTGCGCGCGCCGGTCCACTTGCGGCCGCCGTCCGAGCTGTTCCAAACCCAGACGTCGCGGCCACCCCGGCCCATCGGAATTCCATACATCGCGCCCACCGCGATGCGGTCGGGATCGGTCGGGGCAATGGCGAGCGAAGGCTCGAAAGCTTCCGCGCCGCCCTCGGGACCTTCAAGCACCGTGGTCGATACGGCCGGCGGGGTCTGCGCCTGAATGATTGAGAACGGCGGCAATATCAGGGCTACAAAGCCGATGCGCCGCAATCGGCGCAGTTTCGCGGTAACAGACATGCTTCGCCCTCGGACTCATTTGCGGACGCGGACATCAGGTCCGCCGCCAGATCGGGCCCGGTCATGACCGAGCCAGCGACACTTTCGGGCATTTGCGCAGATTGCGCAAATGCACAAACGGCAGGAAGGCACTTGTGCTTCGGCACGGCTGTCAGCGAGGCCGGGCTATTCCGACGCGCCGCATGAACCCAAACCACCCCGCCGTCAGGAGCCCGACCCCCAGTGCCGCCGAAACGGCCAGCGGATCCGGCGCGGACAAATAGAACATGCGCGCGGCCGGGGGAACGTAGAGGACGATGCACAGAACGATCGCAGCGATCATCCCGATCACCCAGAAGATCGCCCTGCGTCGATCGAAGAACGCCGTTCCCGGCTCGGCGGAATCCGCAAACGCCAGCACCAGATTGGCCACGATCAGGGCGGCGAACGCCAAAGCTCGTGCTTCGGTGTCCGGCAAGTCCATGTACAAGGCCCAGAAGTACAGTCCGAATATTCCCGCCAGCACGACCGCGCCCTGCAGCAGGGCGAAAAGAATCTGCCGGCGTCCGAACAGGCTCTCGTGCGCCGCCCGCGGCGGTTTGTTCATGGCCCCTCTTTCGGCCGGCTCCGCCTCGAAGACCAGCGAACACACCGGATCCACCACCAGCTCCAGGAGCACCACATGCAGGGGGAACAGCAGCGGCGGCAGTCCCAGCAGAATGGGAAACAGCGCCAGACCTGCAATGGGCACGTGTACGGCGGTGACATAGGTCAGCGCCTTGCGCAGGTTGGCGAAAATTCTCCTTCCCAGACCGATGCCGCGCACAATGGAAGCAAAGCTGTCATCGAGCAGAACGATGTCCGCGGCTTCCCGCGCCACATCCGTGCCGCGCGCACCCATGGCGATGCCGATGTGCGCGGCCGTGAGTGCCGGCGCATCGTTGACGCCATCGCCCGTCATGGCAAGGATCTCTCCGTTTGCCTTGAACGCTTCCACCAATGCCAGCTTCTGCTCGGGCAGCACGCGCGCGAACACCCGAATCCGTTTGATCCGCCCGCACAGGGCGGGAAAGTCCAGCGCGGCAATTTCAGGTCCGGTCAGAATGCCGGCCGCGACGTCGATGCCGGCGCGGCGTGCGATGGCAAGCGCGGTGGCCGGATAGTCGCCGGTGATCATCGCCACGGCGACCCCCGCTTTACGCGCGAGGGACAATGCTTGCGGAACGTCGGGGCGCAATGGATCGAAGAAGCCCACCAGTCCTTCGAAAACAAACGTGCCTTCGGCGATATCCTCGGGGAGGTCCCCGGCGTGTTTGCGCGAGGCGACGCCAAGTACCCGCAGGCCTTCACGCCCCATCGCCGTGACTGCCGCGTGCATCTGTTCGCGGGTCTGTGCATCCATGCGGCACAGCCGGAAGATGGCCTCGGGCGCACCTTTGGCCGCGACGATGGAGTTGCCCTCCGAGGTTTCCCAGACCTGGAACACCGCGAGCAGATCAGGATGCAGAGGACGTGTCCGGAGCGGCGCGCCGTTCGGCGCTCCCGGGCCGCCGTTCCTCAGCTCCTGCGCCAGCTCTCGTACGGCCTGATCCATCGGATCGACCGGCCGCACCGCGGAAGCCAGCGCCGCCTTGCCGATCAGGCGCGCCACCTGGCGGCTCAGGTCGGCGGGCGACTTGATCTCATGCAGCTCACCATCGACCCACACCGCCGCCACGGTCATGCGGTTCTCAGTCAGTGTGCCGGTCTTGTCGACACAGAGCAGCGTCGCTGCGCCGAGCGTTTCAATGACTGCGGAGTGGCGGACCAGAACTTTATCTCGCGCCAGCCGCCAGGCGCCCAGTGCCATGAACACCGCGAGCACCATCGGAAATTCCTCGGGAAGCAGGGCGATCGCCAGGGTGATTCCTGCCAGCGCTCCTGCGAGCCAGTCATCGCGCAGCAGGCCGTAAGCCACCAGCACCAGCAAACAGAAACCAAGTGAGATCAGCCCGAGCTTCCCGATCAGCCGGGCCGTCGTTCGCTGCAACAGGGTTGGCTCGGACCGGATCGACGCCAGCGCGCTGCCGATGCGGCCAAGCCGGGTGGCCGCTCCGGTGCGGGCGGTCTCGATCACGCCGTGCCCGCGCACCGCCAGGGTTCCGGCAAATACAAACGGAGTGGCGCTGTTATCGTTATCTGCGCGGTTATCTGCACGGTCATCCGCGCGACGCCGCTCGCCGGGCTGCACATCGTCATTCCAGGACACTCCCGCCGCCGCGACGATCTTCGTCACTGGCACGGACTCGCCGGTGAGCGCCGATTCATCGACGGTCAGGACATCCCCGTCCACCAGTACTCCGTCCGCCGGCACGCGCTCACCCTCGGCCAGCAGCAGGATGTCGCCCGGCACCAGCTCGCGAGCTGCGATCCGGCGCTCCATTCCAGCGCGTATCACACGGGCAAACGGTTCGGCCAGCGCCCGCAAGGCGGCCAGCGCGTGCTCACTGCGCATTTCCTGGACAACGACCAGTCCGACCGAAACGATCGCGCCGCCGAGCAGAAACACTCCTTCGCCCAGATCGCCCACCAGCAGGTAGAGGCTCGCCGCCGCCAGCAAAAACAGGAACATGGGTTCACGCAGGGTACCGCCCAGGATTTGCACGAGACCTCTTGAAACCGGGGCCGCAAGGATATTGGGTCCGACGCGGGCCAGCCGCGCCTGCGCTTCGGCCTCATCCAGACCTTCGAGCCGGGCTGTGCGTTCCTGAGCGGCACCCTCCGTGGGAGCGGTGTACCCCGGCGTTCGTTTCATGCGTCAAGTATCGCGGCCGCAGATTGGCGCCGGGATGGGTATATCTACTTATTGAGCGCCGGCGCCACCCCGGTAATGTAGTGCGCCATACCGAGGATCTCATGCGTCAAGGTGGAGGGCGACAATGCGAACGCTGACATCGTTGAGCCGCCCAGCGACGCACTCCGCGCCGAACGCTTCGACGCTGGCCGTGGTTCTGGCGGGCGGCAACGGCACCCGGCTCGGCGACCTCACGCGCTGGGAATGCAAACCGGCGCTGCCCTTCGGCGGCAAGTTCCGCAACATCGACTTCTCGCTCTCCAACTGCATTCACTCGGGCATCCGCCGCATCGCCGTGCTGACGCAATACAAGTCGCAGACGCTGATCCACCATCTCGAGGAGGCGTGGAGCTTTCTGCCGCGCGCACTCGGTGAGTTCGTCGAAATCTGGCCGGCCCAGCAGCGCGTTCAACCCGACTGGTATACCGGCACTGCGAACGCCGTGTATCAGAACCTCGACATGATCCGGCGCCACGCGCCGCGGCTGATCCTGGTGCTGGCTGGCGATCACGTTTACAAGATGGATTACCGCCGGCTGCTTGCCGAGCATGTGCAATCCAATGCCGAGGTGACGGTCGGCTGTGTCCCCGTCCCGGCCGCAGAAGCCGGCAACTTTGGCGTGCTGACGCTCGGCGCGGGTGCGCGCATCGCGAGCTTTGTCGAGAAACCCTCGCCCGCCCGGCTCGGGTCCGTGGGCGATACGGTGCTCGCGTCGATGGGCGTATACGTGTTCAATGCCGATTATCTCTACGAGCGCCTGGCGCGCGATATGCTCGACAAAGCCTCGATGCACGATTTCGGCCGCGATCTCCTGCCCACCGCGGTCGCTGCCGCCGAGGCGGGGGCCTTCGTGTTCGAAGATCCGCAGACGCGGCTTCCCGGCTACTGGCGCGACGTCGGTACTCTGGATTCCTATTGGCAGGCGCACATGGAGCTGCTCGACCGGACCGTGGATTTCACCGTGTTCGATCCGGCCTGGCCGATTCTCACGCACCCGCGCCAATTACCCCCGGCTCACGTGCTGTCCGGAACGCATTCGGGCGCTGCGGCAAGCTCGCTGGCCGATTCGCTCGTCTCGGAAGGCTGTGTGATCGACAGCGCGGCCGTGAATCGTTCCGTGCTCGGGCCCGCCGTGAAAGTCGGCGCCGGCTCCTCGATCGATCAAGCGGTAATACTTCCCGATGCCCAGATCGGCGCTCGCTGCCGCTTGCGGCGGGCCATTGTCGAGAGCGGCTGCATCGTTCCGCCGGGCAGCGTGATTGGCGAGGACCCGGAATTGGACGCCGCGCGCTTTGCCATCAGTGCAGGCGGCATTGTCTTGGTCACCGCCGCATCACTTTCACGGGCGGGTGCGCCCGGTGGCGCGAAAACACCGGGCGATGCCCCGCTCACGCGACTCGCGGACATCGATGCCGAGCATGAAGGCGCCTTTATCGCCCTGATCAACGAGGAGCGAAGCGGCATTCATCGCCTTGATTGCCGAGCCGGGCCGGGAACGTGAGACTGACATGGCCTGTCTGGTGATCCATACACTGGACCTGCGTCGCGCATCTGCGGCGCTCCGCTGAACGGCAAGCTGCCGATATCCGGCAGCCGCGCCCCTGGACTCCGAAGCGGTCAGGTACTGGTGTTTGCGCTGAGTTCCGCGGACCTGCGCGCGGAGGGTGGCACACGCTCAGTCTCTGCGACACGGCGGACCGTGGCGACAAAGCTGTCCGGATTGAGGGAAATCGAGTCGATGCCCGCTTCCACCAGGAACGCTGCGAATTCCGGATAGTTGCTCGGCGCCTGGCCGCAGATGCCCACTTTGACGCCGCAGCGGTGCGCGCGAGTGATGACGTCGCGGATCATCCGCTTGACCGCTTCATCGCGCTCGTCGAACAGCCCCGCGAGCTCCTCGGAATCGCGATCCACGCCGAGGATCAACTGAGTCAGATCGTTGCTGCCGATCGAGAAGCCGTCGAAGCGCCGGGCGAATTCCTCGGCCAGAATCACGTTCGAGGGGATCTCGCACATGACGTACACCTGCAGTCCATCGCGGCCGCGCTCGAGCCCATGCTCCTCCATGACTGCGAGCACCCGGTCGGCCTCCTGCGGCGTACGGCAGAAGGGCACCATCACGATGACATTGGAAAATCCGATCTCCTCGCGTACCTTGCGCAGCGCCCGACACTCGAGCGCGAAGCCTTCGCGATAGCGCTCGCTGTAATACCGCGAAGCGCCCCGCAGGCCGAGCATCGGGTTCTCCTCTGCCGGCTCGAACTGCGCCCCGCCGATCAGGTGAGCGTACTCATTGGTCTTGAAATCGCTCAGGCGAACGATGACCGGATGCGGATATAAGGGCGCAGCGATCTTGGCGATTCCGCGCGCCAGGGCGTCGACGAAATACCCGGTCTTGTCGCGGTAGCCGCGCGTCAGTCTCTCGATCTCCCGCCGTGCCGCCTTGTCCTCCAGCCCGTCGAAGCGTACCAGCGCCATCGGATGGATCTTGATGAGGTTGTTGATGATGAACTCCATGCGGGCGAGGCCGATGCCCTTGGCCGGCAAACGCCACCAGCGAAAAGCCGCCACGGGGCTGGCGATGTTCACCATCATCGCGGTGCGCGTTTCGGGAATATCGGCCAGGTTCACTTCACTGGCCTCGAACTCGAGAATGCCTTCGAAGACCGATCCCTGCTCACCTTCCGCGCAGGACAGCGTCAGCGGTTGTTTGTCATGCAGGACTTCAGTCCCGCGCTGCGTCCCCACGATCGCCGGCAGGCCCAGCTCGCGGCTCACGATAGCGGCATGACTGGTGGCGCCGCCGTGATCGGTGATGAGACCGGCGGCCTTCTTCATGATCGGCACCCAGTCCGGATCGGTTGCCTCGGTCACGAGGATCGAGCCTTCCCGGAAGCGTTCGATATCGCTGGCACTGTGAATGACGCAGGCCGTGCCGGCGGCGATCGCCTCGCCGACCGCCGCGCCCGTCAGAAGACGCTTGCCCGATTGCTTCAATTTATAAGTCGTCAGTTGCGCGGTGCGCTTTGCGGATTGCACGGTCTCGGGGCGCGCCTGCAGCATGTACAGCTCGCCCGTCTCGCCGTCTTTGGCCCATTCCATATCCATCGGCCGGCCGTAGTGGCGCTCGATGAGCGCCGCCCAGCGGCCCAGTTGCAGGATCTCCTCATCGCTCAGTACAAACGACTCACGCTCGAGGCGAGTGGTCTCGACGTTCTTCGTTCGTCCGCTGCCGCCCTCGGCATAGACCATCTTCTTCGCCTTGCCGCCGAGCGTTTTCTCGACGATGGGTCGCAGCCGCGTGTCGGCCAGCAGCGGCTTGAAGACCAGGTATTTGTCCGGATCCACCGTCCCTTGCACCACGTTCTCGCCGAGGCCCCAGGCGGCGCTGATGATCGCCACACCGGAAAATCCGGTCTCCGTGTCGATGGAGAACATCACGCCGGCGCCCGCCTGGTCGGCGCGCACCATCTTCTGCACGCCGACCGAGAGGGCAACCTGCATATGATCGAATCCTTTGTTCTCCCGATAGGCGATGGCGCGATCGGTGAAAAGCGAGGCGTAGCAGCGCCGGCAGGCGCGCATCAGCTCGTACTCGCCGCGTACGTTCAGGAAAGTTTCCTGCTGCCCGGCGAAGCTTGCGTCCGGAAGATCCTCCGCGGTGGCGCTGCTGCGGACCGCGACGGCTACCGCTTCCGAGCGCCAGCGCCGTGACAATTCGCGATAGGCGTCGCGGATCTCCCACGCGATCGGTTCGGGAAACTCCGCCGTCAACAGGAGGCGGCGGATTGCCGCGCCCGTCTCGCTCAGCGAAGCCCGGCTCTCGTGAAAGGCGCCAAGGAGCGCAGATATCCGCGGCTCGAGTTCATTTGCGTCGATATAGGACCGGAAGGCTGCGGCAGTCGTTGCAAAACCGTCCGGCACTCGTACGCCTTGTTGCGCAAGCGTGCACACCATCTCGCCCAGCGATGCATTCTTGCCGCCGACCCGGCCGATATCCGCGACGCCGATGTTTTCGAACCAGGCAATGATGTCAGCCGCCGAATTCATCGTCAGTCGCGCGCCCACCAGGCGGCGAACTCCTGCAGGTCGATGCGGCCATCGCGGTCGGTGTCGATCTCGCGAAACCCGATGCTGAGGTCGGTCTGCGACATGCCGGCATTCAAATCCTCCAGCAGATTCTTGAACTCGGCAAAGTCGATCCGCCCGTCGCCATCGTCGTCGGCGGAGGCGAAATCCTCCTGCACTTCCTGGATAACCTCCGTTTGCTCAACTGATTTTAGCCGTGCAGCCATTGACCTCTCCAAACCGATGAACGATGGGAACAGCATCGCGTCTTCTTGCGGCGCCCGCACTACGTATATGTGCGAATGTACGGCCTTCCCCCGGCAATGCTGCACTCCAGGCCGGCCGTGCCGGGGACGGATGCAGCGGGTAGTCGGGGCATATCGGTATTGACCACGGCGACACATCCGGCATACGGTCCAACTCTGTTCCGCAAACCGTGGTATTCGAGCTCCGCGCCGGCTGCCTCGCCGAAAAGGGGTTTATCCATGCCGATTTCGAAAATTCTTGCCGCAACCGACTTCTCCGCTCCCGCGCAGCGCGCGGTGCATCGAGCCGCTCTTCTCGCCAGGCATCTGGGGGCGAGACTGCAACTCGTGCATGCCTTGCCCGATCAGGGTCTTCTCGACCGGCTGTTCAATCGCCAACAGGTGGAATACGGACAAATGGTCAGAGGCGCCGAGCACGCCATACGGAAATCCTGCGAAGAGGTCGGCCGTCGATATGGCCTCGATGCCACCTGGACGGTCGCCGTCGGCACGGCTCGGCGGGCGATCATCGATGCGGTAAACACCTTCGGCGCCGATCTGCTGGTCATCGGCGCGCGCGGCGAGAACGAATCGCCTTTTCGCGAGCCTTCCCTGGGAGGCACCGCGCTGAAACTGGCGGCACAGAGCCCCACGTCCTTGCTGCTGGTGCGCCATACCGTCCAGGACCATTATCGCAAGCTGGTGATCGCGGTGGCCGCGGGCGAAGCGGCGCACCGCGTGCTCGCCGGCGCCCAGCCGTTTGCAGACCAGGCGGAATGTCATCTGCTGCACACCTTCGAGGCGCCGTTCGCGGCGCGGCTGCGCACCTTCGAGATGTCCGCGGCCGCCATCGACGCCTACGCGCTCGAGCAGCACGCGGCCGAAGAGCAATCGCTGAAGCAGCTCGTGCAGCAGTCTGCTTTCAAGAATCGATTGCACCCGCGGGTGATCCGGGGTGAACCCGTCGCCAGTGTATTACGCGAGATCGAGGCGCTGCAGCCCGACCTGATCGCGATCGGAAAACATGACGAGCGCAATCGCAACGCCATTCCGGATCTCGGCAGCGTGGCGCTGCGCCTGGCATTCGCCGCTCCGTGCGATGTGCTGCAGATTCCTTAGCGCCAGATCGAATGCGCCGATGCGCACCGCCGCCACGGTGGCCGCGATCTCCGGAAACGAGGTCGTGAAACCGACGAGCAGCGTGCCGACAAAGGTCTGGCTCAGACCGCTCTCCACGGCAACCACTTCGGCAGACATCACCAGGAGCGGCGCGGTCACCAGCAATCCCACGGCGGCCAGTGCGAAACCGGCCAGGCCCCGGCGCAATAGCGAGCGACTGCTCTCGCCCAACGCCAGCTGCTCGGGCGGCGCCGTCGGCTGCGTGCAGGTGTACACCGTACGAATGCGCCGAGCATGAAGTCCCCCATCGGCCTCCCGGGTATGGCTGGAATCCGGAATCGACTGCCCTTTTGTCACGAAATTCCCTTGTCAGCCCAGTGTACTCGGCACGCGCCACAAATTGAGGGTTTCAGCGATGGACTCGGAGAAACGACCACTGCGCGCGCCGAGAGTTGAATGGCGGTCGCCGATCGGATTAAATCCGTCCCGGGTGTCATCGGCTGCCTGGGCGGCATCGGCTTCACGATGTCGATCTTCATCTGCGAGCTGGCTTTCTCCGCAGACGCGCTGCTCGCGACAGCGAAGCTCGCAGTCCTGATCGCCTCGGCCATCGTCGCAATCACTGGCTTGCTTGTCGGCTGGCGGATCCTACGAACGTCCGCCCCTTAGACCGTCGCGGCGACAACGACTCGCGCCCTTCAGACCGCAGCTCTTATCGACCCTGCCTGTCGCGTTGCTCATCGACGGGCGGACCCTGAATGATCTTCCGTCCTGTGAACATTGCGGAAATGATGCTGCCGCCTTCCTTCAGCTCAGTCACGATCACGGCGGCCACGTGGGCAACGATGACGATGGCCAACACGAAGAAGCTGTAAAGATGCGCTGTCGCGAACGGCTTGCGGAAAGCGCGCATATCCGCATACGCGGCCTTGTCGTACATCTGCGGCTCATAGGGAACCAACGATCCAGGGTCCACCCCCGGCGCCGCCACCCACTGCGCGATCCAGCGGCCAAGCGGCGGATAGAACAGATCGGTGCCCGCGAGTACGAGGCCGGTGATCGCCTGAATTGCGATGAGGATGAACAATACGGCTATGCCCAGGCGCCCTGCTGGATTGTGGCCCAGATAGTGTTCCGGGCGGCCCGCGATGAACGCCGAAACGTAGCTGCGCAATGCATGGACGTAACCTTTTCCGCCAGGGAGCACCGCGCGCCATCTGGCATAGCGGTTGCCCATGAACGCCCAAACGAGGCGCCAGAGCAGGTTGAACGCAAAGACATAGCCGATCCAGACGTGGACCGTCTTGAGCGTCACTTTCCCGGCGGTCGGCAGGCCCAGCGCGCCTTCCTTGAAAATCAGAAAACCTACGACGCCCAGGGCGATGACGCAGAGCGCGTTGATCCAATGAAACCAGCGCGTACCCGCGTCCCAGACCGCATAGGATTTCAGCTCAGGCATGCGTGCACCATGCCTCGCGACGCTTCTTACATGAATACGTAGTGATACGTACAAATGTGCACATACTCCAGGTCGTGCGCTTCGACACGACCCACCTGGCGGCTCGGTAGTTGTACTTATTGAGCCCAGCCGACGCCTTGCCTACGGTGCGATACGGTGGAATCCACCGATCGAACCGTCCCGCCGACCCTGCGCGCGCAAGCGCTGACCAAGATCTATCGCACCGGCGAAGTCGAGGTGCGCGCCCTGCAAGGCGTTGACCTGGAGCTGCGGCCCGGCGAGCTGGTCGTGCTGCTCGGCCCCTCCGGCAGCGGCAAGTCCACACTGCTGAACATCCTCGGCGGGCTCGACACCGCCAGCAGCGGCGAAGTGCGCTTCGCCGACCATGAGCTTACGAGGCTCGACGATGCGGGACTGACGCGCTATCGGCGCGAGCATGTGGGCTTCGTGTTCCAGTTTTATAACCTCATTCCCGGATTGACGGCGCTCGAAAACGTGGAGCTCGTGACCGAGATCGCCGCGCGGCCGATGGAGCCGCGCCGCGCTCTCGAGATGGTGGGATTGGGGAAGCGCGTGCATCACTTTCCCGCGCAGCTCTCCGGCGGCGAGCAGCAGCGCGTGGCCATCGCGCGCGCGATCGCCAAGCAGCCCGATATTCTGCTGTGCGACGAGCCGACCGGGGCGCTGGACAGCCACACCGGCATCCTGGTGCTCGAGGCCATCGAGCGCATTCATGGCGAGCTTGGCACCACCACCGTACTCATCACGCACAACGCGGTGATCGCCGACATGGCCGACCGCGTGCTGGTGCTTGGCGACGGGCGCATCCAGCAGGAGAAGCGCAACGCCGCGCGCCGCCCGGCGAAGGAGCTGACCTGGTGAGGCTGCACCCGCTGAACCGCAAGCTCGTGCGCGATCTTTGGCGGCTGCGCGGCCAGGTCCTGGCCATCGCGCTGGTGATGGCGTCCGGTGTCGGCGTGCTGGTGATGTCGCTGACCGAAATCGAGGCGCTGCAGGAGACCACCCGCGCCTACTACGAGCGCTATCGGCTCGCGCATGTGTTCGCACACGTCGAGCGCGCACCGGGCCATATGCTCGATCGCATCCGCCGCATCCCGGGCGTGCAGGCCGCCGAGGGACGCGTGGTGTACGTCAGCGTGCTGGACATCGAGGGGTTTCAAGAACCGGTGAATGGCCTGCTGGTCTCCACGCCGGCCGGCGGCGAGCCGCTGCTGAACCGGCTGGCGCTCCTGCAGGGACGTTATCCGCGGGCGGTGACCGCCGATGAGGTCGTGCTGTCGGATCCTTTCGCCAGGGCTCACAAACTCGCGCCCGGCGCGCGCCTGCACGCGCTGATGAACGGACGCTGGCGGGAACTAACCGTGGTAGGTATCGCGCTCTCGCCCGAGTACGTTTACGCCATCGGGCCAGGAGCGCTCATGGCGGATGACAAACGTTTTGGCGTGCTGTGGATGAACGAACGGACCCTGCAGGCCGCCTACGATCTCAAAGGAGCGTTCAACGACGTCACGCTGGAGGTGCTGCGCGGCGCCGATGTGCAAACGGTGATCGACCGGCTCGATGACCTGCTGGCGCGCTACGGCGGCAGCGGTGCATACGCGCGCGCCGACCAGATCTCCAACTGGTTCCTGATGAACGAGATCACCCAGCTGGAGACGCTATCGGGCATCCTGCCGTCGATCTTCATCGCGGTCGCCGCTTTCCTCACGAACATGGTGCTCGCCCGGCTGATCGCCATCGAACGCAGCGAGATCGGCCTGCTCAAGGCGTTCGGCTACGGCAGACGGTCCATCGCCTGGCACTACGTCAAGCTCGTGCTCATCATCGGCGCGATCGGCATCGGGCTCGGATGGTTCGCGGGCTTCTGGCTCGGGCTGTACAACACCCAGACGTACGCCAAGTTCTATCACTTCCCCTTCCTGCTGTATCGGCCCGGCCCGGCGCCGTTCCTGATCGCCGCTGCGGTGAGTCTGGCGGCTGCGGTTCTCGGTGCGCTCACCGCGGTGCTGCGCGCGGCACGGCTCGCGCCCGCCGAATCGATGCAGCCGCCGGCGCCGCCCTTGTTCAAACAGACGAGACTCAGCAGGCTGGCACTGGTCCGCCGCCTCGACCAGCCGACGCGGATCATTCTGCGGCAGTTGATACGCTGGCCGGGGCGATCTTTCCTGACGAGCGCCGGCATCGGCATGGCGGTGGCCGTGCTGATCGTTTCGCTGCAGTGGATCGACGCCATCAACCGGATGGTCGATGTGTATTTCCTGCAAGCACAGGCTCAGGACCTGACGGTGAGTTTTGTCCAGCGCCGCTCGCTCGGCGCGGCGCGCGAGCTGGAAAGACTTCCCGGCGTAATGACCGCCGAGCCCATGCGCGCAGTCAATGCCATCTTCCGCTTTGGCGCACGCGAGCAGCGCGAGGCGCTCAGAGGCGTACCTGCGCATCAGGAGCTGCAGAAAGTCTATGACGCGCAGGGGCGCGCCCTCGATCTGCCGCCCGGCGGATTGGTGATATCTACGATGCTTGCGGAGCTGCTCGGCGCACGGCGCGGGGACACGGTTACCGTTGAGGTGCTCGATGAGCGCCGGCCGGTGCTGCGGATCCCGATCGTAGCGCTGTTCGAGACCTACATCGGTTCGCCGGCCTACATGGAGATCGGGGCTCTCGACCGGCTGCTGCGCGAAGCGCCCTCCGCCAACGCGGTTCACCTGCGGATCGACGCCGCGCAACAGGCGGCGCTGCTCAAGCACTTCAAGACGATCCCGCAAGCCGCCACGATCGCGCTCAAACAAGCGGCGATCGATACCTTTCACGAGACGATGGCGCAGACCATCATGATCTTCGTTTCCTTCTTCGTCGTGTTCTCCTGCGCCCTGGCCTTCGGCGTGACCTACAACGGCGCGCGCATCGCGCTGTCGGAGCGCGGCCGGGAGCTGGCGACATTGCGTGTGCTGGGATTCACGCGACTGGAAATCTCTTACATCCTGATGGGAGAGACGGGGCTGCTGACCGCGGCCGCCCTGCCCCTCGGCTGCGCTTTCGGCTACGGACTCGCCGCCCTGATCGTGCGCGCCTTCAAGACCGAGCTGTACCGGGTACCGCTGGTCATCGAGCCCGCCACCTTCGCCTGGGCCATGATGATCGTCATCGCCGCCGCAGCCGGCTCCGTTCTGCTGGTGCGCAGCCGGCTCGACCGGCTGGATCTCGTTGCGGTGCTCAAGACGAGGGAATGAGGCCATGCTGTCCGCCGCCACCCGCCGCTGGTTGTTCTGGTCGCCCCTGGTGCTCGCGCTGGCACTGGTGCTCGCCTGGCTGTTCCGGCCAAAGCCGGTGGCGGTGGACTTCGCCGCCATCGCCAGAGGGCCGCTGGCCGTGACGGTCAGCGACGAGGGCGAGACGCGCGTGAAGAACGTGTTCGTGGTCTCCGCTCCGATCACCGGTCTCATGCGCCGCATCGACCTGAAAGTCGGGGACGAGGTGCTGGCGCGCAAAACCGCCATTGCCCGCATCGAGCCGAGCGATCCCGCATTTCTCGACCCGCGCAGCCAGGCCGAGGCGCGCGCGGCGGTGCGGGCCGCCGAAGCCGCGCAAATGCTGGCTTCCGCCGGCGTTGAGCGGGCGCGGGCTGAAGTGGATTTCGCCGTGAACGATCTGCGGCGCGTGCGCGGCCTTCTCACGCGCGAAAGCATCTCGCTGGCCGAGCTCGATGCGGCCGAACGCCGCGCGCGCACCGCGCACGCCGGTCTGCAGGAGGCACAGGCCGGCCTCAAGGTGCGCGATTCGGAGCTGGAGCAGGCGCGCGCCCGTTTGTTGGACCCGGAAAGCGTGCGCCGGTCCGGCGGAGCCGTCGCCGTCTACTCTCCGGTGAGCGGACGGGTGCTGCAGGTCCTCAAAGAAAGCGAAGGGGTCGTGAGCTCAGGCGCGCCGCTCATCGAAGTGGGCGATCCGCGCGACCTGGAAATCGTGGTGGACCTGCTGTCCACCGAGGCCGTGCGCGTCGCCGCAGGCCAGCGCGCCGTCATCGAGTTCTGGGGCGGCCCGCGACCGCTGGCCGGCAGAGTGCGCCGGGTCGAGCCGTTCGGTTTCACCAAGATATCCGCGCTGGGCGTCGAGGAGCAGCGCGTGAACGTCATCATCGACCTGATCAGTCCTCCCGAAGAATGGCGCACGCTCGGTCACGGCTATCGGGTCGAACCGCGCATCGTGTTGTGGGAATCCGCCGACGTCCTGAAAGTGCCGCTCGCGGCGCTGTTCCGTGACGGCGAGCAGTGGGCGGCGTTCGTTCACGACAAAGGTCGAGCGCAGCTGCGTCACGTAACGCTGGGCGCGGAGAACAGCATCGAGGCTCAGGTCTTAGACGGACTGCGGGCCGGCGAGCAGGTCGTGCTCCATCCAAGCGAACGGGTCGGCGCCAACGCGCGAATCGCTCAGCGCTGAAGCCGGTGCCCGCGGCAGCCGGGCGGAACGATCATGTGTACTGGCAACGTGCTTGCGATTCAGGGCCGTGTACGTCGTTCGATGTGCTGCTCCTTGCGGATGGAGCCGGCGATACTGTCCAACTGCGACGCCACGTGCCCAAGAACATCGTCGATGGACAGCACGCCGACCAAGCCTCCGTTCGCTGCCACCACCGGGGCGCGCCGTACACCGCGTTTGCGCAGGCGCGCGAGGGCTGCGTCCACCGATAAATCCTGGTCCAGCACCAGCGGCTCGCGGCTCATGACGTCGGCAACGGTAAGGGTGCGTGGGTTGACCTCCTGTACGACGACCGACACGACGATGTCCCGATCGGTGATGACCCCGACAGGCGTCGAGCCTCCGTGGCGCGACGGCTCCACCACCACCAGATATCCCACGTGCTTCTCGCGCATCAGGCGCGCGGCTGCAGATAAATCCTCTTGAGGACCGACGGTCACGACCGCGTATTTGCAAAGAGATTGGATGCTCATGGACTGACTCCCGGTGCTGCAGCAGACAATCTCCATTGGGCTGGATAAGGGCCCGGCGAACAATCAGGGGATGTACCTATTGATGCCTTGGACGTACCCGACATAGGTTCCACGCTATCGCCAAGGCCGCGCCCTCGAATGCTGCGGCCGGCATAGCGTCACTTCAGTCTCGAGGTATCCCATGGCAACGCAATATCTCAAAAGCGGCGGGCTGTTACTGACTTCGCTGCTGACAGGTTGCGCATCGAGCCCCTATCCCCTCGATCAATACGATGAGATTCAGTCGACCACGGTTCTCGAGGCTCCAGCGCCCGATCCCGCCGCTGCGGCGAGACTCGACAGGACGCAAGTAGCGCGGGGCCGCTATCTGGTGGGGATGATCGGCTGCGGAGCCTGCCACACGGATGGCGCAATCGTCGGGACACCCAATCCCGCCCGGCTCCTGGCCGGCTCGCGCACGGGAATCGCCTATACCAATCCTATGAAGGACAAACATCCGGGAGTGGTCTACCCGCCGAACCTGACGCCCGATCCCGCCACCGGGCTTGGCAAGTGGAGCGATGCGCAGATCGCGGCGGCGATCCGCCACGGCGCGAAGGATGGCGAGTACGGCCGGCTCATCGTGATGTCCTGGCCGCTTTACCAGCGCATGTCCAATGAAGACGTCGATGCCATCGTGGCGTACCTGCGCAGCATTCCGCCCGTGCAGCACCGCGTGCCCGACAGCGTGCCTCCCGGGAGAAAGGCCCCGGCGCCGTTCGTTCATTTTGGCGTTTACCGTTCCAAGGGCTAGAAGCCACGCCCGATCTGCCGGAGACCCTCATGGCGCACAAACAAGTGCTGTTTCACTCCGCCGCCCGCGAGAAAGTCCTGCGCGGGGCCGGTCAGCTCGCCGCGGCGGTGCGCATCACGCTCGGACCGAAATCCAAGTCCGTCCTGATCCAGAAAGCCTGGGGCGTGCCGGTGGTCTGCAACGACGGCGTCACCATCGCCAAGGAGATGGACCTGGAAGACCCGGAGGAAAATCTGGGCGCGCGCATGCTGCGCCAGGCGGCCGAGAAGACCGGCGATACGGTCGGCGACGGCACCAGCACCTCGACGGTCCTCGCGCACGCCCTGTTCGCGGACGGAGTGCGCAACGTGGTGGCGGGCGCCGGCGCCGTCGACATCAAGCGCGGCATGGATCGGGCGTTCAGGAGCGCGGTCGCCGCGCTCAAGCAGATGTCGCGCCCGGTGAAGACCCGCAAGGAGAAAGCGCAGGTCGCCACGATCTCCGCGCACAACGACCCGGCGATCGGCGAGCTGGTAGCGGAGGCGATGGAAAAAGTCGGCGGCGAGGGCGTCATCACGGTCGAGGAATCGAAGACCACCGAGACCGCGCTCGAAGTGGTCGAGGGCATGCAGTTCGATCGCGGCTATCTCTCGCCCTACTTCGTCACGGATCTGAAGGACATGGAAGCGGTGCTGGAAGAGGCCTACATCCTGGTGACCGACCGCAAGATCAACATCGTGAAGGACCTGATCCCGCTGCTCGAACAAGTGGCGAAGAGCGCGCGGCCGATCCTGTTCATCGCGGAAGAGATCGAAGGCGAAGCGCTGGCGACTTTGATCGTCAACCAGATTCGCGGCGTGCTGAAGAACGCCGCCGTGAAGGCGCCGGGTTTCGGCGACCGCCGCAAGGCAATGCTGCAGGACATCGCGACGCTCACCGGTGCACAGGTGATCGCCGAGGAACTGGGGTTGAAGCTGGAGGATGCGCGCATCGGACAGCTGGGGCGCGCCCGGCGCGTCGTCATCGACAAAGACAGCACGACCATTATCGGGGGCGCGGGCGAGCACAAGGCGATCGAGGCCCGCATGCAGCAGATCCGCCGCGAGCTGGAAAAGGCCACCAGCGACTACGACCGGGAAAAGCTGCAGGAGCGCCTGGCGAAGCTCGCCGGCGGCGTTGCCGTCATCCGGGTCGGCGCGCCATCGGAATCGGAGATGAAGTCCAACAAGGACGCGCTCGATGACGCCATCGCCTCCACCAAAGCGGCGGTCGAGGAAGGCATCGTCCCCGGCGGCGGACTGGCGCTCCTGCGCTGCACCGACGCTGTGGCGCAGGAGGAAGCGAAATGTGAGGGCGATGAGCGTACCGGCGTGCAGATCTTCCGCCGCGCGCTGGAAACACCGGCACGTCAGATCGCGGAGAACTCCGCGGTCGACGGCGGCGTGGTCGTGCATCGAATGCTGAGCGCCAAGGACAATGTCGGTTTCGACGCCGCGCGCAAGGAATATGTGGATCTGTTTGAAGCCGGCATCATCGACCCGACCAAGGTTGTGCGCGTGGCGTTGGAAAATGCCGTCTCGGTTGCGGGCGTATTGCTGCTGACGGAGGCGACCATGACCGAGAAACCCGAGAAACAAAAAGAGCACATGGCCCCGGAGTCCGCCGAGCTGTAAGCGCGGCGCACGCGCAGCGTCGGAGCCAAAAGCATTCGAATCCTGTCGCCGCTAGGCCGCGCGCCGCCCGAGCGCCTCGACTTTGCCCAGCCACTGTTCCCGCTCGCCCTTGCTCATCCCTTCGACCATTCCGACCAGACTCGCGCGCACGGGATGGATGCCGCAAAAGGCCAGGATATTGCGCTCCAGATTCTTCAGGCTGTGCGCCCTGAAGTACCAGCGATAAAACAGCGCCGGCATGCCCATGGTCACGATGATGCGCGCGGACTTGCCCTTCAGCAGCTTGCGCGGCAGCCCACGACCTTTGGCGGCCTGGAACGCGAAGCCGGGACGCAGAAGCTGCTCGAAGAATGATTTCAGCATCCCCGGCATCGCGCCCAGCCACAGCGGATACAGAATGACCAGATGATCGGCCCACGCGATGCTCTTCTGGCATTCGCGAATCACAGCCGGCGGCTCTCCTGCCTGGAAATCCGCATTGCTGCGCAACGCGGGGAAATCCAGCGAACCGACCGTGATGCGGATGACTTCGTGACCCGCGGCTCGGGCGCCCTTCTCATAGGCTCCGGCCAGCGCGTGAATGAAACGTCCGCCCTCCGCGTCCGGGTGGCCATCGATGATGACGATGCGGCGAACCATGGTTCGGTCTCCTTTATTCTCCATGTCCAGGGGGCTTTAGCGGGCCGATGCCGAGCGCGCGCAGCACGTACTTTTCATACACCGGCGTCACGGAGCCGGTGCGCACCTTGCGCAGAAAATACTTCTCGAACGCCACCTTGGCCAGATGCACCCACTTGCCCTCCCGCGCCCAGGTGACGTTGCGCGGCGGGATCTGCGGCAGGGCGACGAAGGCCGCGCCGCGGTTGCCGAAGTCGGCCAGGCAGATCGCGTTCCAGGTGGCCTCGACGGTCGCGATCCGGCCCGCCAGCTCGGCGCGGATGTTCTCGGCGATCGCGCTCACCATGGACTCGATCATGTACCCGGTCTTGGGTGCGCCCGTGGGCACGGGCGTGGGCTCGACGGGCGGGATGGCGATGCACACGCCGGCCGAAAAAATGTTGCGGTACTTCTTGCTGCGCTGCTGCGCGTCGACGAGGACGAAGCCGCGCGGGTTGCACAGCTCCGGCACCTGCGCGACGGCATCGACGCCCTTGAATGCCGGAATGATCATGGCGTATTCGTACGGCAGGCTGTGCTCATGTCTGGCGCCGCCGCTGTCGTCCACTTCCGTCAGCCGCACATGCTCGGCGGTGACGGCGGTGATCCGCGCATTGGCGATCCATTTGATCTCGTGCTTGCGGAACTCCGATTCCATGAGGCTCTTGCTGTCCGAGACGCCGCCCAGGCCGAGATGCCCCAGGTAAGGCTCGCTGGTGACGAAGGTGATCGGCACTTTGTCGCGCAGGCGGCGTTTGCGCAGGTCCGTGTCCAGAATCATTGCGAACTCGTAGGCCGGGCCGAAACAGCTGGCTCCGGGCGCGGCCCCGACGACGACCGGGCCGGGCGCTTTGAGGAATTCCTGATAGTTCTCCCAGGCGCGCGCCGCATGTTCCTGCGTGCAGACCGACTCGGTGAAGGCCGCGGGCCCGAGCCCCGGAATCTCCTCGAACGCGAGCTTCGGCCCGGTCGCGATCACCAGGTAGCCGTACTTCATCGTCTGTCCGCCGGCGAGGGTAATCTGCGCGGCGTGCGCGTCGATGTTCGTCACCGTGTCGGCGATCCATTGGATGCCCTTGCTTTCCATCGGGCCGTGCAGCGCCACGCGCGTGTCCCCGGGCGCGCGCCAGCCGGTGGCGATCCAGGGATTGGACGGGGTGAACTCGAAATACGGCGATGCGCCGATGAGCGTAATCCGGTGTTCCTTGCCCAGGAGCTTGCGCAGGGTATACGCGCACGGCACTCCGCCCAGGCCCGCTCCGACGATTACGACATGCGCCATGATCTCTCCTATGCGCTCGGGGTCTCGCCCTTGGAGCGCCTGCTGTAAGCCAGATACAGGACAGGAATAACCAACAGCGTGAGCGCTGTCGATACGAAGATTCCGAAGAGCAGCGCCACGGCCAGGCCGTTGAAAATCGGATCGTCGAGGATGAAGAAGGCGCCCGCCATGGCCGCCGCCGCGGTCAACGCGATCGGACGGGCGCGGATGGCCGCGGCGCGCACGACCGCCTCCTCCAGCGGGCGGCCGGCGGCGCGCTCGGCGTCGATGAAATCCACCAGCAGGATGGAGTTGCGCACGATGATGCCGGCGAGCGCGATCATGCCGATCATCGAGGTGGCGGTGAATTGCGCGCCGAGCAGGGCATGGCCCGGCATCACGCCGATGATCGTGAGCGGAATGGGGGCCATGATGATCAGCGGCACGGCGTAGGACTTGAACTGCGCCACGACCAGCAGGTAGATCAGGATCAGTCCCACCGAATACGCCAGGCCCATGTCGCGGAAGGTCTCGTAGGTGATGCGCCACTCCCCGTCCCACTTGACTGCAAAAGCGTTGGGATCGTCGGGCGGAGCGATGAAATGCTGCTCGACCTCGATGCGCTTGACCAGGCGGAACATGCCATACAGGGGGCTGTCGAGATCGCCCGCCAGATCGCCCGTGACGAACGCCACCGGCAGCAGATCTTTGTGGAGGATCGCTCCATCCCACGGCCGGCGTTCGACGGTGGCGATCTCGGACAAAGGAACGGTCGCGCCGGCGCGGCCGCGCACTTCCAGCTCGAGCGCGGGCTCGAGGGTCGATTTGTCGCCGGCGCCCAGCTTGACGCGCACTGGAATCGGATAGCGCTCGCGTCCCGAATGCACGTAAGTCGCGTCGAACCCGTCGATGGCGATAGCGGCGGTCCGGACCGCCTGGTCCTGGTCCACGCCCAGCAGCGAGGCCTTTTGTCGATCGACGGACGCCACCAGCCGGGTGGCCGGCGCCTCGACGCTATCGTCGATGTCGACGACATCTGCAGTCGTCTCGAATAACCCGCGAAGCTCGCGCGCGAGCTTGCGTTGCGCTTCGTACGACGGCCCGTAGACCTCCGCGACGAGAGGCGCCTGTACCGGCGGCCCGGGCGGCACCTCCACGATCTGCACGGCCGCGCCATGACGCTTGCCGATCGCCGCCAGCGCCGGACGGAGCGCGCGCGCAATCTCGTGGCTGGTGCGCCCGCGATGATGCTTGTCGACCAGGTTGACCTGCACGTCGCCGAGCTCCGGCGCGTCGCGCAAGTAATACTGGCGCACCAGCCCGTTGAAATTGATCGGCGCCGCCGTACCCGCATAGACCTGATAATCCGTCACTTCGGGAACCGGGGCGATGGCGTGCGTCAGCTCATCGAGAACCTGCGCGGTTTCTTCCAGGGTCGTGCCCTCCGGCATATCGAGCACCACCTGAAACTCGGATTTGTTGTCGAACGGCAGCATCTTGAGCACGACCCACTGCACGGCCACCAGCGCGACGGCGAGTACGATGGCGGCGGCTATGGCGGCATACAAACGATGCCGGTTGCGCCGGCCGCGAGTGCGGTCGATGAACGGCTCCAGGACGCGCGCGAACAAGCGATGCAGCCCGGAATCGCCGGACTGCGTCAGGTGTGCATGCTGCCGCGCGCGCGCACCCAGCAACCGGCGGCACAGCCAGGGCGTGAATACCAGCGCCACGGCCAGCGAGATGAGCATGCCCATGCTGGCGTTGATGGGAATCGGGCTCATGTACGGTCCCATCAGCCCGCTCACGAACGCCATTGGCAGCAGCGCCGCGATCACCGTGAAAGTCGCCAGGATGGTCGGTCCGCCGACCTCGTCCACCGCGCGCGGAATGACCGCCAGCGCATCGCCGCCGCGCTGCAGGTGCCGCTCGATGTTCTCGACAATGACGATCGCATCGTCCACCAGGATGCCGATGGCGAAGATGAGCGCGAACAATGAAACGCGGTTGATCGTGAAGCCCCAGGCCCAGGAGGCGAACAGAGTCGCCGCCAGCGTCACGATGACGGCGGCGCCGACCACGACCGCCTCGCGGCGCCCGACCGCCAGCAGCACCAGCACCACGACCGCGAGGGTGGCAAACATCAGTTTCTGGATCAGCTTCTGTGCTTTGTCGTTGGCGGTGACGCCGTAGTTGCGCGTGACGGTGGCTTGCACGCCGGCGGGAATGAACGTGCCTTGGAGCATTGCGACGCGTTCGATGACGTGCCGTGCGACGTCGCTCGCGTTCGTGCCCGGCTTCTTCGACACGGCGATCGTGACGGCCGGCGCGTGCGCCACGCCCTCCTTGCCAAACCATACCAGTTGCTCGGCATCGTCCGGTCCCGCGCTCACTTGCGCGACATCCTCCAGATAGACCGCACGGCCGTCGTGCACGGCGACGACCAGCGCAGCCACCTCATCGCGATCCGCGAGGTACTGCCCGGCTTGTACCGGCGTTACACGACTGTCCACGGCCCCGCCCGCCGCGGCGCCCGACGCCGGACCGACCAGCTCGCCGGCCTGGCGAACCAGATTGGCGGCCTCCAACGAGCGCGCCAGCTCCGCGGCCGTGACGTCGAATCCTGCCAGCCGCTGCGGATCGAGCTCCACCCGCACGACATTGCCCGGCGCGCCGACCGTGTAGACGTTGCGGGTCCCCGGCACGCGCTTGATCTCCGCTTCGATGGCGTGGGCCACCTGTCCCAGCTCGAAGGCGCTGCGCTCGCGGTCCTGCGTCCAGAGCGCGAGGGTCAGGATGGGCACGTCGTCGATGCCTTTCGGCTTGATCAGGGGGTCGAGAATGCCGGCGTTGGACGGCCGCCAGTCTTTGTTCGAATACACGGCGTTGTACAGCCGCACGATGGCTTCGGACCGCGCCTCGCCGACCTCGAACTGCACCGTGAGCACCGCCAGTCCCGGACGCGACACCGAATAGATGTGCTCCACGCCGGAGATTTCGCCGAGCACCTGCTCCATGGGCGTGCTGACCAGGTTCTCCACCTCCGTCGCGCTCGCGCCCGGGAACGGGATGAAAATGTTCGCGAAAGTGACGTCGATCTGCGGCTCTTCCTCGCGGGGCGTGATCAGCACGGCAAACACGCCGGCCAACAGCGCCGTGAGCGCCAGGAGCGGCGTCAACTCGCTCGTGAGGAAGCGCCGCGCGATTCGGCCGCTGATCCCCAGCGGCGCGTTCATGAAGCGGGCTTGCCGGCGAGATAGCGCATCGCCAGCACCGGATCCAGCGCGACTTTCTCTCCCGCCTTGAGCCCCGCCAGCACCTCGATGCGCTCGTCCGCGCCATGGCCGAAACGATGGCCGGTGCGAAGCTGCCGCAGCGACGTTCGGCCTTCGTTGTCGAGGACGTACACCGCTCTCAACTCACCTCGCTCCACCAGGATGCTCGTCGGCACCAACAGTCGCTCAGCCGCACCGATCTCGAAACCGACTTTGACGAACATGCCCGGATACAGCGCCGCGGCGTTTTCCGGCAGGCTCACGCGCACCCGGAAAGTATTGGCCGGCGCCGTGGCGACCGGAAAGACGGTGAGGCCCGTCGCCTCGATGCGCCGCTCGCCGCCCGCTTTGTCCGCGACGAACACGGCCGCCTTGCGCCGCTCACGCACCGCTTCCACTATGGTTTGTGGAATGTCGACGGCGACCCGCAGGTACTGCAACGAGAGACCGCTCATCAGCGGCGCGCCGGGGGAAACCGATTCGCCGATCTCGACGTGACGTTTGGTCACCACACCCGCATAAGGAGCGCGGATTTCCGTATAGCTGACACCCTCCAGAGCCGCGGCAACCGCGGCTTGCGCGGATGCGAGCCGTGCGACCGCGCTGTCGCGATTCGCTTCGGCCTGGTCGAGCGTGGCCTTGGGGATCAGGCGCTTTTCGTAGATCCCGGCGACGCGTTTGTACTGGGCCTGCGCCTCCGCTTCGCGCGCCGCCGCTTCACGCAGAGCTGCCTGCGCCTGCTCGAGCCCGGCGCGCTGCTCGGTGCTGCGCAAACGAATGATGACCGCGCCCGCCGGCACGAAATCGTTGACGTCATAGAGGATCTCGGCCACCCGCCCGGAAGTCTGCGCGGAGACGGTGGCCTGGTTGACCGCTTCGACTACGCCATCCAGCCGCCGCTCCAGGCCGACGGTTTCCGCAGCCACCGTCATGACCGGCAGTTCGGGCGGCGCCGCTACCGTCGAGGGCGATGCCTGCCGCTCTCCGCAGCCCGCGGCCAGAACGGCACATCCCAGCAGCCCCGCAATCGGCCTCACGTTCGATCCGGGCTAAAAAGCGGCCCCGGGCCGGACTCCGAGCTTCTTCAAAACGATCGCCAGCGGGCAGAATCCGGTGAACGCCGACTGCAGCATGTTGGCGCCGACGAACGCCCCCAGCCACAGCCAGCCCATGTGCACGGCATAACCGAGCGCGAGACTCACCAGAACCATCGTCCCCGCAAACGCCAGAACCCAACGGTCGACGGTCATGACGGCCACTCCTCTTCTTATTTGCACCTGAATATAAGCGTACGCACGCTCCGGCGCGAGCGCTCTACGTAGTTATCCGGATGACGACTCCCCCCAATACCCGGATAGCTTGACGGCACGGGGCTCGGCGGTTGTTTCAAAACCACGCGCTACGGCCATCCCTGTCAATAGAGAATCAACGTCTCCACTCCCGTGCGTCGGCACCGACCAGGCACCAAGATTTCGGTGAACAAAGCCAAGAACGTGCGGTCCATGCCGACGGTGGCGGCTAGCCAGTGTCGCACGGGCGCGGTGACAAACCTTCAATTCAAGCGTTTCGATCGGAAAAGTCGCGGCGGCTGTGACGATCGTGCGCCGCGGCAGATCAGCGCGACAAGGATGGCGCCCTCTCCGGTGTTGGACGCAGGTCCACAACACCCTCTTTGCGATCCACGCCCACCGAGAAGTTCCGATCGACGCGGTTGACGGAGTCCCGCCGCTCAGTCCAGGTCGTATCATTCATTGTTACTGCTCCGTTGTATTCGTCACGACCTCCTGCGTCCAGAAAGAGCGCCAGTGAGCTGGCTTCGGCGAAGTAGGTACTGCCACCATCATAGTTGTGATATCTGTCGTTGGACGGAGCCCTCCCCGGAGGGTTATCTCTTTCGTAGTTGTAGCGGTCATCGCCGGCTAGATCGAGGAACATTGCGACGCTTCGGTTAGCAGAGAATCCTAAGCCCTTCCCAGGCGCTTCGTAGACATCGTTGCCATCCGCGTCGACCAACAGTGCCACCGTGAAATCATGGCCCATCGCGAGACCCGTTCCCTCGATTCGATGTTGATCGTTACCTCTTTCGTCGACCAGCGCTCCCACAGCAAAGTGGGCGCCTGACCCTTGAGACCACCGTACGCCGCGATAGATATCATTGCCGCTGGCGTCATACAGGATCCCGGTGCCGAACCAAATTCCCGTGCCCATTGACCAGTCCCCTGCGGTGTACTGATCGTCTCCTTCGATGTCGATTAGCTGTCCGAGTCCGCCGGCCCAGGAGTGCCCGTCGGCGCCATCGCCGCGTCTCCCCACACCCACGCCTTGTGCATTGGACACGGCCACCTTTAAGTTCGAATGGAGTGAAGGCCGGCCGGTGACGGCGGGATCGCGCACCGCCGTGTACGAATCGTTACCCGAGCGATCCGCCAGTGTGCCCACCCCACCGGAGCCGCCGTAGCCTTGGCCATCCGCTTCAACGAGGTAGGTGTCGTCACCTGCGGCTTCGAGCAAAACGCCGACGCCGAATATTCCCGCGCCCTGGGATGAATAACGGGATTTGTAGCTGTCGCGGCCCCCAAGGTCCGCGAGGACACCAAGCCCGAACTGGCCAAATCCTTGCGCGCACTGAACCGCCTGGTATTGATCATCGCCCGCGACATCGACAAGGACGCCGACTCCTGCCATTCCGGCGCCTTGGGTAGGATGGTCACTGCGCTCGTAAATATCATTTCCACCCAGATCCAGCACTGTCGATACCGCAAGACCCGGCGAAGATGCGGCAACGGCCCCCGTGTACCGGTCGTTGCCGCCCAGATCGACGATCACGAATGCGTCGTCGCCGGGCGTTACATCGTTTCCACCCCCATGCAAACGAATCCAGCCGAGCGGAGTTTCCCAATCGAGCGCAAATGCGACCACCGGCCCCAAGTCCGCTAGCCCATGCCGTGCTTCATCGACGGCTTCCACGGCCTTTAATCCTCCCGACCAAAGGCTCGCCTCATCTAGCGTTCTGGCAACGTCGTCAACCTCCGGCGCATAGTCGAGCGCATCCCCGATCTCCACGCCGAGATCCGGGCGTTTCTGCATTTTCAGCCGCGCTTGCGCCGGCACATTGCGAAACGCCAGCTCAATCCATCGATGCGCATCAATCAGATTGAGTATGAGTTGCGCCAACGGCGCCTGCGCCGCCTCCGGAATAACTTTGATCCGCGCTTCCAGTTCTTTTCGATACCGAGGATAGTCCGATTCGCGGCCGAACGAGACCAACCTCGTCGGCCGTCCCGCGGCCGCGTGCGCAGCAAGAATGGCGTCGACCAGCGAAGCATTGGCCGGTGCAGTCAGATTAGCCGAATATGCGCGCACACCGCCGAACTTACGCTCCACACCGAGCCCTGAAACCGCTTTGTACAGCGCACCGCTCACGGCATTGAACTTGCCGCCTTCGGCCAGCTTCTGGCGGCGTGCGAGGCCGACGGTCGACAGCTCATCTCGCGCCACGACCCCCGCCGTGCGCGCGAACGTCACGGTGGCGAGCGGCTCATCCAAGAGCGCATCGAAATGCCGCAGCTTGTAAGGAATGTCAGCGGGATAACGCGACCAGTAACCGCGCGGGCGCCAACCCAAGTCACTACGTTTGAGTCCCGCCAGCGCCAGCGCCTCGTCCAACGCATCGGCATGCGTAGGTGAAGATATGGAAGCGATCGCAACCGAGCACATCGCGACCGCGGCATGAATAACTCTTTTGCGTTTACCGTGCATGGTTAAACTTCCATCAAGCACACTAGCGCTCGTCAGAGTGCATGCTCGGTCCACCCCACGCTTCATTCCAATCGATGCCGTTGTAGTTTTCCAGTTCCCAGAAGAACTTGGTCCGTGGCCGGTCGTAGTTGCCGATCTCGTTCATCGTGAGTGCGTCGTACAGTCTGCCATTCACCATGGTGTAACGCACCGTGTTGGTGTTGCGGATGTTATCCAGCGGATTGGCGTCCAAAACCAGCAGGTCCGCGAGCTTACCGGCCTCAAGCGTGCCGATCTGTTTGTCGAGACCTATGGTCTTGGCGCCGTTTAGAGTTCCCGCACGCAGAACATGGAGGTTACTCATTCCGCCTTCCGCTAGCGCCCACATCTCCCAATGGGTGCCGAGCCCTTGCAGGTTACCGTGCGCGGCGATATTCACGACACCACCGGCGTCGTCGACCTTCTTCAATGCTCGAGCCACCGAGCGCACACCCATGTCCCACAGCTCCTCGGCCTGGCGCAGGCCGGTCATGCCACGCACATACGGCGGCGCTTCTTGGGCGCCACCCAACGGATTGAACATGCTGGAGGTTCTTTGAACGTAGATTTTGACCTTGGGGTCATCCCACGGGCGAGTCGTCTGATAAAAGTAGTTCTCGCCGAAAACATCTCCGAGGGTAACCACGAGCGTCGGCGTCAGCGAGGTACTGCCGCGGGTGATGAGCTGCACGAGGTCATCGTAGTAGTTCGCCAGCGGGATGTTGTGCTCAATGCTGACATGGCCGTCGAGGATCATGGTGAGGTTGTGATAAAAGCGACTCTCGCCCTCGGGGGTTACCATCACTCCGGCTTCCCGCGCCGCCTTGATGAGCTGCTGGCGCTGACTACGCATGGGCTGCCCATAGCTCTTGATGATGACGCCACCACCGGCTTTCTTGTAGGCGATGACCTTGCGCGCATCCTCAATACTGTGGACCACCCCGCCCGCGTCACTTAGGCCGTAGACGGGCTCGCCGCTGCTGATGTAACGCGGTCCGACCGTGACGCCGGCAAGCAGCAGCTCTGTGGTCGCGTAGCCGGGCAAGTCTTCAGAGCTGGGGTCGAAATTGGTCGTAACGCCGAAGGCCAGAGCGGCGTAAAGGTTCGGCTGCTTCTGCGGCAGCAGATTTGTCGGCCACATGTGGCCGTGCATGTCCACGAGGCCGGGCATCAGCGTCTTGCTGGCAACGTCGATCACCTTGGCTCCCTTGGGAATCGGGACGCGATCCACCGGCCCGACCGCGACGATACGATTGCCGTCGACGACCACCGTACCCCGCTCGATGATTTCCTCGCCCCGAAGAGTAATGATGCGGCCATTGGTGAAGGCGACTACGCCCTGTGGCTTGTCGGATTGCGCTTCAAGAACGATGGATGACTCCGTCACCGCAGGTTTAGTCGCAGCCGAGCTGCGCGCGGCAATCGCGGCGCTGTACAAAGTCGGCCCCTGCAACCAGGTCAATCGGCTGGAGTCGGCCGTCCAGGCGATCTCGAAGCCCTGAATCTCTGTTAGCTGGGCGGTGGGGAATTCCTCGCCGGCTTTGGTCAGTTGAATTGCTGCACCCGTTTCCCGGTACGGCATGACGTAATACTGGGAATCCTTCTTATACGCGAGCCAGTTCAGATCGGGGCTGAGTCTGAGCTCACTCATCCCATGTGCGCTCATGTGGTGGCGTTTATCCAGGCCATCCGGATTGACGCTTTCAATGGTGTTCTGCGCGACGTAGTAGATGCGCCCATCGGGAGAGAATTGCGGATGTGTGTCCGCCGAACCCCGTACGGGTATTGCTCCCACGTAATTGGGCCGGCCATCGGCGATCGAGAGCCAGTAGATCCCGGGATTGATCGCACGATAGCCGCCGAGGTGGATGGTGCCCGGTTGCAGCCAATACGTCACCTGTTTGCCGTCCGGTGAGAACGATGGTTGGCGGATGATGCCGGTGCCCTTGAGCAGTGTCCTGACGTGCCGGCTTTTGAGGCTCATCAAGTTGAGCGCGCCGCCTTTCTCGTCGTCCCACGACACATATACGAGGCTAGTGCCGTCGCGGGAGAAGCTTGGCTCGAACTCAAATGCCTTGCCCTGCGTCAGGCGCTGCGGCTTGCCATCCGGAAGAGACTGCCGCCACAGATGCCCCAGTGCGCTGAAGATGACGCTCTTGCCATCCGGTCCCTGTACGGCCTGCTGGATTGCGCGTACGGTGAAGCGCTCGGGTGCCAGCGAGTGCTCAAAGCGTGGCGCGATGGTGATGCGATGCTCGGCCGTCACGCGAAAAGGAATCTCCTCCCGCGCCTGAGTGTCCATGTCGATCTTGTAGATCTTGCCGCGCGCCCAGATGGCGACATGGCGGCTATCCGGAAACCACGCGTACTGCGGATAGTAGCTGCCCGAGTGCGGGATATAACTGCCGTGCAGACCACGGTCCAGGCCGTCGAAGACCGGACGCTGCTCACCGGTACGGGTGTCGTAGACAAACAATACGGTCTTGTCCTTGACCCTGCGGACGAAGGCGATGCGCCGGTCGTCCGGCGATATCTGCGCTGTCGTCGCGCCGCCGAAGCCGCTCACCACTTCCTCCACTCGGCCGTCCGTCAGATCGCGTCGTTTGATTGAAAAAATTGGCTGCAGCGCATTGACGAACGTCACAGAGACTGAGTTCGGCGTGATGTTCTCGGTGTAGTACAGATAGCGGCCGTCGTGCGAGAACGCGGGCTCATCGACCGGCATGTTGTTCTTCGGTGTGCTGACCAGCACCCGACCCTTGCCACCGTCAAGATGGTATAGCCAGATCTCGGAAGCCTTGAACTTACCCCCCGCAAACGGGTGAAATTTGGTCGCCGCCACATAGCGCCCTTGCGGGCCCCATGTTAACGTCGTCATTGCTCTGGTGGTCTCATGGGTAATTTGGCGGACGCCTGAGCCATCGGTGTTGGAAACCCACAGATTGTCACCGCCCTTGCGGTCGCTGAAGTACAGCAGCTTCGATCCGTCCGGGCTGAAGCGCGGACTGAACTCCAGCGCAGGACCGCCATGAATCAGGGTCGCCGAGCCGCCACTGGCGGGGATCGAATAGATGTCGCCAAGCAGGTCGAACACCAGAGTCTTGCCGTCCGGGCTCACGTCGACACCCATCCAAGTACCCTCGGTCACGGTGAATTTGGCGTCGGTGTAAGGTTGGCCTGTGTCTGTGACGTCCCAGTCCGCCAACACCGGAGTGGAAATGGCGAGCACGGATGCAAGACTAGTAAATCTTCGAATGACATGCAGGCTCATACTCGACATAAAGCAACTCCTACTAAAGCTGGATACGCCAGATTCAGGAAAATCATAAGACTGTAGACAGCTATGCTACGGATCGGCCCATCGCACGCGGGGCGGCTACAAGAACGCTTGGACGTATGCGCTCTCTCCAAAGCGCACTTTGTTAGTTCGGCACGCCGACACGCCGTTCACGCTTTTTTCCGTAACATTGACCACAAAGCGTGAATCGGCGTGCAGGCGTCTCACGAGCCTGCGCAGGTCTCTAGCAAGCAGAGTGGTTACGCTCTTACTCGAAACTGTAGCCCAGCTGGATACCGATCGTCCGGGGCCGCAGCCGATAGCCTGCCACAGGATTGGTTGGGCCGGCATTAAAGGTGCGCCATGTGAATGCATCCTCATTCGTGAGATTTCGAACGAAGAGTTCTGCACTCACGTTCCTGATCGCAATACCCGCGCGTACGTCAATCTTGACGTAATCTCCGGCATCCCAACCCGGAGCCTCCACAAAGGCTCTGTAGAATTTCCCCGTGTAGAAAGAGTCGGCGCGCACAAAGGAGTTGTAGCCAGCAACCTTGAAATCGTACTGTGCGGCCAAGTTGGCGCTAACCCGCGGTGTGCCGGGCAGGCGTGCACCCCGAGGGCCAACGTTTGTCGTCTTGGATAGCTCGGCTTTCGTATAACCCCCACCAAAGTCGACCCTCAGCCCATCCAACACAAGCAAACTCGCCTGAAACTCAACTCCATCTGAGGTGGCGCTACCCGCGTTTGCGGTAAAAATGGTGGCCGTACCATTGCAGTTAACGGGAACGCCAGCTGGCAACCCTATCCAATCGATGTGATACACCGCCGTGTTGATGGCCATGCGGCGGTTGAACAGCACGAACTTCCCGCCGAGTTCGTAATTGTCCGTGTAGTCCGAATCCAAGTGTTTCGTCGATGCGAGGGTGACGTTGGTGCCGTCGATGAGGCCATCGTTGTTGAGATCACATAAACCCGGTGACACGCCCGACCCATCCGGCGGGCCTAAGCGGAAGCCCTGGGCCCATGAGGCGTATATTTGAGAATCCTGCACCGGCTTGTAACTCAAATTGACTTTGAACTTGGTGCCGTCATCGTCACCTTTGCGGTCGTCCGGTGTGCCCGTGCCGAGCGGATTTTGAAAGAGCGAGCCTTCCGAGAGTGGATGAGAACTCGTTTTGTACTTGAAATAACGCCCGCCTGCCGTCGCAGTCAGCGTGTCAGTCAGGGCATATGATAACTCGCCAAACACGGCGCGCTGCTTGATATTCTGTGAATTACTGACAGACAGCAGCGGGTTGAACAAAAATATTGGTGGTAGAGCCGGGAAACCCAGCCAATCGCCAACCGAAGAACTGTCGTCGTCCGTATTTTGATAATACAAACCTCCGAGGAACTGAAAGCGTCCGTGGAGCCGTGAGGCCAGTCGCGTCTCGGCGGTAAAAGTTCTAAAGTCGGCGTCATTTGTGATAGAGGCTGGGAATACGATGTTGCTCGAGGTCGCATATTGCGAACCGCCGTTCACCCATGAGGCGACTGCCGTGAACGTGGACCAACCCAGGTCATCGTTCAATACAAGGTTTACCAGGTCAATGTCAGTATCTGCGATGTTCCCTGCCGCACCGCGCCGCCGCCCAATCGGGACAATCGGGGTTCTGGTCTGCTCATACTCGCCCAGAGTGGCACCTGGCGACTGGCCACCGGCCTCCGGCGTACCGTCCTCTTCGATTTTCTGAGTCAGAAAAGTAAGTGAAAGATCCAGTTTGTCCGTCGCCTGCCACAAAGCTGATAGACGCCCCCCCGTACTCAATATGCGTCCTACATCATCTTGAACGTAGCCCGCCACGAGATTACCCAAGCCCCACGTCTGTGCATTTGCTAGTGTTGCCGGATCAATGCCCGCGATGTTTCTGTAGTAGCCGCTTTCGTCATAGCGATATCCCACCGCACGCACGGCGAATCTATCATTGACGAGCGGAACGTTGACAACACCCTGGACCATATTGTTGTCGCCGCCCAGTCGGCTCGTCTGGGAGTAGCCGGCCACAAACTTGGCACCGAAGGCATCCAGTCTCGGCTTGACGGGAATGATGCGCATCGCCCCGCCCAAGGAGGAATCGCCAAATGTCGTGCCCTGAGGCCCGCGCAGAACTTCTATGCGCTCGATATCGACCGGTCGTACGTCGATTCCTCCGGCCGAGCTGCCCCCAGCAGCAGTAATCGGCGTTTCGTCGAAGTAGCTCGCCACAGTTGGACGCAGGCCCTCGAATTCCGGTGCTACGGTAATTCCGCGGATGATAATCGAGTTGTTTATGGGCCCCTTGTCGATTTGATTCACCCCTGGAATGCCCCGCAGGTAGTCCTCCATCCCGATCAAGCCCCGCCGCTCGATGTCTTGGCTGCTGACCACTGCGATGCTCATCGGAACATCCTGCAGTCTCTCTTCCCTCTTCTGGGCCGTCACCACGATCTCTTGGAGATTTTCTCTGTTGTTCGTATTCTTATCTTCTTCATCAGTTTTAGAAGTATTTTCGGTAGTTTTTCCAGAGGAATTTCCTCCACCTGAATTTTGAGCAATCTTCATGTGATTGCAGTTGGGGTTGATGGCTCCTGCCCCGTCAGATTCCCTCCCTCCATTTCCGCTATTGCCCATGCCGGGTCCGCAGGAAGAGTCCCATCCCTTGCCCCCCTCTCCTCTCACGTCGAGAGTGGAGTTGTTTATTGTGTTCCAGGTGAAGCCTTCGCCAGCGCGTCGGATCAGCACGAGCCCATCGGACACTTCGTAAACCAACCCCGTCCCTGCAAGCAACTGGCGAACCGCCTGCTCCGCGGTGAATTCACCCCTCAGCGCCGAGCTATTCTTCCCTTCCACCAACTCCGCCGAGCACAGAAGCTTGTGCCTCGACGTCAATGCCAAAGCCTGCAACGCGTCATTCAGCTTTTGAGCGGGAATATCGAAACGATACGTAGTGCCGATCGTCTCTACAGGCGCCGCGGCCATTGCCGTACCGACAACGGCGTCCCCGCCGAACAACATCAACAAGGCCGCAGTAAACGTCGAAAATCTACTGCTTTTCTTCTGGAATGCTACCTCCGTATGCATCTGAGGCGCGCGCATGGTTTTCTCCCCGTGTTTTATTGCGGATTTGTTTCCGCCTACTTAACTAACACGGGTGAGTCGCGAAAACGTACAGTGCTCTCATTGAAATTTCTCGAGGCAAAGGAGACCGTCGCGCCGCCGCCAGGACGCCCAGACTTAAGGTGCGGGCCTCAATCGGACCCTTTCAGGATCCGTGTAGTCCGCAACGATCGGGTAGTAGCGCTGAACCGCTGTCACGAATCCTTGCGTATCCCCCGCATCGAAGACTCCGATGATGCGTCTTGCGGCCAGAATCTCATCTTCAATCTCGATCTGCAGGCGCGAATAACGATTCAGCCGCTGCACGGCCTCGCCCAAGGATTCTGTGCGAAAGACCACTTTGCCCTCCCGCCAGGCCGTCGCGGCTTCCAAATCTGCTTCGGGATTAAACCTGCTCTGGCCGTCCTGGCCGATGCGGATCTCCTGACCCGCCGAGAGCTCTACGCCCTCTCCTGCAAGTTTTCGATCGATGAGAGACGGCTGTGCCGGTCGAACTACAACGTCCCTGGATTTAGGAGCTACAGATCCGACTACCGATGGCGGCAACACCGCGACTCTCCCCTCCATCATGGCGACGTGTACTTGGTGCCCGACATACTCGACGGTAAACACCGTGCCCAACGCCACGATCGTTCGCTGTCCCGCGATCACCTTGAACGGACGGTTCAAATCCTTGGTGACCGTAAACTGAGCCTGCCCTTCCTGAAGTTCGACCAGACGCGCATCCTTCGAGTACCGCACCTTGAGACGCGTGGCCGCGTCAAGTGCGATCCGCGAATGGTCCTCCAAATCCAGGATGCGCTGTTCGCCGATGTCCGTGTGGTATTCGCCGGACCTGAAACCATAGGGTGAAAATTGCCAAGCGGCAGCAATCGCGATGATGCCAATGACCCACGACGCAACCAGTCGCGCGCGTGTGCGATTCTGGAAGCTACCTTTAAGCCACTGTCGCCCCCGCTCCCGGCGCACACAGCCCAGCGCTCGCTCGCGATACGCAATCAGTCGAGCGGTTTCGGCATGCGTGCCCAGCGCGATGTGGGATTGCTCGACGCGCCGGTAGGCATCCGCATAAATTGGATCCGAACTGAGGCGCGCCTCAAGGACCATCTGATCCTGTGCCATCCATGCGCCGTGCTGGCGCTGAACGAAGGTTTCAGCCGCCTCTTCCTCGATGCTCGACGGGAGGTGATCGAAAGCATCCCCTTCCGTGTTGACAGTAGTCATGGGCGCTCCTGCCGCTGACGAAGTTGTGCCAGGCGTGCGTAGGCTTTGGTCAGATGTTTGTTCACTGCGCTCACCGAGATACCCAGAATCTCAGCGACGGTCGCCACTTTCATCTGTTCCAGCCTGACGAGCATCAATACGGTCCGGGTTCGTTCGGTGAACTCGTCCAACGCCTGTTCGGTCCGCGCAAGCTCCTCCTCTACTTCTAAAACGTACTCGGGCGGATTCTCTACACCATGTTCCTGCGCCGTGGTCTCATCCCAGCTCGTGGGTGTACCGCGAGCGAGAAGCTGACGGCGACGGTCTCGCCAGCAGTTGATGGCGATGCGGAAGATGTACCCCTTGGCCTGTTCAGGCGTCTTTTGCTGGGTATGGAGGATGGCGCGGAGCAGCACGTCTTGAGTGAGATCCTCGGCTTCGACCGCGCTACCGGTCTTGCGGCGAAAATACTTGATCAAGGCCGGACGCAATTGCGCGATGAGCCCGCGGTTGTCATAGGCAAGTAAAAGTGGATTCGGTGTCGTGTTCATGTCAGCTGCGGCGCAAGCTCGGCCTTCCACATGGAAAGGGAACGCCACGATACATTGGACTCCTCAGGCGCACGATTCAAGAGAATTCACGACACGGGGTGTAGGTTTCGCAACCTCATCCGTATTAACAAATATGGGAACGCGCTTAAAAGGCGAGGGTGTGGTTCTGCCTCAAACCGGCCAGAATTGAGATTCTGAGTGCGTCAAGAAACGGACCGTGCTTCGCGCGTCATCTCGCCCATAGATCGTAGGAACCAGGAGGGGATCTAGGCACAATGTCCTCGCCCCCTGCAGAATCTAAGTGGTATCTCGTTCATTGTAGCTCTCGCGAAGATGAGCGCGCGATTGAGCCTCTACAGCGTCAGTCCCGCCGGCCGCGCTCCAGGCGCACGACTCGACCTTACTGGCTCCATTCGGTCACCGGCAAGTCGCCGGCCGCGTCGTAAGAGATTCCGTGCGGAGCGGAAAATAAATTGGAGTGCCACTCCTCCGGCGCAACCTGGTTAGTCCTGATTTCGGGCTTTCATTCGCTCTCATTCAGGAGTTCTAGCAGCTCGCTGAACCGGCGCCTGTACGCCAGCAAACGCTTTTTGAACCAGATGCTCCATAACACCCACCACGGAACGATGAAGAAAAAGCATCCAGCAGCTTGAAGCCAGCCGAACGGTTTGCCGCCTATTCGGACGACAAAGACCCAGAAGGACAGGGTCATGGCCATCCACAGGGGTGCATACATCAGCAACGACGCCAATCGCCCGTACCACGACAGCTGGTAGTCGACCCGCGCCAGGTTGCGCCGGATTTCCTCTTGCAGCGAATTGCCGAAGCCGCGCTCGCACAAAGCCTGGCGCTTGCGACTCACCCGATACGCGCCGGCCGATAACAGAATCGTGCCTATGCCGATGCCCAGCGCCACATAGTCCCACACGGTCGGAGTGATGTCGCCCCAGGAGATCGCCGCGAAGAGCAACGCGAAAACGACCACCAGCCAGGCGACGCTCGTCCCCAGGCCGCCCCAGTAGATGGCCCACAGATCCCGGCGCAGCCCGCGCTGCAGGTCGGCCTGCTCCCGCGGAACCCCCAGCCGGAGCAGGTCGCGGTTCACGCCGTAGAGCGGCACCTTGTCCTGGGCGCGCCAGGCCTCGAGCATCTCATCAAAGTTCATCATTCGATTCCTTTGCGAGCCGGGCGGCCAGCGTCGCCTTGATGCGGTTGATCTTCACGCCGACGTTGCTTTCGCTGAGGCCGAGGATTTGCGACATGTCGCGGTAGCTGAAGCCGTCGAGCATCAGCAGCGCGAGCGAGCGGCTGACTTCATCGAGCTCCGCGATCCGCTGGTAGATCCACTCGAGACGCGGGTCGCGGCCGGCGGGCGCGATGAGCAAGCCAGTCGCCGCCTCCAGATCCTGCCTGCCCCACCCATGCTTGCGTTCCTTGCGGTTCCAGGCGAGTGCCGTGTTCAGCGCCACTTGGTAGATCCAGGTGGTGACCGCCGCCTCGCCGCGGAACGCCTCCACGGAATTCCAGACCTGCAGAGCGATTTGCTGGAAGAGATCCTCCCGATCGGCGTGAGTGGCGCCGTAGGCGCGCGCCACCTTGAACAGGATGGCCTTGTGCGCCTCCATCCACTCTTCGAAGACCTGATCGCGTTCGGCTTTCAGCATTCCCTCTCCTTGGCGCCATTAGTAGCGGGCGGGGTCGATTTTCTTACTTGAGGGCCTTCGGACGCTCGGCGGCCAGCGAGACGAATCCAATCGGGCCAGGGTGCCTGGACCGACTCCGTCCAGTCCATCATGCGACTCAAGCTCTTGAAACAGGCCATGGAAACGATCACGGCGGCGCGACACCGGCAGGAACAGCCCGTCGACGCCCCGGGATGCGTAGATGTGCTTATTGTGGGAAACAGCCCTCAGCGCAGATCATGACGCCATCGATGGTAAGCAGATGAGAGATTGTCATGAGAAGCAATCACGACCTCAGGCAAGATGTTGAAGCGGAATTGCGCTGGGCGCCGGAACTCGATGAACAGGACATCGCCGTCAACGTCACGGATGGCGTCGTGGCTCTGACGGGGTTCGTACGCACTTTCCTGGAGAAATCCAGTGCTGAAGATGCGGCCAAGCGCGTCGTCGGCGTGGCGGGAGTGGCCAACGATCTGGAAATTCGCCTGATCGCGGGGCAGTCGGACCAAGAGCTTGCCCGTGAAGCGGTCGCGGCGCTTCGTACCCAACTGCCGTTTGTGCATGAAACCCTCAAGATCGTGGTCCGACAAGGGAGAGTGATTCTTGAAGGGACCGTCGAGTGGAATTACCAGAGGGATATGGCTGAGAGCGCCGTGCGAGGAGTGCAAGGCGTTACACAGATTGAGAATCGCATTACCGTCAGACCGCGCGTTGCCCCGGCGGACTTGAAACACGAGATCGAAAGGGCGTTCCGACGCAGTGCTCAAGTGGATGCCGAACACATTTCCGTCGAGATAGACGGCAGCAAGGTAACGCTCCGCGGCAAAGTGCCGTCATGGGCGGAACGCAACGAAGCCGAGCGCACCGTCTGGTCAGCGCCGGGCATTACGCACGTCGAAAACGAAATTGTCGTCGGCCTCTGAATCCAGCGCCTCGCCAGCATCCGTGGCGCCCCGGATCAACCCTTGACGCAAATCAGCGGCTCCAGCCGCGCCACCTTGTGCGCAAGTCCCGCTCTATCGGCGAGATCCACAACAACATTGACGTCTTTGTAAGCGCCGGGCGCTTCTTCCGCCACGCCTCGCATCGAGGGACTCATGATCAGGATGCCCCGCGCCCTCAGCTCGTCGACCAGCTCGCGGCCGCGCCACTGACCCATCGCCTGCCGGCGCGACATGCTTCGGCCGGCGCCGTGGCAGGCGGAGCTGAAGGACAGCGCTTCGGCTTCGGTGGTACCTGCAAGCACATAAGAAGCGGTGCCCATCGAGCCGCCGATCAGCACGGGCTGACCGTACGGGCGCAACGATTCCGGCAGGCCCGGATGATGCGGACCGAAAGCGCGCGTCGCGCCTTTGCGATGCACAAACAATCGGCGTTCTTCACCATCAACGACGTGGATTTCCTCTTTGCAGATGTTGTGCGAAACGTCGTAGAGCAGGCGGAGCGGGCTTTCGGGAAAATACTCCGCGAAGGCACGCCGGGTCAGGTGCGTGAGAATCTGGCGATTGGCGAGTGCGCAGTTAACGCCCGCACGCATCGCGCCGAGATAACGCTCGCCCAACTCCGAACGGATTGGCGCACAGGCGGGCACGCGCATGGCGCCGGCGGGATCGGTGACGACCCCCGTCAGCGCCAGCGCCGCCTGCTCGAAAGGCCTGCGCGGGAGTGCGGCCGATACCGCGCACACCGATATCCGCGCCGTGATCGAAATGTTCCCAACGCGGCGAAGCGTCCGATAACCGTTCCTGTCGCTTCACTTCCACTGCGCGGACCATTGTGTTCCTCGTTCTGCGACAGTGTATACGTACTTACCCCGCCGCGGGCGTTGCCGGCGGCTGCCTCACAGGCGCCGTCGGATTGGTACATCTACTTATTGAGCGCGCATGGCGCTTTCCATAACGTTGCAATGCGGCCAAATGGCTGGCTATCAGAAGAATCAGTACTGAAGGGGCGGTCATGCAATCAGCGGCCTTGCGAAACCACACAACGGTTCAGACTCCTTGCGCTTCAACCTTGGCAGTGGTGCCCGACTATCGTCCCAACCATCCCACCGGGGCCTGTTTTCCGGTAACGCTGCCCGTGGCTGCGGAGACGGCTCATGACAACGCCCATTAGAGAGCGCCGGCCCACCGTCTTCGTGGTCGATGACGATGAGGCCATCCGCCGATCACTGCAGTTGCTGCTCAAGTCTCTCGAACTGCACTCGGTTGCGTACGCTTCGGCCGATGACTTTCTGGCGCATTACGATCCTGACCAGCCGGGTTGCGTCCTGCTCGACGTGCGCATGCCTGGCATGAACGGGCTGGAATTGCAGCAGGAGATCAACCGCCGCGGCGCCATCATTCCGGTCACCTTTATGACGGGGCACGGCGATGTGCCCATGGCGGTCGAGGCGGTTCAGCGCGGCGCCTTCGATTTTCTGCAGAAGCCCTTCCGCGAGCAGGATCTCATCGACCGTGTACAGCGCGCGCTCGCGCGCGATCGTGAGCAACGCACTCAACTGAGCCAACGGGAGCACATCCGCGCACGCATCGCGTCACTGACGCCGCGCGAGCGGCAGATTCTCGACCGGGTAACGCTTGGCAAGGCTAATAAAGCGATGGCGGCGGAGCTGGGCGTCAGCCAGCGCACGGTGGAGATTCACCGCGCTAATCTGATGGAGAAGATGCAGGCCGCCTCTCTTGCCCAACTGGTGCGCATGACCATGATCGCCTCTTCGGACCGCAACCACGCCGCCTGAGATTTCGACGCTTCACGTCCTGCCAATCGCCTCGGCCAGCGCCCGCAGAAACAGCGAGAGCGCCACCGGGGAGAAAATCCTTCTGCAGGTCCACGACGATCGGTGCGTCGCCCGACACCGGCGTGAAGGCTGCCGGATTCATGCCGTTTTCCCCCGGCTATAAGTAATTCCCACGAGTCCACGCAGCCGCGTCTGTTTCATACTATTTGCATGGAAACAGCACCAATTCCCAACTCTATCGCGCTGTTCGCGCCCACTGCGACCCGTCCGCTGGGCGAGGCGGTCGCGGCTGCCCTCGGTTGCAAGCTGTCCGCGCTCGAAGAGCGACGCTTCGAGGGCGGCGAGTTCAAGATCCGTCCGCTGGAAGCGGTGCGTTCGCGGCGGGTATATATCATTCAAAGCTTGCACGGCGACGCTGCCGGCAGCGCCTGCGACAAATTGTGCGAGCTGCTGTTCCTTGCGGGTGCGGCGCGCGATGCCGGCGCCGAGCGCGTTTGTGCCGTGATTCCCTACCTTGGGTTCGCACGCAAGGATCGCCGCACCCAGTCGCGCGATCCCGTGACTTCCCGTTACGTCGCGCAGCTGATTGAGGCCATCGGGATCGATCACGTCATGGTTGTCGAGGTACACAATCCGGCGGCGTTTGACAACGCGTTTCGCGTCCGGGCCGATCATCTGACGACCACTCGTCTTTTTGCAGAGCATTTCGCCGGCTGCGGTTTCCAAGGGCCCCTTGCCGTTGTTTCTCCCGATCTCGGCGGCGCCAAGCGCGCGCAGTTGCTGCGCGAGGCGCTGCAAACGCGGGTCGGAATGCCGGTTGAATTTGGCTGTGTTGAAAAACGACGCAGCGTAGGCGTGGTCAGCGGCCACTACTTTGCCGGCAACGTCGCCGGCGGCAGCGTGATCCTGCTGGACGACCTGATCAGCAGCGGCGCGACCTTGTTGCGCGCCGCGCGTACCTGCCGCGCCGCCGGCGCCGTGTCGGTCCATGCGGTAGCCACTCATGCTCCGCTCACCGCGGAGGCTGCGAATGTATTGGACGATCCCGCTTTCGACAGTCTCACCCTCACCGATACAGTGCCCCTCGATCCGCAGTCTTCGCGCGCGCTCGCGGACCGCGTGACGGTAGTTCCGATCGCCCCTTTTCTTGCAGCGGCTGTTGGTTGTCTGCATGGCCGTGGCTCACTGGCCGCGCTGCTCGAGACACGCTGACTCCGGCCCGCGCCGCTCTTCGGCGGCCTGGCGGACCGATCTCGCAGCGAGCGCCAAGTACTCTTGAACGCGCGCACGCCAGCGCACCAGGTCCGCACCCGGTTCGGCCAACCGCCAAGCCGCGAGCTTCGCCCGCGCCAGTGCACGCTGGCTGAAATAAAGATCCACAAGCGGGGGTGGCACCGCTCTGCCGCTCGCACTGATGTAATCCCTCACGAGCCACTCGCCCGCTTGCGGCGCGCCCAGTCGCGAGCATTCCAGCCAGAGGAAACACAGATCCTCGATTGGATCGAGCATGCGCAAATCCGCATCGAATTCAAGGCGGTCGATCACGCGCACCGGGGGGCCGAAACACACGTGCTCGGGCTTCAGGTCGCCGTGGCAATCCCGGATCATGCCCTGCTCGGCCCGCTCGATCAGCGCCTGACGATGGGTATCGATCCAGCGCTGCTGCGTCAATACGATTCCGGCCACGAGAGAAAGGTCGGCGCCGAAGGATCGGGCGGTCATAACTTCATCGCAGTTACGTTGAACGGCCGCGGCAAGCCTGCGGCAATAGCCCGGTCCGCTAAGCGCCAAGGCGGGGCTGCGCGAGTAGAATGCTTGCAGATGGCCACTCAGGCGTTCAAGGTCTTTCATCCCCCAGGAACCCTCGTGAATCATGCGATCGAACATGCGCGCGGCGGGAAGCCGGCGCATCCGTAGAAGCCAATCGACGATTCGACCCTCTGCACACTTGTTTGTTCGAGCGCCTGGCTGTCCGGCCCCGTCCAGCCTGAGTTTTCCGTCCGGCGCCGTCGTCAGCGGCAAAACGTCGAGGTAGACATCCGGCGCAAGTTCCCGATTCAGGCGCAATTCTTCCTTACAGCAAGCCTGCCGCGCCTCGAGACTCGAAGTATCCAGGCTGCGGTACAGAACGGGTTTGCGCAGCTTGTACGCATACCGCGGGGTAAGGAATACCCACGCAAAGTGCGTTTCAACGCATTCGACCACCACGCCCGGCTCGCCCAGATGCACGCCTTGCTCGAGGAAGCGTATCTTTGCCGCCAGATCCGGTTCTTCAATGCAACTCGCGCTCACTTGAATGCCTGCGCAGCGTGTAATAATGATATTCCTGCGCAATCCGGATGACCTCCGGATCGGACCAGGAGCTGTACGATCCTAGAGCGCCAAACCCTGCGTAACCATTGCGGGTGGTACGTATTTCTTCGAATGGACACCCACCCGCGGTTTCCCTATTTTCAAGTCATGATCTACCCTGACCGACAAACCGCGGGCCGCTGGCTGGCCCAGCGGCTCGCTGATTATGCGGGTCGTGAGGATACGATCGTGCTCGCATTGCCCCGCGGCGGCGTACCGGTTGCAAAAGAAGTCGCACAGGCGCTCAACGCGCCGCTGGACGTCCTGGTGGTCCGCAAGCTCGGCCTTCCCTGGCAGCCGGAGCTCGCTGCGGGCGCCATTGCACCCGGCGGCGTGGTCGTCATGAACCCTGAACTGCAAAACTCGGTCGATCATCTGGACAAGACCCTTGCGCCCGTGATCCAGCGCGAGCGCGCAGAGTTGGACCGCCGCGAAAAGTTGTATCGCGAGGATCGGCCGCCGCTCGAAGTCGGCGGACGCATCGTTATCCTGGTCGATGACGGCATCGCCACAGGCTCGACGATGGAAGCCGCCGTGCTCGCGCTGCGCGCAATGGGCGTTCGTTCTATCGTCATTGCCGTGCCGGTGGCTCCACGGGATACCCTCAAACGTCTCGAGCAGCTGGGCGACCGCGTGATCTGCCTGCAGCAGCCTCTCAATTTCATCGCGGTGGGCCAATGGTACGAGGAGTTCCCCCAAATCAGCGATGCGCAGGTAATTGCCCTGTTGGCGCCGCCGGTCGCGGCGCAAACCGACGCGAAAGCAGCGCTCGGCCTTGTGTAGCACCTGACACATTGCTTACGCCATATTCCGGATACATCGATCTACACATTCAGGCATTCGGGAAACCGTGTATGCCGTGGAAAGAGTGTAAGCGTTGTAAAGGGCGCGCCCGGAGGGAAAAACTTCGAACTCTCTTTTCGAGACCCTACAAAGCTGGAGTGGTCATCTGGGACGCAACGATGCCTATTTAGAAGTCATTTGCTGTGAGGGCTGAAGGGCAGCCATCGGTCATTCTAGGCATAGGCGCTATTGGATGGAATTGGATGGACAATTGGATGGGTCTATGGCACAGTCAATCGGATGGAATCGGATGTAAAAACAGGTAGCTCCCCTAATACCGAGATTCTCGTGATCACCCCCGAGATTCTCAAATTCATTAGCGCGATCGACGAATTCAAAGGGGCTTGGCGGGCAATCGGCCGTATTGCGCCGGAACGGCTTTCAGCGCTTCAGCAGGTTGCCACTATTGAAAGCATCGGTTCGTCCACTCGCATTGAGGGAGCAAAATTAACGGACCGGGAGATCGAGATGCTGCTATCCGATCTCCGCGCCAAATCCTTCAAGACCCGTGACGAGCAGGAAGTGGCCGGTTATGCCGAAGCGATGGAAACCGCTTTCGCTCATTGGGATGCCATCGACCTGACGGAAAACCATATCCGGCAACTGCACCGCGACTTGCTGAAATATTCGACCAAAGACGAACGGCACCGCGGCGGATACAAGACCCTTCCCAACGATGTTGGAGCCTTTGATGGGCAAGGCAAACAAGTCGGCGTTGTCTTCGAGACAGCAACGCCACTCGACACCCCCCGCTTGATGAGCGAATTGGTGGGCTGGACCGACCGGACACTGAAGCAGAATGCGGTTCATCCATTGATCGCCATCGCGATCTTTATCGTTTCATTTCTGGCGATCCATCCCTTTCAGGATGGCAATGGGAGGTTGTCCAGAATATTAACTACGCTACTTCTACTACGCAGTGGGTACGCCTATGTTCCATATAGCTCGCTGGAAAGCATCATCGAACAGACCAAAAAGCACTATTACCTCGCTCTACGACAAACACAAGGGACGATAAAGTCAGCGAATCCCGACTGGCAACCATGGCTGAAGTATTTTCTGAGCGCACTGGTCGAGCAGAAATCGCGTTTGGAGCGAAAAATCGAGCGCGAGCGCATTCTATTGGGCGATCTGCCTGAATTATCGGTACAGATTCTTGGACTATGCCGAGAGCGCGGCCGAGTGACAATCGGCGAAATTGTCAAAATAACCGGCGCCAGCCGTAACACGATCAAGGATCACGTCTCCGCACTCGCCAATAAAGGACATCTTGTCCGGCACGGGGCGGGGCGCGGCACATGGTATTCATTATGAATCTCAAGGTGCTCAACGCTACGCCAGAGAAGCGCATATTTCTTCCGATCATTCCGAAATACGATCTGAAGCGATCGATTTGCGAGCTTAGCGACAATGCTATTGATCTTTGGGCGAAGGGCGAACGTGCTGACCTGACGGTGAAGATCAATGCTGATGATCGCCAGCAGGCCATTTCAATTGAAGACAACGCTGGCGGCATCGAGGCATCGAAAGCGCATGCTCGGCCTAAATTTTTGCTGGGCATGCAGGAGCGTTGAGCTGATTTTCCATCATGTTTGATGATCGTATGCCGCGTGGATCAGTCACACAGAGGGAGTGAGGCCGGTGCAGGTCAACCAAGAACTCATTGAGAGTCTGCTATGGGAGCCCGAAGGGACGGCCTTGGATTTCAAGATCCAACTACCAACATTGGCAGAGGCCACTGAGCACCAGAAGGGCGAACTGCTGAAAGATATCCTCGCTATGGCCAACGCATTCCGACGCGAGGATGCGTTCATTTTAGTTGGCGTCAAGGAAGTAAAGGGTGGGCGCAGCGAAGTCGTTGGAATAAATCACCAGTTTGAAGATGCGCACCTTCAGCAACTCGTCAGCTCAAAAGTACAACGGCCACTTTCTTTCTCTTATCGAGCGACCACCCACGATGGAAAGCCAATAGGAGTTTTCCACATCCCAAAGCAGAAACGGCCCTTTTACAGCCGAATCGATTTCGGCAAGATCAAAAAGGGTGCGGTGTATGTGCGCCGAGGTAGCACAACAGAAATAGCCCAGCCCGATGAAATTTCCGCTATGGGCGCAGATCAATTTCTGGCACAGACAGCAGAGCCACGCCTCGATTTCTCGTTCGTCGATAGCGAAAGTAGCCAGATGCTGGGAAACACCATTGAACTCAAATGTCTTGCTTTGCGTGCACCGGAGAAGGACGACATTCCCGACTACTCCGAGAGCGATTCTTCACTTTATCTTCATGGCTTTGTAAATGACGACTACTATCGTGAACTCGTCGACTTCATGCGCGCGATACACCTGCTCAGGAAACTCTCATTTGCAATAACCAATTCCGGAGATGTACTCGCAAGTGATGTGCGGCTAGTCGTCGAAATTGACGATCTTGCGAAAACCCTCCGTCTTTGTAGGGATGATCAAATGCCGCAACCACCACAACCGCGCATGGGCGGTCCCTTTGGTTATCCTGGGTATCTAAACGATACGGTGACGCCGGATGATCTTGATGTAAAACGCACCAACGCAGGTTGGCGAATTGAATGTAGGTTTGGGAAAATTCAACCAAAGGACACCGTATACTTTGGCTGGAACATATACATAGGTTCATATGAAAGCCAAAACACCGCGCTCAACATGAAAATCTTTGCTGATAACCTCAGTCAGCCAGTTGCTATGCAATCTCAGATAACTTTTGCTGTCGAAGACCGAAACGTTGAATTAGAAGATATTGAAAAGATGGAGTTCGAGCGTTTCCGCAATACGCCAGAAGGTCAGGAACTGCTCAAGGGGGAAGCCAAATCAAGCGAGGTAGATGGAAACGACTGATCCGACTGAAGATGGCGCGCCCAGAAGGAGAAACTTCGAACTCTCTCCTTGAAACACTGGTGATCTGGAACGACCATCTTTCTAAATCCGCCCAACACCGCCAGCACCGGATAGTCTAGACGGGCCTACCCGCCTGCAAGTGATCCGCAGCCGTTCGTGACCGGGATACCTGCGAAGCGATCCTCCGTCCACTGGAACAGCCTCGGAACAAGCGGCGAAGCGGCTTCGACGAGCGCGACGTGATCCTTGTCGGGAACCGTCAGATACTCAAGCGCCTGTCCAGCGTCGCAGCGCGCCTGAACATAGTCGCGCTGCACGCGGGGGACAACGAGAGGGTCCGCCAGCCCCTGAGCAATCAGCAGAGGCGCCGGGATGGGCAAGGTCGGCGTGTTCTGCTGAAGTCGCTTGAGCATCGGTCCGGTCGTGAGGGGAGGCGAGAACACCTTCCGGTCGTTGAAGGTCGCGAGTGCCTCGACAATTGATACATAGACGCGCGGATCAGCAAGGCAGCGGTCGGCAAGTTCGCGCAGCAGGGTCCGCGCGGAGGGATCGACATAGTCAGTGTTGCGGATATCCTCGTAGAGGGCATCGTATCCGGCGAGCAGGTACGCGGCGAACAGCACGCCGCCCCGCACGGAATCCAGGTTCGCAACCAGCCCCGTAAGGTCGCTGGCCGGCGCGAGCGCCGCCACGCCGGCAATGTGTAGTTCGGGTGCATAGGTGGTGGCCAGTCCGCCGGTCCACAAGGCGGCATGACCGCCTTGGGAATGACCCCAGACCACCGCAGTGTCAGACAGGTTCAGTCCCTCAAGCTGGTGAGCGGCGCGGATGGAATCCAGCGCTGAGCGCCCCTCGCCCTGGCCGATGAGGTATGGGTGCGGTCCTTTCGTGCCCAGACCGACATAGTCGGTTGCGACAAGCGCCCAGCCACGCGCCACCACCTGATCGGCTATGAACATGGCTCCAGCAACGAAGGGGTCCGGCAGGAGGCTCGGCGCACACACGGGGGCGAACCCGGTGGTGCCGTGCGTCCACGCGATCAGGGGCAAAGGCCCCGGCGGCGGTTCGCGTGGCGCGATCACGATGGCACTGGCCAGCGCAGTCTGTCCGTCGTCCCTGGTCGTCGTGTAGAGGATGCGCCATGCCCGTGCGCCTGGCGGCATGGCGCGGGTGAAAGGTTCGGTCCGCAGCAGTACGCCAGGTTCCGATGGCACTGTGGCGGGCGCGGCATAGAAGTCGTCGAGAACCGGAACTCGCCGGTGCGCGTGCATGCTTGCCACGCCTGCCACGACGACGATCAGGAGCACCGCGATCGCGCCCAACAGACGCGCTGACCGGAACCAGCCGTGTCGCCCATCCGTGGATGCGTTGTCGGCGTCGCCCGTGTGCCTTTGCAGACGGGATGCAATGGCACCCCATGCGAGTTGCGCCCCGAAGACCACCGTCCAGCCACCGAAGGCTACGGCAGTGACCAGCAGCGTCACATCAGGCCAGGTCAGGGCAATGACGCCGGCCAGGATCGCCGCGGCGGCAAGCACGATGCTGGTTGCCTTGTCCCCGCCGCTTCGCCGGAGCGCGCCGATGATGCGAAGCCCACCGATGACAATCAGCGCAGCGGGAATGCCGATCGCCAGGACGCTGGTCGCGAAGCCGCGAAAGACCAGCACGAGCGCGCCCGCCACGATCAGCGCCGCCGCGTCGAGAATGGACGGCCGGGCAGCGCGCGGCTGGGACAGTTCGCCTATGCCGCTGAGAATCAGCGTCAGACCAATCACCAGTACCAGCAGATTGGTCGATGACAGCGGTCGCACCATCAGCCAGAGCCCCAGCGCGACGACTGCCACGCCGAGGATGAGCCCTATCCACCAGGGCAAAAGGGCAAGGCGATCACGTAGTGAGCTGCGCACGGTTTGCATTGTCTTCACCCTAGAGTTGCGATTCCACCGGCAGGATGCGGGCAAGCCAGGCCTGGAAGCGGCGACCGGGCGAGGCGGCCGGTGGCTTGCCATGAGTCGTCGCGCCGTCGTTCCATCGCAGACGGTCATTTTCGAGTGTCACGGACCATGCACGTCCGCCGGAGGACTGGGTGAGAAAGATTGCTTCCAGCTGCCTGGCGATCTCGGACTCCTCGACGAACACCCCTTGCTCGCTGTTCAGCGAGGTGGAACGAGCGTCGAGGTTGTAGCTGCCGACAAAGACCGTGCTGGCATCAACGACCATGGCCTTGGTATGAAGGCTCGCGCCGCCCGAACCAAACATGCTGGAGTCAACCTCTCCACCCGTCACGGGTTTGAGCTCCCACAGTTGCACACCACCGCGCAGCAACGGCTCGCGCCACTTTGAATAGCCGCCGTAGACGACGGCGACATCGTTTGCAGCCAGTGAATTCGTCAGTATCCGTACCAACCGCCCGGCGGCCACCTGTGTCACCAGCAATTCGGTGCCATCTCCTCCAGGTACGAAGTAGGGCGAGATCAGCGTGACGCTGGAGCGCGCACTGCGGACCAGCGGGGCGATCAGCGCGAGGACATGAGAGCCGTGCAGGCCGCTGCTCCTGCCCTCGATCTTCTTCGGATCGTCGGCAACGAAACGGTATCGTGCCGCCCAGTGCATCGGCCAGTCGCCGGTGAGCAGGCGCCGTATGGCGTCCGTGCCCCGCAGCTCGCGGGCGAATTCGCTCGCTTCTGCGCGTACCGATGCCCGCGCGAGCCGTACCCGCAGCCCGGAAAGGTTCGCGTCCGTGACCTGCCTCGGGGAAAGCGCCGACATCGGGCGGGCGGCGGTCGCGTTCCAGTAGCGGTCAAAGGAGGCCGAGGCGTCACGGACGATCGGACCAGCCAGCGCGAAGTCTAGGTCGACGAAATTCGCTCCGTCGCTGCCGCCGAAGTATTCATCGCCAAGATTGCGACCGCCCACCACCGCAATGCGGTTGTCCACGATCCAGCTCTTGTTGTGCATGCGGCGATTGATGCGGCTGAAGCTGCCGATGGCCTCGAACATCACACGCAGCATGCCGCTGCGGGTCGCGAAGGGGTTGAACAGCCTCACCGCGATGTTCGGATGCGCAGCGAGCGCGGCGAAGGCGAAATTCCTGCCGCGGGCATCCATGTCATCGACCAGCAGGCGCACGCGCACACCACGGTCGGCCGCCTCGACCAGCTTGTGTGCCAGATAGGCGCCGGTCATGTCGTCGTGCCAGATGTAGGTCTGCACGTCGATGCTGCGTCCCGCCACAATCGCACTCTGCGCCCGGATCGCGAAGGCCTCAGGTCCGTCGGGCAACAGGCGGAAGGCGGATTGAGCCTCGCGCTGCTGCTCGACGGGCTTCAGCATCCTGTCGAGGGGCGTGTCGGTACCCGTGGGCATGGCGGCTTCGATCGGTAGCTCCAGTCGTGGAATCCTGGATGGGAAATTCAAACCGCCCGCCTTGCTGATCTGTGCATGCAACGGACCGGCTGATCTGCTTCAGCGCCCGAACGCGCGGCCGTTCAGTGTCACGGTCGCGCTGGCCTGCAGGTCGGTCGCGTTCTTGCCGAGCACGATGTAGTGCGAGCCTTTGATGATCTGCCACCGGCCCGTTGCATCGTTGAAGCGGGCCAGCAGCCGCGGATCAGCCTCCAGCGTCACGGTACGGGACTCTCCGGGTTGCAGTTCGACACGCTCGAAGCCCAGCAGCCGCTGCCGCTTTTCTCCCGGCGCTTCATACAGGTATACCTGCGGCACGTCTGCGCCCGCGCGGTTGCCGGTGTTGGTCACCTTGAAGGACACCTTCACGGTATCGCCACCGCTGGCCTTGAAGTCCGAATAACTGAAGCTGGTGTAGCCCAGCCCGTAACCGAAGGGGTAGAGCGGTGTCTGTCCCGTCTTTGCGAGCCATCGATAACCGATCTCGGCGCCCTCACGGTAGTCAACGACGGAGTCCGCCGATTCGGGTGCGATGTCCGATCCGACCAGCACCGGATGCGGGGTCTGTTCCACACTGGCGTACCAGGTCATCGCAAGGCGTCCGCTGGGATTCACCTTGCCGGTGATGATCTCGGCCAGCGCTGTGCCACCGGCCTGTCCCTGATACCAAGCCTGGATGATGGCCCGTGCCTTGTGTCGCCATGGCATGGCGACCGGACTGCCCGTCTGCAGGATCACGATACTGTTCGGATTCGCGCTGAGCACTTCGTCGAACAGTGCGTCCTGTCCCCACGGCAGGCTCATGTCCGGCAGGTCGTACCCCTCGCCCTCGAAGCGGATGCCATTGAGAATCACGATGTCGGCACGCCGCGCCAGCGCAACCGCCTGCGCGGGGAACAATCCGGCGTTGTAGATGATCTCGGCCTCCGGCCATTCCTTACCGATCGCTTCGACGGGACCTGGAGCGACAAACTTCAGTCTGTAGAGCGAGGCAAGCAGCCCTTCGCCGCCGAGCGGGAACTCCAGCGACGTGCCGCCGGTGGGAGTCATCAGCGAGGATCCGCCACCGCCCAGCAGAGTACCCACGTTTCCCCATCCACCGATGACGGCGATGACTTTCTTTCCGGAGGGTGCGAGCGGCAGGATGCCGTCGTTTTTCAGCAGCACTGTCCCCTGCCGCGCAATGTCGAGAACCAGCGCGCCGTGGGCAGCAAGATCAGGCGTGCCCTGCGGCCCCTTCCATGTATCGGCGCCTGAGACATAGATGCCGTAGAGAATCCGCCGCACCATGTCAGACAGGCGCTCGTGCGTGAACTTGCCTTCGGCCATGAGCTGGCGCAGAGGCGCGTCGAACCATTCCTTCTCGTCCAGCTGTGCGCCTGACTGCATGTCGAGGCCGGCGGCGGCGTACTCTGCGGCGTACACGGCGCGCCAGTCCGACATGATGAACCCCTTGAAGCCGATACCCTTCTTGATGTCGGTATCGAGCAGCTTGGCATTGCCGCAGGCAAACTCGCCGTTGATCTTCTGGTAGGCGCACATCAGCGATCCTGGATTGCCACGCTCGATGCCGATCTGGAATGCCAGCAGGTCGGATTCGCGGTGCGCGGCCGGATCGATCCGCGTATCCAGCCGGAACTTGTTGGACTCCTGCGCGTACAGCGACAGGTGCTTGAGCATCGCCATCACACCGGTGGACTGGGTGCCGATGACGACTTCGCCACCCAGCACGCCCGAAAGATACGGGTCTTCCGAGAAGTACTCGAAATTGCGACCGTTGTGCACGTCGCGCATCAGGTTGATGCCACCGCCGAGATGCACGTTGAAGCCGCGCTGTTTTGCTTCCTCTCCCAGCGCGACGCCCACCTTGCGCGCCGCCTCCAGATTGAACGTGGAGCCCATCAGCAGGCCCGCCGGGAATGCCGTACCGCTGTCCACCGAGCCGTCCGCAGCGCGGCGTCCGTTGCCGGGATTCGTCACTCCGAGACTGGCGTCCGTCATCAGCAGGTCGGGAACACCGAGCCTCGGGACACCCGGCGTCCAGCCGGCGAGCTGGGGTACGTCAGCGGGAACGCGTTCGTCGCGCGAGCGCGTTCGGAAATTGACGACCATCAGGTTGCGGATGAGGCCGAAGCGCTCGTCGTCGGTCATTCTGGCTTCGACCTGTCGCGCTTTCGCTTCGGCGGCAACCGGGGACAGCCCGGCGCGGGATACCGTGGCGCAGAAGGCTGTGCCGGCAACGAGTGCCAAAATAAGAGGCTTCGGAAGCGTTTTCATCTGCAACCCCCATGCCAGAAACACGCTGAACGTACATCAAACCGGAAGCATGCACCAAGCCGTAATCTAGAGCGTCACGACGACACTGATCGTCGTGGAGCGGTCGATACGCGCGGCCGCGGGATTCCACGGCGGATAAGACTGTCTCGGCTGGATGAGGAGGCTGCTGCAATCACTGCTGCTGCACAGAGGGGCCGTCACTGCGCTCCGCAGTGACGGCCCGCGCCCCTGCCGCAACAATCCGGTCTGGCGCAGCGTCCTATTGAGTGATGCAGCCGTGACGATGCCCCGTCACGCTGTCATTGCAGTAAGCCTGCCGGTGGGCCTGAACACCGGATAACTGGCGCAGGGCATCAGTGTCAGGTCGTGCGAAGTACCCCTTCGCCGATGCCGTACCCATCCGGCTGCCCAAGAGCGCAGGTTCCTACAAGCGCTCATCCCAAGCAGGGAGGAACCAGCCGGCACGCCCCGGTTCCGTCATGCGTGCCGCCCCGATCCCTCGGGGTGGAACCTCGTTCTCTCTTCACCAACCCACAGGAGGTATTCATCACCGCTATCCGCTCTATTGTCCATCGCAATCCCCCTGCCCGATCTCCCCATAGGGAGTACGGCAGGCGCCTCATTCGAGACAACAGGTGACTCTCTGGCCCTTGCCCTTCGGGGATCTCGCTTCGACGAATTGGCAATAGCACTGACCGAATTGACCCAGAGAAGCAGACCGCTGGAGCATTTTATGGACGATCTCACGTACAGCCTGCGACAACTTTGCCAGCGCAACCGCGATGGCAGTCATGCGACACAGGCAGACCGGCAAGGTGTTCTAACCCTAGCCAGCCGCCAATTGCGCGAAGCCGGGTTCAGGCAGATGCGCGCCACGTCTCTAGAAGGGCAAGCATGTCGAGGCGTTGTTGAATCGCTGGCAGACAGAAGGCTTACGAGAACCGTATCCGCCAACTCGAAGAACGGAAGGTCGAGATCGGCGAGAGAATCGCCAACTGCGGCCGACCGCTGCGCAGCTTCGACGAGGCACTTAGAACTTCGCTCGACTTCCTGGCAAACCCGGAAATCTCTGGGCATCGGAGCGCCCGGAGCACAAGCAAGCGGTGCTGAAACTCGCCTTTGCCGACCGGCTGGCCTACGTCCGGAACGAGGGCTTTAGAACTCCCGATCTCGCCTTACCTTTCAAGGTATTGGCAGAGATCGGAAGCTCCAAAAGCAAGATGGCGCGCCCGGAGAGATTCGAACTCCCGACCACTCGGTTCGAAGCCGAGTACTCTATCCAGCTGAGCTACGGGCGCGTGTTGTGAGAAAACGGGGACCGCATTGTAAGTGATCGGCGGCGCAAACCGAAGTCCGGACGGACGCCGGCTGGAGCGGCGCCACAGCCGGCGGCGCCGAGGACCGGCTCATGAGCTCAAGGTGACTTCCGGCTCCCCCTCGCATCGGTTGACCTCGACCGTCACGTGGACGAGGTGATCGAAGTCCTGCAGCAGGCCCTTGTAGTGAGCCGGCGGCTGCGGCCGGTCCGTGATCAGCGAGACGATGGCCGAAAGCTTGCCGGGCGCGATGTACCACACGTGCAGGTCGGTCACCTTGTTGTCGGCATCGTTCTCGATGGCCGTCCGGATCGCCGACTCGAGCGACGTGCCCGGCGCGCGATCGAGCAGCACCGCGCCGGTCTGACGCGTCAGTCCAAACGACCATTGCAGGATCAGCCCGCTGCCCACGAGGCCCATGAGCGGATCCATCCACACCCAGCCAAGGTATTTGCCGACAAACAAGGCAGCGATGGCCAGGATCGACGTCAGGGCGTCCGCGAGCACGTGCACATAGGCCGCTCTGAGGTTGTGATCGTGACCGTGGGAGTGCGAGTGATCGTGGGCCTGCCCGTCCGCGCCATGGGCGTGCGGCTTGACCGTGAGCAGCCACGCGCAAACCACGTTCACCGCCAGGCCGATGCATGCCACCATGATCGCGTCGTTGAATACGATCGGGCTGGGCGCACGCAGCCGACCGATCGACTCGACGGCCACGGCCGCCGCGACGACGGCGAGCAGGATCGCGCTGGTGAACCCGCCCAGCGCGTTGACCTTGCCGGTGCCGAACGTGAAGCTCGGATTGCGCGCCTGCCGGCGGGCCACCACGTAAGCGAACGCGGCAATGCCGAACGCCGCGGCGTGCGTGGACATGTGCCAGCCGTCCGCCAGCAGGGCCATCGAGTTGAAGATGTGGCCGCAGACGATTTCGACCACCATCATCGCCACCGTCAGCCCGATCACGTAGCGCATCCGGCGCTCGCTGTCGCGCTCATGGCCCGTCTGATAGTGGTGGTCGTGCTCCAGCGGAGCGGTGTTGTGGACGTGCATACGGACCCTATCTACCTCACCGGCCGGGCGACGTCCAATCGGCTTTATTTATTCGACTTTATTGACGCCGGGCATCTTCGCGCGCGGAGCCCGGGCGTTCGCAGCCCCGGCAATCGGGCGGCGTCCAGGAGGGGGACCCGTAGCCGGCGGCGGTGATGAAGCGCTGCGCGGCCTCGGACTGTATGAATTGCAGGAAATCGCGCGCCGAGGGGTTCGCCTCGCCCGCCGTCAGCAGCACGGCCTGCTGCTCGATCGGCGCGTGCAGCTTCGCGTCCACGGCCAGCGTTTCGGCTGCAAGCGAGCGTTTGTTGAGCCGCTCGTAGTCGCGGATCTGCGAGCGGGCGACGAAACCGGCGTCGGCGTTCCCGGTGCTCAGGAATTGAAAGGTTTGCCCGACGTTCTCGCCGCGCACCACCTTGAAGCGGCTGTGCAGGCCCAACCGCCGCAGCACCTCTTCCGCAGCCGCGCCATAGGGCGCCGTCGCCGGATTGGCGATGGCGACGGTGCGGATCCTGGCGTCGCTCAGCGTGCGCTCGAGATCACCGCCGATCGCGCGGCCCGGCGTCCACAGCACGAGCTTGCCGATGGCATACGTGAACCGCGTGCCCGCCACCGCCGCTCCATCACGCTCCAATTGCTCCGCGCGCGCCACGTCGGCGGAGAAGAACAGCTCGAACGGGGCGCCGGACTTGATTTGCGCATACAGGGCGCCGCTGGCACCCGCGCTCACGACGAATTGCGTGGGCCGCGTCTGGACGTACATGGCCGTCAATTGCTCCAGCACCGGTTTGAAATTGGCGGCGACCGCAATACGCACGGTGTCTTCGGCCGCGCTTGCCTGCATCCAGATCGCCAGGATCGACGCTGCAAAAATTCTCGCCAGCTGGTTCACGATGTTTTCCTTTGTTGATGCGGTTATTCACCCAATACGGCCACACTCTTCACCATCGCCCACAGTTTCGAGCCCGGCGCCAGCGCCAACTCCGCGGCGGATTTCCACGTGATGCGAGCGAGCAAAGCCGTGCCGCGCGCCGAGAGGCCGACGAGCGCGTGCGCCGGCGAATCCCCGGCGGCGGAAATCGCCTGCACTTCGCAGGCGATCACGTTGAGCACGCTCGTACGCTCAGGGGGCGATTGCGCCAGACTCACGTCCCGCGCGGCAATCTGCACCCGCACCCGGCGTCCGGCCGGCTGCTCGCCCGCCGCCACCCACAGCTCCCCCCCGGAGAACTCCAGCCGGCACAAATATACGTTCGGATGGTACTCCGCCACCGTCGCATCCACTATCGCGGCCGCATCCAGCTCCTGGGCGAACGGCAGCCGCGGATCGCACAGAACCCGGTGCGCAGGGCCGACTGCCGCGATCCGACCCGCCTCCATCCATGCCATCTGGTCGGCGATGCGCGCCGCCTCGTGCAGATCGTGGCTGACATACAAACACGGTATCGCCAGCGATTGCAGCGCCGCCTGAATGCCCTTGAGCACCTCGCGGCGGCTGAGCCCATCCAGCGCCGAGACCGGCTCATCGAGCAACAACAGCGCCGGACTGGTGAGAAGCGCTCGACCGATGGCGACACGGCGCCGCTCGCCGCCGGACAGGCCGCCCACGGCGCGATGAAGCAGGTCCCCGAGCGCGAGCGCCTCGACGACGGGCTCGAACCTCACCTGCCGCGCCCGGCCGCGAATGCGCTTCGATCCATACGACAGGTTCGCAGAAACATCGAGGTGAGGAAACAAATGGGCGTCCTGGCTGACGAAGCCCACCGCGCGCCGCTCGGCCGGCGTCTTCAGCAATCGGTCGCTGTCGAGCCAGACCGTCTCGTCCACCGCGAGCCGGCCCCGCACCTCGGGTTCGAGCCCCGCGATACAGCGCAGCAGCGTGGTCTTGCCGGCGCCCGAGCGGCCGGAGATCGTCGTGATGCCGCGCCCCTCGAGCTCGAACTGCGCATCCAGCACAAAAGTGCCGCGCCGCAGATGCAGATCCCCGGCGAGCTTGCTCACAATCTGACCAATTGCCGGCCGCGCCCGCTGGCGTAGAGCACCGTCAGGGCGATCAGGGAAAAGATCAGCACGCCCGCGGCGAGCGCGTGCGCGCGGCCATAGTCGAGCTGCTCGACGTGATCATAGATCGCGATCGACAGCACCTGCGTTTGACCCGGAATGTTGCCGCCGATCATGAGCACCACGCCGAACTCCCCGAGCGTGTGCGCGAATCCCATGACGATCGCCGTCAGATAGCCGGCGCGTGCCATCGGCAGCGCCACCGTGAAGAACCGGTCCCAGGGACCCGCACCTAACGTTGCCGCCGCCTCGAGCTGCCCGTCGGAAATATCCTGAAAAGCATTCTTCAGCGGATTGACGACAAAGGGCAGGGAGAACACGACGGATCCCACGACCAGCCCGCTGAAACTGAAGACCAGCGACAGGTCCAGCCGTTCCAGCAGGCTCCCGAACGGGCCGGAGCGCCCGAGCAGCAGCAGCAGGTAGAAGCCCAGGACTGTCGGCGGCAGCACCAGCGGCAAAGCCACGATCGCCTCCACGCCGGGCCTCAACCACGCGCGGCTGCGCGCGAGCCACCACGCGAGAGGCGTGCCCAGCACGAGCAGTATCGCCGTCACGGTCAGCGCCAGCTTCAGTGTCAGCCCGACGGCCGCCAAGTCTCCAGGTGCCATAATCCCGCGCCTTTTTGATTGATTTTCCCCGGCACATCCCAAGCATACAATGTCCGCATGCTGACTCCCGCCGCCGCTGCCGCCCTGATCGACGAGCACCTCGCGTGCCCGCCGATCGAGTCGCTCCCGCTGCCCCAGTGCGCGGGCGCCATCCTGCGCGAAAACATCTACGCCGAGCGCGACCAGCCGCCCTTCGACCGCATCGCGATGGACGGCATCGCCATCGACAGCGCTTCCTGGCGCGCGGGCCAGCGCAAATTCAAGGTGCTGGGCACGCAGCCGGCCGGCAAACCGCAACTCAAGCTCGCCGAGCAGCAGGGCTGCCTGGAAGTGATGACAGGCGCCATTCTTCCCGGCGGCTGCGACTGCGTCATTCCCGTGGAACAGATCGAGATCCAGGACGGTCTGGCCAGCATCGCGGGCGATGCACGCGTCGAGCCCTGGAAAAATGTGCACCGGCGGGCCAGCGATGGCCGTCAGGGCGGGCTGCTCCTGGAGGCCGGCATCTGCCTGCGCGCGCCGGAGATCGCCGTCATCGCCTCCGCTGGAATGGAGCGGGCGCGGGTCAGCGCGCCGCCGGCCGTCATGGTCATTTCCACCGGCGATGAGCTGGTCGAGCCCGGCGAGCCGATCCTCGCCCATCAGATCCGCCGCTCCAATCCGTACGGCATCGCCGCGGCGCTTCGCCAGCGCGGCTTCGTGCGCGTAGGCGACGATCATCTGCCGGACGACCCTGAAGTGATGCGCGAGCGCCTGACTGTGCATCTGGACACGCACGATGTCCTGATCATGAGCGGCGGGGTGTCGATGGGTCGCTTCGATTTCGTCCCCGGGGTCCTGCAGGACCTCGGCGTGCGGCCCATCTTCCACCGCATCGCGCAGCGGCCCGGCAAGCCCATGTGGTTCGGCGTCGTGGATGGCGGACCGGCGGTGTTCGCGCTGCCGGGCAATCCGGTGTCGACGCTGGTTTGTCTGGCGCGCTATGTCCTGCCCGCGCTGTTCAATGCCATGGGACAGCAAACACCGCGCGGCGAGCGCATCGCGCTGGCGCAGTCCGTCGACTTCAAGGCGCCGCTGACCTATTTTCTGCCCATCACCGTGCAGCAGGACGAATGGGGCCGGCCGTGGGCCGAGCCCAGCCCGACCCACGGCTCGGGCGATTTCTCCGCGCTGGCGGGCACCGATGGTTTCGTGGAACTTCCCCCGGGCCCCAATGTCTGGCCCAAGGGCTTCATGGCGCAGGTGTACCGATGGTAGAGGTGCTCGACGCCCGCAGCCGTCCGCTGCATGACCTGCGGATCTCGGTCATGGACCGCTGCAACTTCCGCTGCCCCTACTGCATGCCGCGGGAAACCTTCCATGAGAATTACAAGTTCCTCAAGACTCAGGAGCGCCTCACCTTCGAGGAGATCGTCCGGCTGGCGCGCCTGTTTGTTGCGCTCGGAGTGCGCAAGATACGCCTCACCGGCGGCGAGCCGCTGCTGCGCGCGAACCTGCCGGACCTGGTCGGCGAGCTGAGCTCCCTCCCCGGCATCGAGGAAGTTGCGCTCACCACCAACGGCGTGCTGCTCGCGCGGCATGCCGCGGAGCTGAAGGCGAACGGATTGAAGCGTGTCACCGTCAGCCTCGACAGTCTCGACGATGCGGTGTTCAAGCAGATGAGCGGGGGCTTCGGCGGCAAGGAGCAGGTGCTCGAGGGCATCCGCGCCGCGCAGGAAACGGGCCTCTCGCCCGTCAAGATCAACACGGTGGTGGAACGCGGCCTGAACGACGGTACGGTGCTCGACATGGTGGAGCACTTCCGCCACAGCGACGTCATCGTCCGCTTCATCGAGTACATGGACGTGGGCACGCGCAATCACTGGGAGCGCTCGCGCGTCGTGCCCTCATCGCAGCTCCTGGCGCGCATCCATGCCCGCTGGCCGCTGCGGCCGGTGGAGCAGAACTACCGGGGCGAAGTGGCTGAGAGATACGTCTTCGAGGACGGCGGCGGCGAGATCGGCTTCATCTCCTCGGTCACCGAGCCGTTCTGCGGCGCATGCTCGCGCGCCCGTCTCTCCTCCGACGGCATTTTCTATACTTGTCTGTTTGCGGCAAGGGGCCATGACCTGCGCTCCCTGCTGCGTGGCGGCACCGATGACGGCACGCTGCTCGAGGACATGCGTAATATCTGGGTCCGCCGCACGGACCGGTACAGCGAGCTGCGCGCTTCACAGCGCGAGCAGCCGCTCGAGAAGGTGGAGATGTACTATATCGGTGGGTGAGCTCATGTTGATTGCACATTGAGTGCAATCAACATGAGCTCACGGCCGCACAGGGATGTGCGGACCGGAACTATTCACAGGGACGTATGGCACCGGCGTTCATATCCTGTCGATACCTGCATGAACAAACTCTCACATCTCGATGCCAACAACCGCCCCACGATGGTGGACGTGAGCCACAAGGCCGTCACGCTGCGCACCGCGGTCGCTCAGGCCAAAGTCGTGCTGCCGGCCGAGGTCGCCCGGGCGCTGAGCGGGAGCGGATTCCGCACCGCCAAGGGGCCCGTGTTCGACACCGCGATCGTCGCCGCAGTGATGGCGGCGAAGAAAACCCACGAGCTGATCCCGTTCTGCCATCCGCTCGGCATCGAGAACTGCAAGGTCGAGATCGAGCTGGCCGGCCCCACCGAAGTCCTGATCCGCTGCACGGTGAGTGTGCATCACAAGACAGGCGTGGAGATGGAGGCGCTGACCGGTGCGTCCATCGCCGCACTGACGATCTACGACATGTGCAAGGCGCTGTCGCACGACATCCAGATCGCGCAGATCCAGCTGGTGGAGAAGCGCGGCGGAAAATCCGCGGCCGGCGCACCTTCGGGGGGTCCGGACGTATGACACCGCCGCCTGCCGTCTACGGGCTCGTACTTGCCGGCGGCTTCAGCACCCGCATGCGCAGGGACAAGGCGGCGCTGGCCTATGCGGGCAAGCCGCAGCTGCTGCGCGCATTCGAGCTGCTGAATGCCGCTTGCGCACACACGTTCGTCTCGGTGCGCGCGGACCAGACTAACGAGCCGACGCGTGCGGGCCTGCCGCAGATCGTGGACCGCCTCGAGAACCACGGGCCGATCGCCGGAATCCATGCGGCCCAGTCGCTCCATCCGGAAGTGGCCTGGCTCGTGCTCGCCTGCGACCTGCCGTTCCTCAGCCGCGCCACGCTGGAGCAATTGCTGGCGGGCCGCGATCCCGCGCGGCTTGCGACCGCCTACCGCAGCAGTCACGACGCCCTGCCGGAACCTTTGTGCGCGATCTTCGAGCCGCGCAGCGCCGCCGCCCTGGCGGAATACATCGCGGACGGCGGCCGCTGCCCGCGGAAATTCCTCACCGGCGCCGACATCCGCCTCCTCACGCAATCGGATGCGCGCGCGCTCGACAACATCAATACGGCTGAAGAGTACGACGCCGCGACCCGGTCTCTCGAAGCGGAGGGCAGCCGGCCGACGGACAAGCACTTCATCCACGTCAGATATCACGCCATCCTGCGCGAGCAGGCCCGCCGCGGCGACGAGCGCCTCGAAACGTCGGCGACGACGCCCGCGGCGCTGTACGAAGAGCTGCGCAAGCGGCATTCGTTCGGGCTGGAACCCGAGCGGCTGCGCGTGGCGGTGAACGCCGAATTCGCCGCGTGGACGGCGCCATTACAGGACGGCGATGAGGTCGTCTTCATTCCGCCCGTGGCCGGCGGCTGAGGGACTCGTCGTGAACGGCTTCCAGCTCAGCCCGGTCTCCTTCGATCCCGCGGCGCTGCGGCCGCAGCTCGCCGATCCGGGCGCCGGCGGTTTCGCCGCTTTCGAGGGCTGGGTGCGCAATCACAACGAGGGCCGGACCGTCACACGGTTGGAGTACGAGGCTTACGAGGCGCTCGCGATCAAGGAGGGCGAACGCATCGTCGGGGAAGCTCTGAAGCGCTTTCCCATCCTGCGCGCGGCCTGCGTGCACCGCGTGGGATCACTGGCGATCGGCGAGCTTGCCGTATGGGTGGGCGTGAGCGCGGCTCATCGCGACGAAGCGTTCGCCGCCTGCCGCTACATCATCGACGAAGTCAAGCATCGCCTGCCGATCTGGAAGAAAGAGCACTACGTGAACGGCGATTCGGGCTGGGTCAACTGCGAACGCTGCGCCGACGGCGCCGCGACTCACGAGCACGCACACGGCTAGGGCTGCATAGTTGGGCACGGTCGGGCCGCGCCGACGGTGCCTTCACCGCGATCACGCACGATTCCGCGACCGCAGGTCGCCCTTCAATCCTTCTTTTTCAGTTCTTCCGTCGCATCCTTGACGCCCTTGCGCACGTCGTCGGCGGCGTCATCGATCTTGTCGCCGGTGGTTTCCTTGCCGCCGTTCTTCATCGTGCGCACCGCCTCGTCGACTTCCTCGCCTGCCCGCTCCATCGGACCTTTCTTCTCGCAGGCGGCCAGCCCCAACACGAGGCTGGCGATGATCAGGGGCAGGATCGATTTGTTCATTTCGAAGCTCCCGATGTTTGAAAAAAGTACACGGCAGGAGCGCTCCGGACGTCAGGGACGAATCTGGCCCGCTCCTCTCACGACGTACTTATAACTCGTCAGCTGCTCGATGCCTACCGGACCGCGCGCGTGAAATTTGTCGGTCGAAATGCCGATCTCCGCGCCCATCCCGAACTCACCCCCGTCGGCAAACTGCGTGGAGGCATTGTGGAGCACGATGGCGCTGTCGACGCGGGCGAGGAAGCGGTCGGCGGTCGCCGGGTCGGCCGTGACGATCGATTCCGTGTGCGCGGACCCGTAGCGTCGGATGTGCTCGATGGCCGCATCGACACCATCGACCACGCGCACCGCGATGATCGCATCGAGGTATTCGGCGTACCAATCGTCCTCGGTCGCCGGCCGCACGCGGGCATCGGCCTTCCGCGACCGCTCGTCGCCGCGCACTTCGCAGCCGGCATCGATCAGGGAGGCAATCAAAGGCTGCAGATGAGTCGCCGCGCAGGCGCGGTCGACCAGCAAAGTCTCCGCGGCACCGCACACGCCGGTGCGGCGCAGCTTCGCATTCAAGACGATCTTACGGGCCATCTCGATATCGGCATCGCGGTCGACGTACACGTGGCACACCCCTTCCAGATGCCCGATCACCGGCAACCGCGCTTCCTTCTGCACGCGCTCCACCAGGCTGCGCCCGCCGCGCGGCACGAGCACGTCGATGTACTCCCTCATGTCCGCGAGCATGTGTCCCACCGCGGCCCGGTCCGTCGTCGACACCCACTGAATACACGCCGCGGGCAGCCCTGCGGCCTGCAAGCCGGCGACCAGACAAACGTGAATGGCGCGATTGGAGTGCACCGCCTCCGAACCGCCGCGCAAAATCGCCGCATTGCCTGACTTCAAGCACAGCGCACCGGCATCGGCGGTCACGTTCGGCCGGCTCTCGTAAATGATGCCGACGACGCCGAGCGGCACGCGGACGCGCTGGATCTTCATCCCGTTCGGACGCGTCCACTCGGCAAGCACGGTGCCGATCGGATCGTCGAGCTTGACGATCTCCTCGATCCCGACCGCCATGGCCTCGATGCGCTTCTCGTCGAGCAGCAGCCGGTCGAGCATCGCCTGGGACAAACCGGACTGGCGGGCGGCGTCCATGTCGCGCTGGTTCGCGGCGAGGATATCCGCTTTGGCGGAACGGAGCGCGCGGGCGGCGGCGAGCAGGGCGTCGTTCTTTTGTTGGGCGGGGGTTAACGCTAGCACGTGCGCGGCCTCGACGGCGGCGCGGCCCATGGTGGTCAGCTGATGGCTTATTGAGTCGAGGGTTTGCATGACTTTGGATTCTAACGGCGACGTTGGAGGAGATTTGTTCGGCCAAGTTACCCACAGTTTATGTCCATGGATGGACGGTATTGCCGCGGGAGGCAGGATGCCGGAGCGGCTAAGGGAGGCCTAGCAATTAACCAGCCCCATAAACTGTGGATAACTTGTCCAAACAAATCTCCACCACCGGCGATGGTTCCGATCTTATTGCGCGGGCGTTGCAGCGCCGTTTTGGAGGCGGGAGGGGGATATCCACAATTTTCCATTCAGCCGTGCCGTGTCTGCCCTGGCCCCCGTCGGCGAACAGCTCCAAAGGTTTTAGGCACCATATGTTCCCCGGTTCTTGAAAATTGTGGGTATCCCCCTCCCGCCTCCAAAACGGCGCCCCCACCGTCGCTTCGTTCTTAATCTACACCGTCTGCGTTTGCTGCGACTGCGGCGGCCGGGTCGTCGACGGAAACGGCTCCGTCTGCGCCATCCACACCAAGTCATCCCGGTGGATCATCTCATCCCTCCCCCGATACCCCAGTATCGCCTCGATTTCCGCGCTCTGCCGCCCCATGATGCGCGCCGCATCCCGGTCCGAATACGCGCAGATCCCTTTGGCGATCTCTTTCCCCTCGGGTGACAGCACGCTCACCGTATCCCCGCGATCGAAACGGCCGACGGCTTTGAGCACGCCGGCGGGCAGAAGGCTCTTGTGGTTCGCCAGCGCGCTGACCGCGCCCGCATCGACGACCAGGGCGCCGGTCGGATGCAGCGTGGCGGCGATCCATTGTTTGCGGACTGTGAGTGGCGAAATGGTGGGGAGGAACCACGTGCAGCGCGCGCCTTCCTCGATCCGCCGGATCGGATGGGGCTCGCGGCCGCCGGCGATGCACATCGCGCAGCCCGCATTGAATGCGATCTTCGCAGCCATGACTTTGGTGGCCATTCCGCCGGTGCCCACGGCCGAGCCCGACCCGCCGGCCATCGCCTCGATCTGCGCGGTGATCTGGGCGACTTTGGGGATGAACTGCGCGTTCTTGTCCTTGGTCGGATCGGCGGTGTAAAGACCGTCGACGTCGGACAGCAGGATCAAACAATCGGCGCTGGCGGTCTGCGCGACGCGTGCGGCGAGGCGGTCGTTGTCGCCGTACCGGATCTCGGTAGTGGCAACCGTGTCGTTCTCGTTGATGACCGGCGTCGCCCCGAGACGCAGCAGCGTATTCAGCGTGTTGCGGGCGTTGAGGTAGCGGCGCCGCTGCTCGGTGTCCGAAAGCGTTAGCAGGATCTGTGCCACCGTCATGCCCTTGTGCTCCAGCACTTCCTTCCAGGCGTGGGCCAGACGGATCTGCCCGACAGCGGCGCTGGCCTGGCCCTCCTCGAGCTGGAGTTTGCCGGCCGGCAGGTTCAGGTGGCGGCGGCCGAGCGCGATCGCGCCGGAGGACACGAGCAGAATCTCCTGTCCGCGCTCGCGCAGTCGCACCAGGTCCTCGACCAGCGCGTCGAGCCAGGCCCGGTTGATCCGGCCGCTGGCCTGGTCCACCAGCAGCGCCGAGCCCACTTTTATGACGATCCGGCGCGCCCGGACCAGGGTCTGCGCCGTTTCCCTGCGTTCTTCGGCTGACATGGTGGCGGAATATACAAGGAGTCGCCGCCGAGTGGAGCGCCTTTCCTGTCGCCGAGGCCCGACGCTGCGTGCGCCGGGACACAGCTCAGTCAGGTTCGGCCGCGCAGCTCGCGGATCACCTCTTCGGGCGAGCAGCCCGCGGCGCGCAGCGATCGAAGCGTCGGCGCGCCCGCGCGCTTGGCGAGCCGCGTGCCATCGGAGCCGGTGACCAGGGAGTGATGGCGATAGCGCGGCGTCGGCAAATCCAGCAGGGCTTGCAGCAGCCGATGAAGGTGAGTGGAAAGGAACAAATCCTGCCCGCGGATCACGTGGCTCATGCCCTGGAGCGCGTCATCGTGCACGCAGGCGAGGTGATAACTGGTCCCGACATCCTTGCGCGCGAGAATTGCGTCGCCAAGCAGCTCCGGGCGCGCGCGAATCTCGCCGTGAGAGCCGTCTGGAGCGGCGCCCTCTTCGACAAAGGTCAGACGGTTCCACCGCCCGCCCGACAAAGCCCGGCATCGCTCCAGCGACAAGCGCCAGGCAAACGGCTCGCCCGCAGCGAGGCGCGCCTGCTCCTCGTCCGCGCTCATCGGCGCCGCCGGACCGGAATACGGCGGCTCAACCGTGCTCTGCAAGCCGCTTTGCGGGGCACGCGCGATGTCCTCCATGATCTCGCGGCGCGTCTTGAAGCAGCGGTACATCACACCTTTGTCGATCAAACGATCGAGAGCGGCGCGATAGTCGCCGAAGTGATCGGACTGCCGCCGCACCGGCCGCTCCCATGCCAATCCCAGCCACGCGAGGTCCTCGAATATCGCCTGCTCGTATTCCGGGCGGCAACGCGTCCGGTCGATGTCCTCGATGCGCAGAACGAACCGCCCGCCGGCCGCGCGCGCCGCATCGAACGCTGCGCGCGCGCTGAAGGCATGGCCGAGATGAAGGTAGCCGGTCGGCGAAGGCGCAAACCGCGTGATGAACCCGCTCATGAAGCCGCAGGATAGCGCAAGCCGGCCCCGGAGCCGTTCGCGGGCGTCTAACGGATGCGAATCTTGCGCGGATCGTAGGTCAGCGGCGGGAATTCGAGCGGCAGCCCCTCCAGCTCGTCGCGCAGAATCTGCGACACGGCCAGGTTGCGAAACCATTTGTTGTCCGCCGGGATCACGTACCACGGCGCCCATTGCGTGCTGCACCGGGCCAGCATCAGCTCGTACGCCTCGATGTAGTCATTCCATTGCTTGCGCTTCGCCAGGTCGGCGGGATCGAACTTCCACTGTTTGTGAGTCTTCTCCACCCGCGCCTCGAAGCGGCGCTTCTGCTCGTCCTTGCTGATCTGCAGGAAGAACTTAACCACCCGGATATGGCTCCGGTGCAGCATCCGCTCGAACTCGTTGATCTGCGGATACCGCTCCTCGATCGTTTTGGCCGGCGCCAGCTCGTTCACGCGCACGACCACCACGTCCTCGTAGTGCGAGCGATTGAATACCGCGATCTCGCCGCGGCGCGGCGCGTGCTTGTGGATGCGCCAGAGATAATCGTGACGCAGCTCCTCGGCGCTCGGCGCCTTGAAGGACGTCACGCAGCAGCCTTGCGGATTGAACGCGCTCAACACGTGGCGGATCGTTCCATCCTTGCCGCCCGCATCGATCGCCTGCAGCACGACCAGCATGCCGAAGCGCCCATCGGCGTACATCTTGTACTGCAGCTGCTCCAGCTGCTTGAGATTGCGCTCGAACACGCGCCCGGCTTCCTCCTCATCCCAGCCGAAAGTGCGGTCGGCATCTTTGTCCTTGAGCTTGGGGCGCGAGCCGGGGCGCACGATCAGGTGACGCTGCAGGTCTTGAGGCATACGGAACCTCGGGCGGGATCGGGGATTCATTGTCTGAGCGGCGCGCGGGGATTGTCAAAGAGCGCTGGCTGGGCGGGGTTGGAAACTGGTAGCCCATCCACCACCCGAGTGCTACTGTCCCCTCCCATCCCACCTCAGCCGACGCAGACCGGCGGAAGGTACGTCATGATCTTCGAACATATCCGCACCGGCGGCTGCCAGTCCTACCTCGTTGGCTGCGGCGACACCTGCTCCGCCGCCCTCATCGACCCCGAGATTTCCCAGATCGACCGCTACCGCGGCATCGCCACGCGCGAAGGCCTGCGCATCAAATATGTCATCGACACGCATACGCACGCGGACCACTTCTCCGCCGCGCGCCAGATCGGCAAGCTCCTCGATACGGCGATCGTCATGCACCGGCTGAGCCCCGCGCCCTTTCCCGACATCCGCCTGGACGACAGCGACATGCTCGCCGTCGGCGCGCTGCGTATGCAGGCGATCCATACGCCGGGCCATACGCGCGACTCGATGTGCCTGCTGGTCGGCGATCGTTTGTTCACCGGCGATACGCTGCTGATCGGCGCCACCGGCCGCACCGACCTGCCCACCGGCGATCCGGACGCGCTGTATGACAGCCTGTTCAACGGCATCCTCAAGCTCGATCCGGCGCTGAAGATCTTCCCGGCGCACGACTACAAGGGGCGCGATTTCAGCACGCTCGGCGCGGAGCTCGCGAACAATCCCCGCCTGCAGAAGCGCGAGCGCGCCGCGTTCACCGAGATGATGCGCCACCTCGACCTGTCCGCGCCGACTCATCTCACCGAAGCGCTGCGGACAAACATGAGCGGCGGCAAGACCGTGGCGCAGTTCCTGTCGGAGGCGGCGGCGAAGACGCCGTTCATGTCGCTGGCCGAACTGCACGCGCGCGTGCTGCGCGCCGATGGCGACTTGATCGTCCTCGATGTACGGGAGAAGGAAGCTTACGAGGCCGGGCACGTTCCCGGCGCGCGCAATCTGCCGCGGGGCCAGCTGGAGCTGCGCGTCAATGCGGAGCTGCCCGACCCGACGGCGCGCATCCTGACCGTCTGCGAGCTCGGCAAGATCTCGACGCTGGCCGCCGCCACGCTGCGCGAGCTGGGATACATGCGGGCGGTGGCGCTCGACGGCGGCATGAAGGCGTGGCGGGAAAGCGGCTTTCCCACCGCCGGCAAAGTCACTTCTGCCCCAGCTCCGGCAGCGGGATGAGCAGCGCCGCCCACGCGGCGGCGAGCATCAGCATCAGCCCCGGAATGAGCTGCAGGGCGAAGCTGCGCCCGCCCGTGATCCACGCCGCCACTGCCTTGGTCACCGAATTGGTGGTGAAGGCCAGGAGCACCGCAAGCTCCGCCGCACGCATCGACAGGGCGCCGGCTTTCAGCAGACTGGCTCCGGAAACGGCGGACGAATGGGAATCGGCGAAGCCGGCGGCCGCGATGCCGAGCACGCCGCCGGGCGCGCCGAACCAGTGCGACAGGGCCGCCGAAACAAAGATCACCAGGCTCACGGTGACCGCGAACACGATCGCCACCCGCGGCTCGAACGCGCGCCCGAGCCGCGCTTCGGTGTTGTCGGTATGTTTGACCGCGTTGAAGGTGAAAAGCAGTCCGTAGAGCGCGGCCACCAGACCTGCGCCGATCATCGAGGGCAGGAGCCTGTACATCAGCTCCAGATGCGCGACACCCAGCACGATCGCCAGCTGTACCGGCGTCGCAACGGACGACATGGCGGCTCCGGCGACTGCCGCCTTGCCGAGCCTGGCTTCGCTGCGTGCGCGGCTGCCCATGCTGCCGATGGTGGCGATGCTCGAGATGAATCCGCCGGCCAGCCCCGCGACCGGCAGGCCCATGCGAGCGCCGAATGCCCGCAACGAGATGTAGCCGCCAGCATTGATCAGCATGACGAGAACCGCGAGCGTCCAGACCACCCGCGGATTGATGACGCCGAAGGGATCGATGGTGCGATCCGGAATCAGCGGCAGCACCACCAGCGCCGCCCCGGCAAGCAGCAGGCCATCGGCGATTTCCTGCTGTGAAAGCTTTTCACGCACGATGGCGTGCAGCCACGAGCGCGAGACGAGCAGCAATGCGACCAGCACTCCCAACGCGCCCGCCAGTGCTGGCTCGGTTTGCGCAAGCGCCCCCGCCACGCACGTGAGCACCAACGCCATCTCGGTGGTCAAGCCCGGGTCATCCGACTCGCTGCGCAAGTACGCCGCTGCGCCGTAAGCCCCCACGATCCCCGTCACCACCAGCACGCCCCAAACCTCGGCGACCCAATACCCCACGCCCCCGAGCAGCGCAGCCAAGGCGAACGTGCGCACCCCGGCCGCCCCGCGCCCCTGCCCCGTCCCCTTGCTCTTCTCCCGCTCGATCCCCACGAGCAGCCCGATGCCGAGCGCCACCCCCAGACCCAATGCAGTCGACCCCGGATCGTCCATCTCGACCCCCTAGACGTCAGGAAGACCTCAAAGACCGCGAACGTTCATGTCATGTATCCGCAACAGGAGCAGATTGCCTGCCCGCACGCAACCCCCTAAACTTCGCCATCCGGCAGCGCGCACCGGCATCATTCTTAGGGGTGGTTTGTGGGCAGAGATTACGATCCCGTACCCGGCCAGTGGTACGAGAATCTTGAGCAGGAAGAAGTGTTCCACGTGCTGAACGTCGATGAGGATTCCGAGCTCATCGAAGTGCAGTACGAGGATGGCGAAGTCGAGGAGATCGACCTCGAGGCCTGGACCGAGATGGACCTCGAGCTGACCGACAAGCCGGAAGGCTGGGTCGCCTCCGACGACGATGATGAGGACGAGGAGGAGGACGAAGATTTCGACGAGGACGAGGATGACTGGGAAGACGACGAGGACGATGACGACGACGATGATGACTGGGAAGATGAGGATGAGGATCGGGACAGCTACTGACCGGCGGCGTCCATCCCCTCTCCGGCGCCTGCAGGCGCCGGCACATGTCTGACACGCGCGAAAACTGGTTTCACGAACGCGAATCGGCCTGGCTTTACCTGCGCGTCGCCGAGACCGAGCCCGACCCCCGCAAGCAAGAGCTATTCCGCTCGCTCGGCGCCGCGGCTGAGCGTCAGGCGCAGCACTGGGAGCAGACGCTGCGGCCGGTTCCAAAATTTACGCCCACCCTGCGCGCCCGCATCGTCGTTCGGCTGGTGCGCTGGCTCGGACCGAAGCCGCTGCGCTCCGCCCTCGCCGCGCTCAAGCTCCGCGGCTTGTCTGTTTATGACGCGGGCCGGTTGCGGGAGCACCTCATGCCGACGTCCGTCGAGCAGATCGGCCGGCGCCACCGGCGCTTCTCCGGCGGCAACTTGCGCGCATCGGTCTTCGGCATCAACGACGGGCTGGTATCCAACACCAGCCTCATCATGGGTGTTGCAGGCGCGGGAGCCGACGCCGGCTTCATCCTGACGAGCGGAGTCGCCGGCCTGCTCGCAGGCGCGTTGTCCATGGCCGCCGGCGAATATGTTTCCGTGCGCTCGCAGCGCGAGATGTACGAGTATCAGATCGGCCTGGAACGCGAGGAGCTGGCGGAATATCCGCAAGAAGAAGCCGAGGAACTGGCGCTGATCTATCAGGCCCGCGGATTGCAGCTGGAGCAGGCGCGCGCCCTGGCTCAACAGCTCATCCTCAATCCACAGCATGCGCTCGACACGCTGGCGCGCGAGGAGCTGGGACTGAACCCCGACGACCTGGGCTCGCCCTGGAGCGCAGCAGGTTTCTCGTTCGCGTCCTTCGCGGCCGGAGCGTTGATTCCGTTATTGCCTTTTCTGCTCGGCGCAGGCCGCAGCCTGTACTTCACCGCGGCACTCAGCCTGATCTCGCTCTTCGCCGTAGGCATGACCATCAGCTTGTTCACCGGCCGCAGCGCGGTACGCAGCGGGTTACGCATGGTATCGATCGGCGCAGCCGCAGCGACCTTGACATGGATCATCGGCCGTGCGCTCGGAACCGGCAGCCCTTGAAATCTTGCACTGCCCCCTTAATGATTCTGCTCCCCGAGGTGGGTCCCCGGGATCCCGCCCGCCCCTTAGGCTGACTGACAGGTAAACACTTTCATGAAACGTATCTTCCTGTTCCTACTGACCAATATCGCCGTCATGGTCGTGCTGACCGCGGTGGTGCACCTGCTGGGTCTGGACGCCTACTTGCGGGGACAAGGCACGGGCCTGGGAGGTCTCCTCGCCTTCTGCGCCGTGCTGGGCTTCGGCGGTTCGTTCATCTCGCTGCTGATGTCGAAGTGGATCGCGAAGCGCTCGATGGGCGTACAAGTCATCGATCAGCCGCGCACGGCGGCTGAGTCGTGGCTGCTGAATACCGTCAAGAACCATGCCGAGCGCGCGGGCATCGGCATGCCCGAGGTCGGCGTGTTCGACATGCCGGAAATGAACGCCTTCGCCACAGGCGCAAACCGCAACAAAGCGCTGGTCGCCGTCAGCACGGGCCTGCTCAACGGCATGTCGCAGCAGCAAGCCGAAGCGGTCATCGGGCATGAGATCAGCCACGTCGCCAACGGCGACATGGTCACGCTCACTTTGATCCAGGGCGTCGTCAACACCTTCGTCTTCTTCATCGCGCGCATCATCGGCAACTTCGTCGACCGCGCGGTGTTCAAGAACGAGGGCGGACGGGGACCTGCGTACTTCATCGCGGTCATCGTGGCCGAGATCGTTCTCGGCCTGCTCGCATCGATGATCGTCATGTGGTTCTCGCGCCGGCGCGAGTTCCGCGCGGATGCGGGTGGCGCGCAGCTGGCCGGCACCGGCAACATGATCGGCGCGCTCGAGCGCCTGCGCGCGGAGATGCAGCGCCGCGATCCGCAGGGGCTGCCCGAGCAGATGAAGGCTTTCGGCATTTCGTCGGGCGTGCCGCACGGCTTCAGGCGGCTCTTCATGAGCCATCCTCCCCTGGAAGAGCGCATCGCGGCGTTGCAGGGCCGACCGTAAGTCAGCTCCTGCCGGTCGCGGGCGGGTTTCAGCAATGGCCGATGCCCGCACCTCGATCGCCCCCGCCGTCCTCGATCAGCTGCGCGCCACGGTCGGCGCCGCCCATTGCATCGAGCGTTCCCCGGACATCGATCCGTACCTGGTGGATTTTCGCCGGCTGTACCACGGACGCAGTCCCCTGGTGCTGCTGCCGGCATCCACTCAGGAGGTGGCGGGAATCGTCGGGATCTGCGCGGCACACCGCGTCGGCATCGTTCCACAAGGCGGCAACACCGGCTACTGCGGCGGAGCCACGCCCGATGAAAGCGGGCGTCAGATCGTCATCGCGTTCAAGCGCCTGAAGCGGATCCGCAAGCTCGATGCCGCCGAGCACGCGATCACCGTCGAGGCCGGCTGCATTCTGGCCGATGTCCAACGGGCGGCCGAGCAGGCCGGGCTTTTGTTTCCGCTGAGCCTCGGCTCCGAGGGCTCCTGCCAGATCGGCGGCAATCTCGCCACCAACGCGGGCGGAACGGCGGTATTGCGCTACGGGATGATGCGCGAGCTGACGCTCGGCCTGGAGGTGGTGCTGGCCGACGGCCAGGTGCTCGACGGGCTGAAGAGCCTGCGCAAGGACAACAGCGGCTACGACCTGCGCGATTTGTTTGTCGGCTCGGAAGGCACGCTCGGCCTCATCACCGCGGCATGCCTGAAGCTCTTCCCGCTGCCCGCGCAGCGCGCGACGGCGCTCATCGCGCTCCCCGACATCGGCGTCGCGGTCGCCCTGCTCGGCCGTTTGCGGGCCGCGAGCGCCGACCGCATCAGTACCTTCGAGATCATGCCGCGCATCGCCATCGAGCTCACCGCACGCCACATCGAGGGCGTGCGCGATCCGTTCGACCGAGCATATCCGTGGTACGCGCTCGTCGAGCTGACATCGTCCGAGACCGGCGGTGCGCTCGAAGCGGCGCTGGAACAAACGCTCGGCGACGATGCGCAGGCGCTCGATGCGGTGCTGGCGGTGAACGAGCAGCAGCGCGCGGCCATGTGGCGCCTGCGAGAAAGCATTCCCGAAGCGCAGCGGCATGCGGGCGCGAGCATCAAACATGACATCTCGGTGCCCGTCGCCTCGATGGCGGACTTCGTGCGCGATGCGGGCGAATGGATCGCGGCGCACGTACCTGACGGCGACCTGATCTCGTACGGCCATCTGGGTGACGGCAATCTGCACTTCAACGTCCAGCAGCGGGCCGGATTCGATGCGGGCACGTTTTTGGCGCGTGCCGACGAGATTCATCGAGCCGTCTATGATCGCGTAGCGCAATATCGGGGCAGCTTCAGCGCGGAGCACGGTATCGGACGGCTGCGGACGCCGCAGCTCCTGCGGTACAAGAGCGCGGCGGAAGTGGCGGTGATGCGCGCGCTGAAGAGCGCTCTTGATCCGCAGGGGATATTGAATCCGGGCAAAGTGCTTACAGAGGTGGAGTCGTCCTGACAAAGAGGTGGATTTCTGCGCTCTGCGGCGTTAGGGGCTTAACGATAAGAAGTCCGGCGGGGGTGGATGGGCGCAGGCTCCGGGCAGGAGAGATACCCACAATTTTCAAGAACCGGTGAACATATGGTGACTGCCACCTTTGAAGCTGTTCGCCATCGGAGGCCAGGGCAGACACGGCACGGCTGAATTGAAAATTGTGGATATCTCTCCTGCCCGGAGCCTGCGCGAGTGCCGAGCCGGGCTTGGCGATAGCTCAATTCAGGGACGCGCTTTTAGAATCAAATTCTTGACTCGTACTCGGTGACGAGGGTCCATGTCAGTTCTGCAACGATTGCTCGCAGTTCGCCCGGTCGATGCGGGGGCGACTTCGTCGGCTGCTAGTCTCAAGCGCGTGTTGAGTGCGCCGGCACTTACGGCGATCGGGCTCGGGTCGATGATTGGGAGCGGCGTGTTCGTGCTTACGGGCACCGTTGCGGCGAACCATACTGGGCCGGCGCTCACGATCGCGCTGCTGATTGCCGCGGTCGGATGCGGGTTGACGGCGCTGTGCTATGCGGAGTTCGCGTCATTTCTGCCGGTGAGCGGGAGCGCGTACAGCTACGCTTACGCGACGCTTGGCGAAGGGGTTGCCTGGTTCATCGGCTGGAATCTGCTGCTGGAATACGTGATGTCGGCGGCGGCGGTTGCGGTGGGCTGGGCCGGATATGTCGTCAGTCTGCTCGCCGATGCGGGGATCCGTTTGCCAGCGGCGCTGGTAAGCGCTCCGCTCGGAAAGCTCGCCGACGGTCATCTTGGCTTCACCGGCGCGATCGTGAATGCGCCCGCGGTGCTCGTGGTCGCCATGCTGACGTGGGTGTGCTACGTCGGCATCCGCGAATCGGCGTGGGCCAACAACATCATGGTGGCGATCAAGGTCGCCATCATCGTGATCTTTGTCGTCGCGGGGCTGGCGTACGTCAATACGGAGCTTTGGACGCCGTACGTTCCGGCGAACACGGGCAAGTTCGGTCACTTCGGCTGGAGCGGCGTCGTGCAAGGCGCGGCGATCATCTTTTTCTCTTACATCGGATTCGATACTGCGTCCACTACTGCCCTCGAGGCGCGTAATCCGCAACGCGATGTACCCATCGGCATCCTGAGCGCACTGGCGATATCCGTGGTGCTGTATGTCGCGATGGCGGCTGTGCTGACGGGGATGGTTCCGTACACGCAGCTCGATGTCGGCGCGCCGGTCGCGGCGGCGCTTGACGCGCATCCGCAGTTGTCGTGGCTCGGGATCTTCGTGAAGACCGGTGCCGTCGTGGGCATGACGTCGGTGATCCTCATGTCGCTGCTCGGGCAGCCGCGGATCCTCCTGGCGATGGCGGATGACGGGTTGATACCGCAGTCGATGAGCCGCTGCCACCCCCGGCACGGAACGCCGCACGTCGCGACGCTGGCGACGGGCGCGATTGCGGTGGCGTTTGCGGGGTTGTTTCCGCTGGATGTACTGGGGGAGCTGATCTCCATCGGTACGCTGCTCGCGTTCGCCGTGGTTTGCGCAGGGGTGCTGGTATTACGCGTGACGCGCCCGGGAGTTTACCGGCCGTTCCGGGTGCCGTGGGCGCCGGTGACTTGCACGGCGGGAACGTTCATTTGTTTGGGGATGACGCTGGCCCTGCCGGGGGATACGTGGTGGAGGTTGCTAGTGTGGACGGCGGTAGGCGCAGGGATCTATGTAGGCTATGGGTATTGGAATAGCCGCTTACGAAAGTGAGGCGGGACGTTGAATACAGGAAGGGGCGGTGGGGGAGATTTTTCCGGCTGGAGGGAGGGGATATCCACAATTTTCCGTTCAGCCGTGCCGTGTCTGTCCTGGCCCCCGTCGGCGAACAGCTCCGAAGGCTTTAGACACCATATGTTCGCCGGTTCTTGAAAATTGTGGATATCCCCTCCCTCCAGCCGGAAAAATCTCAACCGATGCCGCTGGTTTGTTCGAACGACGGGTTCCGCGCGGTATTCCGCCAGGGCGATATCACCACCCTCCACTATCGTCGTCTTCCTTCGTTTGCGGCCGCGGCCGGTAGTTTTTCTGCGGCGTGCCGGCCGTACGCCTCAGCAGCATCAGGCCGCCGGCGATGACACCGAGTACGAGCAGGAAAATAACCAGGGCTCTCAGCATCGATCATACCGTCAGCGGCGTCACGCGGATCAGTCCTTCCTGCGCCGTGCTTGCCACCAGCTTGCCCGCACGCGTGAAGATGCTGCCGCGCGTGAAGCCGCGCGCACCCGAGGCGCTTGGACTGTCGAGGCAGTAGAGCAGCCAGTCGTCCGCGCGCACCGGCTCGTGGAACCACATGGCGTGATCGATGCTGGCCATGCGGATCTCGGCGTTGAGCCAGGACTTTGCGTGCGGCAGCAGCGTCGTATCCAGCAGGTGGTAGTCGGAAACGTAGGCTAACAAACAACGGTGCAGCACTTCGTTGTCCGGCAGGCGGTCGACGGCGCGGAACCAGATCTGCTTCATCGGCGGACGGGGTTTGGGGTCCAGGTATGAAGGCGGCTGCACCGGGCGGAACTCGAACGGGCGCTGGTGGCTGGTGGGCTTGCGCAGCCGCTCCGGCAGGCGCTCGCGCACTTCCGCGATGTACTCGGTGAGGTCGCGCAGCTGCTCCGGCGGCGGCACTTCCGGCATCGGCAGCTGATGCTCCAGGCCGGGCTGGGGCACCTGGAACGAAGCGGCCATGTTGAAGATCTGCTCGCCATGCTGGATGGCGGTGACGCGGCGGCTGGTGAAGCTCGAGCCGTCGCGGGCGCGGTCGACGTCGTACACGATCGGCGCGTTGAAATCGCCGGGCCGCAGGAAGTAGGCGTGCAGGGAATGGACGATGCGCCCATCGACCGTGGCGGAGGCGGCCATCAGCGCCTGCCCGAGCACCTGCCCGCCGAAGACCTGCGGATTGCCGATGTCGCGGCTCTCGCCCCGAAACAGGTTGATTTCCAGACGCTCCAGCTGCAGCAGGCGCAGCAGGTCGGCAAGGCGTTGATCCATAGGAGCGCAAGAGTACCAAGCGCGCTTCCAACTTGACAGACGGGAGCGCGGACCTTAGCCTCCCGACCGCGCCGATTTGATATCAGCTTGCGGGCGCTTAACAAATACCGCTAAAGCGAGCAGAACCTGCTTGAGCTTTGGCGCAAGCGGGTTTTTTTATGGTCGTCTTCTTTTTGGCTTTTTCTGGCGTTTGTTTTAACCGGGATTGGGATCTCCTTTCGATCTCTACTGTGTGAGCCGCGCTCGATGTCGCCGCGACAACTGACCGTCCTGAAATTCGGCAGCTCGGTGCTGCACTCCCCGGGGGAGCTGCCCGTGGCCGTGCATGAGATCTACGGCGAGCTGCGCGAGCACCGTCGCGTCATAGCCGCCGTGTCCGCTTTCGAAGGGGTCACCGACCGTTTGTTTGCCGAGGCTTCGCAGCGCGGCCTCGACGGCGATCCCTACGCGGTCGCCGCGCACGTCGCCACGGGGGAACAGGAGGCCGCCGCGCAGCTGGCCGCGACTCTCGAGACGGCCGGCGTGCCCGCGATCGTGGCCGATCCGCGTGATTTCGGTTTCCATGCCCGGGGCAATCCGCTCGACGCCGCGCCCGACGCGTTGAACGTCGCGGCGCTCGAAGAGCGGCTCGAGCGCGCACCGGTAATAGTGGTGCCGGGCTACTACGCCAGCGACAGCGAGGGCCGCATCGTGCTGCTCGGGCGCGGCGGGACGGACCTCACCGCCCTGTATCTCGCCCGCAACCTCGGCGCTTCGTGCCGCCTGGTGAAGGATGTCGACGGTATCTACGAGGATGATCCGGCGCGCTCGAAGACCCTGCCGCCGCGCTTCGAGCGAGTGAGCTGGGAGCATGCACTGCAGGTCGGCGGCAAGCTCGTGCAACCGCGCGCGATCCGCTTCGCGCAGGAACATGGACAGATCTTCGGCGTCGGCGCCGCCGGCAACGTACAGACAACGCTCGTGGGCCCCGGACCCGACACGTTCAAGGCCCTGCCCCATCTCGCGCCGCTGCGCGTGGTGCTGCTCGGGCTCGGCACCGTAGGTCTGGGTGTCTATCGTTACTTGAAGAAACGGCCCGACCTTTTCGACGTGCGCCGCATCGTGGTGCGCGATCCGCACAAGCGGCGGGAAGACGCGATCCCGGCCGAATTGCTGTCGACCGACGTGATGGACGCCGCGGAGGTGCCCGCGGAGCTGGTAATCGAGGCCATCGGCGGCGTCGAGCCCGCCGCGCAGGCGGTCGGCGCTGCGCTGCTCAAGGGCCGTGCCGTCGTGACGGCCAACAAGGCCATGATCGCGGCGCGCTGGCGCGAGTTCGTTCCGTATGCCACCGGACCGCAGCGGCGGCTCAGGTTCTCCGCGGCGGTGGGCGGTGCCGTGCCGGTGCTGGAAACGCTGGAAGCGCTGCTGCAGCACGACCGCATCGAGCGCGTGCGGGCCGTCATCAACGGCACGTGCAATTTCATTCTCGATGCGCTGGCCGGCGGCGGCAGCTTCGACGATGCGGTCAAGCAGGCCCAGGCCTGCGGCTTCGCGGAAGCCGACCCACGCAGCGACCTCAGCGGCGAGGATGCCGCCTTCAAGCTCGGCATCATCGGCAGCATCGCGTTCGGTGCGCCGTTCGCGCTGGAGAAGATCGAGCGGACCGGTATCGAGCGGATCACCGCGGAAATGATCGCGGCGGCCGGACAAAAAGGCCGCAGTCTGCGCCTGGTTGCGACTGCGGAGCGTCCTTCCGGCGGCGGTGAGCTGCGCTTGACGGTGCGCCCGTGCGAGATCGATCGGTCCGATTTCCTGGCCGGAGCGCGCAACGAGGAAAATCGCGTGGAAATCTTCACCGCCAGCGGCAAGCGCATCCAGCTGTCGGGCAAAGGCGCCGGCCGATGGCCCACGGCCGTCGCCGTACTTGGCGACGTCTACGCGCAAGTCCGCCAAGCAAACATGGCGCTCCTGGCCGCCGACAAGACCCGGGCCCGCGCGTAGCGGGCTGTTGAAAAAGGGAGGGGGAGAGGGGAGATATCCACAATTTTCCGTTCAGCCGTGCCGTGTCTGCCCTAGCCCCCGTCGGCGAACAGCTCCAAAGCTGTTAGTCACCATACGTTCGCCGGGTCCCGAAAATTGGGGATGGGTAAAGAAAATCTGTTGATCCGATGAGTCGAAACAGCTGCGTTTCAGCCGTAAAAACTGAGTTTTCCTGGATAACTCGC
>WBZO01000522.1_pt1 | contig 79960 bp, 78 predicted proteins | sample 5204261 | NCBI WGS metagenome assembly WBZO01 (sample SAMN12412400, study PRJNA552823) | activated sludge metagenome | isolation source: activated sludge from anammox sidestream of wastewater treatment plant... | place: USA: North Carolina | collected 2017-09 | reverse complement strand
GATGCGGATGCGCGAAGGCCCGCTGGGCGTGTGCATCGATACCTTCATCGACTCATTGGCAGCAAAGGGCTATAGCCGCGACTCGCGACGCCGCGCCGCATGGTTGGACTTTGCCTCTCTGCGGTCCATCGCTCCTTCTTGGCCAGGAGGTGCGCAATGACGCCGCTGAGACAGGCCGCCACCGACTACCTTGCACTCCGACGAGCGCTCGGGTTCAAGCTTCGGGCGAACGAAGATGCGCTGATCGAGTTCACGGACTTTCTCGACCGGCGCGGCGTCACGACCATCACGGCAGCCGCCGCCGTGGAGTGGGCCCTGAGCAAACCATCCACACGTCCTGGCTTCGCCGCCGATCGGCTGCGTCGAATTCGCGGCTTCACGCTCCACCACCGGTTGCTCGACCCCGCCACGGAGGTCACGCCCGCCGACCTCCTTCCTTCACATCGGCATCGGCGACAACCGTACCTGTACTCGGACGATGAACTCGCTCGCTTGATGGCTTGCGCGTCGACGCTGCCTCCTACAGATGGCCTGCGAGGGGCGACCTACCACTGCCTCTTGGGGCTGCTCAGCGTCACCGGGATGCGGCTCGGTGAGGCGATCCGTCTCGAGGTCGGCGATGTCGATCTCGACCAAGACTTGCTGACCATTCGGCAGACGAAGTTCGGCAAATCTCGGCTGGCTCCAATTGCTGACTCGACCAGGTCAGCACTTGCGGAATACCTCGCGCACCGCGATCGCTTCTCCAAACGGTTGGCGCCGCCGCAGTTCTTCATCTCGGGTCGGCGGACGGCACTCGACCCGGGACACATCCATCGGACCTTCTATCAGTTGCTCGACCAGGCGGAGGTGCACGCCTGTGCGGGTGCTCCACGCCCTCGGCTGCATGACCTTCGTCACCGCTTTGCCATCCAAACATTGCTGCGCTGGTACCGATCCGGCCAGGATGTCGAGCGCCACCTGCCGACCTTGTCAACCTTTCTGGGTCACGTGCGCATCGAGCACACCTACTGGTACCTCAGCGCCTGCCCCGAGTTGATGGGCCACGCGCTCGCCCGGTTCGAGCGTCACTGGGAGAAGCTGTCATGAAGGCCGCGAATGGCAATCTCGCTGTGCTGCTGGAGGGGTTCTTCACCCGAAGACTCATGCAGCAGCGGCAGGCAAGCGCCCATACGATCGCGTCCTATCGCGACACCTTCCGGCTCTTCCTCCGGTTCGCCCAGAAGCGCCTCAAGGTTGCCCCGAGCGCGCTGGCGTTGGAGCAACTCGACGCGCCGCTGATCGCGGCGTTCCTGGCCGACCTGGAGCACGAACGCGGCGTGAGTGCCAGAAGCCGGAACCTGCGGCACAGCGCCATTCGGTCGTTCTTTCAGTACGCCGCCTTTGAATCTCCTGGTCATGCGGGCCTGATCCAGCGCGTCCTGGCGATTCCCAGTAAGCGATGCACTCGCAAGCAGGTCTGCCATCTGACACGCGAAGAGGTCGAAGCCTTGCTTGCGGCACCCGATCGGACCACATGGTCGGGGCGGCGCGACCATGTCCTGTTGTTGCTTGCGGTCCAGACCGGGCTGCGTCTGTCCGAGATAACCGGCCTACGAGCCGCCGATGTCAGGCTCGGCACCGGCGCCCACGTCCACGTGCTCGGGAAAGGGCGCAAGGAGCGTTGCACGCCGCTGGCCAAACAGACCCAGGCAGTGTTGCGGTCATGGATGAGCAGGGACTTGGGACCTGAGCCCGCCATTCTGTTCCCAAGTGCCAGAGGCAGTCGCCTCAGTGCCGACGGCGTCCAGTACCTCGTGGCCAAGCACGTTGCCACAGCCGGCCGGGCTTGCCCATCCATGACGCGCAAGCGCGTGACGCCACATGTGTTGCGCCACACCACGGCGATGGAGCTCCTTCAGGCTGGAGTCGACCGGTCGGTGATCGCGATGTGGCTTGGCCACGAATCGCTGGAGACCACTCAGATTTACCTCGATGCCGATCTGACGTTGAAGGAGCGTGTGCTGGACAAGGTGGCGCCTCCCAGTGTGCAGGCCAGGCGCTATCGGCCGGAGGACAAGTTGATGGCGTTTCTCAGCGCACTTTGAACCGGTGGCACTCCGTCATCGGCTTGCCAGTGTTGCCGGCCGTCGCCGTGTGTGCAGGCGGCGGCCATGCCGGCGGACCTCGGCGAACCGTCCATGAAGGTTCCTGAACGTCCTGCTGGGATCGTTGGGACCGCAAGGCCCCGGGCATTGGCGATGGCCACGAAGGGCGTTGGCCGAACCCGCGCGAAGGACTGCTGTGCTCATATCGCGATCGTTCGAGCGGCCACCCTGGCTGTACGAGATCGACCCGTAGGAGACAGCGGCGGTTTTCTCAGCGAACGACCGGTCCACGTGGAACTTGATCTTCGCCGACGCCTTCGGCGAGCAGGCCAAGCGAACACGGGGCGACATTAGCGACTTGAGCTTCATGACCCCTCCTGTCCTCGATCGCGTTCGTCTCACCGTTGACTTGTTCTGCGCTGGAGCCGGTTTGGGTCCGATACCGTGATTTTGCGGCCCTGGACTTGCAGCAGACCGGCTTGCGCCAGCTCGTGCAGGATGCGCGAGAAGTGCTCTGGCGTGAGGTTCAGTTGCGACGCGATCTCGGCCTTGGCCGCCGGCAGCGTCAAGACGAACGGGCCCGCCCGATCCTTGCCGTGGCGCAGCAGGTAGTCAATGAAGCGCTCGCTACCGCTGCCCAGCGCCTGGCGATCCAGTTCGCGAACCAGGCTTTCGACGCGCTGGCTCAGGCCCGCGATCATTCGCCGTGCGAACTTCGGGCTGTTTTCGATCTCCCCGAACACCGCCGCCTTGGGCAGGTGCAGCAGCAGCGCATCGCTGGCCGCCTGCGCGTCGACGACGGTCGGGCGCTCGAGGAACATCACAGGCTCGCCGAAACTCTGCCCCGGCCCGACGATGCCCGCCAGCCGCGGCCCGCGCGCCGGCGTGGTGGCGATCAGCTTGACCTCGCCATAGACGACGACATACATGCCCGTGGCCGGATCGCCCTTGCGAAACAGTGTCTCGCCGCGCTTGAGCGCACGCCGCGTGGTGGCCGCCGCCAGGCGCGCCAGCGTCGCGGCGTCGAGAGCCTTGAACAGCGGCACGCCGGCCAGGAAGACCTCGGGCGCGATCTCCCGTCGGGCCATGGTGCTCAGGCCGCCATATCGGCCACGGCGATCAGCGCCGGGTCGTCGGCATGGTCGATGACGATCGATCGCACCCAGCCTTGCCAGGCGTCGGCAAACGCGCGCCGCGCCGCGGCAGAGGTCTGCGGCGCAGAGGCGTCGCGCAGCATCTCGCTCAATCCCGCTGGCCGCGGCACCGCCTGCGGCCGGTGCGACAGCTCGACCGCGCGCCCGCTGTCCAGCCGCGTGAAGCGGATCTCGCCGTTCATCGGCACCCCGAAGCGAAGCAGGCCGTTGCGCGCAAAGCGGCCGGCCAGCCCCTTGAAGCCGCCCTCGTTCGCAGCGCCGGTGACCAGGCCCGCCACGCCGGCGATGACGCCGGCCACGCCTTCGTCGACGGCCTGGCGCAGCTCGACGCGGATCTCGCCACGCCGCGGTATCTCGCCGCCATACAAGCGCGCCAGCGCTGCACGCGTCATCAGCCAGGCGCCGGCCACCGTGGGGCATGAGTGGCCGGCAAGCTTGACGGCGTCGAGGTAGCCGTACTCGATCAGCCCGCCGTCTGCCGCGCCGAGGGCCTCGGCCAGTGGGTCGGTGACCGTGATCGCCGGCACTGCATCGAAGAAGGCGGGTGTCTTCATGCTCGTCATTCTCACGCTGCAGCCGCGGACGCGCGCTGGCCCAGCCGTTGGCGCACCACCTGGCCCACCAGCACCGCGGCTGGGTACATCACCTCTTCCTCGGTGCGTGCATGTTCGACCAGCGCCTCGGCAAAGGCGACGATCTCGCCGCGGCCGGCGCGGGCGGCGGCCTCGCGCAGCTTGTTCAAGGCCGCGACGATGGTCTGGTGCTCGGCCAGCATCTGCGGCAGCTCGGCTTCGAGCTGCTCGGTCAGTGCCAGCACCTCGGCCATCTCGGCGCTCCATTCGCCGCGTGCCAACGCCGCGAGCAGGCCCAGCGGCGGCAGCGCGATCTGGTCCTCCTTGACGAAGTGCGGGTGCATCAGCCGCGCCAGCGTCTTGGCCGCCTCGCCGACCTCGCCGCCAGCCTGGGTGGCCTGGCGAAGCCGCTCGTGCAGCGCTTCGTGTTCGTGTTGCAGCGGTTGGGGAATCGTGAACTTCATGAGGATCTCCTTCGGTGGTCAATGAACGTTGCGGATCGGCTTGAAGCCGGGGTGGTCGAAGTGGCTGCCGTACTGGTTGACTGCCTGCGCCACCTTGACCAGGCCGAGCGCCGGGCGGGTCTTCGCGTCCTTGCCGGTCATTGCGTCGGTGCCGGCGCCGATATCGGCGATGACCAGGTGCAGCATCGCGTCGGCCTTGGGTTCGAGCTTGCAGTTGGTGACGATGCCGCCGACTTCGGTCTCGACCTGCGTGGCCAGCTCGCGGTATTGCGCGGGCGTGAGCTTGCCGGCGTGGGCTGCGCCGAGTTGCGGCTCGACCAGGCCGCGGATGCGGCCCATGCCGGCGCGCAGCGGCTCATCGGTGGTCCACTTGCGGCCCTGGTTCAGGCTGAGCTGGTGCGGCGCGGCAGCGCTGTGGTCGTGGGTGGCGATCTGTGCCAGCGCCGGGGCGCTGAGCGCTGCGGCCATCGCGGCGGCCGCGACGGCGGTGGTCAACAAGGTCCAGTTCGGGGTCTTCATGTGCATCTCCTTCTGATCTGCGGTTGGCGTCCATCGCCTTCCTGGTGGTTCAGATGGGGATGAAAGGCCAAGCGTTCAGCCGATGCTTCGATTCCTTAGGAATCATCAAGAACAGGGCACTCGCCGCGCGCCAGCCGACGCTACATTGACTCCAGCGGCTATGTACCGACACCGCGCAACGATGGGGGAAGGCAAGACCCATGCGACGCTTTCACATCTACCGCTACGATCCCGAATGCGACGCGCCTCCGCGTCTGCAAGACTATGACTTCGAGGCGGGCAACGGCGAGCGCATGCTGTTGGATGCATTGATCCGGCTCAAGGCGATCGATCCGAGCCTGAGCTTTCGCCGTTCGTGTCGCGAAGGCGTGTGCGGCTCCGACGCGATGAACATCAACGGCAAGAACGGCCTGGCCTGCGTGACGAACTTGCGCGCGCTGCCGTCCGAGGTCGTGCTCAAGCCCTTGCCCGGCCTGCCGGTGATCCGCGACCTGATCGTCGACATGACCGGCTTCTTCCAGCAGTACCACTCGATCAAGCCGTGGCTCGTCAACGACGATCCGCCCCCCGAGCGCGAGCGCCTGCAGTCGCCTCAGGCGCGGGACGAACTCGACGGGCTGTACGAATGCATCCTGTGCGCCTGCTGCTCGAGCGCCTGCCCGAGCTTCTGGTGGAACCCCGACAAGTACGTCGGCCCGGCCGGCCTGCTGCAGGCCTACCGATTCCTGGTCGACAGCCGCGACCAGGCCAGCGCCGCGCGACTCGACGACCTGCACGATCCGTATCGCCTGTTCCGCTGCCGGACGATCCTGAACTGCACCGACGTCTGTCCCAAGGGCCTGAACCCGGCACGCGCGATCGGACTGATCAAGACGATGATGGTCCGCCGCGCCACGTGAACGCGCGAGTCGGGCATGGTCCGCGAGCCACGCCGTCACTCAGGCAGGTTTGGCAATGCACAGCGTCAGCAGCGCCGAGGAATCGACCGTCGCTTTCAGCGCGTGCGGTTCATTGCGGCGCAAGTGGATGAAGTCTCCCGCTTCGAGCACGTGCGAGGCAGCGGGTGTCTGGAACTCGATACGGCCTTCGATGCACTGCACCGTGATCTCGCCGGGTGCACTGTGCTCGGGCAGCCCTTTGCCCGCCGGCAACACGATGCGCACCACCTCCAGCTGATCGGCCTTGAGGATGGCCGTCGTCCTGAGGCTGCCCAGTCGATCGCCCAAGGGCAGAACACTGACAACCTGGCCCGAGCGCGCGTGAGTCTGTGCCATCTCTGCCATTCTGGCTGATTCATCTATTCGATCATGGACCACGAGAGCACCCTGCGGAGACCACCATGAAGTGCCTTGATTCCCGCGCGTCGGCCACCGCACTGCCCCTCGTCACGCAGCGCCTGAAAGAGGCTGACTTCCTCACGCCAGCGCAGCGCGCGAAGCTCGCGGCACCGATCCTGAGCCAGACGCCGCCGGCTCGACCTGGATGAAGCAGTAGCCCAGGTGCGCGCCCTCGTGCACGCGGGTCTCGATCTCGCGGGCGATCCGCGCGGCTTCCGCCACGGACAGGTCGGGCGCGACCTCGACGCGCAGGCCCGCGTGCACCGTGTCGGGCCCGACGTACTCGGCGCGAAGGTCGCGCACCGCGACGACGCCGGGTACCGCGCGCGCCACCGATTCCACCCGCGCGACGAACTCCGGGCCCGGCGAGCGGCCGAGCAGAAGGCTTGCGTTCTCGCGGAAGAGCGCGATCGCGTTCGCGGCGATCAGCGTCGCGACCGCGATCGAGGCGATCGGGTCGGCGATTGGGTAGCCCCAGCGGATCGCAGCCAAGGCCGCGAGTGCGGCGAGCAGGCCGAGCTGGTCGTTGACAAGCTCGAGGAGCTGCGCCTTTGCCGCTGCCCCGCGCGTGCGCTGCCGGTAGAGCTTGACGAGCGGGAAGGCCGCCGCGGCCATCGAGCCGAGGATCACGCCGAGGGCGAGCGGCAGGTTCTCGTACGGCTCCGCCTCCGGGCGCACGAGGCGCGGGATCGCCTCGCGGTAGAGCTCAAAGCTGGTGAACGAGATGAACAGCACTGCCGCGACAAGCGCGGCGACGTTCTGCGCGCGCCCGTAGCCGAACATGTGGGTCGCATCGGCCTGCCGGCGCGAGTAGAGCGCAGCGACCAGCAGGAATCCGGAGACGAAGATGTCGCTCAGCGTGTGCAGTGCTTCGGCCAAGAGCACCATCACGCCGGAAGCCCCCCAAGCCGCGAGCTTCGCTGCGAGGATCAGGACGTAGACCGCAAGGGTGAGCGCAAGGCCGCGGGTGTCCTGCGATGCCTCCATTGCTGGCCTCCGCGATCAGGCAGCGTCGACCGAGGCGCCGACGGTGATCAGCGAAACGACGCCGGCGGTCACGCCGACTCCTGGAGCCTGCTGCGGTTCGAGTCGGCCGCCAACTGCCGCCACGGCCACCGCCTGAGACCCACCCCGCCGATACGCGCCAGTGCAACGAACGGCTCGCGCCACACGCGCGAGTCGTCCGACTCCTGCAGGTTGTCGCCGACCACGAAGCACCGGCCATCCGGAACCCGCCAGCGCTCCACCCGCGCGCCAGGTATTCGAGAAGCGCCGTCCCACGCGCGACCGTTCACGTACACGCGCCCGGCTTCGAGCGTGACGACATCGCCGGGCATGGCGGCGACCCGCTTGACGTAGAGGCGGCCGGTGGCCGCCGTGAACACGACGACGTCCCCCACCGCGATATGCCCGCGTGCCGGTCGCGTGAACAGCACCTGGCCATGCGCCAGCGTGGGCAGCATCGATCGTCCGCGAATGCGGACAACGGGAATCCAGCGCACCACCTCAGTGGCTGTGCGCTGCCCCATGGTGCGCATGGGCGTCCGGGCCATGGGCCTGGTGGTGCTCGTGGTCCTCGCCCTCGGCATATTTGAAGAAGCTGACGTAGGCGGCCACGTAATCACGCGCGGCGGGCACATCGTTCACGTCGAACTTCTTCTTGCCGAGCGCCGCCTCGAAGCGGCGGTGCAGTTCCGCACGGCGGTCGGCTGGCGCCAGCGCGGCCACTTGGTTGTCTTCGCCGGTCTCCAGCGCGCGGTCTGCCGCCACGACGATGGGATCGACTTCGGCGCCGGTGGGCTGGATGCCCGTGAACCCGACACCTTCACCCATGCGGTGCAGACGCACCAGGGTCTCCAGGAACAGCCGGTCCGCGACTTCAGCGGCCTGCGGGCCGAGCTTGCGAACGGTCACTGCTTTGTTGAAGACCTCGGTCAGCTCCGCTTCGCCGTCGGCCTGGATCCACTTGAGGGCGTGGTTGATGTTGCCCGTCTCCAGCGCGCGGCGCCCGTCGGTGACGGCGGGGCCATCGGCAGTGTCGCAATGCGCAGCGGCCGTGGGGAGGATCGATTCGATGAGTGAGCGGATGAACGTGTGGATAGCCATGACAACTCCTTTGCGCCAGTCAGCATTGAAATGTCCACCCGCTGGGGCCAGGGCTGGCTGACCTGGCTCAATGGAGCGAGCGTGTGTCGCGGCCATCCAGGTAGACGGTGCGGATGACTCGCGCTTGTTCACGTTCGGCGAACTGCGCTGTCCCGGTCGGATCCTCTTTGGAGTGAGCGGCCCAGTGACCTTGACGGGCATCCATCGGGTCGCTAAGATAGTAATAAGTCACTAGCTTTGATCCATGAGCTGACCCATGAGCATGCGCAGCAAGTACCTTCCCGCAGACGAGCGTCGCGCCGCCACGGTCGACGCGGTCATCGAGCTGGCCGCGGGTCACGACCCCGGCGAGATCAGCACGACCGTCATCGCAAAGCACATGGGCGTGACGCAGGGAGCGCTGTTCAAGCACTTCCCCACCAAGGACGCGATCCTCGAAGCGGTGATGCAGTGGGTGGCCGAACGCCTGCTTTCGCGCATCGATCGTGCTGCCAGGGCCGCGCCGACCTCGAGCGCCGCGCTCGAGGCCATGTTCCTGGCCCATACCGGCTTCGTTACAGAACACCCCGGCGTGCCCCGGATGATGTTCGGCGAGTTGCAGCGCGCCGGCTCCACCGCTCCCAAGCGCGTGGCCTCGATCCTGTTGCGCCACTACGCCGAGCGCCTGCACTACCTGCTCGAGGCCGGACGCCAGCGCGGCGAGTTCGACCCCACGCTGGACGTCGAAGCCGCCGCCACCCTGTTCGTCGGCACGATCCAAGGCCTGGTGATGCAGGCCCTGATCGCCGGCGACGTGCAACGCATCCGCCGCGATGCGCCGCGCGTCTTCGCGATCTACCTGCGCGGCATCACCAAGGGTCGAGCATGAACCAAGTGCCCATCAGCCGCCGGACGCTGGCCATCCTGGCGGTTCTGCTGCCGCTGGCCGCGCTGCTGGGCTACGTGGCCCTGCGCTCCGGGCCGCTGGCGCCGGTGGCCGTCACCGTGGTCAAGGTCGAGTCGCGCGCGTTGCGGCCGGCGCTGTTCGGCGTGGGCAGCGTCGAGGCGCGCCAGCTCCACCGCATCGGGCCGATCGCCCCGGGCCGGCTCAAGCGCCTGGACGTCGAGGTCGGCGATACCGTCAAGGCCGGTCAGGTGCTGGGCGAGATGGACCCCGTGGACAGCGACGACCGGCTGCGCTCGCAAGAGGCCGTGGCCAAGCGCACCGCCGCCACTTTGACCGACGCCACCGCGCGCCAGGCCTATGCCGAGACTCAGGCCCGTCGCTACGAGCAGCTGTACGCCGAGAAGGCGACGAGCGAAGAATTGATGGCCGCTCGCCGGCAGGACCTGCAGCTCGCCAATGCCGCACTCGCCGGCGCTCGCGAGGACCAGATACGAGCCCTGTCCGACCTGCAGGCGCTGCGCGCGCAGCGCAGCAGCCTGCGGCTCGCTGCGCCGGCGGACGGCGTGGTCACCTCGCGCGACGTGGAGCCTGGCACCACCGTGGTCGCAGGTCAGGCCGTCGTGGAAGTGGTGGATCCGCGTTCGCTGTGGGTCAACACGCGATTCGACCAGGTCAGCGCCGGCGGCCTGGCGCCCGCATTGCCGGCGCGCGTTGCGCTGCGTTCGCGTCGCGGACAGGCGCTGGAGGGCCAGGTGCTGCGCACCGAACTGCGCGCCGACGCGGTCACCGAAGAGCTGCTCGCGAAGGTCGGCTTCACCGCGGTGCCGAAGCCCTTGCCGCCGATCGGCGAGCGTGCCGAGGTGACCGTCGATCTGCCGGCGCTGCCCGAAGGACCGGTGATCCCCAATGCCGCCGTGCAGCGCCAGGGCCAGCAGACGGGCGTGTGGACGACCAACGGCGACAGCCCCACCTTCGTGCCGGTCAAGCTCGGCCGTACCGACCTTGAGGGGCACGTGCAGGTGCTCGACGGCCTGAAGACCGGCGACGCGATCGTGCTGCACAGCGAGAAGGTGCTGACGCCGCGTTCGCGCATCCACGTCGTCGACGCGATGCCGGGAGTGGCCCAGTGATCAGCCTGGCCGGACGCGACATTGCCCATGCCTGGGGCAAGTTCGTCTTCACCGGCCTGGGCCTGGGGCTGCTGCTGGGCGTGACGCTGGTGATGGCCGGCGTCTACCGCGGCATGGTCGACGACGGCAAGGCGCTGCTGGACAACAGCAGCGCCGACCTGTGGGTCGTGCAGCGCGACACACTGGGGCCCTACGCCGAACCGTCCAGCATCCCCGACGACCAGGACCGCGCGCTGCTGGCGATGCCGGGAGTGGCCGAGGCCTCCAACGTCACCTACCTGACGATGCAGGTCCGCCAGGGCGGGCAAGACGTGCGCGCGATGGTGGTGGGCATCGTGCCCGGCGAGGCCTGGGGCGCCCCCGGCTGGCCGCCCGCGCTGGTGGCAGGCCGGCGCCTCACGCGCGGGCACTACGAGGCGATGGCCGACGTGGCCGCCGGCTTTGCGCTAGGCGACACGCTGCGCATCCGCCGCAACGACTACACGGTGGTGGGCCTGACGCGCCGCATGGTCTCCTCCAGCGGCGACCCGATGGTGTTCATCCCGCTGAAGGACGCGCAGGAAGCGCAGTTCCTTAAGGACAACGACGCCATCGTGCAGAACCGCCGCCGCACCGCGGCCAACCCCTCCTTCAACCGGCCGGGCGTGCCGGGCCTGCAGGAGTCGGTGAACGCCTCGCAGAGCAGCAGCAACGCCGTCAATGCGGTGCTCGTGCGGCTGCGCCCAGGGGCCGATGCCGACGCGGTGGCCGATTCCATCCGCCGCTGGAAGCGCCTGACCGTCTACACCCGCGCCGAGATGGAGGAGATCCTGGTCGGCAAGCTGATCGCCACCTCGGCCAAGCAGATCGGCATGTTCCTGGCCATCCTGGCGGTCGTCAGCGCGGCCATCGTGGCCTTCATCATCTACACGCTGACGATGGACAAGATCCGCGAGATCGCGGTGCTCAAGCTGATTGGCACGCGCAACCGCACGATCGCGTCGATGATCCTGCAGCAGGCGCTGGCGCTGGGCGTGATCGGATTCGCGGTGGGCAAGATCAGCGCCACCTTCGCCGCGCCGCTGTTCCCCAAGTACGTGCTGTTGATGCCGCAGGACTCGGTGGCCGGCTTCGGCGCCGTGCTGGTGATCTGCGCGCTGGCCAGCGTGATCGCGATCCGCATGGCCTTGCGCGTCGATCCGGCCGAGGCGATCGGAGGCTGAGGTGGAGAACCAAGGCATCCGAATCGAAGGCCTGCGCAAGCGCTACGGCAGCGGCGACACCGCGGTGGACGCGCTCAAGAACGTGAACATGGAAGTCGCGCCGGGCGAGGTGGTGGGTCTGATCGGCCCCTCCGGCTCGGGCAAGAGCACGCTGCTGAAGTCGCTGGGCGCGGTGATCGACCCCACCGCCGGCCGCATGACGCTGGGCGACGAGCTCATCTACGACGCGGGCTGGAAGGTCGACGACCTGCGTGCGCTGCGCCGCGACCGCATCGGTTTCGTCTTTCAGGCGCCGTACTTGATTCCGTTCCTCGACGTCACCGACAACGTCGCGTTGCTGCCGATGCTGGCCGGCATGCCCAACGCGCAGGCGCGCGAGCGCGCGATGGAACTGCTCACCGCGCTGGACGTGCAGCACCGCGCCAAGGCCATGCCCTCGCAACTGTCCGGCGGCGAGCAGCAGCGCGTGGCGATCGCCCGCGGCCTGGTGAACCACCCGCCGGTGATCCTGGCCGACGAGCCCACCGCCCCGCTGGACAGCGAGCGCGCGATGGCGGTCATCCGCATCCTCAACGACATGGCCAAGCGCTACCAGACCGCCATCATCGTCGTGACGCACGACGAGAAGATCATTCCGACCTTCAAGCGCATTTATCACATCCGCGACGGCGTCACGCACGAAGAAGCCGGCGAAGGCCGCGCGATCGAGGCCTGAAGACCATGCGCCGTGCCCATTCCCGACTCGTGGAGACGATGCCCATGAACGACAAGCTCCGCCCTGCCCTGGGATCGCTGGCTGCCGCCCTGCTGCTGGCAGGCTGTGCAGCGCTGCCGCCCTATCAGCCGCCGGCGGCGCCGCCAGTGGCCGGCTTCACCTCCGGCACCGCGGTGGCGGCGACCGCGTCTGCCGACGTTCCGCACGGCCACGCGCAGCAGGTGGTCGTCGGTGCGGTGGAGGCCCAGTGGTGGCGCACGCTGGGCTCACCAATGCTCGATGCCCTGGTGGACGAGGCATTTCGTGCCAGCCCCACGCTGGCCGCGGCCGTTGCGGTGCTGTCCCAGGCGCGCGAGCTGCACGCGGCCCAGGCCGGATCGACGCAGTGGCCGCAGGTCGACCTCGGCCTCGGTGCGCAGCGCCAGCAAATCAGCCCCAGCGCCCAGGGGTTGTCGGGCGACACGCGCGAGTTCGGCCTCTACAACGCGAGCGTCAGCGTGCGCTACCGCTTCGACTTCGGCGGCGGAACCGACAGCAGCCTGCGCGCGCTGGCCGCACGCGCCGAGATCCGCCAGCATGAGTTGCAGGCGGCCCGCCACGCGCTGGCGGCCAACCTTGCGACCACCGCCATCACGCGCGCGCGCCTGGCGGCGCAGATCGATGCGCAGAGCGCCATCCTGCGCACGCAGGAGGAACTGATCCGTCTGGCCCAGGTGCGCACCCGGCTCGGGCAGGCGGCGCCCGACGAGGTGAGCGCGCTCACGACCCAGGCCGAGCTGACGCGCTCGGGCCTGCCGCCGCTGCACAAGTCGCTGCAGCAGACCGAGCACCTGCTCGCGGTGCTGGCCGGCCGGGCCCCCGCACAAGGCGTGCCGGCGTTCACGCTGGCCGACTTCACACTGCCCGATCAGCTGCCGGTGACCGTGCCGTCGGAATGGGCGCGCCAGCGACCGGACATCCAGGCGGCCGAAGCCGGGCTGCGGGCGGCGCACGCCGAGCTGGGCGTGGCCTATGCGCGCCAGTACCCGCGGCTCGACCTGGGCGCCAGCCTCGGCAGCCAGGCGTTGACGACGACGGCGCTGTTCGGCGGCTCGGCAGCGGTGTGGAACGTCGTGGGCCAGTTGAGCCAGCCGCTGTTCAACGCCGGCCTGCCGGCCGAGCGCCGCGCCGCGCAGGCGGCGCTGGAAGCCGCCGCGGCGAGCTACCAGCACGTGGTGCTCGAAGCGCTTCGCAGCGTGGCCGATGCGCTGCGCGCGGTCGAGCACGACGCACAGGCCCTGGCGGCCCTGGCTCGCAGCGTGCAGGCCGCCGAAGAACAGCACCGCGTGCTGGAGCGCCAGTACCGCGCGGGCGCCGCGACTCCTGTGCAGCTCCTCGTCGCCGACCAGCAACTGCTGCAGGCCCGCAGCGGACTCATCGCCGCGCAGGCGCTGCGTCTGGCCGACACCGTGGCGCTGGGCGCTGCCCTCGCCGGCGAACCGGCACGCCGGGAGCCTGCGCCCGCGCAGGCCATCTCCGCTGTCGACGGCCAGGCACGAACGTCGAACGCCATCGGACGCTAACGAGAGGATGACGATGAATGCAAGTCCAACCATCCGCCGGCGCTGGATGCGGGCGAGCTCGCTCGTGGCCGTGGCCTTCGGTCTGCTGACACTGAAGGAAGGTGGCACGGTCCTGTTCGGCGGCCCGCAGGCGCGCGCTGCTGCCGGCCAGATCGTGCCGTTCGTGTTGTGGTTCAACTTCGCGGCGGGCTTCGCCTATGTCGCCGCCGGCGTCGGGCTGTGGATGCAGCACCGCTGGGCGCTGTGGCTGGCGGTCGCCATCGCTGCTTCGACCGGACTCGTCTTCGCCGCCTTCGGTGTGCACGTGCTCGGCGGCGGCGCACACGAAACGCGCACGGCGGTCGCGATGACACTGCGGACGCTCGTGTGGGCGGCGCTGGCTGCCATCGCCTGGAAGGCGCTGGCGCCGCGCCGGGCTTGATCGCCGAGAGGGTCGAGGAACCACAGCGATGAGGATCCACGTCCTGCAGCATGTGCCGTTCGAGCCACCGGGCAGCATCGAGGCCTGGGCCCGACGCGCCGGGCATGCGCTTGCCGTCACGCACCTGTATCGCGGCGATCTGCTGCCGATGGTGGAGGACGCCGACCTGCTGGTCGTGCTCGGCGGGCCGATGAGCGTGCACGACGAGGCCCGGTATCCGTGGCTCGTCGACGAGAAGCGCTTCATCGAGCGAACGATCGCCGCCGGAGCGCGCGTGCTCGGCATCTGCCTCGGCGCGCAGCTGATCGCCCAGGCGCTGGGCGCGCGGGTCCACGCCAACGGCGACAAGGAGATCGGCTGGTTCGCCGTCGAAGCGACCGCGGCCGCACGCACCGCGGCGGTGTTCCAGGATTTTCCGCGGCGGCTCCTGGCTTTTCACTGGCATGGCGAGACGTTCGACATCCCGGCCGGCGCGAAACACGTCGCGCGCAGCGCCGCCTGCGCGAACCAGGCCTTCGCGTTCGGCGAGCGGGTAGTCGGACTGCAGTTCCACCTCGAGACCACGCCAGCCGGCGCCCGCGACCTCATCGCGCACGGCATTGACGAACTCGTCGAAGGCCGCCACATCCAGCAACCTCTGGCGATGCTGGGCTACCCGGAACGGTTCGCGGCGATCAACGTCGCGATGCACGCGCTGCTCGACCGGCTCACCGGCGCAGCCCGCGGCGAGACCGCGCAGGCGGGAGCAGTTGCGTGAACATCACCGTTCTCGGCGCCGCGCGCGAAGTCACCGGGTCGTGCCTGCTCGTCGAGACGCCATCCGTGCGTTTCCTGGTCGACTGCGGCATGGTCCAGGGCGGCCGCGAGGCGCCGGCGCGCAACCGGCAGCCGTTCCCATTCGACCCGCGCGCGCTCGACTTCGTGCTGCTGACGCATGCCCACATCGACCACAGCGGCCTGCTGCCGAAGCTGACGCGCAGCGGCTTCGCCGGCCCGATCTTCACCACCGCCGCCACTGCCGATCTGCTGGCCGTGATGCTGCCCGACAGCGCGCACATCCAGCAGGCCGACGCCGAACGTGCAAGCCGGCGCAAACCGGCCCGGCAGCCGAGCGCCGACGTGGCGCCGCTGTACTCGATGCAGGACGCGGTGGACTGCCTGCGGCAGTTGCAGACCGTGCGCTACGACGAGGAGATCGAGCCGCACGCCGGCGTGCGCTGCCGGATTCGCGATGCCGGCCACATCCTCGGTTCGGCCATCGTCGAGATCTGGGTCACCGAGGACGGCAAGACCACCAAGCTCGTGATGTCGGGCGACCTCGGCCAGCCCGGCCGGCCGATCCTGCGCGACCCGGTGGCGATCGCCGAGGCCGATATCTTGTTCATCGAGTCGACCTACGGCGACCGCGCCCACAAGGACCAGGCGGCGACGCTCGACGAGCTGGCTGAGGTGGTCGACCACACGCTGAACGTCAGGCACGGCAATGTCATCGTGCCGGCGTTCGCGGTCGGGCGCACGCAGGAGGTGCTCTACCACCTGCATCGGCTGAGCCGCGAGGGCCGCCTGCGCAACCTGCACATCCACGTCGATTCGCCGATGGCCGCGGCCGCCACGCGCATCACGATGCGGCACCTGGAGCTGTTCGACGAGCCGGCGCGGCGCCTGGCCGACTGGCGCGCCGCGGGTCACGACCTGCCGCTCCTGCGCTTCACCGCCAGCGTCGAGGAATCGATGGCGCTGAATCGCATCCGCTCCGGCGCGGTCATCGTCGCGGCCAGCGGCATGTGCGACGCCGGCCGCATCAAGCACCACCTGCGCCACAACCTCGGCCGGCGCGAGTGCAGCGTGCTGATCACCGGTTTCCAGGCCGCGGGCACACTGGGCCGCAAGCTGGTCGACGGAGCCAAGCGCGTGAGCATCTTCGGCGAGGAGATCGCCGTGCGCGCGTCGATCCACACGCTGGGCGGCTTCTCCGCCCACGCCGACCAGCCGGCGCTGCTGGCCTGGTCGGCCGGCTTCGAGCGGCCGCCGCGCAACACCTTCGTCGTGCATGGCGAGGAATCGGCGGCGCTGGCCATCGCCGAACGGCTGAAAGCGGACCGCGGCTGGAACGTCAGCGTTCCAGCGCGCGGCCAGACCATCGGCTTGTGAGCGCGCCTCAGCCGAATCCTTCGAATCGACCGACTAGGAGGTCCACATGCAGGGCAAGAAGAACATCGCCGCGGGGTTCCTGTTCCTCGCCGCGTACATGCTCTACGGCTTCGTGCTGATCTACCTGCGCGACTTCGCGCCGGGCAAGGAGGCGTGGGTCGCCGACTACGCCATCGGCAAGCACTTCGAGTCGCGCCTGGCGCACGTGCACGGCAACCTGTTCGCCTTCATCAACGTCGTCGTCGGCTATCTGCTGCTGCGGCTGCCCCTCGCCGAGTTCGCAACCAAGGGCATCTCATGGCTCGCGCTGGCCGGCATGCTGATGCCGCTCGGCATCCTCGCCGAGGTGCTGTTCGGCCTGCCGCCGCTGCTGGTGATCGTCGGCGGCGTTTCGATGGTCGGCGCGATGGTCTGGTTCGGCGTCGCGGCGATAGGCCTGAGGTCCGCTGGCGACGGGGCGGCGCGGTGACTGCGACGCACGAGGGCGGCACGGAGGGCGTCGCGCGCGGCGCGCTGCGGCGCGCGATCGCAACCAGCCCCGCGTACCGCCTGGCGCACGAGGACGCCGACTTTCTGAACAGCGACGAACTGCGGCCGGTGCGGTTGCAGCTGGAGCTGCTGAAACCCGAGTCGCACCTTCGACGTCAGAACGTGAGTTCGACGGTGGTCGTCTTCGGCAGCGCGCGCCTGCTGCCCGCGGAAGTTGCGCAGGCGCAACTCGCAGCGTTGCAGGAGCGCGCCCGCACGCAGCCTGCAGATCCGGCGCTGCGCTCCAGCCTCGCCCGGGCCGAGAACCAGTTGAAGTACTCGCGTTACTACGACGAGGCACGGCGCTTCGCTGCCATCGTCTCCAAGCACTTCCAGCGCGAGCGCCGCCGCGATTTCGTCATCGTGACGGGTGGCGGGCCGGGCATCATGGAAGCGGCCAATCGCGGCGCCCATGACGCCGGTGCGCGCAGTATCGGTCTGAACATCACGCTGCCCGACGAGCAGGCACCCAACCCGTTCGTCAGCCCCGATCTGTGTTTCCGCTTCCGTTACTTCGGCCTGCGCAAGATGCACTTCCTGTTGCGCGCGAGGGCACTGGTGGCCTTTCCCGGCGGCTACGGCACGCTGGACGAGTTGTTCGAAGTCCTCACGCTGGTGCAGACAGGCAAGGTGCGCCGGCTGCCGATCGTGCTCGTGGGCGCCGGCTTCTGGCGACGCGCGATCGACTTCGGGTTTCTCGTCGCGGAAGGCTTCATCGACGCCGAAGACGCGGCGCTGTTCTCGGTGGTCGAGACCGCCGAGGAGATCGTCGACGTCCTGCATGCGTTCTACGGCGGCAAGCCGCCGGCAGCCGACGCGAAGGTGGAGTGAGCATGTCCATTGCCGGGACGCCAAACCTTTCGACCCGAGCGGGGCCGCCGCGCGCGCCGGCGGGCAACGCCTGGATCCTCGCCATCGGCTTGCTGGCGGCGCCGGCACACGCCGAGCCGGCGCAGGACGCGGAGCGAACCTACGCAGGCTGCACCGCCGAAGAGGCGATCACCTTCCGCGGCCTGACCGCGCGGCTGGAGAACGACCTCTTCGTCGACACCGACCGCAACTACACCAACGGCGTGGCGTTCATGGCCGTCTCGCATGACATCGCCGGCAACCTGCGCACCGAATGCCTGCCGGCCCCGGTGCGCCTGCACGCCGAACTGATCAAGCGCATGAACCCGGGCTTCTGGTCGGACGCGGCGAACATGGCGCACACGCAGAACGTGGTCGTCAAGTTCGGGCAATCGATGTACACGCCGAACGACCCGCTGCGCACCGACCTCATCACCGATGACCGTCCCTACGCGGGCCTGCTGTACGTCGGCATGTCGTGGAACCGGCGCTCGCACGATGCGCCGAACGCGACCGAGAGGCTCGACACCCGCGAGATCACGCTGGGCGTCATCGGGCCCTGGTCGCTCGCCCGGCAGTCGCAGAACCTGGTGCACGATGCGATCGGCGAAGACCGCTTCCTCGGCTGGGACCATCAACTGAAGAACGAGCCCGCGCTGCAGCTCGCGATGGACCGCAAGTTCAAGGACTATCGAGGGTCGGCCGCGATCACGCCGGGCTTCTCGGCCGACACCATCCGCTCGATCGGGGTGCGTCTGGGCAACATCGAGACCTCGGCCGCGCTGGCCATCGAAGGCCGCATCGGCTGGAACCTACCGAACGACTTCGGCAGCTACCCGATCCGGCCGGGCGCCGAGAACCGGCCGCCGTCGGCAGCGGCAGCTGCGCGGCGAACGCCGGGCGACGGTACCGCCGCCGGCGCGCCGCGCGCCGGGGTCCACCTGTTCGGCACGCTGGAGGCGAAGCTGGTCGCGCACGACTTCTCGCTCGACGGCAATCTGTTCCGTTCGAGCCACGAGGTCACGCGGCAGCCCTGGGTCGCGCAGGCAGCCGTCGGCTTCAGCGCGCAGGGCCTGGTGGCCGGGCATGGCGTCAAGCTGGCCGCGATGCGGGTCTACCGGACGCGCGAATTCGAAGAGCAGACCTCCCGGCATGCATACGGCTCGGTCGCGCTGAGCCTGGAGTTCTGAACTGCACCAACGACTACCAACTCATTCGAGGCTCCCCATGGACACCCGTACCCGAATCACCCCTGCACCTTCGACCGAGCCGGCGGCGGTTCACCCGACCGAGCTGCCGGCTGTACACCCGCTCGAACGCGCGGCGAGCGCCTGGCTGGGGCACATCGCCGCCGACAAGCCGGAGCTGGAGGCGCACTGGGCCGGCGTCGACCGGTTCGGCCACGCGATGCTGGCCAGTCTGACCAACGGCATGTCGCCGGCGTCGCTGGTACAGGCCTCGACCGACTGGGTGCTGCATCTCGCGCTAGCGCCGGGCAAGCAGGGGCAACTGGTCGAGAAGATGGTCAGCAAGGCGCTGCGCTGGTGGCTCTACACCTACCAGGCACTGCGGCCGCAGTGCGGCCACTGCATCGAGCCTCTGCCGCAGGACCGGCGCTTCGCCGACCCGGCCTGGGACGCCTGGCCGTACAACGTGATGTACCAGGGCTTCCTGCTCACGCAGCAATGGTGGCACGTGGCGACGACCGGCGTGCCCGGCGTGACGCGCCACCACGAGGAAATGGTGAACTTCGCCGCCCGCCAGTGGCTCGATCGCGTCGCGCCGTCGAACTTCGTCGCCGCCAACCCGGTCGTGCAGCGCGAGACGGCGCAGCGTGGCGGCGCCAATCTGTGGGACGGCTGGCTTAACGCGCTCGACGACTGGCGGCGCGCGGTCGAGGGCGACAAGCCGGCCGGCGCTGAAGCCTACGAGGTCGGCCGCAACCTCGCGATCACGCCCGGCAAGGTCGTGCTGAGGAACCGGCTGATCGAGCTGATCCAGTACGAACCGACAACGTCGAAGGTGTACGCCGAGCCGATCCTGATCGTGCCAGCCTGGATCATGAAGTACTACATCCTCGACCTGTCGGCGCACAACTCGTTGGTCAAGTACCTCGTCGACCAGGGCCACACGGTGTTCATGATCTCGTGGAAGAACCCCGACGCGAACGACCGCGACCTCGGCATGGACGACTACCTGCGGCTCGGCGTGTTCGCCGGACTCGATGCGATCGGCTCGATCCGGCCCGACGCGCCGGTGCATCTGGCCGGCTACTGCCTGGGCGGCACGCTGGCGGCGATCGCCGCGGCGGCGCTGGCGCGGCAGCAGCCGGCACGGCTGTCCAGCCTGACGCTGCTGGCGGCGCAGACCGACTTCGAGGATCCGGGCGAGATCTCGCTGTTCATCGATGACAGCCAGGTCACCTTCCTGGAGGACCTGATGAGCCTGCGCGGCACGTTGGATGCAAAGCAGATGGCCGGTGCGTTCCAGATGCTGCGCTCGAACGACCTGATCTGGTCGTACCGCCTGAACAACTATCTGCTCGGCCGGCGCGCGCCGATGAACGATCTGATGGCCTGGAACGCCGATCCAACGCGCATGCCGTACCGCATGCATTCGGAATACCTGCGCCAGCTCTTCCTCGACAACCAGCTCGCCGAGGCACGTTACCGCGTCGACGATCGCCCGATCGCGCTGACCGACATCCGCGCCCCGATCTTCGCGGTCGGCACACTGGCCGACCACGTGGCGCCGTGGCGCTCGGTCTACAAGATCCACCTGCTCAGCGACAGCGAGGTCACCTTCGCGCTCACCAGCGGCGGGCACAACGCCGGCATCGTCTCTGAGCCGGGCCACGCGAACCGCAGCCTCCAGCTGCTGACGCGCCAGGCGCACGATGCGCACCTCGACCCCGACAGCTGGCTGCACACCGCGCCCCGATTCGACGGCTCGTGGTGGCCGGCGTGGGAAAGCTGGCTGCGCAAGCGCGCGAGCAAGCGAGTGGCACCGGCGTCGACCGGCTTGGCGGAGCTCGGCTCGCCGCCGCTTGGCGATGCGCCGGGTCGCTATGTCCTTGTCCCCTGAGGACGCAAGGATGCCTGCACCCGATGCGATCGGCACCGAACCTCGGCGCGCCGGCGAGCCGCGAGACCGCCGTGGCGGGGAAACTCCTCGAGGAGAGCTTCAACGTGGCCGGACACCTGGAGGGCATCGCAAACAGCTCGCATGTGGTCGGGCGATGCGGCGCCCAGGTGTTGTATTCGGCGGGCGCGGCGTGCCGGGCGGGTACGCGCTCTGCACCCGGTCCATACGGAACCTCGCAACTTGATCATCGCCTCATCGCCAACACACCTCACGACTTAAGGCGGCAACGCTGTGCGCTCCTTCCTGGCCGTCCGACGACGCCCAGCCCTTAAGGTTGAACGGTCCTTGTGCGCACATCGCGCACATTCGCCTCGTCGAGTCGATCGCTCCCAATACGGTACGTGCCGTGATTGTGATTCGCTCGCTCTACGGCCTGACTTCTTCAGCGACGAGTGCAACGTCCCGAAGCGCATCGGCCTGCATGGCGTCGAGGTCGATGATGGCATCGGCCATCGTTGCGAGGTGCGGGGTCTGGGTGATGAAGAACTCCTGCCGGTAGCCGCCGAGCCGAAGGATTTCGCGCTTCATGGCCATGAACATGCGCTTGTGGTCTGGGTCGAGGGGCCCATCGGCCTCGTCGGAGAAGAGCGTGTCGAATCGCCGTCCGGTGTTCTGGGCCAAGTACAGGGCGATCGCGCGCGTCAGGCAGGCGTCGATGAAAGTTCGCTCACCGCCGCTCATCAGGCTGAGGCTCTTGCCACCGCGCGCGTCGGGGCCGATCGTCCCGAATACCGACGTGTTATGCCGCATCGCTTCGCAGGTACCTGCGGCGCAGTTGCAGGGGCGGGGACGCCGGCCGGATCGCGAACTCGGCATATCCGGGTTCTCAGCATAGTGGATCAACGAGTGCTTGACGCGCGCTGTGGCGCTCTACCTCGCGCAGCAATCGGGCCGGCGCTGCATGACCCTGTTCTGTGACGAGGCCGACGGCGCATTGGACGCCGACCGCAAGCGCATGTTCATGGCGATGAAGCGCGAGGTACTCAAGCTGGGGGGGTACGAGCGCGAGTTCTTCGTGTCGCAGACGCCCGAGCTGACGGCGATGGCAGACGCGGTGATCGACCTCGACGAGATGGTGATCGCATCCGAGCAGGCGTTGCACGAGGGCGTTGCCGTGGGTGTTGCGGGCAACGAAGGGAAGTCAGACCCATCGCGGGCTGGCTTCCCTTCCTGATCGGTCACCGCCGGCGTCAGGCCGATAGTTCCGTCACTCGCCCGTCGAGCGTGTGCTCCACGATCCGGTTGCCGGCGCGACGGACGCTGTCGGCGACGACGGCATCGATCATCGAGCGCGGCACCGCGACGTCGAGGTCCTCGAGTCGCCGAACCACCGTGGCGATGTCGCGCCAGTCGGCCGCCGGCTCATCCAGGCTGCTGTAGGCGGGCTCGTCGGCTTCAGCCTCCGGGCCGTCGTCCCAGAGTTGCAGGAAGAACTCGTTCAGCGGCCGGTCATAGCCCACTACGACGAGTACCGGGCTCGCACCCCGGGCCGTGCGCAGATGGTGCCGGCTCATGTCTGTGCTCCTGGTTCTTCGAATCGTTCGATCCCTTCAACCGTGGCGCCATGCACGTCGAACTTGAGCCAGACGATTCCCGCGCTCTCGGCCAGCTCGAACAGGTGTGCGAGGTCGGCTTCCAGCGGCGTGTCGTAGCGCGGCGCGCCGACGTAGACGAAGCCGCCGGTCAGCGTGGGATAGGCGTTCACGGACAACTGGTCCTCCTGCAGAAGTTGGCGCGTGGCCGGTGAGAGGTGCGCGGTCGACAGCGCGACGAGGGACTCCGAGAGTTCGCGCAGACGGGTCAGAACAAGCTCGCTCATGACGCTCTCCCGGCCGGCCGCGGGGACGGGCTCGGCGGCGCTTTCGCACGCCGGTTGAAGTCGATGCCGCAATCGCGGCAGCGGTACCAGCGCAGGCGGCCGAGTTGGCCGAGAGGCGTGCCCCGGCCCGGGCAGACCGGGCAAGTGGGCGATTGCGGCGATGTGCCGGTGAACATGGTGTTGCTCCTTCAATCTCGGAAGGGGCGCGCGCCCGCGAGGGCGTGTCGCCCATTCGGGGTTGTGGATGGCGGCGGCTGCCGCGGGTCAGATCAGGCCGCGTTCGGCGAACGAAGCACACTGGTCGCCGGCCACCACGAAATGGTCGAGGACCCGGACGTCGACCAGTGCCAGCGCCGACTTGAGGTTCTGCGTCAGGAACTCGTCGGCACGGCTCGGCTCGGCCGAGCCACTCGGGTGGTTGTGTGCCAGCGCCACCGCGGCGGCGTTGCGCTCCAATGCGCTCTTGACGATCTCGCGCGGGTAGACCGAGGTCTGTGTCAGCGTGCCGCGGAACATCTCCACGGCACTGAGCAGGCGGTTCTGCGCATCGAGAAACAGCACGATGAAGACCTCGTGCTGCAGCCCGGCGCAGTGCAGGCGCAGCCAGTCGCGCAGGGCCTGCGGCGAGTTCATCACCGGGCCGGCGCTCAGCTGCGCGCGCAGGTCACGCATCAGCAATTCACGGGCGACGCCGAGCTTGTGGTCGAGCAGGGTGTCGCGGGCCTCGGTGGCGACGGCAGCGGCACCGAAGTAGGCGGACTCAAGGTCGTTGACCTGGTCCGCATGCGGATGGTCCTTGGGCAGGACGGGGGCGAGCAAGGCGCCGATCAGTTCGGCGCGCGACAAGGCAGCAAGGTTCTGCATGGCGTTCTCCATGGGGTTCATCGAAAGGACGAACGGGAACGCCGCGCCCAGCCGGGAACGGGTTCCCGAGCGGGTGGCGCCGCGAGGGCGCCGAAGGGGGCAGGTGACGACTGCTACGCCTGGCCGGGCCAGGACCTCCGGTGGGAGGGCTTGATCTCACGATCGAGTGCCGCGTCAGTGTCGTCGGGGTGGCGCTCGGCGGACACCGTGGCGAGGCGAGCGCCATCCGAGCGGGCCGCCGGAAAGGGGGGGTTCTGCGTGGCGCCAGTGCCGGTGTCCCGTCGCGTGCCCGCAACGCGGCGCCCTGTGGGTGCGACTCGAATCGCAGCGTGATGCGACTGGAGTCGAGCCGGCGAAGAATGTTTCGCCGCGGCCTGTTTTGCGCTTGCACAGGGGTGCCGCTCGGCGCGAGCATGGCAACGAGACCCTCGTTTGCGCGCCCACCATGATCCGCCTTGGAACCCACATCCGCCTCACCCGGCCCGAAGCCGAGCGCCTGTTCCGGCTCACCGACATCGAGCCGGTGAACATCCACACGGCGGCGGACTTGGACGCCTATGTGGCTCGCTGCAAGGCGCACTACTGGGGCCGCTCGCGCGACACGCAGTTCCTGCACTGGCTGATCGACCAGGAGCGTGCCCGGCTCGAAGTCGCGGCGTGAAGAAAGGAAGCCCCGAAGCACGAGGGCTTCGGGGCGAGGGGTGGCGTCAGGCGGTGCGCGCCGCAACGGGCGTCGGCGTGGTGGTATCCGACGCGGACGGCGGCGGGGCCTTGGGGTCGAAAGCGGCATGGGCCTGGGCAACGTCGGCGTCGCGCCGGAGCTGCCGCACCTTCGCCGCCGCGGGTTCGCGACGCATCTCGGGCAGGCACTCGACGAGCACATCCATCGCGCGTGAGGTCTTCAGCCGCAGCGCACGAATCGGCTCGACGACGAGCACGCAGCCAAGCTGCCGGACGAACTGCCCGATCCGCTTGTTGCGCTGCGTCCGTGCCTTGTGCGCGCGCAGCGATTCGCGGCAGCTCAGGTACAGCGCGAGGTGGTCGTGCCGAGCCTGCGCGTCGGCATCGAGCTGGGCCAGCACCTCGGCAGCGATGTCGGCTTGTCCGACCTGCCGGTAGAAGCGGACCCAGGCGCGCTCTTCTTCGATCTCCACGGCCGAGCGCTTCACCTTGCGCGGAGCCGGGTAGGGTCTGTCGTTCAACATGGGGCGGACTCCTTGGTCGGCGAGCGCACCGGCACTCCGAGGGGAGACGGTTGGCTCCCCTGGTTGGAAGATCGCCGACAAGTCGGCATCGTTGGTGGTGGTGCGCGGAAAGCGAACCATTGGCCTCGTCGGGCGAGTGTCTGGCCGTGTGACCAGGCGACTCGCCGACGAATGCACTCTCACGCCGCAGCAGGACGCAGCAGGGCGGCCAGGCGCGGTGGTTGTGGGACCGGCGCGCGAACGCGTCCCGACCCTCCGAGCAGCACGCCGACGGGCCGTGGTGCTCTCGTTGCTTGACTTGCACACATGGCAGTTCTCCTTCGTGAAGCGGAGGGGAACGCCGCTCCCGTCGGGGAACATGGTTCCCCGTCTGGGATGCTTCGGCCCGGGTGGGTCGAAGCGACTGGATGGCAAGCCACGGTCCCAGAGCGGGATGTGGTTGGCCATGAAAAGAAGGCCCGCGGTCTTTCGATCGGGGCCTTGCTCGGTGCCAGACATGACGCTGCTTGCGCAACGCATGCCGGCGCTGGTGAAGCCAGCACGTCGGCAGCTTCATCCACTCCGGCGCCCGCACGGTGGCGGGAGCCGTTGACGGGCCGCATGGAGCGGCCTGACCAGGCAAAGCCTGGCGCTCGAGGGCGGGTAACGACCGCGACGCCAGCGAGGCTGGACTTCAGCGCGGCCGAGGCTGCGGTGAAGGCTTTGCAGGCACGATGCCCACAGGTAGCGTGGTCAGTGTTGACCGGACACGTCGTCCCGACAAGAACATCGTTGCGACCTTCGGCGACCGCCACGCGCAACGGCCCGCCTTCGTCGTTGCCATCACGTGGCGGAATCAGTGGGCCCCGTCCGCGACAATGGAGTCAATGGTCAAGCTCGCCAAGAACTTTCGCTCATTCGCCGACCTGGCCGCCGCCTACGAGCGCGACCGCGACTACCGCATCGTGCGCTTGCTACGGCCCGAATCGGAGGTGGCGATCCTGGCGCCACATGGTGGCAGCATCGAAGCGCACACCTCGGATATCGCCCGTGACATCGCCGGCCGGGACTTCAACCTCTATCTGTTCGAAGGGCTGCTGAAGGCCGGCAACTTCGCCGCGCTGCACCTGTCGAGCCACTTGTTCGACGAGCCAGACTGCCTGAGCTTGCTGAGCGCATGCCGGTCCGTGGTCAGCGTGCATGGTTGCGGCCATGCGGGCGAGATCGTGCTGCTGGGTGGACGGGATGTCGTCCTGCGGGAGTCGATCGGCGCGCGCCTGCGCGGTCTCGGTGTCGAAAGCGAAACCGCGCCGCCCGGACTGGACGCGGCGGATCCCATGAACGTCTGCAACCGGGGGCGCGGCGGGGCTGGCGCGCAGTTGGAGGTGTCGCTTGCGCTGCGGCGGTCGCCGCGTCGAGCCCTGCTGGTGCGCGCGGTTCGCGAAGCGCTGCTGGTCGCACCGGCCTGACAGCAGGCCAAGGGGTTGGTCACCGGAGGGGCGAGGGCCAGTAACCGGGGTGTACTGGATGGCGTTCGAGATCCAGTTCTCGACGATCTACACCAATGGCATCGCGCACGTCCCGAGTTCTACCGTCAGGAAGTCAGGCTGCTGTTCTGGGCATTTGCGCCTCGACATCGGCGCGCGCCGCGATGAACAGATCGAAGGCTTTGGGAAGTCCCAGATGCGGCTTTGCAGCCGCGATGGCGCCCAGCCGTCCAGCGATCAGAGAGGCTGGGGGGCAGTGTTTCCAATGTCCATGGCCACTGGCCGCTCGGTACGGTCCCCGAGCAAACTGACAGCCCGCTGTGCGGCTGCCACACCGGTCCGGTCCGTGGGAAGGCCGTCGAAGCTCATCGCACGGGTGTCGCCGATCAGTTGCCACAGCAGTCGCTGGTAGGCACCTGCAGTAGCGCACTCTGCAAAGCGCGCTGGAGTGATGCCGACAGGCACCGCGTGCCCGCCAACGCTGAGCATCGGCGGCAAGCGGCCCAGGTCGTGGGTCTTGAGCGGGCCGTCCACCAGCTCGTCCGCACGATGCACGGCCGTCTCCGCCGGGGCCAGCAGCGCGGCAGGCAACACTCGGCGCAGCTTGACGGACTCGACGTGGGCGTCATGCAGCAGGCTGCGCAGCGAGTTGATCGGCGAAGGCTCATGGCGCTGCGCCGGGTGTTGCAACTTCCGTCGAGCCATCTCGGGCAGGCCGGCCGCTCTCATCAGATCATCGCAGTAGGCACGGGTTCTCGAAGCGGTCAAGTCGCAAAGCACATCGGCCGGGACGACGCCGATCCGACGCACGGCCCGCAGCAAGCGCAGGAAACGCAAGGGCGGCGCCACGTCCAGCCATGTCGGGCGGCGTTCGTTCGACTCGGGTGCGAAGTTGCCATCCATCGCCAGACAGCAGGCGATGCCGAGCGTCAGCAGCGGGCGCGCTGCATTGAGGTCAAACTGCGGACAGTAGTGAGCAAAGGCCCGAAACGCATTGCCGTACTCCGTCGGCTCCTTCGACTCCCACGAGCTGACGTGGATCTGCCGAATGCGGTCAGCCGCGGCGACGTCGCCGCGGCGGCGAAACGACGCCGCGGCGTGGGCATAGGACCAGTGCTGATTGAGCACGGCGCCGCACTCTGCGATCGCGACGCTGGACAGTTCCGGGTAGGCACAGCGTGCCAGTGCGCGTGAGTAGCTGCCGATCGGTGCGTGGTCCATCGCCGCCTCGCGAAGCTGCGGCCTCGGCAGCATTGCAACCTGACTGACGAACGGGCCGGCGAGCGCGTAAAGCACTGCCAGGCCGTATCGGTATGCGGAGGGTTCGAGGCAAGCGAGTGCGCGGTCCGAACTCTCGAACTCGTGGCGCAGCAGCCCCAGGCTCCACCAGTGCCGCTGCAGCACGACTCCGATCGGGCCGAACTCGGGACGGCGCAAGGCCCGCTGCCGCGCGTCCAGCTTCAGCACCGTGTCGCCACGCAGGCGCCTACGAGTCAGAAGGTCGACCTGCTCGGGCGTGAACAAGCCAATGAACGACTCGGCGATCTCCGAGCGCGCATGGTCAATGCGCGCCAGGAACCGTCCGTAGGCAAAGGCGTTGGCCTGGATCCAATGCGTTTGCTCGTGCCCGACCAACGCCGCGTACTCCAGAAAGTCGGCAGGCAGGTACCTGTTCCCGCTCTCCATCGCGGCGAGTTCACTGTCGGTCCAGCGCGCGTCCGGGACGACGGTGAAGCAGGTGTCGGGCCAGTAGGCTGCGTCGTCGTCGGGCGTGGCGTGGGGTCGCGGGAACAGCCAGCTACCCGCCGGACTCATCCTTCTTGACCTTGTCCGCGCCGTAGCGCGCTTCGAGGACTTGCCAGATCTTGACCGACAGCGCCTTGACGACGTCATAGGCCATGCCGGTGGCGACTGCGCCGCCGATCCAAACCAGCACGGTGGTGCTGAGCGGCTCAGCGCGGCGGGGATGCGGTGCCATTGGATTGGCCGCGGACTTCTCTTCGATTTGCAGCGCCGCCAGTTCCTGGTCGGTCAGCGCGTCCGCAAGCAGCGCCTTCACTTCGGCGAGATCGCCAGTCACCTGGTACATGGCCACATCGACTCCCTGGAGGTTTGCGCGCCCTCGCGTACCGCCGAAGTATGCACGTTCAGCATCTCGGGCGCCGGCACCAAGTCGTTGGCAGACAAACGTAGAGCGATGTCCCGGCGTTGCAGCGACAAAGGGTTTGGGCGCACCCGCCACGTGCAGCAGCTACCGAGGCGACCCATTGCGCATGGCCTGGCCTGTCGAGTTTCGCGCATCGACGGCTACGACGGGGTGCTGAGGTGCGCGCCCCGTGCGACCATTCGAGTCTCGAATCGGGAGGAAGACAGGATGGCATCGATCGCCGTGATCGGAGGAGGACCCAAAGCCGCCGCGATCGCGGCCAAGGCCGACGTGCTGTCGCGCCTCAGCCCGCATCCGGTGCCGCAGGTCACCATCTACGAGCGCACCGCTTTCGGTGCGGCGTGGACCGGCGGAAACGGGTACACCGATGGCCTGCAGCCGCTGTGCACGCTGGCAGAACGCGATCTGGGGTTTCCGTATGGCAGGGCGTATGGCACCGACGTGGCCGAGGCGATGTTTGCGCGCTACTCATGGCAGGCGTTCGGCGTGCAGGCTGCCAGCGGCCGTGCGCACTACGAGCAATGGGTGCTGCACGGGCGTCGGCCGCCAGCGCATCTCGACTTTGCGCGTTACCTGGACTGGGCGATCCGCAACAGCGGCGCGGGTCACGTGCACGGCACGGTGACCGGGCTGGCTCACGACGCTACGAGTCACCGGTGGGAGGTGACTTGGGAGGACGCCATCGGACGCCAGCACACCGATCCGCACGATGCAGTGGTCGTCACCGGCAGCGGCCCGCCGGTGCGGCCGTTGGCCGGTGCGTACGACGCATCGAACGCGCGCAACCCTCGGGTCTTCGACGGGGTGACCTTCTGGACCGATCTGGACGAGATCGGCAGGATCCTCGCGGCCGAGGCGCTCGACACGCGCAAGGTGGTGCTGATCGGCGCCGGCGGCACGGCGGCCGCCATCGCGCACTGGTTTGTGCGGGCGCGCATCGAGGTGCCGGTGGTGATCATCGGGCGAGAGCCGACGCTGTATGCACGCCACCCCGGGTACTTCGAGGATCGCCTGTTCTCGGACGATGCGGCCTGGGGTGCCCTGCCGGCGCACGTACGAGACGAGTTCGTGCGGCGGCTGACGACCGGCGTGGTGTGGAACTATGTGCTCGAGAACCTCGATGGCGCCAACTTGGCCTACACCTGCGCCGACGCCGTCGCCTTCCGCACTTTGGTCGGCGGTGCCGGTCTCTACCCCGAGGTGCAGATCGACATCCGGCCCACGGTGCCGGACGGGGCGCCGCCATCGACCGCGATCAGGCCGGAGGACGGTGCGGTGTTTGTGGATGCGCGGGGTTTCGACCGCTGGTGGTTCGCTTCGCTGTTGCCGCCAGCGCTCGCCAGCCACATGGCGACGCGGCCGCGCCAAGAGGCGGTGATGGCCGCAATCGACGATGCCTTGCGGCTCGCCGCGCCTTTTCCGGCTGGGTTGCACGTGCCGATGGTGGCCTCGCGGCAAGGCCCGGCGGCGAACAATCTGATGGCTTTGGGTTGGATGTCCGACCGCGTCCTGCGTGCGTTCGTGCCGCCACCGACACCGCTCGCTGGGGGTGGTGCGGTCGGCACGCCTTGACCTCGCCGGCGTATTGATATATATATGTGTTTGATTTGGCCGCCCGTCGTCGGCCTGGAGTCCCGATCATGGCTGACACGAACCCCTCCATGGTGATGCGCTCGGTCTACCTGCCGCCCGACATGGACGAGGCGCTGCGCAATCTGGCGTTCCAGTTGCGCTTGTCCAAGGCCGACCTCATTCGCGCCTTCGTTGCCGGCGGGTTGAACAACGTCGTGCGCAGCTTGGGGCCGAAGCCGGACGAGGCCCGTATCGCCAAGGTGGCTGAAGGGCTCGCCGCCGGCCGCTTGCCCGAAGCCGAGGAGCGGCGCAGTCGGGTGTCGATGGAGAGGTTCAAGGCCGCTGCCGCGGAAAGCGTACGCACCTATGCGAGGTCGTAAACGCCTCGTTGACTAGAAGCAAAGAAGCGGACAGCCCCTTCGCGCGCGAAGGGGCTGTCCGTGCTCAGGCCGCGTGCCTGAGCCCATCAGGATCGAGCGCCGCACTGCCGGCGCCATCCCTATCAAGGTCGAGCTGGCGCTGCAGACGGCGCTGCCGGGCGAGCAGGTCCGCCAGGCGACCCTCATGCTCGAACGGGCGTTCGAGCTCGATCCGCAGATCGTCCAGGCGCTTGCCGCGCACGGCCAACTGCTGGCGCGCTGCGTCGCGTTCCTTCGGTACCGAGGCCAGCGCCGCGAGCAGCGCCGCCGCCAGGCCCTGGGCCGTCTGGTACGCCTCGGCGTCGTACCGGCAGTGCCCTTCCAGGTACAGGCCGGGAACGGTGTCGCCCCGGCTGGCGCGCAGTCCGAGATCGAAGCCAGCGAACCGGCCGACGCGCTGCTCGACACTGGCTTGCGCGGCCTTCGCCGCACGCACCAACTGGCGCAATCCTTCGCCGACCGCCTCCGCGCCGACCAGCACCTGGCCGGCCAACTCTGCGCGCATGTCACCGTCCGAGGCCGGCTCCGCGCGCTCGCAGTCCTGCTCCAGCAACGCCAGCTTGCGTTCCAGCGACTCGATCAGCATCGGCAGCCGCGCCACCTCGCTCTCGTTCGCATAGCGCTGGTTGCGCCACACCGAGAACAGCGTCGACAGCTTGGCCACGTCGGCGTCCACGCCGGCCTTCTCGATCACGAGCGGGTTGCCCGAGGCCAGCGCTTTCACTTCGGCGTACGACAGCGCCGCCAGCTCCACGTCCTCGATCGAACGCAGCCCCTTGTCGCCGCTCATCACCTGGGCGATGAAACGCGCCTTGGTCTCCAGGGCCTGCCACATGTAGCTGTCGAAGCTGCCTTCGGTGACGTAGCGGAAGATCTCGACGTCCTCGCACTCGTTGCCCTGGCGCAGGATGCGCCCTTCGCGCTGTTCCACGTCGCACGGCCGCCAAGGGGCATCCAGGTGGTGCAGCGCCGCCAGCCGGGTCTGCACGTTGGTGCCGATGCCCATCTTGGCCGTGGAGCCGATCAGCACCCGCACCCGGCCTTCGCGCACGGCCTTGAACAGGGTGGCCTTCTGTGCATCGGTGTCGGCGTCGTGCACGAACGCGACCTCGGTTGCCGGCACGCCGGCATCGACCAGCCGCTGCTTCAGGTCATCGTAGACGCTGAAGGCTTTGCCTTCCTTCGGCGACGACAGGTCGCAGAACACCAGCTGCGTGCCGCGGAAGGCCTCGGTGCGTTGCCGCACCGCAAGCACTTCCCGGACACACGCCGCCACCTTGCCCTGCTCGTCGAAACGCGCGCTCGGCGCCACCAGCCGGAAGTCCAGCGCGGCCTTGCGGCCGTCGGTGGTCACCGCGAGCATGTTGTCCACCTGCGGCTTGACGCGGCCCATGCGGATCGCTTCCGCACGCTCGACCAGCGTGCGCACGTAGGCTTTCAGCGCGCTGTTCGTCGGACAGGCCACGATGCGCGGCTTGCCGCCACGCAGCGCCGGCACCGGCAGCTTCAGCATCTCCGCGGTGCGGATGTCGGCCACCTCGCCGAACACCGCCATCAGCTCGGGCACGTTGATGAAGCGCGCAAAGCGCGTGTTCATGCGGTAGCCGCTGCCGTCGGGCGCGATCTCGAGCGCGGTGACGCTCTCGCCGAAGGTGGCCGCCCAGGCGTCGAACTGCTGCAGCCCCAGCGCTTCCAGCCTTCTGGGCTGCAGGTAGCGCATCATCGTGTGCACCTCGGCCATCGTGTTGGCCACCGGCGTGGCGGTGGCGAACACCACGCCTCGCTGCGCGCCGCCGTGCAGACGCATCGTGTAGCGCGTTTTCAGGAACAGGTCGAAGGCCCGCTCCGAGTTCGCCAGCGGCAGGCCGGCGACGCGCGTCATCTTCGTGAACCGGTACAGGTTCTTGAACAGGTGGGCCTCGTCGATGAAGAGCGTGTCGATGCCGAGCTGTTCCCAGCTCAGCAGATCGTCCTTCTTCGCGTCGGCCAGCAGCTTGTCCAGCCGCACCGTCCAGTTCTTCTTCATCGCTTCGAGCTGCTTGACGATCCGGTTGCCCCGGTCGTTGCGCCGCTCGGCGCGCACTGCCATCTCGATTTCCATGATGAGTTCCTTGATGAAGGTTTGTGTGAAAGCCGGCGACATCCGGATGCGCTCGAAGCTCGAGTGCGTGATGACCACCGCATCCCAGTCGCCGGTGGCGATGCGCGACACCAGCTCGCGCCGACGGTCGCCCTCCAGGTCTTCCTTGCCCGCCATCAGCACGGCGGCATTGGGGTACAGCCGGACGAACTCGGCCGTGTACTGCGCCAGCATGTGGTTCGGCACCACATGGCAGGGCTTGGCCCCGAAACCGAGGCGCCGCAGCTCCATGCCGGCGATCGCGCAGACCGCGGTCTTGCCGGCGCCGACAACGTGGAACAGCCCGGTGTTGCCGGACTGCACGACGCGCCACACGGCGTCCCGCTGGTGCGGGTGCAGCGCGTAGCAGCGCGAGAACCCCGGCAGCTTCAGGTGCGAGCCGTCGAACTGCCGCGGCCGCGTGGCGTTGAACAGGTCGTTATAGGTCCGGCACAGCCGTTCCCGGCGCTCGGCTTCCTCGAAGGCCCAGGCGGCGAAGCGCTCCTTGATCAGCGCCAGCTTCTCGCGCGCCGCCAATGTCTCGTCGGGATTGACGATCATGCGGTCGCTCTCCGGGTCCGGGTCGCGCACCGTCGGCACCTGCACGTTCAGCGCGCACTGCACGAGTTCGATCGCATTCAGCCGCGAGGTGCCGAACTCCTGCGTCACCTTGACGTTCTGGCGCGCGCTCCATTCGGGGTAGCGCACCGACCAGGCCCCGGCCTGTGCCGAGTAGCCCACCTCGCAGTCCTTCTGATCCAGCACCTGCCGGATGAAGTCCTCCACATCGCCGGCGGGAATCCACACCGCACCCAAGCGCGGCTCAATGGCTGCCGGCGGCAAGTCCTCCGGCTGCACCCGCTCCAGCGCGGTCACATTGCGCGCGGCCTCTTGGCCCGCGGCCAGCGCCTGCCGGAGCTTGGTCTTGACCTCGCCGGACAGGTACTCGTCAGCGGTCTTCCACAGCCCGTCCGCCGGGTCCAGAAACACCAACCCACGCTCGGCCAGGGCATCGAGCACTGCTTGTGGCGGCGCCGACAGCAACTGGCCCATCCAGGCCGGATCGACCCGGCCGCGCCACTGCACCGAGGCGGCGAGCGCCTCCTCTGGTTCGGCTGCGGCTTCGGGCTCGACGATCCTCGCCAGCGTGCGCCGGCTGAAAAGCGCCGCCTTGGTGGCGGTCTCGGTCTCCTCGTCGTAGTGCTCCAGCGACAGCAGCAACGGGTAGTCGGAGTCGCGCCGGAACGCGAGAGCGTTGGCCCGGTTCGACAGGCACCCGAAGCGGGCGACGTAGCGGTCGTAGCTGCCGTTCAGCATGGCGCGCTCGTGGCGTTGCCGGCTGTCGTCGGCGTCCGCCAACTGCAGATCGAGCAGGGCCCGTGCGTGGTCGCGGATCGAACACAGGCCCGCGATGCGGGCGCGCTGCGTGGCGTTCAGGCGCTCGTGGATGTCCACCAGCTCGCCGTCCTCCACGCGATGCACGCGGCCGTGGTGGAGGTGGTGACTCCCCGGTCTTGCTCCGCCTGCCGCGGTTGATACTCGGCGCTGGGCCGGAATTGCCTCCGGCGTGGCGGCGCCGTACACACCGCGTGGCAGCAGATCGACTCGCCGCGGCAGCTCTGCGGTCAGGTCGCTATCGAACACCGCCGTCGGCACCGGCTCGTGGCCGTTGCTTTCCTGCCGGATGCGGCCGATGCAGAACTCGGGTTGCGCCGCATACCACTGGTTGATCTGCAGGTAGCGTTCGCCGCAGCGCGGATCGCGCAGCGACTCGGGCACCACGCTCAGGCCCAGCCAGGGCTGCTCGTCGGCCTCGCGCTCTGGCCTCGCTCCCCGCTTGCGCAGGAACAGGATGTCGGCCTGCACCTCGGTCGACGCGATCTCGGCGAAGGCGCCGCGCGGCAGGCGGATCGCACCGATCAGCACCGCCTGCGACGCGAGGTAGCGCCGTACGGTGTCGTCCCAGGTATCCATCGTGTGGCTGCTGTTGATGAAACAGGCCAGCCCGCCGGGCCGCAGCAGATCGAGCGCACGGCCGAGGAAATAGTTGTGGATGCTGAAGCGGCCGTAGGGCCGGTTGCTCGAATCGGCTACCTTGTAGGCGCCGAAGGGCACGTTGCCGATCGCCAGGTCGTACCAGTTGTCGGCCAGCTGCGTCTTCTCGAACGCGCCGATGCGCACGTCGACGCCGCTTGCGCCGTAGAGCGCCCGCAGCATCCGGCCCGACAGCCGGTCGATCTCGATGGCGGTGACGGTGCATAGCTCTGCCAGCGCCGCCGGCATCGCGCCGAGGAAGTGGCCAATGCCGGCACTCGGTTCGAGCACGCGGCCTCCGGTGAAGCCAAAGGCCTGTACCGCTTGCCACATCGCAGCGATCACTTCGACCGGGGTGTAGTGGCTGTTGTTGACTGACGCGAGCGCCGAGTTGTGGTCGTCGGCGTCGAGCGCGTCGCGCAGTTGCGCGGCGCGACGCGACCAGGCCGGCTCCGTCGCTTCGAAGTTGAAGCTCGCGGGAAGACCGCCCCAGCCGGTGTAGCGCAGCAGCGTGCCGCGCTGGGCATCGTCGGGCTCGCTGCCCGACGCGTCGAGCGCGAGCAGGGTCTGGATCGCGGCCAGGTTGGCCTCGAACTTGGCGACGGCGCCACGCGGGATGTCGAGCCCGCCGGCGGACAGTTGGGGCCAGGGGCGCCGCGAGGCGCTCGGCGTCGGTGGCTCGCTCGGCCGCCACAACGGTGGTGGTGGGCGAGGCTCGTGTTCCCCTTCACCCGGCTCGTCGTCGAGCGGCGGATTGGGAGGAACGGGAGGGAATGGAGGCAAGGGTGGCGCGAAGGCCGCGGCAGGCTCCGGCTCGAAGCCGGGCAGCCAGGAACAGGGCTCGGGGATGCGGGCCATGGGGTTCTCCGTGGGGACGACGGAGACGCACCTGCCCTCGCGGGGAAATGGCTCCCCGTCAGGGTGGATGGATGGCCCACCGCATGCGCGGACGCATGGGCGGGTGGCTCTGGTGCCGCGCGAGGCGGCGATCAATCAGTCAGTGCGGTGTCGGTGTGCCGCGGGCATCGGGCTCCAGGCGGAGCGCGAGGGGGCTTGGAAGGCGGGTATCGACCGCGGCGCCGACGCAAGTCGGGGCTGAGCAGGCTGATGCCTGCGGGTAGCCCTCGCACTGTGCGCGAAGGCATGTTGGTCTGATCGCGGCTCAAACGGTCGCCACGGCCAAGGCCCGATTTGGCAGGGGCCGCGCGGTGGCGGCTGGCGTCCGACAATGAGGCATGCCGCAGGACCAGCCATCCCCTGCCGACGCGGACCAAGCCTTGGCGGACATGCTCGAGCGGTGCGAGCGTTTCGAGGGTGACTTGGCCCCGCTGCTGGCACATCCGCGCCGCCCGCCGTCGCGGCGAGCGCTACTGACCCTCGCGCTATGCGACGTCGCGGTGGAGTTCTGGGTGGCGCAGCGCCTGCTGATTCGCGCCGGCATGCAGACCTCGGCGCTGGCCCTGGTGCGCCTGCACTTCGAGGCAACGGTGCGGGCGATCTGGCTCCATCACGGCGCCAGCGACGAGTGGCTGGAGCGCTTCGCGGCGCCGATGGCCCCGGGCCAGCTCGCGGAGCCCGTGCTCGGGCCGAACGTCGACGCGATGCTGCAGACGCTGGCCAAGACCGCGCCACCGTTCCTCGCGCAGACGCTTGGCGCCTTCAAGGCGGCGACTTGGCAGCCGATGAATTCGTACGTGCATGGCGGCATCCGGCCCGTGGTGCAGAGTCTGGCCGGCAGCACGCCTCAGCAACTCGTCGGCGTGTTGCAGAACGGCAATGGCATGGCCTTGATGACGGCCAACCTGCTGGTGGTGGCGCTGCAGGACCCGGCGCCGGCAGGACGGATCGGCCCGATCCAGCAAGCGCACCAGGCGTGCCTACCGCCCATGCAGCCGCCCCGCACTTGATGGCGCCATCCCTCATGGGAATCTGAATCCACGGGCCGATGTCGCGCCCGCCCTCATTCAGGAGCCCACATGAAACTCTCCAAGCAGGAACTGGAAGCCGTGATCGCGGCTTCACCTCGCAGCTTCGTCCCCTTCAATGAGCTCGTGCTGTCGCCGACCTACCAGGCACGGCCCGAGAACCCGGCGGCGCCGCTGCCGCTCGCCGAACTGGCCGCGTCCATCGAGGCCGCGGGCCTGCTGCACAACCTGATCGTCGTGCGCGGCGCGCGTGGGGTGCACGAGGTCTGTGCGGGCGGCCGGCGCTTGCGCGCGATGTCGCTGCTCGTGGAGCAGGGCCGCTGGGCCGAGAACCAGCCGGTGCCCGTGCTCGTGGTGCAGGCCGAGCAGGCGCTGATGGCCAGCCTGATCGAGAACGTTGAGCGCGAGGCCTTGAATCCGGCCGACGAGTTCGCGGCCTTCGCCCGGCTGATCGACGGCGGCCGGTCGGTCGAAGACGTGGCGGCGGCCTTCGGAGTCACGCCGCAGGTCGTGAAGCGCCGGCTCAAGCTGGCTGCGGTGTCGCCCGCGCTGCTGACGCTGTTCCGTGAAGGCGGGATCGGTCTGGATTGCCTGATGGTGCTGGCCTCGATCGACGACCCGGCGCGGCAGGAGCAGCTGTGGCAGCAGTTGCCCGAGTGGAACCGCGGTGCGGATCAACTGCGTCGCCTGCTGACCCGGGGCGAGGTCGAGTCGGATCGCGACGGCGTAGCGATCTTCGTGACGGTGGCCGCCTACGAAGCCGCGGGCGGCCCCCTGCGGCGCGACCTGTTCAGCGATGACGGCAAGGCCTACCTGCAAGACGCCGCGCTGCTCGAACGGCTGGCGGTGGACAAGTTGCAGCAGCCGGCGCGCGAGGCCGCCGCCGAAGGCTGGAAGTGGGTCGATGTGCGGGCTCGGTACGTCTACGAGGACTACGTGCGTCATGGCGAAGTGCGTCGCACACGCCGTGCGCCGACCGCCGACGAAGCGGCGCGCCATGCTCAACTCGAAGGCGCGCTGGAAACGCTGCACGCGCGCATGGAGGCGCTGTCAGACGACGACGGGGACGACGACGGCGACGAGAACGAGTACGCCGCACTGGAAGCCGACGACGAGCGGCTGCAGGCCGAACTGAACACCATCGACGAAGCGCTGGCGGTGTTTCCGGCGGACCTGATGGCGCAGGCCGGCTGCGTGGTGTTCGTGGGAGCGCGCGGAACGGTCGAGGTCAAGCGCGGGCTGGTCCGGCCGGAAGATCGCGATGCGGTCGTGCAGGCCGCGAGGCAAGCCACAAGCGGAGAACCGACCACGAGCACCGCGCTCGTCAGTCTGCCCAAGGGCGGCGCACGCGCGGTGCATTCCGAGAAGCTTATGCGCAGCCTCACCGCGCACCGCGTCGCGGCGATCCAGGCCGAACTGCTGCTGCGGCCCGACGTGGCCCTTGCCGCGCTGACAGCCCATCTGGCCGCGAAGCTGCTCAAGGACGGTTTCCATCGCTACCGCGGCGGAGACGATGCGCTCACCGTCAGCGCAAACGAGACGCACGAGGGCCTGCGGCGCGAGTCCGCGGACATGATCGAGGCCGAAGCCTGGAAGCAGATGGAGCAGACCCGCATCGAGTGGACCACGCGACTGCCGGCCGACGGTACGGCGCTGATGCCCTGGTTGCTGGAGCAGGACCGCCACACCGTGGTCGAACTGCTGACCTTCCTCGTCGCCGCGAGCGTCACCGGGGTCGATGGCACCGAGCGCGAACGCCAGAGCACGGACGCGCTGGCCCAGGCGCTCGGGCTCGACATGCGGCGCTGGTGGAAGGCCAGTGCCGCCTCGTACTTCAACCATGTGTCGAAGGCGACGACACTGGCCGCGGTGACCGAAGCCGCGGGTGGCAACGCCGCCGCACCGCTGGCCGGGTTGAAGAAGGATGGCGCGGCGGCGGGTGCGGAGCAGGCGCTGGCCGCGACGGGCTGGCTCCCGCGTTGCCTGCGGACCTCGCCGCGACGGTCCGAGACTGGCCGCGCGCGACTCGACGGCGGGGACATGGAAGCTGAGCCCGGCGGTGAGCCGCAGGACGAGGAATCCCTCGACGCAAGCGCCCGTTGATCGAGGGACGGGACGGCGGGCTCTAGTGAAGCACGCCTCCCGGCTGCGGCAGGGCCGTGACGGGTTCCAGCATCAGCGGCACGGCGAACAGGTCGTGGTCGCCGGGGATGTCGAACGGCGCAATCTCTTCGCTCATGTGGCGCAGCAGGCCCGGCAGATGGTCGAGCATCCACCGTTTGGCGGTGTGCCGAGCCGCTGGCGTCGCCCGCGCAAGCCAGGGGCACCAGATGCCGAACGGCGTCTGGCGGATGTCCAGCTCGAGTCCCACAGTCGGCCGGCGTGTCGCCGCAATGCCGAACCTGGCAAAGGCCGCGCGATCCTCCTCGACATGGCCGAAGGCGGTGACCATCGCCCCGGCCCAGAACGCCGCGCGCGGTGCGTCGTCGAGCAGGGCGGGCACGATCAGCTCCCAGACCACGCTGCTGCCGATGTCCCATTCGAGCAGCCACAGCGAGGGACTCAGTACGCGAATCCCGGCCCGCTCCATCGGCGGCAGTTGGTGCGCCAGGTTGGCGGGCGTCCAGGGACTCACCAGCGGTGAGTCGGTGTAGATGCCATTCAGTGACTCTGGATCGTGACGGCCAGGGAGTCGCTCGAACAAGGCATGGTCGTGCGTGACCGCCGCCGGGACGCCGTCGCGCAGCGCCTTGGACCAGACGCGGGCCAAGGGCTCGCACTGCACGACTGGCAACGCAGGCCTGGCGAACAGATCGGGGGCGACGGGCGCATCCGCGTCGAACGGCATCGGCAGCGCCGGTGGGAGGCTGAAGGGCAGCTTGTAAGGCTTCATGGTGTCCCCGAGTCAAAGAGTGGAAGTGGAGGGGTCGGTCGCCGGCGGGACGTCCGTCACGGTGGTCGCGGGCGCGGGCAATTCGGCCGGCGAGCCGGCTGGGGGTTTGCTGCGCATAACGGCGAGCTGACCTAAATAGGCGTTCGTGATCTGCGGCCTGCCATGGCCGAGCAGGGCGGACACGTGTTGCCGCGCGGCACTGTCGGCGTCCGCCGCGACTCCCTGGCCGCCGGCCACCGGGGGCAGCGAGCCAGTCAGTTCGGTGTAGCGGCTGGCCGCGAACTGATGCCGCAGGCCATGCGGAACCACGCGCAGATCGCGCTTCGTGATGCCGAAGCGCTCCATCACGTAGCGCAACCGCCGCAGCGCCTGGACCAGCGTCAGGTTCGGATCGCCGATGCTGCCCTGCGTGCCCTTGGCGACGTGGCACGCGTAGGTGATGGCATGACGGCACAAGGCGTCATCGATGGGCACGTAGCGCTGCCGCCCGCCCTTCGTGCCGCGGTGGGTGTCCAGGTACTGGACCACCCCGTTCCCGTCCTCCCCATCCGCTCCTGAATCGCCTTTGGCCTGGCGCGCGGTCGCCACGTCGACGTGCGGGCGCAGCATCAGGCTCTCCTTGAACCGCAGCCCGAAGGCAAGCATCAACCAGAGGCTGGCCGCTGCGTGCACGTCGTAGTCTTCGACATCGCGGATCACCGACGCGACGTCGATGCCCAGCGCGCGCCACGACTTGTCGTTCGTCGTGATGCCGCTGCGCCGGTACAGCGCGGGGTCGTCGAAGTAGGCCCGGATGGGTTTGAGCAGCTTTGGCTTGCCGATCCAGCGGGTGAAGGTCTTCAGGTGCGAGTAGTAGGTCGGGATGGTGCCCGGCGCCAAGCGGCCGGCCTTGGCTTCGGCGCACCAGTGCGCCAGTACGAAGTCGGCATGGCGACCGCTGAACGAGCGCGGGTCGAGCTTGAAGGCCTTGACGGGGTTGTGGTGCAGAAACCGGAACACCCACACGCAAAGCCGGCTGCGAGACTGCGCGGTGCGATAGCCGATGTTCTTCGCCTTGACCGCGTGCTGCCAGTTGTGCCGGCGCAGGATCAGCGCCAGAACGTGCATGCACCGCTGCGGCTGCAGCGGCAGGGTGTCGAGATCGACGGTGAGTGGATCAGTTCGGGACATGGCGACCTCCGGGTGCCGGTGAATCGAAATGGCTAGGCCCGCTGAGAGACCGACAGGTGCCGGGCCAGGCATCGAGTCGTTGCGCGTCCCCACGCGCGGTTGCCCAGGCTTCGGACGGCAGCGCCGTCCAGGCCTTCGTAAAAGTGATCGCCTTGCACACGGTGCGTACACGCGTGGCTGTCCGCTCGGGGCGGACCGCGACGCCAGCTCGGCATGAGCCGAGGGCGGGCGCGGCATGGTGTGCGGGCGTCACCCGTACGTCGGCCCATCGAGGGGCCGCACGCGGACGTTTCGACCGGACCGAAAGGCACCACCGCAGCCAACGCGGTGGGCGGTCCGTTCACGCAGGTCCCACGGGTACCGGTCGAGCCGGTGGGCCGTGGGTCGCGGTCGCTCGAGGCGGCCGCGGCGCGTGATGCTGGAACGTCAGGGGAAGAGAGGCGGGTGCCCGTGGGCACGCCGCAATCCACGGCCTCGCGGGCCATGGCGGCTGGTGGGTGAACGTGGCGGATCGGGTCCGCGTGGATCCGGGGCTCCAGGCCCTCGGCGACCGAGGTCACCGGACTGATGGGGCTTCCTTCGACGCTGCCACTGTGTGCTGCGCCCGGTACGGAAGCTACCGGCTTGACGCACCGCAATCATGTGCCAGCGCGACGCGCACCTCAAGCTCGAAATGTGCCGATTAGCGCGCCGTGATCGAGGTCGGCTTCGGGCGCGAGAGGGGTTGACAGGCCTTCTTCCTACCTCAGTGTCCGACGGACCCGGAAAGGTCGGTCTGGCGGGGCATAGGCGCGACTGCGGTACTTGACGAGACCGAGACGAGTGCGACCGTGGAGCGACTTGCGGAAGCGCGGTTGTGGCTGCGGCGAAGTGTGAGTGCAGCGAGAGCCGCGTCCCACCGCGGTCTTGGTCGCGAGCGACCTGATCGCGATAGCGCGGCAGCTTCGACGGTCTTCCGCGTAGGAGTGAGCCATCGGCCGTCCGATGCTGGGCGGTCTTCACTGGTCTGTTGGAGGAACACCATGACAGCAGTCGTCAGAGCCATCGACGTCGGGTTCGGTTACACCAAGTTCACGACAGGCGGGACGGCCGCGGACATCCGCTGCGCCAGCTTCCCGTCCTTGGCCTGCCTGAGCACGCGCGACCCATCGGCATCCCTGGGCGCGGAACGCCGGCGGACGTTCGCGATTCCCATCAAGGGCGTCTTCTACGAGGTCGGCCCGGACGTGGCGCTCGCGGGCGACGGATTCCGCGCGACGCAGATCCACCACCGCTATATCGACACGCCCGAGTACCTGGCGCTGGCGCGCGGCGCCATGCGCTCGATGAAGGTGGAAAACATCGACCTGCTCGTGGTCGGCCTGCCGGTCGCGACGTTCGCCGCCGACAAGGCCGCGCTCGAAAAGCTGATGACGGGCCGGCACGACGTGGGAGGCGGCAAGTCGGTCCACGTGCGCAAGGCGCTGGCCATGGCCCAGCCGCACGGCGCACTGATCGACTATGCGGACCAGCACGACCGCGTGCTCGCCATGCAGGACGAGCAGAGCCTGGTGATCGACCCCGGCTCTCGCACCTTCGACTGGCTGGTGGCGCGTGGCATGAAGTTGTCGCACAAGCGCAGCCACTCGGTCGACCGCGGGGTGGGCGACATCCTGAACCTCATCGCGGACGACGTCAGCGTGGAGATCGGATCCACCTACACCGGCCTGGACAGCATCGACCATGCGCTGCGGACCGGCAAGGCGTTGACCGTGTACCAGAAGACCTATCAGCTTTCGCGTATGAGGCCGATGGTCGAAAGCATCGCCCGCCAGGCCGTCGCGGCCATGATGCGGCGCATCGGCCCGGCCTACGACGTGCGCAACGTGATCCTTGTCGGCGGCGGTGCGTTCCTGTTCCGCAAGGCGGTCAAGCAGGCGTTCGCCACGCACGAGGTGCTGGAGGTCAAGGAGCCGATGTTCGCGAACGTGCGCGGCTATCAGATCGCCGGTTCCAACTATGTGGCTGCGGCCACGCAGGGCACGGGCGTTGTGGTGGCGGAAGGGGGCAGGGCATGAGCGTCGTCGACACGAAGGTGGATCACAGCGTGAGGCTGCTCTTCGAGTTGTCGCGTGACGACAACCCACGGCTGTTCGATGACCTGATGCGGTTCAACAAAGGGCCCAAGCGCGTCAACCGGCTGCGGTTCCTCGCCCATGAAGGCCTGCTGGCGCAGCAGTGGAATCTTGGCATGACCGTTCAGGTGCCAATGCCGCCGGTAGCCGCGCCGAAAGCACCGCAGGCCGGCGTGGACCTGGCCGTGGCGCGCCAGACCAGCCAGGCGTTCGAGATCAGCGGCGGTGCGGAGGATTGATGGCACGCCGACGCAAGGCGAAAGACGCGGTCAGCGCTTCGGCGTTGGCGCAGATGGGGGTCTGCGAGCGGCTGGTCGTGTTCGAACATCACGAGGGAAAGCGGCCGACGCCCGCGCAGAAGGCGGCACTGCAGCGCGGGCTTCGGGCGCATCGGCAGTTCGCGTCCGAAGGTGCGTCGGAAGCAGCGCGTAGAGGGCGCTGCTTCATTGCTACTTACGTCTTCGGTGAGGGGTCGGAGACTGAAGCCCTGCGGCGCCTTCGCGATCGTGTCCTTCGACCCACACGTGCAGGACGGCGCCTGATCCTCGCGTACTACCGGCTGGCGCCGACCGTGTGCCGGGCGATGGAGCGCTGGCCGATGACGCGGTCCGCGGTGAGGGTGGTGATCAAGCCGTTGGTTTGGCTTGCCACCACTCTGCTCGCCGATCAGGAGAGAAGCCGTGCCAGCGGCTGAGCTCTGGCTGCTTCTTGTCGGTTGCGTTGCCTGCGTGGCGGCGGTCTGGTCTGCGGTACGCCTAGTTCGCAGGCACTCGTTGAAGTTGGATCGATGGATGCCCGAGGCGTTGAAGGATCACACGCTCGCCTACTCGGAGCAGACATTCAGGTCGGGTGACGATAGGCCGGTGATTGCCCGCGTCGATCGCGCCTACCGTGCGCCGAGCGGGCTGATCGTCCTGGTCGAACTCAAGACGCGACAAGCCGACAGGGTTCATCCTTCGGACATCATGGAACTGTCGGCGCAGCGCGTTGCGCTGGCGGGAGAGACGGGGGAGCCGGTGGCTCGCATCGCGTGGGTTGTCGTGGAGTCGGCAGTCGGACGCAGGGCGCATAGCGTCAGGCTGATGTCGCCGCATGCCGTTCGGGACCTTGCCTTGCGACGCGAAGCACTTCTGGCGGGCACGGAGTCGCCTCACTATCCGGCAACGAACCGGGTGTGCGCATCGTGCGGCCACCGCGCACGGTGCCACATGAACAACTGACCTGCGTGCTTGGCCGAACGTGAAAGGCGCATGTTTCAAGCTGCGCGACGCAGCGGTGCTACGTTCCAAGGGGTACCGGCCTCACAAGCGGAAATGAAGGCGGCCCAGAGTTCCAACGCCGCGCGTCGCTCGGGGATCTCTTCACGCACGTCATAGATGGCCTCCATTCCCTTGAGGGCGTGGTTCAGCGCCAGCTCGGTGATCTCGTTGGCGACACCCATGTTTCGCATGTGCCCCTTGGCGGTGCTGCGTGTGTCGTGCGGTGTGAACCGCCTGACATCGATCAGGCCTTGCTCGAATGCTCGAGTGATGGCCGCCCACAGGGTCGTCTTGCCCACATGGGTGTCGCCCTGGCGGCGGACGCGGCGAGCCGTTCGTGCCGGCAATACCCACGTCGAATTGCCCGCCAACTCACGCAAGCGCTGGAACCAGGTCACGACCGTCGGCGTGAGCGGGACCAGGAAACCGACCCGTGTCTTCACGGATTCTTCCGGCACCCACCAGGTACCTCGGTCCAGGTCGATGTGCTCCCAGCGCGCCTTCGTCAACTCGATGGATCGAACACAGGTCGCAAGCAGGATGCGAAGCGCAAGCGCGTTTGCCAGCCCGATGTCGTCCACGTCCTTGAGCAACGTCCGAAGCTCGTCTTCAGTCAGCATGACCCTTTTGCGCACGGGAGGCCGAGCGCCCATGAGCGCAACGAGTTCGATGCCGGCACAGGGGTTGTAGTCGATGAGCCTTTTGCCGCACGCATGTCCAAAGAGCTGTTTGGCCGAGGTCAGGATTCGCTTGCAGATCGTCCACGAGCGCTTGCTGCTCTCCAGGATGTGAACGATGTCCGCCGGCACGATCTGCCTAACTTCGAGGGAGCCGAGCTTCGGGACGATGACTTTGTCGATGTCCCATCGACGGTAGTACACGGTTCCCTCTGCGAGCGGCGGTGTTGTCAGCTTCTTGGTCTTGTAGTCCTCGGCGAGCGTGCGCACGGTCCAGGCCTGCTGGGCTCGTATCCTCTCCAACTTCTTGTCCGCTGCCGGGTCGCGCCCTTTGTCGATGTCAACGCGGCGTTCACGAGCGAGCTTCCGGGCCGCGGCAAGCGTGAGGTCTGGGTAGTTGCCCAGCGTGACCTCCTTGCGTCGGGTCCCGGCGTTCCGGTAGCGAAACACCCATGCCGCGGTTCCTGCCTTGGACAGGGTGAAGGTCAGACCGTCGCCATCGGACCTTGCAACGGGCTCGCCCTTTGCAATCCAGTGGCGGATCTGGACGTCGTCAAGAAGGTTGCGCTGACGCACTTCAAGGGCCTCCAAGGCCTGTTGATGTCCGCCTCAATATAGGTTGCTAGCTACCCGGCTAGCTACCCGCTAGCTACCCACTTGGCTACCCATTTCGACATTGGCGGCGTGACACCGTATGGACCGCAGTGAACCAGAATCCCAAGCGCATCAACGAGTTGCGCGCCGGGCTTGATCCTCGTTGAACTTGCATGGGACTGCAATCGCACTCGCAGGTGGCGAGCTTCACTGAAGTCCTAAGTGGCGGTTCTTATTGGATCTTGTTTCGTGCGGTCTGGTCGGTACCCCCCACGCATACCTCCGCATTTTTCCGCTGCGAGCCCAGGCGATGACGCTGGGCGGCAATGTGTTGTCGCCATCCTACAAGCGGTCGTCGGCACGCGTTCTTGGATGCTGGGGCAGAGCGTCATGCGGCCCCCAGCGCCGCCGCGTTCACCTTGAGCGCAAGCTCATGGCAACGCTGCAGCAGGGCGTCGAAGGGTTCGGCGTCGTCCAAGAGCAGGCCGTCCTCGACCATGCGCTGGTAGTCCTCGGCCAGTATCTTCTTCGCGTCGCCGCTCGGTGCCAGATCCAGGGCGCCGGTGACCGCTGCGCGGTAGTCGACGGGCGCACCGTCTGGCATCGATTCGGCGAAGAAGATGCTCTTGTGCTCTGCGACGGCGAGCGCCAGCGCGCGGTCTTTCGCGGCGCTGTCGGCGAAGCCGGCATCGTCGAGCCGCGTCATGTCGTGCCAGTGGCGCGCGTAGCGGTCACCGCCTCGGAAGCTGCCTTGGGCGCAGAAGACATGGATGGCCGTGGCCTTCTCCCAGAACGTGCGCTCTGGGCGCATGACCTGGGGCATGGCCGACGGAAAACTCACTTCCGCCAGGTGCAGCGCGGCGTCGCACGCGACCGATCGCGGCTCGTTGGGCTCGCCCGTCGATCGCGCGCCGAATTCCAGCAGGACCGAGGGCCGGACATAGCCCTTGCCTTCGCCGAAGGCCTCGTAGTCGATGAAGATCTGCTCGCCTTCTGCGCGGGCCTTCGCCGGTAGCCCCTGCTCGGCGAGTGCCTTGGAAAGATCAGGTGCCAGCTTGCTGCTGACGAGTTCGGCAAGGCGCTGCCGGATCGCCTTGGTCCACTTCTTCTCCTGGCTCCGTGACGTTGGCCAGGGGGAGTCCGCCTTCTCGATCAGGTCCGGAGCGATGGCACGAATGTCGTAGGTGAGGTCCACATCTTCCGAGAAGCGCTTGATCACGCCGTAGGCCTTGGAGAGCGATGTACCGCCCTTGAAGACCAGGTGCGGTGCGTGCGGTCCGGTGAAGAGGTGGTGCAGGGCCCAGACGACCCACAGGTCCTTCTCGAGCAAGTGCAGGGGACGGCCCGAACGCTCTGCAGCCACAAGCAGCGCCTCGCGCTGATCCTCGCGTGGCAGGGCGAAGTATTCAGGCACGGGTCACCAGGCTGCTGACCTGGCTCGCAAGCCACGTTGGCAGGCGCGCGCGTGCGTTGGTGACGGCCAGCAGTTCCGACGACGGCAGCCTTTGCCTGAGCTGACCGAGCGCCGCTTCGGATCCCGACGGCCCTACCCAGGCCAGCGAGCGGATGACTTCGCCCGCGGCCTGCCCTGGATAGAGCAGTTGCCACGGCGGGGCATGCTTCAACTCGACCGTCTGGGCCCCGAGCTTGAGCTTGCGGCTGCGGCCCGAGGTCAGGAAGACCTGGCGCACCGGCACCTGAGTCGTCAGACCCAGCGCATTCGCTGCAGCCGCGCCGTTGCCGACGACGGTTTCGCCGCGCTGGCTGGCCCATGCCTGGACTACCTTCGCGACTTCCGGTGCCCGTGCGCCGAACTTGCCCCTCACCGGCAGGACGTAGACGCCCCGCCCCGCGCGCAGCAGTTCGCCGCTGCGCGCCAGGCGCGACAGCGCCTGATCCACCGCAGCCCGGTTGCCCAGGTGCAGCAGGGCCTTGGCGGACAGGCTGGCGCCTTCCGGCATCGAGGCGGCGTGCGCGAGGACTTGCTGGGCGAGGTTGGACACGGTGATTCCTTGGTTGTCAGAAGTATGAGTCTATTTCTGACAACTTTCAAGGGCTGGTGGCGCGGAGCGCGGAGGAGGGTGCTTGGATGGTCCGGGCGGGATGCCTAGAATCCCTGGCAAGGCGCCCGCCGTACTTGCACGCGAGTAGAAAAAGGCACTCCCTTTCATCGTCATCGATCTCCCTTCAAGGCCTCGTCATCGGGGACTTAGACGCGTGCGTCTGACCCGATTCGGCGAGGTACACCGAAGGAAGGCTCTCGACGACGACAACGACGGTATCGACGATGACGCCGAGGGATGGGACGACGAACCGCCCAGGGCTGCGCCGCCTCCCTCCGGCCCCGCCCGCGAGCGGCTCATGGGCTCGCCGATGCTGCTGAGCAGTCTCGAGCAGGCGGCCGGGCCGGCGAATCCGCAGGGGCACTTCCTGCTGGCCGCCCTCTACCGTTGCGGCCGTCCGAATCCCTACCTCTACGAGGAGTCGCTCAAGGGGTGCGTGCTGACCGCCATTGAGCGCGGATGGGTCGACGACTACCTGCGGCTCGAACCGCAGTACCGGAAGTACGAGGCCCACCTGAAGGCGGCGGCGCTGGGTGGCGTCCGGGCGGCGGCGCTGGAGTACGGCACGGCGTTCGAGAACCCGGAGTTCATCGCTTTGGCCGAACGCCTAACCGGCGACATCGATGCCCTGAAGATGGCCCGGCATGCTTCCAGTGACGAAGCGCGCGCGCGGTGGCTTCGCGCGGCGGCGGAGCAGGGGTCGCGGACGGCCATGGAAGCACTGGCGTCCGAAGGTGACGCATGGGCCGAAGACCGGGTTGCGGAGTGGGCCGATGACCATTGGCTGCGATCTGCCGCGGAACGGGCACTCGACGCGGGCAATGTCGTCCGCGCCTGGACCTGGCAGTACCTGGCGCTGGAGCGTGGGGTCGACCTCACCCGCTCGACGATGGCTGCGTACCACGACGGCGGTGAACGCGACGGCCAGTTCTATGACAGCGACTTCGGCGGACCCCTGTATGCCGGTGGCGACGAGGGGCTGGTGCTTCCCGACCTGGACCCTTCCTCACACGAGGTGGCGAAGGCGAAAGCCAAAGCAATCTTCAGCCGGGCTCGGTAGGCGCGCCATCGACTGTTTGGATCCGACATTCGGCTGCGTACCGTGTGGGTCAGGTTTCCAGAACGTCGATGGTGGCGTGTGGAGGTGGGCTTGCCGTCCCGATCCACGCTACCACGTCATGCATCGTGGGTACAAGGACTTGGGACATCCTGAAATCCCCCGGGACCTCCATGCGCAGTTCAGGTGGCGAGCTTCATGGCGTCCTATGCGGCATCGGTGGGCAGCGCGTCGCTTCGCGCGCCCGACGGTGCTGCGGCCGGTCGTCCGCGGCGTCATGGCCGAACGAGCCCACGCTTGGCGCATTCGCGTCCATGCCCGCTGCCTGCCGCCTGCCGGCAAGGGCGGCCCGGGAAGGCTACCATGTGCGCATGATGTGTGACGCTGCGCTGTCCCGGCGCCGCCTGCTGGCCTGTCTGGCGGGCCTCGCCGGCTCGTCCCCGCTGGCTGCGCTTGCGCAGGCGCCGGTGGGCGACGAGGCCCGTGCCGGCCCGCCGCCGCCGCTGGGCACGCGCATCGAGCTGCCCGAGCTGCCGCTGCTCGATGGACGCACGCTGCGCGCAGCCGACCTGCAGGGGCAGGTCGTCGTGCTCTACTGGTGGGCGAGCTGGTGCCCTTTCTGCGCCGTGCAGACGCCGCTGATGGACAAGCTCTGGCAGGCCGAGCGCGCGCGCGGCCTCGTGCTGCTGGGGCTGTCGATCGACAGGAAGCCCGACGACGCCGCGGCCTATCTGGCGAAGCGCGGCTATGCCTTCCCTTCCGCCTGGGTGACGCCCGCGGTGCAGCGCTGGCTGCCCAAACCCAAGGGTCTGCCGGTGACCGTCGTGCTCTCGCGCGATCGGCGCGTGGTGATGAGCGAGGCAGGGCAGCTCTTCCCCGAGGACGTGGAGGCGATCGCGCGCTTCCTCTGACGCGTCGGCCGACACCTCAGCGCCGGCGGTAGGTGACGAAGCTGAAGCCGAAGTCGTTCGGTGCCGAAGCCAGGTGGTGCTCGCGCGCGACCTCGTCGAAGTCGGCGCGCGGCCAGTCGGGGAAGCGGGTGTCGCCGTCGAAGTCGCGCTCGATCTCGGTGAGCCGCAGTTCGTCGGCGCGCGGCAGCGCGAGCGCGTAGACCTGCGCGCCGCCGATGACGAACAGGCGTGGCGCACCGGCCGTGCGCGCGAGCGCGTCGTCGATCGTCGCCACGCGCTCTGCGCCCTCGGCGTGCCAGCCGTCCTGTCGCGTGAGCACGAGGTTGCGCCGGCCCGGAAGCGGGCGAAAGCGCGGCGGCAGCGTGTCCCAGGTCGTGCGGCCCATGAGCACCGGGGCGCCCATCGTCAGCTCTCGGAAGCGCCGCATGTCCTGCGGCAGCTGCCAGGGCATGCCCTGACCGCGGCCGATGACGCCGTTCTTTGCCACCGCGGCGATCAGCACCAGCTCCGTCATCGCGCTCACTCAGACGGCTACCGGCGCCTTGATCGCCGGGTGGTGCTGGTAGTCCAGGATCTCGAAGTCCTCGTATTCGTAGTCGAAGATCGACGGCGGGCGGCGACGCAGGGCCAGCCGCGGGTAGGGGTAGGGCGTGCGCGCGAGCTGCGTTCGCACCTGCTCCTCGTGGTTGCGGTAGATGTGGCAGTCGCCGCCGGTCCAGATGAACTCGCCGACCGCCAGATCGCACTGCTGCGCCAGCATGTGCGTGAGCAGCGCGTAGCTGGCGATGTTGAAGGGCACGCCGAGGAAGATGTCGGCGCTGCGCTGATAGAGCTGGCAGCTCAGGCGCCCCTCGGCGACGTAGAACTGGAAGAAGGCGTGGCAGGGCATCAGCGCCATCTGCGGCAGCTCGGCCACGTTCCAGGCGCTGACGACGATGCGCCGGCTGTCGGGGTTGCTGCGCAGCTGCTCGACGACCGCGGCGATCTGATCGATGTGTCCGCCGTCGGGCGTCGGCCAGCTGCGCCACTGCACGCCGTAGACGGGCCCCAGGTCGCCGTCGGGACCGGCCCACTCGTCCCAGATGGTGCAGCCGTGCTCCTGCAGCCACTTCACGTTGCGCCCGCCCTGCAGGAACCACAGCAGCTCGACGATCACCGCCTTCACGAACACCTTCTTCGTCGTCACGAGCGGGAAGCCCTCGGCGAGGTCGAAGCGCATCTGGTGGCCGAACACGCTTCTCGTTCCGGTGCCGGTGCGGTCGCCCTTCGTCACGCCGTGTTCGAAGACATGGCGCATCAAATCCTCGTACTGCTGGCGCACGGGGCGGGAGGAGGGGTTGTTCACGTCAAAACGCTCTCGAGAGTCTATGCCTGTGCGAACTGCATCGCCGCCAGGCGCGCGTACAGCCCGCCGCGCGCCACCAGCTCGGCGTGCGTGCCCTGATCCACGATGCTGCCTGCCTCCAGCACGACGATGCGGTCGGCGCGCAGCACCGTGGACAGGCGGTGGGCGATGACGAGCGTCGTGCGGTCCTTCATCGCCGCCTCGAGCGCGGCCTGCACCATGCGCTCGCTCTCGGCGTCGAGGGCGCTCGTGGCCTCGTCCAGCAGAAGCAGCGGCGGGTTCTTCAGCATCGCACGCGCGATGCTGATGCGCTGGCGCTGCCCGCCCGAGAGGCGCACGCCGCGTTCGCCGAGGTAGCTCGCGTAGCCCTCGGGCAGCGCGCGGATGAAGTCGTCGGCGAAGGCCGCCCTGGCCGCCGCGAAGACCTCTTCGTCGCTCGCGTCCGGGCGCCCGTAGCGGATGTTCTCGAGCGCGCTGGTGGAGAACACCGTGCTGTCCTGCGGCACGATGCCGATGCGCGCGCGCAGGTCGGCGAGCGCCGCCTCGCGCACCGGCACGCCGTCGATGGCCACGAGCCCGCGCTCGGCGTCGTAGAAGCGCAGCAGCAGCTGCAGCACGGTGCTCTTGCCGGCGCCGCTCGGGCCCACCAGCGCCACCGTCTCGCCCGGGCGCACCTCGAGATCGAAGTTCGAGAGCGCCGCCGTCTGCGGGCGCGAGGGGTAGTGGAAGGTGACGCCGCGCAGCTCGAGCGCCGAGCCGCCCTGCGTGGCCGGAAGCGGGCGCGGGCGCGGCGGGTCGGCCACGGGGCTTCGTGCCGCCAGCAGCTCCATCAGCCGCTCGGTGGCGCCGGCCGCGCGCAGCAGGTCGCCGTAGACCTCGGAGAGCACGGCCACCGAGCTGACGAGGATGATCACGAACACCACCGTCTGCCCGAGGTGCCCGGCGCTGATGTCGCCGCGGATCACCGCCTGCGTGCCCTGGTAAAGGCCCCACAGCAGCGCGCCGAAGGTGGCGCTGATGATGAAGCCCACGAGCACCGCGCGCACCGTGGTGCGCCGCCGCGCGGTCTCGAACGCCGACTCGGTGGCAGCGTCGAAGCGCGCCGCCTCGCGCTGCTCCTGCACGAAGCCCTGCACGACGGGAATCGCCGCCAGCACCTCGGCGGCGATGGCGCTGCTGTCGGCGACGCGGTCCTGGCTGGCGCGGCTCAGGCGCCGCACGCGGCGTCCGAAGTACAGGCTCGGCAGCACCACCAGCACGAGGATTCCCAGCACCTGCGTCATCACGTAGGGGTTGGTGATGACGAGCGCGATCAGCGCGCCCACGCCCATCACCGTGTTGCGCAGGCCCATGCTCAGGCTGCTGCCGACGACCGTCTGCACGAGCGTGGTGTCCGTCGTCAGGCGCGAGAGAACCTCGCCGGTGCGCGTGGTCTCGAAGAACTCGGGGCTTTGCCGCACCACGTGGCGGTAGACCGCGTTGCGCAGGTCGGCCGTGATGCGCTCACCGAGCCAGGTGACGGCGTAGAAGCGCGCCGCCGAGAAGACGCCCAGCGCCGCGCCGACGGCGAAGAGCGCGAGGAAGTAGCCGCGCAGCGCCATCACGCGCGCGCCGGGGTCGCTGGACACGAGGCCGTGGTCGATCAGCGCCTTCAGCGCCACCGGGAAGGCGAGCGTGGTGAGCGCCGCCAGCACGAGGAAGAGGCCGGCGAGCGCGATGCGGCCGCGGTAGGGGCGAACGAAGGGCAGCAGTCCGGCGAGGGCGCGCACCGGGCGCTTGTCGGTGCGGCGGTCGGTCTCGCGTCCGGCGGCGGCCTGAAGGGCAGGGGCGTTCATGCGGCAAGTGTAGGCATCCGCGGGGGCGACACCCGGGGCGCGGACGCGTGGCTGACGCGGAGCCTGCCGGATCCCTCGCCGTGCGGATGAATCGACGGCTCGAACGAGGGGATTCCGGCTCGAATGCGCACAAGCGCCAAGGCGTCGCCACCCCACATTCGTGGCGCTACTCAAGAGGGGGTGGATGTGGTCGAATAGCGGCATCGGGCTGTCGAGCCCTCGCGCCCCTCAAACGCCGTTTTCCGCCCATGTCGCGCCTCTCCGAGCCGACCCACGCCCCTGCCGCGCCCTGTGCTGCGCCGCAGCAGGACTGGCTGGCGCGGCTTTGGCCGCTGACGCCGCGTCTGGCGCTGGTGCTCGTGGCGGCGTCGGCGCTGGTCGGCGGCGGCGTCGGCTGGCTCACGCTGCGGTTTGGGGCTTCGTCGGGTCTCGCGCCGCTGGCCGTGCTGCTGGCCGCGGCGGCAGCCAGCGCCTTGCCGGCGCTGCTGCTGCTGAAGGCTTCGCGTGAACTGGAGTGCGCACGCACCGTGGCCCTTGCCGCCGGGATGCTCGATCCGGTGACGGGGATTTCCGGACGCGAGCCTTTCCTGAGCCTGGCCGAGCGCGAGTTCGCGCGCTCGCGCCGCTACGGCATCGGGGCGGCACTGCTGCTGGTCGACGTCGACCGCTTCCGCCGCCTCATCGACGATCGGGAGCGCGCCGCGGGCGAACTGGTGTTGCGCGAAGTGGCGGCAAGCATCCAGGTCACGCTGCGCGGCGCCGACGCGCTGGCCCGTTTCGGTCCCGCACAGATCGCGGTCTTCGTCGCCCACGCCGATGCGCTGGGTGCGCTGGACGTGGCCGAGCGCATCCGCGAGCGCGTCGAGCAACTCGAGATCGCCTGCCGCGACCAGCGCCTGCGCGCCACGGTGAGCGTGGGCGTCGTGCTGATGCGTCCGGCGCACCTGTCGCTGCAGGCGGTGATCGAGGACGCCGAGGCGGCCCTCGGCGCCGCTCGCCAGGCCGGCGGCAACTGCGTGCGCGCGGCCCCGGTCGACCGCCGCCGCCTGCCGCAAGGATGGCGCGGACCCTCGGTCGGCGACAACCAGGCGGCGGGTTCCTGACGCAGCGGCCGGCGGCGGTGGCTACAGCCGCAGCCGCCCCGCGTAGCCCGTCATCTCGAGATAGCCCAGGCCGATGCGCCGGCCGCCCGCGTCCAGCAGCTCGGACAGGCCCTCCCAGTAGACCGTGCCGGTACTGCGGCGCGCGTCCAGTTCCTGGGCATCGAGCAGCGCGCGTACGTGCATGGAGCCCGCCGGGGTGAGGATGCGCCAGGCAGTGGGGTAGGCGGCGCCGGTGGCGGGGCTTGCCCAGCGCCGCTCGGGCGTCCAGCGGACCTGCGGCGGCGCGAAGGCTCGCGCGTCCGCGCTGCCGCTCTCGCGCAGGCTGCCGCCGGCCCAGAGCGCACTGCCGTCGGCGCGCCGGATCTGGAACGCGGTGAGCGCGCGGCCGTCGAAGAGGTTGATGCCGATCCAGTCCCAGCCGACGGCCTCGGGCGCGAGCAGCGCGTCGCTCCATTCGTGGTCCAGCCAGGCGCGACCGGTGGCTTCGACGCTCCGCGGCCCGAGCCTCACGGTCGCCTGCGCGGCCAACTGCGGGATGCTGAGGTAGTGGCTGGCCTGCGCCTCCTGCGGCCCCTTGCGCGAAAAACCGCGCTCGCCCTGCAGCAGCAGCGGCTGCGTGGGCGCAAGCCGCAAGCGCAGCGCCCAGGGTTCGGGGGCGGCTGCCTCTTGCGCGCCTGCCTGCCAGGCGTCGTGCTCGCGGCGCAGCTGCCAGTGGCCGATCCACACGCGCGCATCGTCGTGCGCGGCGCCGGCAGCCTGCGGCTGGCCTCGACTTGCATCCTCGCCGTTCCAGCGCGCGATGCGCTCGGCATGGCGATGGGTGCGGCCGCCGCCCTTGGCCAGGTCCGTGATCGCCGCATGCGCGAAGAGGATCTGCCGCGGCGCGAGCCGTCCCGGCAGCGCCTCCGCGAGGCCCGTGCGGCTGCGGAAGAAGGTGATCTGGAAGCCGTGGCTGGGGGCATCGGCCTCACCCAGCCAGCCGGTGACGTACCACCACTCGGTGCGGGCACCGATGTGCGCGCCGTGATCGAGCGGGAACTGCAGCTCTCGCCCGCGATGGACAGGTTCCACGGCAGCCGCAGGGCCGGCGACCGCGGTGGCGGCCCGGGTGCTCCACGGGCACGCCAGCGCCAGCAGCAGGCGGCGGCGCGAGGCCCTCACCAGTCCTCCTTCACGGCGAGCACCGCCGAGTGCGAAAGCGCGTGCCGGGCCGCCCAGGCCGCGGCGGCCAGGCCGGCGGACGCTACGGCAACACACAAGGCCGCCAGCCTTGCTGTCGGCAGCCTGAACTCCATCGTCCAGTGAAAGCTCTGCGGGTTGACGGCGAAGATCAGCACCGCGCCGATCGCCAGGCCGAGCGCCAGGCCGAGCATCGTGCCCGCAAGCAGCCAAACGGCGGCCTCGCCGACGACGACGGCCGTCACCTGCCGCCGCGTGAGTCCGAGGTGCGCCAGCAAACCGAACTCCTTGCGCCGCGCCAGCACCTGCGCGGACAGACTGGCGGCGATGCCGACGAGGCCGATCGCGATCGCCGCGGCCTGCAGGTAGGTGGCGACGGCAAAGCTGCGGTCGAAGACGCGCAGCGAGGTCGCGCGCAACTCGGCGGTGGTCGCGAAGTCCAGCAGCGCCGCCTCGGGGCGCGCCGCGCGCAGGGCCGCCCGGACCGCCGCCGCGTCGGCTTCCGGCGCGAGCCACAGCGCGAGCTCGTTGAGCCGCGTGTCGCCGCTGGCTTGCAGATAGTCGGCGTGGGCGATGACGAGGCTGCCCGACTGGCGCGCGTAGTCGCGCCAGACGCCGCGCACGCGCACCGGCAGGCTGGCGTCGTCGCCCAGCGGCAGCGTGATCCGTGCGCCCGGTGCCAGGTGGTGCAGCGCGGCGGCGGCCTCGCTGACCCAGACGCCGGCCTCGCCCGGCGCGGCGGCGTGGACCGGGCCGACCAGGGGCAGTTCGCGCATCGGGTCGGGCAGCGGCCGCGCCAGCAGCGTGAGCGCGGGCAGCGCCGGGTCCAGTACCAGGCGGCGCACGCGCTGCGCCTGCACCCGCCGCACGCCCGGCAGCGCTGCCGCCGCGGCGGCCAGTTCGGGTTCGAACCAGGCCTGTTCGGCGCTCGCGCTGCTGCCCGTGCGCGCGTACAGGTCAGCCGGCAGCACGGCGTCGAGCCAGTTCGCGACGCTGTCGCGAAAGCTCGTCACCATCACCGTGATGGCGACGCAAAGCGCCAGGCTGGTGAGCACCGCCCCGACCGCGGCGCCGGCGGTCGCGCGCTCGTGCGCCGCGCGCCGCCGGGCGAGCAGCAGCAGCGGGCGCTGTTCGCCGCCGCGCAGGCGCAGCAAGGCGTGCACGACGGCCGGCACCAGCGCCACGCCGCCGAGCAGCAGCGCCCCGACCGAGGCGTAGGCCGCCAGCGGAACGCCCGCCACCGGCGGCAGCCATGCCAGCAGCGAGGCGGCCACAAGCAGCGCCAGGCCGGCGACGGGCGTGCGCGCGGCGCCTGCCTCGCCGCCCAGCCCCTTGAGCGCCTGCGCCGGGGCCAGCTGCTCGGCGCGGCGCGCGGGCAGCCAGCCGCCGGCCAGGGCAGTCGCGATTCCCAGCGCGGCGTAGGCCAGCGCCACCCCCGGCTGCAGCCGCAGCGGCGCCGGTGCGCCGGCGAAGTAGCCGCCGCCGAGGTCGCCGCCGACGACGCGCAGCGCGGCCACGGCCATCGCCGCCCCCAGCAGCAGGCCCAGGGCGCTGCCCAGCAGCCCGAGCAGTCCGCATTCGGCCAGCACCAGCATGCGCCGTCGCGGCGCCGGCAGGCCCAGCACCGAGAGCAGTGCAAGCGCCGGCATGCGCTGCGCGACCGCGAGCGAGACGACGGCATAGACGAGGAAGCCGCCGACGAAGAGCGCGACGAGCGCGAGCACCGCGAGGTTCACGCGGTACGCGCGCGAGAGCGTGGCCTGGCGCCGTTCGGCCTCGTCGGGCGGCGCCGCGCGCACGCCCGCGGGCAACGCGAGTGCGCGCAGCAGCGCCTGCGCGTCGACCCCCGGCTGCAAGCGGAGGTCGATGCGCGAGAGCCTGCCGCCGCGCCCCAGCCGCTGCTGCGCCGCGGCGATGTCCATCACCAGCAGCGGCGCGCCGCCCGCGGCCACGCTGCCCGCCAGCCGCAGCGCCTGCCAGCGGCTGCCGTGCTGCAGCCACAGCGTAGCGCCGTCGGCGAGCTCGAGCTGCGCGCGCGCTGCGGCGTTGGCGAAGACGGCGTCGGGGTCCAGCGCCGCGAGGCGGTCCTCGCTGGGCGCCGGCCGCGGCAGCAGTTGCGGTGCGAGCTCGGCGAGCGCCAGGGCGTCGACGCCCAGAACGCGCACGGCGACGCGGCGCTCCTCGTCGGCGCCGTGCGCGTGGCTGTCGGCCTCCAGCACCGGGCTGGCCGCGCGCACGCCGGCGTGCAGGCGCATGCGGTCCAGCAGCGCGTCGGGCAGGTCGGCGTGGTTGCCGCGCAGGACGAGGTCGGGTTCGCCGCTGGTGGCGCGCAGCGCGGCGCTGAACTCGGCCAGCGCCGAGCGGTTGATGAGCGCCACCGAGAAGGCCAGCGCGACGCCGAGTGCCACCGCCAACGCGACCAGCGCGGGCCGCCACGGCTGCTGCCGCCACTGGCGCCGCACCAGCGGCAGCAACTGCGCCAGCGAGGCCTGGTCGTCCGTCATCGCGGCGTCGCCGACGGCGCCTGCAGGCCTGCGGGCGCCGGCTCGACGCCTGCCGCCGTCAGGCGCAGCACGCGGTCGGCGCGCAGGGTCGCGGCCTGCGAATGCGTGACGAGCAGGCAGGCGGCGCCCGCCTGCCGCACCTGCGCGTGCAACAGCGCGAGCACGCGCGCGGCGCTTGCCGGGTCGAGGTTGCCGGTGGGCTCGTCGGCGAGGATCAGCCGTGGCCGGTGCACGCAGGCGCGCGCGATCGCCACGCGCTGCAGTTCCCCGCCCGAGAGCTGCGCCGGATACCGTTCGCCCAGCGCGGCCAGGCCGACGCCTTCGAGCATCGCCTGCACACGCGCGGCATCGGGCCGGCCCTGCAGCAGCAGTGGCAGCGCGACGTTCTCCGCCACGCTCAGGTGAGGCAGCACGTGAAAGGCCTGGAAGACGAAGCCGAGCTGCACGCGGCGAAGCCGTGCGCGCGCCTGCTCGTCGGCGCGTGTGACCTCGATGCCGTCGACGACGATGCGCCCGGTGTCGGCCCCGTCCAGCCCGGCGATGCAGTTGAGCAGCGTCGACTTGCCCACGCCCGACTCGCCGACGAGCGCGACGAACTCGCCCCGCGCGAGCGCGAAGCCGACGCCGCCGAACACCGGTACCGTGCCGTAGCGCTTGCCCAGACCCTCGACCTGCAGCATGGGCGGCATCTTCACATGCCGGCGAGCGCGGTCAGCGCCGCGCAGCCTCGCTGCAGCGCATCCGGCGCGTCGCAGGCGACGACGGTGCGCGCCATGCCGCGCAGCCAGGTGAGCTGGCGCTTGGCGAGCTGGCGCGTCGCGGCGATGCCGCGCGCGGCGAGCGTCGCGGTGTCGCCTTGCTCGAGCGCCTCCCAGGCCTGGCGGTAGCCGACGCAGCGCATCGACGGCAGGGCCGGGTGCAGGTCGCCGCGCGCGCGCAGCCGGCGCACTTCGTCGAGCAGGCCGGCCGCCAGCATGGCTTCGAAGCGCGCGGCGATGCGCGCGTGCAGCCAGGCGCGCGAGGCGGGCTCGAGCGCGACCATCGGCCAGGCGGCGGCATCGGCTTCGCGCGCCCCGCGCTGCCAGTCGGAGAGCGGCCGGCCGCTCGCGGCGTGCACCTCGAGCGCGCGCTGGATGCGCTGCGCGTCGTGCGGCGCCAGCCGCGCCGCGGTGGCCGGATCCACGCGCGCGAGTTCGGCGTGCAGCGCCGGCCAGCCGTCGCGCGCGGCGCGCGCGTCCAGCGCCTGCCGCAGCGCCGCATCGGCCGCCGGCATCGCGTCCAGGCCTTCGCGCAAGGTCTTGAAGTAGAGCATGGTCCCCCCCGCCAGCAGCGGCAGTGCGCCGCGCGCGCGGATCTCAGCGGCAAGACGGGTTGCATCGGCGACGAAGCGCGCCGCCGAATAGGCCTCGGTGGGATCGAGGATGTCGACCAGGTGATGCGGCAGCTCGGCGCGCTCGGCCGCGCTCGGCTTCGCGGTGCCGATGTCCATGCCGCGATAGACGAGCGCCGAATCGACGCTGATCACCTCGACCCGCCGCTGCGGCGCCAGCGCGCGCGCAAACGCCACCGCAAGCGCCGTCTTGCCGGCGGCCGTGGGGCCGGCCAGGCAAAGGCCCTGCAGCGCCGTGGCACCTCGTTCCTGGTTCCCGCTCATGCGGCTCCTCGTGGCGGCGACCCGCGCGGCTTCTCACGCCCGCGGCAGACGCCGCACCAGCGTCCAGGCGACGATGCTGATGACGAGCGACCAGAAGCCCACGCCGTAGGTCAGCGGGCGCACCGTGCCGTCGAGGGCGACGCCCAGCCACAACCCGATCACGTAGGCCGTTGCCGCCACCATGAAGCCGGCCAGTGCCGAGGCAGTGCCCGCCTGTTCGGGGAAGGGCCCGACTGCCGCCGTCTGGCTCACCGGCTGGTGCACGCCGTGGCCGAGGGCGAAGAGCAGTTGCGGCAGCGCGATCGCCCAGACCGAGCGCAGGCCCAGGGCCGTGAGGCCGGCCATGATGGCGCCGCCGGCCAGCGTCAGGAAGGCGGCATGCTGCACCGCGCCGACCGGTCCGTGGCGCTGCACCCAGCGCCGACAGACGAAGGTGCCGGCGATGTAGGCGAGCGAATTGCTGCCCAGCAGCAGGCCGTAGGCGCTGGGGTCGACACCGAGGACGTCGATGTAGACGAAGGACGAACTCGCCAGCATCGTGAACAGGCCGGCGTAGCTGCAGCTCGTGAGCAGCGCCCAGGCCAGGAAGACGCGGTTCCCGGCGATGCGGCGCAGGTTGCCCACCAGCACGCCGGGCCGGGTTGCGTCGCGCCGGCGCCGCGGCGCGGTCTCGGGCAGGCGCCAGAAGATGAAGGCGAGCACCGCGGTGCCGATCAGCGCGACCACGGCGAGCGCTGCGCGCCAGCCCGCGAGCGAGGTCATCGCGCCGCCGAGCGAGGGGCTGACGATCGCCAGCAGGCCCAGGCCGGTCATGCCCCATGCCATCACCCGCGCGCCCTCCGAGGGCTCGTAGAGATCGCGCACCAGGGCGCGCGCGCAGACGATCGCCGCCCCCATGCCCAACCCCTGCACGAAGCGCGCGAGCACGAGCATCTCGACGTTGGGTGCCAGCGCGCAGGCCAGGCTGGCCAGCGCGTAGAGCGAGAGCCCCATGAGCAGCACCGGGCGGCGGCCGATGCGGTCGGCCACCGGCCCCCAGACGAGCTGCGACAGCCCGAAGGCCAGCAGCAGGGCGGCCATGGTCTGCTGCGCCATCGACATCGACGCGCCGAGCGCGTGCGTGAGCTGCGGCAGCGCCGGCAGGTAGAGGTCGGTCGTCACCGGCTGCAGGCCCAGCAGCAGCGACAACGCGAGCGCGATGCGTGCCTTGCTCGGGCCATCGGCAACGGCGGCGCTAGACGAAGCGCTCATGCTCATCCAGATACCGCCACTGCCCCGGCGGCAGCGCGCCGAGGACGACGCTGCCGATGCGCACGCGCTTGAGCGCCAGCACCTCCAGCCCGACGAGTTCGCACATGCGGCGGATCTGGCGCTTGCGGCCCTCGCGCAGCACGAAGCGAAGCTGATCCTCGTTCTGCCAGCTCACGCGCGCGGCGCGCAGCTTCACGCCGTCGAGTTCCAGCCCGTGGCGCAGGCGCTCGAGCTGTTCGTCGGGGAGGCGGCCCTGGCCGCGCCAGGCCACGCGCACCAGGTATTCCTTCTCCACGCGCGTCTGGTCGCCGATCAGCAGCCTGGCCACGCGCCCGTCCTGGGTCAGCACGAGCAGGCCGGTGGAGTCGATGTCCAGCCGTCCCGCGGGGGCGAGTCCGCGCAGCTGCCCGGGGTGGAAGCACGCGCGCGCGCGGTCGCCGCTCCAGCGGTTCTCTCTGCGGATGAGCGCGACCGCCGGCGCATGGCCGTCCTCGGCCTGGCCGCTGACGTAGCCCACCGGCTTGTTCAGCAGGATCGTCACGCGCCGCGCCTGCTGCGTGCGCGCGCGCTCGTCGATCGTGATGACGGCATCGGCGCGGGCTCGCTGGCCCAGCACCGCCGGCTCGCCGTCGACCCGAACCCAGCCGGCTTCGATCCAGGCATCGGCCTCGCGGCGCGAGGCGAGGCCGCGCTCGGTCATCAGCTTGGCCACGCGCTGCCCTTGCGACAGCGCAACCTGGGGCTGGGGTGGCGCAGACGGCGGCGCAGGCGCTTGTCGTGGCGGGAGCGTCGGTGGACGACCACCGCGGACGGGCGCGCGCAGGGGGTCGCGCGCGGCGGCCCGGGGTGCGGTGTGCAGCGTCTTGCGGGTGGCCATGGTCAGACGGCGACGTAACGCCCGGGCTTGTGGTTGACGGCGAGCGCGAAGTTCAGCGCCAGCGCGCCGAGCACCGAGAGCGCTAGCAGCCGGGGTGTCACCCAGGGCGTCGCCGCGAGCAGGATGGCGACATCGATCCCCATCTGCACCTTGCCCGCGCGCCAGCCGCGGCGCTCCTGCAGCCACAGCGCGAGCACGTTCAACCCGCCCAGGCTCGATTCGTGGCGAAAGAGGATGAGGAAGCCGGCCCCCGCCATCAGCCCGCCGGCCAGCGCGGCGAAGAGCGGATCGACCGCGTCCAGCACCAGCCACTGCGGCAGCAGTTCGGTCAGCAGCGCCAGCAGGCCCACGGCGAGGAAGGTCTTGAGCGTGAAGCGCCAGCCCATGCGCAGCCAGGCCAGCGCATAGAACGGCAGGTTGAGGGCGAAGAAGACGGCGCCGAAGGTCCAGCCGGTGGCGTAGTGGATCACCAGCCCCATGCCGGTGACGCCGCCGGTGATCATGCCGACCTGCCGAAAGAGCACCAGCGCCAGCGCGACGAAGAGCGTGCCGGTGAGCAGCGCCTGCGCGTCCTCGAGCAGGCTGTGCCGCGGCATCTTCGCCGCCGTCATTCGCCGACCCCGGCGAGGAAGTACTTGATGAGGCCCTTGGCGGCGAAGCCCACCATGCCGAAGCCCAGGGCGAGGAAGAGCACGAAGGTGCCGAAGCGGCCGGCCTTGGACTCGCGCGCGAGCTGGAAGATGATGAACACCATGTAGAGCATGAAGGCCGTGACGCCGAACGTCAGGCCGAACTGCGCGATCTGCTCCTCGGTGTAGCCGAACATCGCGTCTTCAGCCGCGCGGCTGCGCAAAGCGCGGGTCGACGAGGTCGCGGTAGGCGTGCCAGCTCGCGTGCGCGAGCCAGGGCGCGACGACGACGAGGCCCAGCAGCAGCGGCGCCATCGCCAGCAGCGTGAGCGCCAGCAGCAGCGCCGCCCACAGCGCCAGCGGCGCCGGATTGGCGAGCACGACGCGCCAGCTCGCGAGCACGGCGCCGAGCACGCCGATGCGTCGCTCGAGCAGCAGCGGGATGGCGACCACGCTGGAGGCGAAGAGCGGCGCGGCGAGCAGCGCGCCGAGGACGAGCCAGACCTCGAACAACCAGCCCTGCGGCGCCAGCACGACCACGCGCAGGAAGTCCTCGGGGCTGCCGACGGGCATCGGCGCGAAGCGCGTGATCAGCGCCGCCGAGGTCAGCACCCAGCCGCTGCCGGCGAGCGCGAGCAGGCTGCCGAAGAGCACGAGTCGCTGGTGCCCCGGATGCCAGCTGCGCAGCGCGGTCGCGATGCCGGGTTGCAGGCCTTGCTCGAGGTCGCGACTGACGGCGTACAGGCCGGTGGCGACGATCGGCGCCACCAGCAGAAACCCGGTGAAGGCGCCCGCCAGCAGCCAGAAGCGATCGCGCGCCAGCGCCAGCAGCAGCAGGCCGAAGGCGGTCACCGCCAGGCCGTGCAGCAGCCCGGGGAGAGGGCAGCGGGTGAAGTCGGCCCAGCCGCGCGCGAGCCAGGCCAGCGGCTGCGACAGCGCTACCTGCCGCGTGGCAAAGACGCGGGATTCGACCAGGGCCGGGTGATCGTGCTGCAGCATGAGGAGCATCGTCGAGGTGGCGTGGATTCGTGGATTCAGGCCGGGCAGTCCGGGCAGTCCGGGCTCTTGGTTCCGGCTTCTGCCTGCTCCTGCGCGTGCAGCGCCGCGGCGAGCGCCGCGAGTTCGGCGGCATCGCCGCGCGCGACGTGCAGCTGCGGCGCCTGCGCCAGGCCGGCGTAGCTGCGCCGCATCGAGCGCTCGTAGAGCGGATCGTAGTGCTCCTGCAGCAGCGCGGTGATGAGCGGGGCCCACTGCCGTGCGCGCGCCAGCGCCTGCCAGCGCTCGACGCGTGCGCCACCGCGCAGCGCGCGCAGGCCGCCCAGCAGCGCGCACAGCGCCTCCGGCGCGAGCGTGCCGTCCACGTAGTCCGCCTCCAGCAGCGCCAGGCGCGCACGGTCCGCCGTGACCAGGTGCAGCGGCTTCCCGTCGGTGTGCATCCGCCGCAGCAGGGCCGGCGGCACCGCGAGGCGGCCGATCCTTGCGCTTTCGCTCTCGACGAAGACCGGACGCGCGGGATCGAGCTCGCGCAGCGCCTTCCAGACGCGGCTGTCGAAGTGCCTTTGCGCCGGCTGCGGCAGGCCCGGCAGGGCGCCGAGCACCGAGCCTCGGTGCTGCGCCAGGCCTTCGAGGTCCAGCACCTGGGCGCCCGCGGCGCGCAGCGCGTGCAGCAGCCGCGTCTTGCCGCTGCCGGTGCGCCCGCACAGGACGACGAAGCGCAGCGAGGCCGGCAGCGTCTCCAGGCTGGCGCGCACATGCGCACGAAAGGCCTTGTAGCCGCCGCGCAGCTGTGCGCTGCGAAAGCCGACCTGCGACAACACGAGCGCGAGACTGCCCGAACGCTGCCCGCCGCGCCAGCAGTAGACGAGCGGACGCCACTCGCGCGGCTTGTCGGCGAGTTGCGTCTCGAGGTGGATCGCGATGTTGCGGCAGACCAGCGCCGCGCCGAGCTTGCGCGCCGCCAGGGGCGAGTCCTGCGCGTAGAGCGTGCCCACGCGCACGCGCTCCGCGTCGTCGAGCACGGGCCAGTTGAGTGCACCGGGCAGGTGGTCCTCGGCGAACTCGGCCGGCGAGCGCGCGTCGATCAGCGCGTCGAAGGCGCCGGGCGCAAGCGCGTCCTCGATGTCGACGGACTGGGGCGATCGGGCCATGGCGTTCGAGCGGGCGTCCCTGCTTCAGGCCGGCGTGCCGATGGCGTCGAGCAGCTCGTTCTCGATCTGCAACTGCACCTTGGGCTGCTGCAGCGCCGTGCCGTCGATGAGGAAGACGTCCTCCACACGCTCGCCCAGCGTCGCCACCTTCGCCAGCTGCAGGTTGATGCCGTGCTGCGCCAGCACGCGCGCGATGGCGTAGAGCAGGCCGACGCGGTCGCTGGCGGTCACCGTCAGCAGCCAGTGCTGCGCGCGCTCGTCGGGGGTCAGCGTGACGCTGGGCGTCTCGGGGAAGGAACGCACGCGGCGCGAGACGCGGCCGCGCGTCGGTGCGGGCAGCGGTCCGCTGCTGCGGATGGCGGCCAGCGCCTGCTCCTGCACCTGCGCGATCTGCTGGCGATAGCCTTCGGCCTCGTCGTCGGGATCGGGCAGCGGGCTCACGATCTGGAAGGTGTCGAGCGCGAAGCCGTCGCTCGTGGTGTGAATGCGCGCGTCCTGGATGCTGAAGCCGTGACGGTCGAAGTAGCCACAGATGCGCGCGAACAGGTCCGGCTGGTCCTGCACGTAGATCAGCACCTGCAGGCCGTCGCCGCTGGGCGAGCGGCGCGCATGCACCACCGCGGCGCCGGTACCGACATGTCCGGCCAGCGCCTGCGCGTGCCAGGCCAGCTCCTCTGCGTCGTGGCGCGCGAAGTAGCCCACGTCCAGGGTCTGCCAAAGCGGCTGTTCGCAGTCCGGCGGCGCGCCCCAGCGCGCGAGCTGGGCGCGTGCCTGCTGCCGTCGCGCCTCGATCTCCGCCTCCAGGTCCGGCTGCGCGCCGCCGAGCGCGCGCAGCGTCAGGCGGTAGAGGTCCTCGAGCAGCTTGCCCTTCCAGGCGTTCCACACCGTCGGCCCGGTGCCGCGGATGTCGGCCACGGTCAGCAGGTAGAGCGCGGTCAGCGTGCGTGCGTCGCCGACGAGCGCGGCAAAGCGCGCGATCACCTCGGGGTCGTAGAGATCCTCCTTCTGCGCCACGCGGCTCATGTTCAGGTGCTCGCGCACGAGGAACTCGATCAGGCGCGCGTCGTCGGCCGGCACCTCGTGCGCGCGGCAGAAGCGCCGCACCTCGCGCGCGCCGAGCTCGCTGTGGTCGCCGCGCCGCCCCTTGGCGACGTCGTGGAACAGCGCCGCCACGTACAGCACCCAGGGGCGGTCGAAGCCCGCGGCGAGCCGGCTGCACAAGGGATACTCGTGCGCGTGCTCGGGGATGAGGAAGCGGCGCACGTTGCGCAGCACCATCAGGATGTGCTGGTCGACGGTGTAGACGTGGAAGAGGTCGTGCTGCATGCGCCCGACGATGCGCCGGAACACCCACAGGTAGCGCCCGAGCACGCTGGTGGCGTTCATCTGCCGCAGCACGTGCGTCTGCCCCTGCGGCTGGCGCAGCATCTGCATGAAGAGTTCGCGGTTGCGCGGGTCGCGGCGGAAGGCCGCGCCCATCAGCCCGCGCGCGTTGTAGAGCGCGCGCAGCGTGCGCGCCGAGAGCCCGCGCAGGCCCGGCGTGCGCTGGTAGACGAGGAAGGTCTCGAGGATGGCGTGCGGATCCTGCGCGTAGAGGCCGTCGTTGGCGATCTCGAGCATGCCGCCGCGGTCGAGGAAGCGGGCGTTGATGCGCCGCATCGGCGCGCGCTCGGTGCCGGTGATGCGCTCCCTGAGGTTCAGCAGCAGGATCTGGTTGAGCTGCGTCACCGCCTTGGCCGCCCAGTAGTAGCGGTGCATCAGCCGTTCCGAGCAGTGCTGCTCGTCGGTGGACCTCAGGTGAAAGCTCTCGGCGACGGCGGTCTGCAGGTCGAAGAGCAGCCGGTCCTCGCGCCGCCCGGAGACGAGGTGCAGGCGCGCGCGGATGAGCTTGAGCAGGCCCTCGTGCTGATGCAGCCGCCGCGCCTCGAGCGGCGTCACCAGCCCTCGGGTGCAGAGCTCGCGCCAGGTGCGTCCCAGTCCCGCGGCGCGCGCGACCCAGATCAGCACCTGCAGGTCGCGCAGTCCGCCCGGGCTCTCCTTGCAGTTGGGCTCGAGCGCGTAGGGCGTGCCTTCGTACTTGACGTGGCGCTGGCGCATCTCGAGCGTCTTCGCGCGCAGGAACGCGCGCGCGTCCGTGGCGGCGTCGAGCGCGCGCCGCAGGCGCTGCTCGAGCGCGCGCTCGCCGCAGACGAGGCGGCCCTCGAGCACCGCCGTCTGCACGGTGATGTCCTGCCGCGCCTGCGCCAGGCACTCTTCGACGCTGCGCACCGACGAGCCGATCTCGAGCCCGCTGTCCCAGCACAGGGTGACGAAGCGCTCGATCGCCTCACGCGGCAGTTGCGCCTCCGCGGTCGATTCGAGCAGGATCATCACGTCGATGTCCGAGGCCGGAAAGAGCTCCTCGCGGCCGTAGCCGCCGACGGCGACGAGCGCCGCCTGCGCCGGCATGCCGGCCTGCTGCCAGAGCGCGCCCAGCGTGCCGTCGACGTGCCGCGTGAGCGCGCGCAGCAGCCGCGTCGCCGCTGCCGCGCGCGGCGCCGCGGCGGCGAAGTCGGCGAGGAGCCGGGCCTTGCCGTCGAGGAAGCGCCGGCGCAGCGCCGCCGGATCGAGCTCGGCGGCCGGCGCGCCGGCCTCGGGCGCGGCGCTCGCCGACGCCGGTGACGCGCGCATGGCCGGCTGCGTGCTCAGTCCGCCGCCGCGGGCGCGGGCGCGGCGACGCGCGCGCCGCCATAGCCCAGCGGCGCGAAGTCCGGCGGCGGCGGGCTTCCGGCCGAGACGGTGAGCACCTCGTAGCCGGTCTCGGTGACGAGCACGCTGTGCTCCCATTGCGCGGAGAGCGAGCGGTCCCGGGTGACGATGGTCCAGCCGTCGTAGGGGCGCCCGCCCTTGCGGTCCTCCTTGATCTCGCGCCGGCCGGCGTTGATCATGGGCTCGATGGTGAAGATCATCCCCGGCACCAGCTCCTCGAGCGTGCCCGGGCGGCCGTAGTGCAGCACCTGAGGCTCCTCGTGGAAGCGCGCGCCGACGCCGTGGCCGCAGAACTCGCGCACGACCGAGTAGCCGTTGTGCTCGGCGAAGGTCTGGATGGCGTGGCCGATGTCGCCCAGTCGCGCGCCCGGGCGCACCTTGACGATGCCCTTCCACATCGCCTCGAAGGTGATCCGGCACAGCCGCCGCGCGGCGATGCTGGCGTTGCCGACGACGTACATGCGGCTGTTGTCGCCGTGCCAGCCGTCCTTGATGACGGTGACGTCGACGTTGAGGATGTCGCCGTCCTTGAGCGGCCGGTCGTCGGGAATGCCGTGGCAGACGACGTCGTTGAGCGAGGTGCACAGCGAGGCCGGATAGGCCGGGTAGCCCGGCGGCTGGTAGCCCAGCGTGGCCGGCACGCCGCCCTGCACCTTGACCATGTGCTCGTGGGCGAGACGGTCGATCTCGCGCGTGGTGATGCCCGCGCGGATGTGCGGCTCGAGCATGTCCAGCACCTCGGACGCCAGGCGTCCGGCCAGGCGCATCGCGTCGATTTCGGCGGCGTTCTTGATGGGGATGGCCATCGGCGGATTATTCCATCGCACGCCTAGAATCCGGGTTTCCCTCTACGTTTGCCCATATGGGCGGGTTGGCATGCCCCCGACGAGTCTCCATTTGATGCACTTCGAAGGGGGCGATGCGCTTCCCGCGTTCCGCGCGCAGGCGCTGCTGGCGCGGCTGCGGCAGGCCTGCCCGCGCGTCGCGGCGGTGACGGCGCGGCACGTGCACTGGGCTGCCTTCGACGCGGTGCCGAAGGCGGCGGACGTCGACAAGCTCGCCGCGCTGCTCGACTACGGCGCGCGCTGCGCCGGCGGCGTCGAAGGCGACTGCGTGCTCGTGATGCCGCGCCTGGGCACCGTCTCGCCCTGGGCGAGCAAGGCCACCGACATCGCGCGCAACTGCGGCCTGGAGCTGCGCCGCGTCGAGCGCGTCACCGAATTCCGCCTCACGCTGGAGAAGCGGCTGCTGGGTGCAGCCAGGCCGCTCTCGGACGAGGAGCGCCAGGCGCTGGCGGCGCTGCTGCACGACCGCATGACCGAGAGCGTCGCCTTCGAGCGCGACGCGGCGCGGCAGCTCTTCGAGCCGCGGCCGGCGCCGGCGCTGGAGCGTGTGGACGTGCTCGGCCGTGGCCGCGAGGCGCTCGCGGAGGCCAACGCCGACTGGGGCCTGGCGCTGGCCGACGACGAGATCGACTACCTCGTCGCCGCCTTCGGCAAGCTCGGCCGCAATCCGAGCGACGTCGAGCTGATGATGTTCGCGCAGGCCAACAGCGAGCACTGCCGGCACAAGATCTTCAACGCCCGCTTCACGATCGACGGCGAGCCGCAGGAGCGCTCGCTGTTCGAGATGATCCGCCACACCGAGCGCGTGAGCGGGCGGCACACGGTCGTCGCCTACCACGACAACGCCGCGGTGATGGAGGGCGGGACGATCCGGCGCTGGCAGCCCGAGGGCTTCACCAACGCGCCCCGCTACGCCGCGCGCGAAGGGCTTGCGCACGTGCTGATGAAGGTGGAGACGCACAACCACCCGACGGCGATCAGCCCCTTCCCCGGCGCCGCCACCGGTGCCGGCGGCGAGATCCGCGACGAGGGCGCCACCGGCCGTGGCGCGCGGCCCAAGGCGGGGCTGACCGGCTTCTCGGTGGGCAACCTGCACCTGCCCGGGACCGCGGAGCCCTGGGAGCGCGAGCGCGTCGGCCGGCCCGCGCACATCGCCAGCGCGCTGCAGATCATGACCGAGGGGCCGCTCGGCGGCGCGGCCTTCAACAACGAGTTCGGGCGCCCCAACCTCGGCGGCTACTTCCGCGTCTTCGAGCAGCCGGTGGCCGGCGTGCAGCGCGGCTATCACAAGCCGATCATGATTGCCGGCGGCCTCGGCAGCATCGACGCCGCGCAGACGAAGAAGCGCCCCTTCGCCGAAGGCACGCTGCTGGTGCAGCTCGGCGGCCCGGGCATGCGCATCGGCATGGGCGGTGGCGCGGCGAGCTCGATGGCCGCAGGCAGCAACGCCGCGGCACTCGATTTCGACAGCGTGCAGCGCGGAAACCCCGAAATGCAGCGCCGTGCGCAGGAGGTCATCGACCGCTGCTGGGGACTGGGCGAGCACAACCCCATCCTTGCGATCCACGACGTCGGTGCGGGCGGCCTCTCCAACGCCTTTCCCGAGCTGGTGGACGGCGCCGGCAAGGGCGCCGTGTTCGACCTCGAGCGCGTGCCGCTGGAGGAGACGGGCCTGGCGCCCAAGGAGGCCTGGTGCAACGAGAGCCAGGAGCGCTACGTGCTGGCGATCGACCCCGGCCTGTTGCCGATGTTCGAGCAGATGTGCGCGCGCGAGCGCTGCCCCTTCGCGATCGTCGGCGTCGCCACCGAGGCGCCGCAGCTCGTCCTGGAGGAGGGCCCGGGCGGACCGCGGGTGATCGACATGCCGATGGACGTGCTGCTGGGCAAGCCCCCGCGCATGCAGCGCGACGTGCAGCGCGTGGCACGCCGCGAGGCGCCGCTGGACCTCACCGGCGTGCCGCTGGACGAAGTCGCGCTCGCCGTGCTGCGCCACCCCACGGTGGCCAGCAAGCGCTTCCTCGTGACGATCGGCGACCGCACGGTGGGCGGGCTCTCGCACCGCGACCCGATGGTCGGCCCCTGGCAGGTGCCGGTAGCCGACGTCGCCGTGACGCTGGCCGACCATGCCGGCTTTGCCGGCGAGGCCATGTGCATGGGCGAGCGCACGCCGCTGGCGGCCATCGACGCGCCGGCCTCGGGCCGCATGGCGGTGGGCGAGGCCATCACCAACCTGCTCGCCGCGCCGGTCGAGCTTGCGCGCGTCAAGCTCTCGTGCAACTGGATGGCCGCCTGCGGCGAGCCGGGTGAGGACGCCGCGCTCTACGACGCCGTGAAGGCCGTGGGCATGGAGCTGTGCCCGGCGCTGGGCATCGGCGTGCCGGTGGGCAAGGATTCGCTGTCGATGCGCATGCGCTGGCACGAAGACGGGCAGGCGCGCCAGGTGACGGCGCCGGTGTCGCTGATCGTCACCGCCTTTGCCGCGCTGGCCGACGTGCGCGGCACGCTCACGCCGCAGCTGCAGCCGGGCGACACGACGCTGATCCTCGTCGATCTCGGGGGAGGGCGGCGGCGCATGGGCGGCTCGATGCTGGCGCAGGTGCTCGGCCGCTTCGGCGACACGGTGCCCGACCTGGACGACCCGGGGCAGCTCGTCGCGCTGGCGGCCGCGATCGACGAGCTGCGCGCGCAGGGCCGCATCCTCGCCTACCACGACCGCAGCGACGGCGGCCTGTGGGCGACGGTGTGCGAGATGGCCTTTGCCGGGCGCCTGGGCGTGAGCCTGAACGTCGACATCCTCGTCACCGAGGGCGACGGCATCAGCGACAGCCGCGCCGACCACGGTGATTCGAAGAACTGGGCGAGCCAGGTCGGCGAACGCCGCGAGCAGCTCACGCTCGAGGCCTTGTTCAACGAGGAGCTGGGCGTCGTGCTCCAGGTCGAGAGCGCGCATCGCGACGCGGTCATCGCCACGCTGCGCCGGCACGGCCTCTCGCGCCACGCGCACGTCGTCGGCAAGACCAACGAGCGCGGCGTCGTCGAGGTCTGGCGCGACGCCCGTTGCCGCTACGGCGCGCCGCTGGCGACGCTGCTGCAGGCCTGGGACGAGGTGAGCTGGCGCATCGCGCGCGAGCGCGACCACCCCGATCTGGCCGACGCCGAGCACGCCGCCGTGGCCGCAAGCGACGACCCCGGGCTGCACCTGCAGCTGAGCTTCGACCCCGCCGAGGACGTGGCCGCGCCGATGATCGCCACCGGCGCGCGCCCTGCGGTGGCCGTGCTGCGCGAGCAGGGCGTGAACTCGGCGGTGGAGATGAGCTGGGCGCTCGCGCGCGCGGGCTTCGACGCCTTCGACGTGCACATGTCGGACCTGCAGGCCGGGCGCGCGCGACTGGACATGTTCCAGGCGGTCGTCGCCTGCGGCGGCTTCAGTTACGGCGACACGCTTGGCGCCGGCGAAGGCTGGGCGCGCTCCATCCTCTTCAACCCGACGCTGGCCGAGGCCTTCGCGGCCTTCTTCAACCGCTCGGGCACGCTCACGCTGGGCGTGTGCAACGGTTGCCAGATGCTGGCCGCGCTCTCGCCGCTGATCCCCGGCACGCAGCACTGGCCGCGCTTCACGCGCAACCGCAGCCAGCAGTTCGAGGCGCGGCTCTCGCTGGTCGAAGTGCTGGACAGCCCCAGCCTCTTCTTCACCGGCATGGCGGGCAGCCGCATCCCCATCGCCGTCTCGCACGGCGAGGGTCTCGCCGACTTCTCGCAGCGCGGCGACGCCCTCCGGGTCGAGCGCGCGCTGCGTTTCGTCGATCACCACGGCCGGCCGACCGAAGCCTATCCCTTCAACCCCAACGGCAGCCCCGCAGGTCTCACGGGTGTGACCACCGCCGACGGCCGCGTCACCGCGCTCATGCCCCACCCCGAGCGCGTGTTGCGCAACGTGCAGATGAGCTGGAGCGGTGGCGACGTGAGCGCCGACAGCCCGTGGCTGCGCATGTTCCGCAACGCACGGCAGGCCTTGGGCTGAAGGGCCTCCCAGGCGCGGCATCCGGACCAGCGCCGATCCGGCCGCCTGCGCGAAGGGCTCGACCTTCGGCTCACGGTCGGGCCGTTCCGCCGGGGCGGCCTGCTGCGCTGCGCCGCGGGCTCGATGGCCGGCGGCGGATGCATTTCGCGCGCCGGCTGCTAGAAGCGCTCGATCAAGCCCTGCTGCAGCGCGGATTCGGGGTTGGAACCCGCTTCACGCACGCGCTGCAGGGCGAGCGCGGTGGGCGCGCCCAGGCGCTTGAGCAGGCAGGCGGCGGTGGTGCCGGTGCGGCCGATGCCCGCGGCGCAGTGCAGCAGAACGGCGCCGCCGCTGCGGACCGTGTCGGCGGCGCCATCGATGCCGGTGCGGTAGACCTCCAGCGCCTCGGCCAGACCGAAGTCCTGCATCGGCAGGTGCGTCCAGCGAAACGGGAGCGTGCCCGCGGCGATGGCCGCAGCGTAGTCCGGCGACAGGCGCTGCACCTCGAACAGCGGGTTCAGGCACAGCACCTGACTCAGATGGCGCTCGCGCGCTTCCTGCAGGAAGGCCGGCCAGGGCTCGTGGCGCCCGGGCATCGACGACAGCCAGACGCGGCCCTGACCCGGCTGCGGCGGGAGTTCCAGCGCGCGAAACGGCATGGCCCGTTCAGTGGACCGCGGCTCCCTGCCACTGCTCGATGCCGGCGATGGCCCAGTTGCGGCTGCCGTCGACGGGCTTGACGAGGTGCCAGACCTCGTCCACGGCGACTGCCTCGGCGCCGGCCTCTTCGCGCACCTGGCCGCGCATGCGCACGCTCACCACCTGGCGTGCGCCTTCGGTGGCGACGTCCAGCACCTCGGCGTCGATCCGCAGCACTTCGGTGTGCTGGCTGGCATCGCCGCGCTCGCGCACGTCCAGGCTCAGTTCGGCGAACATCTCGGGCGTCGTGAACGCGCGCAGGTCGTCGAGGTCGCCGGCGTCGTGCGCGGCCTGCAGGCGGATGAAGATCATCTTCGCCGTGCGCGCGAAGCCCTCGGCGTCGAAGACGGCGGGAACGAAGGCCTTGGCGACGGCTGGCTCGGCAACGGTTGCCGTCCCCGCGTCGGCCGGCACTTCGCGCGCTTGGGGTGTTGCGGCGGCGTGCTCGACGGCGCCGGAGCCGCCAGCGGCCTGCGGCCAGGCGACCTGCGCGCTCCCGGCGCGCGCGGAGCCGGCCGTGCGGACACCGGCGCCCTGGGTTTGCGGCTGCGCGCGGCGCGCCATCAGCAGGCGCAGGACGGCGAGCGCCGCCATCGCCAGCAGCGCGATCATCAGGAAGCTCGCGAACTGCTCGCCCAGGCCCAGGTGGCTCATGAGCGCGGCCAGCCCGAGGCCCGCGGCGAGCCCGGCCACCGGCCCCATCCAGTTGCGCTTGGGCGCGGCGGCCTGTGCCGCCGCGGCGTTGGGGGCGGCTGCCGGCGCCGCCTGCTGGCCGGCGGCGGCCTGCTGGCCCGCGGCGCCCTGCTGTGCGGGCGCGGCCGGCTTCGGGGGCGGCGCGTCGGGTGCGGTACGCTGGGGCATGTTGCGCTGCATGCCGAAGGACTTGCCGCCGCCCAGGCGCTTGGCCTCGGCGTCGAAGGGGGCGAGGGCGGTGGCCATGGCCAGGCCGAGGGCAGCGAGAAAGGCGGTCTTCATCGTTGGAGTCGGTCCGAGTCGGTGGGTTGGGTGAGTCCGGCGCCGGGATCCGGCGCCGCGCGCAGTGGCGGTCAGGCCGCGACCGACGCTGCGGTGGGCCGTCGATGACCAGGCACGGCGATCCTACATGCTGGAAGTGCGGTCGCGCGACCCCATATCAAGACCAGGGCCGGCTGCGGCGGGCTCGGAGCGGGAAGGGAGCAAGGCATGAGTGCCGACTGGATCGTCTGGACTTCGTGGATCCTGTGCGCGCTGCTCATCGTGGCGGGTCTGGCGGGCACCGTGCTGCCGGCGCTGCCGGGGCCGGCATTGGTGCTTGCGGGCATCGTGGTCGGCGCCTGGATCGATGGCTTCAGTCGCGTCGGGCCGGCAACGGTGGCGGTAGTCGCGGTGCTCGCGGCCCTGGCCTGGTTGCTGGACTACCTGGCCGGCCTGATGGGGGCCAAGCGCGCCGGTGCGAGTCCGCAGGCGCTGACCGGGGCGACGATCGGCACCGTTCTGGGCCTCTTCATGGGCTTCGTCGGCGTCTTCGTGATGCCCTTCGTCGGCGCCATCGTCGGCGAGTACGTCGCCCGCCGCGACCACGGGCGCGCGCTGCAGGTGGGCCTGGGAACCTGGGTCGGCATCATGCTCGGGATCGTCGCCAAGGTCGTGCTCAGCCTGGTCATGGTCGGCCTCTTCGTGCTCGCGCTCGTGTGGTGAGCGCGATCGCGGCGCGTCAGGCGCCGGCCAGCCGGCCCAGCCATTCGTGCAGCACGTAGCGGCTGCGCTCGATGCCTCTGGACGAGGGCAGGAAGTCGCTCGCCGCGCGCGCCGCGCCGCGATCGGGCGCGCCCACCGGCGCCATGACGAGTTCGAAGGCGAGCCCGGCGGCGTCGCGCGCGCGCTCGAAGTTGCGCCGCGCGCGCGGCCCGTGCAGGTCGTGCGTGACGAGGATGAGCCGCCCGATGCCCTCCTTGCGCAGCAGCTCGACGGTGAGGCGCGCGTTCTCCCCCGTGTCGCGCGAGCGGTCTTCGACCCAGGCCAGCGGCTGGCCGTACTCCTCGCGCGCGATGCGCGCCGCCAGCGCGCCTTCGCTCTCGCCTTCGTCCATTCCCGGACCGCGGCCGCCACTGAAGGCGAGTGCGATGCCGGTCTGCCGGCTGAGCCGGATGCCGTAGCGCAGCCGTTGCAGTGACAGCGCGTTGAGCGTCACCTCGCCGTACTCGGGCGCTTCGGTGCGCCCGCCGCCGAGAACGAGGATCAGGGCCTGGCCGCGACCGGGCGGAAGGGCGGCAAGCCGCTCGGCGTGCGCGAGCGCCGGCGGCGGCTGCAGCAGCACCTGGGCCAGGGCGTCGGCACCGGCGGGCGTCCACGAGGCCCACTGCAGCGCGGTTGCCGCGAGCAGCAGGCCCCAGCCGGACAGCGGACGGCGCCGCAGCCACCAGGCCCCCAGCAAGGTCAGCAGCAGCAGGGGCACGGGCGGCAGCAGCAAGGCGAGCAGAAAGGGCTTGAGGCCGCCGAGGCCGAGCGCTTGGATCCAGGCGTTCATGCGGGACTTGGGCTATCGTGCCGCGTCGGGCGTGACGCGGCGTGGGCGCCGGGCATCGATGGTCATGCGGACATTGTGGTCGCCGCGCGGCACGCGGGCCGCGCCCCGCGACGAGGAGCATTCATGGGCATGCAGACGATCACCCTGGCCGGCGGCTGCTTCTGGTGCCTGCACGCCGTCTACGAGCAGTGCGAGGGCGTTGTCGAGGTCGAATCGGGCTATGCCAACGGCCACGTGGCGCAGCCCAGCTACGAGCGGGTGTGCCGCGGCGACAGCGGCCACGCCGAAGTCGTGCGCCTGCGTTTCGACGACGCCGCGATCTCGCTGCGCGAGATCCTCGAGATCTTCTACGTCATCCACGACCCGACCACGCGCAACCGCCAGGGCCACGACATCGGCCCCCAGTACCGCTCCGGAATCTACTGGAGCGACCCGGCGCACGAGGCCGTGGTGCGCGAGGTCAGCGCCGAGGCCGACGCCGCGCACGGCGGCCGCCTCGTCACCGAGCTGATGCCGCTGCAAGCCTACTGGCCGGCCGAGGCCTATCACCAGCGCTACTTCGCGAACAATCCGCACCAGGGCTACTGCGCCGCGGTCGTGGCGCCCAAGGTGGAGAAGTTCCGGCGCACGTTCCGGGCGCGCGTGCGCGCCGCCTGACGCGCCGCGCGCCGCGGCCTGTCCCGTGCTCAGCGGCCGTCGATCAGCGCCAACACCGTCTGCGCCGTCTGCCCGGGATGCTCCATCGGGAACAGGTGCGTACCCTCGATCCACGCGAAGCGCTCGCGCACCAGGCGCCGCGTCGCCGCGAGGCCCACCTGGCGCAATTCCGCCGAGCGCGTGCCGCCGATGAAGGCCACCGGCGCCTTTGGCGGACGACGGCGCAGCAAGCTGCCCAGATGGTGCGGCAGCGTGTTGTAGAAGCGCGTCTCGATCTCGCGCCGGAAGGCCAGACGCACGCCGCCGTCGGGGTCGGGTTCGAAGCCGGCTTCGACGTAGTCCGCCAGCACGCGCGCATCCCAGCCGGCGAAGGCGCGCCTGGACGCGAAATGCGCGCGTACCGCATCCTGATCGGGCCAGTGATGGCGCCGGCGCCGGGAACTGCGTCCGGGCGAGACGCGGCCGATCAGTCCCGCGCTCTTGAAGATGCGCACGCCGTGCGCACGCCAGCCGTCGAGGACCGGCGAGTCCAGCATGACGACGCTGCGCACCAGGTCGGGCCGCCGGCAGGCCACGAGCAGGCTCAGGTAGCCGCCGAGCGAGTGGCCGACGAGCTGCACCGGCGCGCCGCTCGCCTCGCGCTCGATGAAGCCGATGAGCTCGTCGCGCGACGGCCGCCAGTTGCTCTGCACCGGCCAGGCCGGGTCGTGGCCGAATTTCGCCGGCGCCAGCACGCGCCAGCCGGCGTGCTGCCAGACCTCGAACAAGGCACGGTAGGTGCCGGCCGGGAAGCCGTTGGCATGGGCGAAGACCAGGGTCGGGGGGGTGGCGCTCGGCAGCAATTCGGGGCGTGCGGGGTTCATCGAAGCGTCAATTGTGTGCGCGCCCCGACGTCGCTGCGCATCCGCAGCTCTCGAGGACCCGCATCCGGGGCGCGCTGGCCTTCGGTGTCGGGTACGGGAACGAGCCGCCGCGGTGCCGCTCAGGCCGCAGGGCCGTGCTGCAGCAAGGCCTTCAACCGATAGAGCGCGTCCAGCGCCTCGCGCGGTGCGAGCGCATCGGGATCGAGCGCCGCCAGTGCCGCCTCCACCCGCGACGTCTCCGCCAGCGAAGCGGCCGGCGGCGGCGCGAACAGGTCGACCTGCGCCTGGCCCTCCTGCGCCTTGGCTTCCAGCGCTTCGAGCGTGGCGCGGGCCTGGCGGATCACCGTCTGCGGCATGCCCGCCAGGCGCGCGACCTGCACGCCGTAGCTGCGACTGGCCGGGCCGGGCTCGATCTGGTGCAGGAAGACGATGTCGTGCCCGCTCTCGGCGGCGCCGACGTGCACGTTGAGCGCGCGCTCGTGCTTCGCCGGGAACTCGGTGAGCTCGAAGTAGTGCGTGGCGAAGAGCGTGAAGGCGCGGTTGCGGTCGTGCAGTTGGGTGGCGATGGCGCCGGCCAGCGCCAGGCCGTCGAAGGTGCTGGTGCCGCGGCCGATCTCGTCCATCAGCACGAGGCTTCGCTCGGTGGCCTGGTGCACGATGGCCGCGGCCTCGGTCATCTCGAGCATGAAGGTCGATTGCGCGTTCGCGAGGTCGTCGGCGGCGCCGATGCGCGTGTGGATGGCGTCGATGGGGCCCAGGCGGCAGGCGCTGGCGGGGACGAAGGAGCCCATCGCCGCCAGCAGCACGATGAGCGCCACCTGGCGCATGAAGGTGCTCTTGCCGCCCATGTTGGGGCCGGTGACGACGAGCATGCGCGTCTTCGCGTCCAGCCGGCAGTGGTTGGCGATGAAGGGGCCGGCGCCGGTCTCGGCCAGCCGCGCCTCGACGACCGGGTGGCGGCCGGACTCGATCTCGATGCAGGGGTAGGGAACGAACTCGGGCCGGCACCAGCCCAGCGTGGCCGCGCGCTCGGCGAGCGTCGCGAGCGCATCCAGGCTCGCGAGCGCACGCGCCAGCGCACCGAGCTCGGGCAGGTGCCGCTGCAGTGCCTCGACGAGCTGCTCGTAGAGCCACTTCTCGCGCGCGAGCGAACGCTCCTGCGCCGACAGCGCCTTGTCCTCGAAGGCCTTGAGCTCGGGCGTGATGTAGCGCTCGGCGTTCTTCAGCGTCTGGCGGCGCCGGTAGTCGGTGGGCACCTTGTCGGCGTTGGACGCGGTGACCTCGATGTAGAAGCCGTGCACCTTGTTGAACTGCACGCGCAGGTTGGCGATGCCGCTGCGTGCGCGCTCGCGCTGCTCGAGTTCGAGCAGGAAGGCGTCGCAGTTCTGCGCGATGCCGCGCAGCTCGTCGAGCTCGGCATCGACACCCGCGGCGATGACGCCGCCGTCGCGCAGCAGCGCCGCGGGTTCGTCGGCGATCGCCTGCAGCGCTTCGGCGATGGCCGCGTCCGGCGCCAGCGCTCGGCCCAGTTCGGCCAGCAGCGCGGCGTCGGCGCAGACCTGCGTGCGCAGCGCGGGCAGGGCGGCGAGCGTCGCGCGCAGCCCGGCGAGCTCGCGCGGGCGCACCTGGCGCAGCGCGATGCGCGCGCCGATGCGCTCGACGTCGCTGACGCCGCGCAGCGCTTCGCGCAGCGGCGCGACACCGTGCGTCAGCAGGGCGGCGATGGCGTCGTGGCGCGCGCCCGCGTCACGGCGTTCGCGCCGCGGTGTGGTCAGCCAGTGGCGCAGCGCGCGGCTGCCCATGCCGGTGCGGCAGGTGTCGAGCAGCGACAGCAGCGTCGGTGCGTCCTCGCCGCGCAGCGTCTGCACGAGCTCGAGGTTGCGGTGCGTGGCCGGCGGCAGCTCGAGCAGCTCGCTCGTGCGCGCCACCGAGAGGCTGCGCACGTGCTGCAGCGCCGGCGTGCCGCTTTCGCCCGCGGTGCCCGCGGCGCTGCCGCCGGTCGTGTGCTCGGCAAAGCTGAGCACCGCCGCTGCCGCCGCGTGCGCCAGCGGCAGATCCTGGGCGCCGTAGCCGGCAAGGCTCGTCACGCCGAGCTGCGCGCCGAGCTTGCGCAGGCCGAGCGCCGCGTCGAACTGCCAGGCCGGGCGCGCGGTGCGCGCGGCGCGCGCCAGCAGCAGGGCTTGCGGCAGCTCGCCGCTGCCGTCGTGCAGGATCTCCGCGGGCGCCAGGCGCGCGAGCCAGCCGGGCAGCTCGGCCTCGCGGCATTCGGCCAGGCCGAGCTCGCCGCTGGCCAGCGTCAGCCACGCCAGGCCCAGGCCCTGGCGCGCGCGGTGCACCGCCAGCAGCCGCGTGTCGGCGCGCTCGGAAAGCAGTTCGCCGTCGGTCACCGTTCCCGGTGTGACGACGCGCACGACCTTGCGCTCGACCGGGCCCTTGGCCGCGCCCACGTCGCCCACCTGCTCGGCGATCGCCACCGCCTCGCCCAGCTTGATCAGGCGCGCGAGGTAGTTCTCGAGCGCATGCACGGGCACGCCGGCCATCGTCACCGGCTCGCCCGCGCTCTGCCCGCGCGTGGTCAGCGTGATGTCCAGCAGCCGGTTGGCGCGGCGCGCGTCCTCGTAGAAGAGCTCGTAGAAGTCCCCCATGCGATAGAGCACGAGGGTGTCGGGAAACTCGGCCTTGATGCGCAGGTACTGCTGCATCATGGGGGTGTGGGCGCTGAGGTCGCCCTGCCAGGGCGGGGCGGCGGTGATCGGCTCGGGCATGGCGCGGGTGATCTTAGGTCAGGCGCTCGTGCGGCGACGGTTCGAAGCCGACCGACGGCCGCGGCTTAGACTTCCCGGCGTTGCCACACGCAAGGAGAGACGAACATGGCCAAGCCCAGGAATGCAAAGTCCGCCCGCAGTGCCAGCGGCGCACCGGCCATCAACATCGGCATCGGCGAAAAGGACCGCGCGGCGATCGTCGCGGGCCTCTCCAGGCTGCTGGCCGACACCTACACGCTGTACCTGACGACGCACAATTTCCACTGGAACGTCACCGGCCCGATGTTCAGCACCTTGCACAACATGTTCATGGTCCAGTACACGGAGCTGTGGAACGCGGTCGACCCGATCGCCGAGCGCATCCGCGCGCTGGGCCATCCGGCGCCGGGCTCGTACGCGGCCTACGGCAAGCTCAGCTCGGTGCCCGACGCGCCCGCCCGGCCGCCCAAGGCCACCGACATGATCCGCATCCTCGTCGAGGGCCACGAGGCGGTGGCGCGCACCGCGCGCAGCGTCTTCCCCGTCGCCGACGATGCCGACGACGAGCCGACCTGCGACCTGCTGACGCAGCGACTGGACATCCACGACAAGACGGCGTGGATGTTGCGTTCCCTGCTGGAGGAGTGAGGAGTGATCCGCCGGCTGCGGCGCGCCGCCCCGGCCCTGGCCATGGGCGCCGATCCGGAAGCCGAGGTCCTCATGGCGCGCAGGCCACGCCCCCCGAACGAGCGCGTCATCGATGGCCGGATGTGGGCAGGGGTGATGGGGGTCTGCGCGGCGATGGCGGGCGTGGTGCTCCGGTTCGACGAACTGCGCAAACGGGTGGCGCGGGCGACCGGCCGATAGCATGCCGTCGGCGCCCGGTCGGCCGTTCCGAATCGCACACGTCTCGGACACGCACGTCCTGTCGCGGGCCGGTGTCGAGTGGCGCCGCGTGCTGTTCAACAAGCGGATCACGGGCTACGTCAATCTCGCGCTGCACCGGGGACGCGTGGCTGATCGGCACGCAGCGCGACCGGGTCGCCATCCTCAAGGCCTTCGGCTACGGCACGGTGCAGGTGGCGCTGCACTCGCGCTCATCGTCACCCTGATCTGCCTGCTGGGCTGCGGCATCGGGGTCGGCGTCGGCGCATGGCTGGGCACGCATCTGGCCGGGCTGTACCAGGTCAACTTCCGCTTTCCGTTTCTCGACTTCACA